>Ga0334722_10000598_pt1 | contig 51574 bp, 43 predicted proteins | sample C3_bottom_MG_FD_207210 | JGI IMG/M metagenome (GOLD analysis project Ga0334722, IMG submission 207210) | Sediment microbial communities from Yellowstone Lake, YNP, Wyoming, USA - C3_bottom | ecosystem: Environmental > Aquatic > Freshwater > Lake > Sediment | place: USA: Wyoming | collected...
CTCCAAAGACGCTAAGCCTTTAACCCAAAACCTCCAACGGGTCCAGTGCAATCCGTGAATGCTTTCGATCTTAAAGGACGCCAAGTCGCCGTGGCCATGAGTGGCGGGGTGGACTCCACCGTCACCGCCGCGCTGCTGCAAAGCACCGGGGCCGAGGTGCGCGGGGTTTTCATGCTCTTGGGCCAGCCCGATCAGGCGGCCCAGGTTGACAAGGTGCGCGGGCTGGCCGAGCGGCTGAGGATCAGCTTGGAAGTGGTCGATTTGCACGAGGAGTTCGCGGCCCGGGTGATCAGCCATTTCCGGGCCAGCTACTTCCTGGGCGAGACTCCCAACCCTTGCGTAGTCTGCAACCGCACGATCAAACTGGGGCTTCTGCTGGATCAAGTTCTAACCCGCGGGGCCGAATTCCTGGCCACCGGCCACTATGTCCGCCTCCAGCGCGATGCCGAGGGTGGCTGCCACCTCTTGCGTGGGCTCGATCCGAGCAAGGATCAATCCTATTTCCTCTGTTGCCTGGCCCCGGAACAGTTGCGCCATCTCCTCTTTCCCTTGGGCGATAAGCACAAAAGCGAGGTCTACGAACTGGCGGCGGGGCTGGGGTTGGAGTTTACCCCCAATCAGGAGAGCCAGGATGTCTGCTTTCTCAAAGGCCGCGAGCTGGGCGATTTCCTGGCCGAGGCGGCGCCGCCGGATTTGGCCGGGCCGGTGGTGACCACCGCTGGTCATGAGGTCGGTCGCCATGGGGGGATCTATCACTTCACCATCGGCCAACGGCGGGGACTGGGGATTCCCGCCCACGCCCCCTACTACGTGGTGGGACTGGAGCCGGAAGGCAACCGGGTGGTGGTCGGGAGCAGCGAAAAACTGTTCCGCGACCGGCTCCTGGTGCCGGAGGTTAACTGGCTGGCCGGAGTTCCGGAACTGCCAACCGTGCTGGCGGTGCAGATCCGCTACCGGCAGCGGCCGGTTACCGCCAGTGTCACGGTGGCGCCGGATGGCGGGGTCGAGGTGGTTTTTGCTGACCCGCAACGGGCAGTGACCCCGGGCCAGTTCGCCGTTTTTTACCGGGGCGAGGAGCTGCTGGGGGGCGGGGTAATTCGGCTAACCCCTGATTTTTCCGCTGTTGACTAATCCGGGGAAACCGCTAAAATTGGCCTTCTTGTGGCCGGGACGGACTTGGCGACGGTTGAATTGTTAGCAGATGTAGGGAGGGTTATATCCGCCGCAATTCCTTAATGATGTTGAAATGGCGGGTGTGTCCCGCCCTAAACACTGCGAAAACTAGTAGAGATGGAACCCACAGAGCATCAACGCAAATGGGCATCAAAAAGGCGTCAGGGCGTATCGTCAGGTAAGCTACGTGAGCTTCTTGTCGCCCAAAGCGGACGCTGTGCAATGTCTGATGTGGAAATGATCTTCGACAATATCGAGGGAGCCCCGGTTAAAGGCGGAAGGGGGTGCCACCCGCTTTATCCGGCGGTGGATCATATTGATCCCGGCAATCCTGAAGGCGGTCACCAAATCGTCTGTTATGCACTGAATGATCTAAAAGGTCATCTACCTTGTGAGTGCTTTGAAGCACTTTCGGGAACCAGTGCTTGGCTCGCTTTGATGGAGCAATGGCGCAAACAGGCCCATAAAGACAAGACAGACCGAGAAGCTTTCATGCAGCTTTTGAGGCCAAATGCTAAACCAAAGAAACGCTGAACTCGTCTGTGATTTTGGTTGAGGCGTACAAATACGAGGAACCCTGAACCGAGAGACAACTTCAATTGGCTTCGTTCATCATCCAAACTGCATAATGAAAGGGGGATCAAAAATTGGGTTTATTTGGCAAGAGCAATGATGAAAAGATAATTGATCAAGTTTATGTATTAATTTCAAATGCCTCTGAAAGACTAATTCAAGCAAATGGCATAAAAGAATATCGTGCTGAAATGCTCAGTCGTGCCGAGTGGTTAGACGGAGACAAGCTTGATCAAACAACGGATGCGCTTCTAAAATACGCTATTTCTTTGGTGTCATATTCCAAGGTCCTTCTTCGCCACAATTCTCAAACAAAGAGTGGCCCCCTTATTAATATGGCTATACAGCCAAAACTTGAAGAAGAAATAGTTTCTTCAGTCTTTGGTGATAATTCCCAATCAATAATCAAGCAGGTTTGGGCGTATGGCGATGGCGATTCTAGAGAAGCTTGTCCTGCTGAGGTTCTGAAATGGGTCATTTTGAAGAAATAATAACATGTGATTTGTGACTCGTAAGTCGCAAGGCCCACCCTAGGGCGCAATGATCCTGCGAATTGCGCCGGATGAGTTCCGAAGCGCAGTTGGGCCACCCTTTGATCCTTCGACAAGCTCTGGGTCAGGGTGAGCGGATTAATTGTTTGAAGTGGCGTGCGAACGAACCATCACACGTTTAAGCAATAAGGTGATTTACCATGGCAAGGCTGGTTGTTCCACAAATTGGCATCGACGAATTCTGTGCCAGGAATCAGATCAGGCGTCTGGCCCTGTTCGGTTCGGTGTTGCGGGAGGATTTCCGACCGGACAGCGACATCGATATCATCGTCGAGTTTCTGCCGGGGCGCCGCATAGGCATGCTGGCCATGGCCCGGATGGAACGTGAGCTTGCCCTGCTGTTCGGCGGCAAGAAGATCGATCTCCGCACCCCCGCCGAGTTGAGCCAGTACTTTCGGGACGAAGTGCTGAAAAATGCCCAGATTTGCTATGGCTCCTGAAGACCGAGTTACCCCGTGTTCTTGCGGTGCGAGATAATTTTCATAGCGTCTTGACAGTACTTATGAAAACTTATATTTTTCGCTTATGAATGCTATTTCGTGGCGCACGAAAGCCTTGAAGCAACTTCGCAAAATTGATCGCCAAGGCAATGCCGCCATCCGTCTAGCCGTAAATGGTTTGGCAGCGATGCCTTCCTGTTCTGGAGTGAAGGCCTTGACCAATCACGAGTACGGCTACCGGCTTCGGGTTGGCCGTTACCGGGTTTTTTTCGACTTTGACGGCGAAGTGCGGATCGTTGAAATTCAGGAGGTAAAGAAACGCGATGAACACACGTACTGACGTCCAAATCATCCATGGCCGGGACGGCGCTCCGGCCTTCGTGGTCATGCCTTACGCTGATTGGCTGGCCAGCCGAGATCGCGATAACTCCCTGGTGCCAAACGAGGTAGTTAATTTCACCTTTGACAATGACTGGACCCCCATGCGGGCCTGGCGTGAACACTTGGGCTTGACTCAAGCCGACGTTGCCAAGCGCGTCGGCATCTCCCAGGCTGCTTATGCCCAGATGGAAAATGTCGCCAAACCCCGGCCCGGCACCCTCAAGAAAATCGCCTTGGCGTTGGGATTGGCCGTCGAGCAGCTCGATTTCTGAAAAAACCCAAATAAAGGCCATCCCGGAAACCCACCAAACCATGCCCAGACCATCCCCGAAAAAACGCGTGGCCCTGGCCACCCTCGGTTGCAAGGTCAACCAGTTCGAGTCCGCTGCCTTTCTCTCCACCCTGGCCGAGCGGGAGGTGGAGGTGGTGGAATTCGCCGAGTCGGCCGAGGTCTATATCGTCAATACCTGCGCGGTGACGGCCCGGGCGGCCCAGGAGTCGCGGCAGTTGATCCGCCGGGCCCTCAAGACCAATCCCGAGGCGCGGCTGGTGGTGACCGGCTGTTATGCCCAGATTGCTGCCCAGGAGATTCTTGATATCGTCGATCAGCCCCTGTGTATTGTCGGCAACGGCTACAAGGACAAACTGGTCGAGATTGCCCTGAACGACAGCCATTGCGACCTGGAGATGTTCATGAGCGACATCGGTCGGCGCAAGGAGATCTGCCCGCTGACCGTGCGCCAGTTTAGCGGTCGCACCCGCGCCAGCCTGAAGATCCAGGATGGCTGCAACAGTTTTTGTTCCTACTGTGTGGTGCCTTTTACCCGGGGCCGCAGCCGCAGTCTGACCCCGGAACTGGCGGTGGCGCAGGCCCGGATTTATGCTGCCGGTGGTCACCGGGAGATTGTCATTACCGGTATCCATACCGGCACCTATGGCCATGATTTCAGCCCGGCCACCGATCTTGTTGCCCTATTGCGGCGGCTGCTGGCCGAATGTCCGCTGCGTTACCGCATCAGTTCCCTGGACCCTGGCGAGATTACCCCGGAATTGCTGGCGCTGTTGGCCAGTGAGCCGTTGCTCCTGCCCCATCTCCATATCCCCTTGCAGAGTGGCGATGACGCGATCCTGGCCCGGATGAACCGGCGCTATACCGGGGGGGCCTTTGGTGACTTGCTTCGTCGCATCCGCGCCATCCTGCCCGAGGCCGCCATCGGGGTTGATGTCATGGTCGGCTTCCCCGGCGAGGACGAGGCGGCCTTCCGCCACACCTATGAGTTGCTGGCCGGGCTACCGGTCACCTATCTGCATATCTTTCCCTACTCGAAGCGGCCGGGGACGATGGCGGCGCGGATGGAGGGGCAGGTTAGCAAGGAGGTCAAGGTGGCGCGGGTGGCGGCGCTACGGGAGCTGGATCAGCGCAAGCGGCGGGAGTTTTATGCCTCTCAGCTAGGCAAGATCCTGCCGGTGCTGGTCGAGCGCGGCCGCCGAGGCAAGCTGCTGACTGGCTTCACCGACAACTATGTGCCGGTGCGTTTTGCCGGGACGGATGCGTTGATGAACTCGGTGATTCAGGTGCGGCTTGACGAACTGGTCGATGACTGGGTGCGCGCCACCGTGGTGCCGGAGGTATAGCGATGCGCGGGGAGATTATCGCCATCGGGGATGAGCTGACCTCCGGTCGCATCCTCAATACCACCAGCTACTTTGCCGCCGGGCAGCTTTTTGCCGCTGGGCACGAGATTGTCGCCATGATCACCATCGGCGACGACCCGGTCCTGATCGGCAAGACTCTGCTGAACTCGCTGGCCCGGGCCGATTTTGTCATCGTTACCGGTGGCCTGGGCGCCACCAGCGACGACCTGACCAACGCGGCGGTGATCGACGCCCTGGGTCGGCCGGAGACCTTCTATCCGGAGATTCTCGCCCAGATCCGGGCCGGGAGTAAGAACGCCCCCGAGAGCGTTCGCCTTTCTCTGGAGAAACTGGCCTGGCTACCGGCCGGGGCCCACGCCCTGAAATTTGACGCCAGCATGGCCGGCCATTTCCTGGTTCACGACGGTAAGCCGATCTTCTTTCTGCCTGGCGTACCCCATGAGATGAAGGAGCTGCTGGTGGAGACGGTGATCAGCCGGTTGGCGGTCTGGGAGGGGGAGGAGGTGCGGCAGCTGCGCCAGCGCCTCTACCGGGTGGCGGGTCTGCCGGAAATCGAGATCAATCGCCGACTGGCCCATCTGGAAGGTGATAAACCGGTCAAGATCGGTTACTATCCCGTCCTCCCCGAGGTTCACGTAAGTCTAACCGTGGCCGGGGTCGATCTGGAGGCCACCGAACGGCTATTCGCCGAGACCGATGGTGAGATCCGCACCGCCCTGGGGTGCTATCTCTATGGCACTGACGAGGAAACCTTGCCACAGGTGGTGGGGGGGCTGCTGGCTGGGCGGGGTTGCACCATGGCCCTGGCCGAATCCTGCACCGGCGGGCTGATTGCTTCCCGGATCACCGCCATTGCCGGGAGTTCCGCCTACTTTCTGGGCGGGGTGGTGGCCTACAGTAATGATCTAAAGATGAAATTGCTGGGCGTGGAGCAGTCGATTCTGGTTGCCCACGGCGCGGTCAGCTTGGAAACCGCCCGGGCCATGGCAATCGGGGTGCGCGAGGTCAGCGGCGCCGACTATGGTCTTTCCGTCACCGGCATTGCCGGTCCCTCTGGCGGCACTCCGGAAAAGCCGGTGGGCACGGTCTGCTTCGGCCTGGCCTGGGCGGGTGGGGTCAAAGAGCTTAGGCTGCAATTCCGGGGCGAGCGCTGGCAGGTGCAGGAGGCGGCGGCCCATCAGGCCCTGGATCTGTTGCGCTTGACTCTGGCTGATGTTATTGGTTAATAAAGAATTTTCTGGCAGGTTTGTTAAGCATAAATATGACTGGGAGAATGTCACAATGGCCATGAGTGAAGCGAAGAGTAAGACCATCGATACCGCCATTCTGCAGATCGAAAAGCAGTTCGGCAAGGGTTCCATCATGAAGCTGGGCGCCACCGAGACCGAGAAGGTTCCGGTGATCCCCACCGGGGCCTTGAGCCTCGATATTGCCACCGGAGTTGGCGGCATTCCCCGCGGCCGGGTCACCGAGATCTTCGGGCCGGAATCCTCCGGCAAGACCACCCTGGCCTTGAACGTCATCGCCGAGGCCCAGAAGCTGGGGGGCAGCGCCGCCTTCATCGACGCCGAACACGCCCTCGACACCGCCTACGCCGAACGGCTGGGGGTGAACATCGACGAACTGCTGGTCTCCCAGCCCGATTACGGCGAGCAGGCCCTGGAGATTGCCGAGATTTTGATCAGGAGCGGCGCCATTGACGTGATCGTCATCGATTCGGTGGCCGCCCTGGTGCCCAAGGCCGAGATCGACGGCAATATCGGCGACTCCCATGTCGGCCTCCAGGCCCGCCTGATGAGCCAGACCATGCGCAAGTTGACCAGCGTGATCAGCCGCACCAAGACCTGCCTGATCTTCATCAACCAGATCCGCATGAAGATCGGCGTGATGTACGGCAGCCCCGAGACCACCACCGGCGGCAACGCCCTGAAGTTTTACAGCTCGCTGCGTTTGGATATTCGGCGGATCTCCTCGCTCAAGGAAGGGACCGACGCGGTGGGCAACCGCACCCGGGTCAAGGTGGTCAAGAATAAGGTGGCCCCGCCCTTTAAGACGGTGGAGTTCGACATCGTCTTCGGCGAGGGGATCTCCAAGGAGGGCGATCTGATCGACTTGGGGGTCGAGCAGAACCTGGTCGAGAAGAGCGGCGCCTGGTATTCCTACAACGGCGAGCGCATCGGCCAGGGACGCGAGAACGCCAAGACCTTCCTCAAGGAGCACAAGGAGATCTTCGCTGATATTGACCAGAAGGTTCGGCTCGGTTATGGTCTGCCACTTTCGGCCGGTAAGCCGGAGACCCCGAAACTCCCGGAGAAGGCCAAGAAGGGCTTGAAGGAATAAGTGACTGAAGTATAGCCGTAGGATGGGCAAAGCGTAGCGTGCCCATCGGACAACTGGAAAATTTCAGGGAGGCAGCGGAGTATGTACAACAAAAGTGGAAACGCAAGGCTGAGGCCTAGCGATAATCGCGTGATAAAGGCTGGAGCGCCGACGATTTATGAAGGCCAGAGAATCAGCTATGACTCTGTACAGGAGGGCTGGCTGCTGAATGATAAAACAGTCGGGTCGCGCTCTAATCTGAGCAAGGCACTAAAACTCAATGTCGAAACACATGACGTCGGTTTTGTTCTTGAAAAAATGGGCTATGTCTTTGCGAAACCTTTTAACTAACGCGCAGTTCTTATAGACGGTCGGCCTGTATAGTCAAGAAGCCAGCTAGCGCAGGTTGTACTGACACCGAGACAAACTAAAGCAGCAATGACGGGAAACAAAAACCAACTGAGGCTGGCGAGATGTCACTAAGCAAAGAAAGCCAAGAGTATCACCTCACGCCACGAGGCTGGGAAACTGGAACCTTCAAGGGTGATGTAATAGGTGGCTTTGATGAAGTGGCTACACCAAAAGATAGAGCCCTGACGGTTGTCTGCTACGATAAACGCTCTTCAGCTTATTCCGAACCGGACTTTCATTCCACGTTGACGTGGGAATCAGAGGATAAGCAGCTTGTAAACCAGCTAAAAGCAAAATGGGGTGAGCGCCCTGACTGGTTTGGCTTTAGCAAGTAAGTTAGGCATAAGCCATGCTAAACCAACCAATACTGGGAAACATAAGACAACTTCGTTGGGATAAGCCAGCGACTTCAGTGACACAGCAGATTGCGACCGACGGGACTGGTGGCTACAATTCTGGGACGTTGGCGTGAGAAAAGATGATTGATCTGTGCGCTTGCGGGCATGAAATTAAGATAACTATGGATACCATAATTGCCCTTGTCGCCCTCATTGTATCGGCAGTCTCGCTTGGATCGTCAGTTCTTTTTTGGCGCAAATCCTTCCGGCCAATTGTCACTGCGGCAGTTAAAACACACGCTGCTACCAAAGATATTATTGCCTACAATTTGGTTCTTTTGAACTCAGGTGCTATCCCGGCTAAAAACGTGGTAATCAGGGCAGGCGAGGCCTCGCTATTAAAAGCATTTGGGTGTGATGCAACGCCAGAGAACAAACACAGCTGGCTCGCTTGTTTTGCTGAAGAAACCAAGATTCCGATATTGCATAACGGTGATCATGTCGCATGTTCTTTCGGGACGACACAAGGTATTGACGCTGGCTTTTGGAGGTATGAATCTACAATCACTGTTGTCATTGAATATGCGGGGTGGTTCGGGACCAAGTACAAGCAGTCGCAGGAGATCGGAATTGTTGATTCAGATAGTTTTACGGGTTTTATGTGGGGAAAAATAAATGTGTAATTTGGAATGATCATGGTTAGCACTTCAGCGTCAGGAGTTAGCCAATTTCGCTGCATCTTCGATAATTATCTCTTAGCAAAAAAGGAGAATTGTGTGGCAAAAAAAAGCGATATTCGTGTTAAACAGATCAATAACATTGAACGATTAGAAGTAATGGAGGAAAAGTTCGGTGTTAGATTCGAAGGGCTTAATGCGACATATGAACTTTCAAACATTGAAAAATACGAAGTCCACGTTTATGGTGAAATGCAAGCATTAAATGGTAGTGGCATCGCAGAAGACTTACGTATCTGCGCCACCATATACAGTAGCGATGGAACAGTCTTAGGTGTAGGTAGCGATACTGTTTTGACTGACGATTTTTTTGCCTTATGCCCAGTGTTTGTTATTGCATATATCGGTCTACACCATGAGCCAGTCAAGGTGCGGATATATCCGACTAAAAGGTAAGACTCTAAATGTCACCATCAATGTTAGATGTCGTGCTCGGGCCTCTTTTGCAGGAAGCAATCGGCTCACCTAAATTATTAACAGATTTGGCTGGTCTGGAAAAATATATTGCTGAAAGCTACAGTTCACGTTCTTTTATCGAACTGTTACAGAACGCAGATGACGCTATCGCGACGCGGATACTCATTCGGCGGGTTGGCAGTCATATCGTTGTAGCCAACAATGGCAGGCCGTTTACTGCTCAGGATTTCGAATCATTATGCAGAAGCGCTGCTTCCCAAAAGGAGCGCAATACCAATATCGGCTATCGGGGCATTGGCTTTAAGTCTGTTGTCCACTTTGCCGATACCATCCATATATTTAGCGGAGAACTTGAAGCCACTTTTTCGCGCACGCTTACCCGCGCAGTGGTTCCCCAAGCCGCTAGCGTCCCGCTTATTCGGATTCCTCACCATATCGACCCACTTGTTAAAACAGAGTTGCTGCCGATTATCGAAGCGTTACAGGGCGATGGTTACAACACTGTCTTTGTCTTTTCGCATTTGATTGCCCAGTTCGTAGAGTCTGAATTTGAAGGGCTCGATCCGACATCGATCCTCTTTCTGCGGAATATCTCTGAGGTTAAAATAGACTCGGGTGCGCTAACAACCATCAGCATACAACGAGAAACCGTCGACCGTTTTGCCATCAGAGCGACTCTTAATTGTTCATCAGCAAAATTGAGCTGGCTGGTTTTCAATGCGGGCAACAGCTCAATCGCCATCCCTGAGTATGGGAAAAGCGGCGAAACCCCAAATATCAATGAGGCGGTTGTCCATGCCTTTTTGCCGACAATTGAGCCAACTGGTTTTGGGATAAAAGTAAACGGCGATATCAGTACCGACCCATCGCGGACCCGTGTAATTTATGACGAAACAACTCTCTCGACCATCCAGCAGTTAGCTAAAAACTATGTGGATATTCTTGAGAGGTACCTCTCAAGGAAAAAACCGACCCCCGCTGATTGCAGCAATGTTAGGGCGTTGGCTCCGGGGTTCGATCCTCGTCTGTTGGCTTTGCAAAAGAAGACATTCAAGACATATTTCGTTGAGGCCATAAAGGCTGTTTCGGAGAAGCGTTTAAGGAAATATTATTGCAAGCCAAAATGGGTTAATCCGAATGACTTTGAATTATTGACCTCGGATTTAATTACAGCCACCATTTCGCCTAAAATTAGCGAGATTGAGGGGATGGAAGCCTTCCTTCTCTATCTCGGGGTTAACGTTAACACCCTTGAGATGATCTCTGCTGCCCTCTGTAAACAAAACATATCTACGCAAGGCGCCGCTGAAATAACGTCGTATATTGCAAACCAGCATTCGCTGAAAAAAATCGCCGCTGATTCTGTAGATCTGGACTGGAAAATATGGTCTGTTGGCAAAGCCAGAGTTTCGATGAATGAAGCTCGGTCGAGCAAAGTAAAATTTGATCGGGATTACGTTGATTTGATAACTGAAAAGTCTGGTCTTAGTAGCGAGTTGAAGCGTTTGGTTGGGGCAATTACTGACAGTAAAGTTGCCGATAAACTAATCCCTCAAGACAACACCAAGCCATTGCAAATCAGCTCAGAGACATCAGCCGGGTTTGGCTCTGACGCACCAATCGGACTGCCAAGGCAATCTGTGAGCCTGGTTAAATGGCGGAGTGCTGAGCAACAGATACTGAGCCTTTTTAATTCTGACGGTTGGGAAGCGACAGACGTTAGTCGGCAAAACGTTGGTTACGACATTGAAGCCACGGATGCGAATGGTAAGAAATATTACATCGAAGTAAAATCTATTAATAACGCCGGGCAGGAATTTACCTTTACCAGTAACGAAGAAGCCACAGCCAGAGAAAAAGGCGACTCATATATTATCGCCTTGGTCTTGCAGCAAAACGAACAACTCGCTGTAATGCTCATTGAAAATCCCACTTCAATTCTGAAATTTGAACGGCAGTGTAAGCAATGGGTCTGGCTTTGCTCGGCATATGATTTTGTGCCTAGGAATTATAAATTTGCATGAAGGATTCAGCCATTATCGGCATGGGATATGGGCGCGCTGAACTGAACTTGACTAGGTGTCCTCAGCAATAAGATGATTTCCCGTGGCAAGGCTGGCTGTTCCACAAATTGGCATCGACTAATTCTGCGCCAGGAATCAGATCAGAGGAGTCTTGGGCGGATTTGGCAGCAAATGAAACTCATCCGGCGCATTACGGCTTCGCCTAATACGCCCTACTTTTAATCAACTTTTACGAGACCTTAAGTTGTGATGACCGGAAACGAGATACGCGAAAAGTTCCTGCAGTACTTCGAAGAAAAGGGCCACGAGAGGGTTGCCAGTTCACCCCTGGTGCCCCACGACGATCCGACCCTGCTTTTCACCAACGCCGGGATGGTCCAGTTCAAACGCCTCTTCATGGGCGAGGAGAAGCGCGGCTATGTGCGGGCCGTCACCTCCCAGCGCTGCGTGCGGGCCGGCGGCAAACACAACGACCTGGAAAATGTCGGCTACACCGCTCGCCACCACACCTTCTTTGAGATGCTGGGCAACTTCTCTTTTGGCGACTACTTTAAGGAAGATGCCATCCGCTATGCCTGGGAATTCCTCACCGAGGTGGTCAAGCTCGACCGCGACCGGCTTTGGATCTCGGTTTTTCAGGATGACGATGAGGCCTTCGCGCTCTGGCAGAAGGTGGCCGGGGTTCCGGCTGCACGGATCGTCCGGATGGGCGAAAAGGACAACTTCTGGGCCATGGGCGACACCGGTCCCTGCGGTCCCTGTTCCGAGATCCATTACGATCAAGGGCCGACGGTGGGCTGCGGGCGGCCCGATTGCCAGCTGGGCTGTGATTGCGACCGCCACCTGGAGATCTGGAACCTTGTTTTCATGCAGTTCAACCGCTCTGAGGACGGCACCCTGACCCCGCTGCCCAAGCCCAGCATCGACACCGGCATGGGCTTGGAGCGCATTGCCGCCGTGGTCCAGGGTAAGCAGACCAACTACGATTCTGATCTCTTCACCACCATCTTCCGCCGCATTGAGAAGGTCACTGGCAAGACCTACGAGACCGACCACAAGGTCGATGTGGCCATGCGGGTCATCGCCGATCATAGCCGGGCCACCGCCTTCCTGGTGGCCGATGGGGTGCTGCCCAGCAACGAGGGTCGCGGTTACGTGCTGCGCCGGGTCATGCGGCGGGCCATCCGCTACGGGCGCTTCCTGGGCATGGAGAAGCCCTTCCTGGCCGAGATCGTCGGGGCGGTGATCGAGCAGATGGCGGGGGCCTATCCCCATCTCTTGGAGGCCCGGGAACTGTTGCGCAAGGTGGTCAATAACGAGGAGGAGCGCTTCCTGGAGACCATCGACAACGGCCTGGTCATGCTCCATCACGAGCTCTCCCGCTTGCACCAGGCCAAGGCAACCACGGTGGGTGGCGACTTCATCTTCAAACTCTACGATACCTTTGGCTTTCCAGTGGATATCGTCCGCGATATCGCCATCGAGAAAAACCTCCAGATTGATGAGGCCGGTTTCCATGCCGCCATGGAGGTGCAGCGCCAGCAATCCCGTAAATCCTGGAAGGCGGGCAGCTTAGCCGAGCTCGGCGAGGGTCTGCGCGAGCTCTTGGCCGCTTCCGGCAAAACCATCTTCACCGGTTACGACCGGTTGGCGGATCAGACCAAGATCACCGGGTTGATCATTGGTAGTGGCGCGGCGGTGACTCGGGCCGGGGTTGGTGAGCAGGTGTCGGTGCTCTGTCCGCTGACCCCCTTTTATGCCGAATCCGGCGGCCAGAGCGGCGACCGGGGCGAGATTGTCGGCGCGACCGGCCGGGCCACCGTGCTCGATACGGTGGCGGCGGGCGAGGGGGTGGTGCTGCACCGGGCCGAGATTACGGACGGGGAGCTTGCGCTTGCTGACGAGGTTACCCTGCGGGTCGATAAATCGCTGCGCCGCCAGACCGCTGCCAACCACACCGCCACCCATCTTTTGCAGGCGGCTTTGCGGAAGATCTTGGGTGAGCATGTCAAGCAGTCCGGCTCCCTGGTTAATCCCGAGCGGCTGCGCTTTGATTTTACTAATTTTTCGCCGCTTTCCCCGGCGGAGCTGCTCCGGGTAGAGGACCTGGTCAACCTGGAGATCCGGGCCAACCGTCCGGTGGCAACCGCAGTGCAGGGTCGGGAAGAGGCGGTGAAGGGTGGGGCCACCGCCCTCTTTGGTGAGAAGTACACCGACGAGGTGCGGGTGGTCAGTGTCGGCACTTTCAGCAAGGAGTTGTGCGGCGGCACCCACGTGGCCGCCACCGGCGAGATCGGTCTCTTAAAGATCATCGGCGAGGCTGGCATTGCTGCCGGGGTGCGGCGGCTTGAGGCGGTCACTGGGGTAGGGGCACTGGCTCGATTCCGGGAGACCGAGCAGCAGTTGCGGGAGATTGCTGAGCAGCTCAAGAGCACTCCCGAGGAGATCCATAATCGGATCGCCAAACTCCAGGCCCGCCAGAAGGAGTTGGAGAAGGAACTGGCCCAGTTGGCCACCAGCCAGTCGCTGGGTGGGTTGGAGCAGATTCTGGCCGCGGCCCAAGAGGTCAATGGTATCAAGGTGGTGGCGGCCCGCCTCCAGGTGGACGGTCCTAAAACCCTGCGCGAGGTGGGTGACAAACTCCGCGAACAGATGGGCAGTGGCGTGGCGGTGCTGGGCGCGGTGCTGGGCGATAAGGTCAGCCTTCTGGCCCTGGTTAGCAAGGATCTCCAGGGCCGTTGTCATGCCGGTAATCTGGTCAAGGAACTGGCGGCGGTGGTGGGCGGCAGTGGGGGTGGGCGGTCCGATATGGCCCAGGCCGGTGGCACCATGCCCGATAAATTGGATGAGGCATTGCGCAAGGTGGCCGAAGTGGTGGCTGCGCAAGCGGCCTGACGTTCTGTGGCAAACCGGCGGCCAGCGGGGTGCTTGCAAGTCCAGGGAAAAAGTGGAAATTTTCGTCCCGGAAAAATATTGACAGTCGATTTTTAATGGGTTAGTTATCCTGTGTTTCTCTGAACGGGTATTCATTTTTTTTGTGTCAAAATAGTTCGTGATAATCACCAGGTAAGGCGTTTTATTGGGTGATTTTCTTGTTTTATTGGCGGTAATTCCTATTTAGAGGGGGCAGCGAGCGGACAATGATCGAAATCGATTTAACCATGCCGTTCCAGATCGCGTTTGTTCTGATCATGATTGTGATCATGAACATCGTGCTCTACAAGCCGATTCGGGCGATTCTGGCCGAGCGGGAGAAGCGGATCACTGGTTTGGAAAAGGATGTGGAAGAGTTCCACAAGAACGCCAAGCTGCGCTTGGAAGAGTTTGATGAGAAATTAAACGGCGCCCGCAGCCGGGCCAAAACCGAGCTCGATCGGGTTCGCGCCGAAACCCAGGCGGCAGGCAATGAAAAGGTGGCTGAGCTTCGCAAGGAAGTTGAAACCCACAAGGCTGAGAACCAGGGGCTGATCCAGACGGAGTTTGCCAAGGCCCATCGGGAGCTGCAGGCCCAGGTGGATGGTTTTGCCCGGGAGATTGCCGGTAAGATCATCGGGAGGACCGTCTAAATGAAACTTTCACGGAAGAACGGTCTTTCCCTGCTGTTGGCTGTCGGTCTGCTGGTCGGGCTGTCAACTTTGGCCCAGGCCTCCGGCGCCGAAGGCGGACATCACGGCGGCATCACCCACGAAAAAATAATGGATCTGATCTGGCGAACCACCAACTTCACCGGTCTGGTAATCATCCTGGTCTGGGCACTGAAGAAGCCCCTCAGCCAGGGCCTGCAAGGCCGTCGCCAAGGGATCATCGATAAGTTTGCCGACCTTGAGGCCCAGAAGGGCGAAGCCGAGCGGATCTACCGCGAATACGAGACCAGGTTGTCGAAGATCGATGCCGAGGTCGAGGCCATTGTCAGCGCCGCCGTGCGGCAGGGCGAGGCCGAGAAGGAACGGATCATCTCTGAGGCCGATCGTGCCGCCGGTGACATCCGCCGCCAGGCCGACCTGTCCATCCAGCATGAACTGGCCGAGGCCCGGTTGCGTTTGCGGGCCGAGGTGGCCGAGCAGGCGGTGGCCATGGCCGAGGGGCTGATAAAGCAGAATCTGCAGGATACCGACCAGAATCGGATGGTTGAAGATTATCTCGACAAGGTGGGAGCCATACAGTGAAAAATACGGTATTAGCAAAGAGATACGCCAAGGCCCTCTTTCAGGTCGGCAAGGAGGAGAACGCCCTGGACTCCTTCAATACGGCTCTGGCCGAGATGGCCGCCCTCTACGTTCAGGTACCGGAGGTGGTTGATGGCTTGACCAACCCTCTTTATCCCTTGGTGGCGCGCGAAAAGGTCATGGAGCACCTGCTGGCCAAGATGCCGTCCTCCGCCATGGTCGGCAACTTCATGAAGCTTCTGGTCCAGAAGCGCCGTGCTGGCGCCCTGCCCGACATTGCCGAGGTCTTCCAGGCCATGGTCGATGCCGAGCGCAATATGTGCCGCGGCACGGTGATTTCCGCCACTCCCCTGAGCGGCACCTTGAATTCCAAGATCAAGGCGACCCTGGAAAAGATTACCGGCAAGCAGGTTTTGCTGCGCACCGAGATTGATCCCTCGATCATCGGCGGGATCGTCGCCCAGGTCGGTGACCTGGTGTTGGACGGCAGCATCAAGACGCAATTAACGGGTTTAAAAGAATCCATAAAAGGGAGTGAATAAGCAATGCAGATCAAAGCCGAAGAGATCAGTCAGATTATCAAGGGGCAGATCAAGGATTACGAAAGTAAGATTGATCTGAGCGAAACCGGAACCGTAATCTCCGTAGGTGACGGTATTGCCCGGGTCCATGGCGTCGAGAAATGCATGGCCATGGAACTCCTGGAGTTCCCCGGCGGCATTCTCGGTCTGGCCCTGAACCTGGAAGAGGACAACGTCGGTTGCGCGGTTCTCGGTAGCGTAGAGCACATCAAGGAAGGCGACATCGTCAAACGGACCGGCCGCATCGCCGAAGTTCCGGTTGGTCCCGAGATGGAAGGCCGGGTAGTAGACGGCGTCGGCAAGCCCATCGATGGTCAGGGTCCGATCAATGCAAAGGAGAGTCGCAAGATCGAAGTTCTCGCCCCCGGCGTTATCGCCCGGAAGGGTGTGCATGAGCCCTGCTACACCGGCAGCAAGGCAGTTGACGCCATGACCCCGGTCGGCAAGGGCCAGCGCGAGTTGGTCATCGGCGACCGCCAGATTGGCAAGACTGCCCTCTGCGTCGACGCCATCATCGCCCAGAAATTTACCGATGTGCACTGTATCTACGTGGCCATCGGCCAGAAGAAGTCCACCGTCGCCCTGGTGGTCGAGGCCCTTCGTAAGCACGGCGCCATGGAATATACCACCGTGGTTGCCGCCTGCGCCTCCGACCCTGCTCCCATGCAGTACCTGGCCGCCTTCGCCGGTTGTTCCATGGGCGAGTATTTCCGCGACAACGGCAAGCACGCCCTGATCATCTATGACGACCTTTCCAAGCAGGCCGTCGCCTACCGCGAACTCTCCCTGCTGCTCCGTCGTCCGCCCGGTCGTGAAGCCTACCCCGGCGACATTTTCTTCAACCACTCTCGTTTGTTGGAGCGCGCCTCCAAGGTTAACGACGCCCTGGGCGCCGGTTCCCTCACCGCCCTGCCGATCATTGAGACCCAGGCCGGTGACGTTTCCGCCTACATCCCGACCAACGTTATCTCCATCACCGACGGTCAGGTGTATCTTGAGCCGAGCCTCTTCTTTGCCGGTGTCCGCCCGGCCATCAACGTCGGTCTCTCCGTTTCCCGCGTTGGTGGTGCTGCCCAGGTCAAGGCCATGAAGCAGGTGGCCGGCACTTTGCGCCTCGATCTCGCCCAGTACCGTGAGTTGGCCGCCTTCGCCGGTTTCGGCTCCGATCTGGATGCTGCCACCCAGGCCCAGTTGACTCGCGGCGCCCGTCTGGTCGAGATCTTGAAGCAGCCCCAGTATCAGCCGCTGCCCATGGAGAAGCAGGTAACCATCCTCTTCGCCGGCACCCGCGGCTTCCTCGACACCCTGCCGCTCAACGCCTTGGCCGAGTTCGAGCAGGAGTTGTACAGCCACATCGAGCAGAACAAGGCCTTCGTCTTTGACACCCTCAAAGAGAAACAGATCATTGACGCCGAACTTGAGGCCAAGATGAAAGAGGTGATCGGCGCCTTTGTCGAGTCTTTCAAAGGGGCCAGAGGGCTCAAATAAGCTGGAGGATGAGCGCTGATGGCAAGTCTCAAAGAAGTTAAAAGCAAGATCGCGGGGGTCAAGAAGACTTCGCAGATCACCAAGGCCATGAACATGGTGGCGGCCTCCAAGTTGCGCGGGGCCCAGATGAAGATGGAAAATTTCCGTCCTTATGCCGACCAGTTCAACACCGCCATGGATAGTCTGTCTGGCAGTATGGAAACCTCGCAGTTTCCGCTGATGGAGGTGCGCGAGGTCAAGAGTGTGCAGTTACTGGTGATCACTTCCGACCGTGGCCTCTGCGGCAGCTTTAACGCCAACATCATGAAGGCCGCCGATCGTTTGATGAAGACGCTGGAGGCTGAGGGCAAGAAGGTCACCCTCGTATGCGTGGGCAAGAAGAGCCGCAATTTCTTCCGCAAAACCGGTAAGGTCAGCAAGTCGTACGTCGATATCATGGGCACCTTCCAGATGTTCAATGCCCGCGAAATCGCCCAGGATGTGGCGGCCAGTTTCTTGGCCGGTGAGTGTGACCAGGTCCAGCTGGTTTACGGTCAGTTTGTCAGTGTGGCTGTGCAACGACCCAACGTCGGGCAGCTACTGCCCATCCAGCCTGTGACTGTCGGCAGTGCCACCCAGGCTACCGCTTCGGTCGACTACATATATGAGCCGAGTCCGGCCGAGATTATGAATGTTCTGCTGCCGCTATACCTGAACGTCATGGTCTATCGCGGCATGCTGGAGGTGGGGACCAGTGAACATGCGGCCCGGATGACCGCCATGGACAACGCCACCCGCGCCTGCAAGGATATGATCACCAACCTGACCCTGATCTACAACAAGGCCAGGCAGTCAGGTATTACCGCCGAGTTGATGGACATCGTCGGCGGCGCCGAGGCCCTCAGGGGGTAGAACATCGTTTCAGGCGCTGCGCTACGCAGGCTCCTGTTTAGCGGTAAAAGACATTAATGCTTAGGAGGCATGACAGATATGAGTGAGCAGACCGCAGGGAATTTAGGAAAGATCGTCCAGGTCATTGGCCCGGTTGTCGATGTGGAGTTCGAGGCGGGACAACTGCCGGACATCATGAGTGCTCTGATGATCAGCAACCCCGGCATCAATGACGTAGTTGATAACCTGGTCGTTGAGGTCGCCTTGCACATGGGTGACAATGTGGTTCGCTGCATCGCCATGGATCAGACCGATGGTCTGCGCCGTGGTCAGGAGGCCCGGGCTACCGGTAAGCCCATCGAGATTCCTTGCGGCAAGCCCGCTCTGGGCCGGATCATGAACGTGGTCGGTCGCCCGGTTGATGGTTTGGGCCCGATCACCTCCGATAAGATGCGGGCCATCCATCGTCCGGCCCCGGCCTTCACCGAGCAGGACACGCAGATCAACGTTCTGGAAACCGGCATCAAGGTCATCGACCTCTTGGTTCCCTTCCCCCGGGGCGGCAAGATGGGCCTCTTCGGCGGCGCCGGTTGCGGCAAGACCGTTATCATGATGGAGATGGTTAACAACATCGCCATGCAGCACGGCGGTATTTCGGTGTTCTGCGGCGTTGGCGAGCGGACCCGCGAAGGTAATGACCTTTACCACGAGATGAAGGAATCCGGCGTTCTCCCCAAGGCAGCCCTGGTTTACGGCCAGATGACCGAGCCTCCGGGAGCCCGTGCTCGGGTGGCCCTGACCGGTCTCTCCGCGGCCGAGTATTTCCGTGATGAAGAGGGCCAGGACGTGCTCTTCTTCGTTGATAACATCTTCCGTTTCACCCAGGCGGGTTCCGAGGTTTCGGCCCTTCTTGGCCGGATCCCTTCGGCGGTTGGTTATCAGCCGACCCTGGCCACCGACCTTGGCGCCCTTCAGGAACGTATCACCTCCACCACCAAGGGTTCCATCACCGCCGTTCAGTGCGTTTACGTACCGGCCGACGATCTTACCGATCCGGCTCCGGCTACTACCTTCGCCCATCTAGACGGCACAGTGGTTCTTTCCCGGCAGATCGCTGAGCTGGGGATCTACCCGGCGGTTGATCCGCTGGACTCCACCTCCCGCATCCTCGACCCCAACGTCGTCGGTGAGGAGCATTACCGGGTGGCCCGGGGTGTGCAAACCACCCTGCAAAAGTACAAGGATCTCCAGGACATCATCGCCATTCTCGGTATGGACGAGTTGTCCGACGAAGATCAGATCACCGTCTCCCGGGCTCGGAAGGTGCAGCGTTATCTTTCTCAGCCGTTCACCGTTGCCGAGGTTTTCACCGGCATGAAGGGGGCTTACGTTAAGGTTCCCGAAACCATCCGTGGCTTCAAAGAAATCTTGGAAGGCAAGCACGACGATCTGCCCGAAACCGCTTTCTACATGGTCGGCACCATTGACGAGGCCCTGGCCAAGGCAGCCAAGGCTAAGGCGGCCTGATAAACCCAACCGTTATCGCCAGGGGCCGGTAATTCATCGGCCTCTGGTTTAATGAATATACGAGGCAGCGGCATGGCTGAAACCATCAGATTAGAAGTCGTAACCCCGCGCGGCGCTGTGCTGAGCGAGGATGTCGATATTGTCTGGGCCCCCGGTTACGGCGGCGAGTTTGGCGTATTGGCCAATCATGCCCCCTTTCTCAGCACCATCAAAACTGGGGTGTTGATTTACAAGAAGGGGCATGAGGCCGTGCAAATCATGATCAGCGGCGGATTCTGCAAGGTGTCCGACAACAAGATCACCTTTCTGGTTGAGTCCGCCGAGAGTGGTCGGGAGATCGATGTCGATCGGGCCTTGCGGGCCAAGGAAAGGGCGGAAAAAAGACTGGCCGCCGCCAGAAGTCAGCAGGAGAGGGTTAATCAGACCCGGGCCGAAGCCGCTTTGCAGCGGGCGGTTGCTAGACTTAGGGCGGCTGGGCAGAAAGCCTCATAAAGTTAGGTTGGTTGTGAAGTTGTTAAGCCGCACGGGGTCCGTGCGGCTTTTTTTATAAATTTTGGAGTCACAGAGCATGGATCTCAAAGAAAGAATGACCATCACCCGGCAATCAACCCGGGAACTCCCCCCTGCCACCCGCATCCATAACTTCGATGAAGTGGTGGCCGGTTTTGACGAGGCCGCCGCCGTGCGTGAGGCCGAGCGTTGCCTGCAATGCAAAAAACCCAAATGCCGTGAGGGTTGCCCAATCCATAACGACATTCCTCGCTTCATCGCCCTCCTGCGTGAAGGAAAAGTTGAGGAGGCCTATTGGGCCGACCGGGAAACCAATTCCCTGCCGGCCATCTGCTCTCGGGTTTGCCCGCATGAGTTCCAGTGCGAGGGTGCCTGTGTGCGCGGCAAGAAGGGCGAACCGGTGGCCATCGGCATGCTGGAGCGCTACATCGTCGACTGGATGGTGGCCCACGGCAAGCACCTGGTCAAGAGCTGTGCCCTGCCCAAGGAGAAGAAGGTGGCGATCATCGGTTCCGGCCCGGCCGGGATGACGGTGGCCAATATCCTGGCCCACGCTGGCTATCCCTGTACTATTTTTGAAAAACTGCCGGTGCTGGGCGGCATGCTGGGGGTGGGTATTCCTGCTTATCGGCTGCCCCGGGCGATCATTGCCGCCGAGTTCGAGGCCTTGAAAAGCTGTGGGGTCAAGATTGTCACCCACACCGAGATCGGCAAGGACAAGACCCTGGCCCAGCTACAGGAAGAGGGCTTTGCCGCCATCTTTGTGGCGGTCGGCGCCCATGCCAGCCGCAAGTTGGGGGTCGAAGGCGAGGAGTTGGCCGGGGTGCTGCACGGGGTAGATTACCTGCGCCGCGTCAACCTGGGCGAGGATCTCAACCTGGGTCGCAACGTGGTAGTGGTGGGCGGCGGCAATGTCGCCATCGACTGCGCCCGCACCGCCCTGCGCACCGGTTCCGATAAGGTCTTCATCCTCTACCGGCGTGGCAAGACCGAGATGCCCGCCTCCAAGGCTGAGATCCATCATCTGGAAGAGGAAGGGGTCAAGATTGAGACCCTGGCCGCCCCGGTCAAGATCCACGGCGAGAACGGCCGCCTCACCAAGATTGAGTGTATCCGCATGCGGCTGGGTGAGTGCGATGCCTCCGGGCGCTGCCGCCCCGAGCCGGTGCCCGATTCCAACTTCATGATCGAGGCCGACGCCATCGTCCCGGCCATCAGCCAGGATGTCAACCTGACGGCCCTGGCTGGGGTGGAAGTAAAGCTCTCTCGCTGGAAGACCATCGAGGTGGATGAGACCACCATGCAGAGCTCGCTGCCCTGGCTGTTCGCCGGTGGTGACGCGGTTCTCGGGCCGGAAACCGCCGCCAAGGCAATATTCCAGGCCAAGGAAGCGGCGGAATCGATGTTGCGTTTCTTGGAGGGGCGGGAGCTTAAGGAAGGCCGGGCGGAGTTCAAGGCCGAGTAGCCAACAGAGCAAGAGCTGAAAAGTTAACGCCGCCATCGGATCTAGTCCGACGGCGGCGTTTTTTCTTGATCTAGCCGACTCGCGGCATCTAGCGCTGGGCGGTCAAATTCAAATCGTTGGCGTAGCCGGTCACCCCGGCGACGATCTGATCAGCTACCTCACCCTGGTACTTCTCGCTCCGCAGCCATTCAGCCTCTTCGGGGTTGCTGAGGAAGGCAATCTCGGTGAGGATGGCCGGCATCTGGGCGCCCAGCAAGACCACAAACGGTGCCTGTTTGACCCCCAAATCCTTGACCTCGGGGAAGTCGCCCTTAAGTCCGCTGACCATACTTCCCTGGACGTACTCGGCCAGTTTGATGGACTCACTCTTCTTACTGTTCTGGATCAGATCCTGCAGGATGGACTGGAGGTTGCTCAATTGATGGGCCGAGGAGGCGTTCTCCCGGGCGGCCACCTGCATGGCGTTTTTGTTCTTGGCCAGATCAAGGATGTAGGTTTCGATACCCCGCACCTTCGGAGAAGGCGCGGCGTTGACATGGATGGAGATAAAGAGATCTCCCTCCCGGGTATTGGCGATGGCGGTGCGCTCCTCCAGAGGAATGAAGACGTCACTGTCGCGGGTCATGACCACCTCACACTCTAGCTGGCTCCTCAGCCTGGCCGCAACTTCCCGGGCCACCGCCAGCGTAATGTCCTTTTCCAGCATGCCGCCGATCCCGATGGCCCCGCAATCCTTACCGCCATGGCCGGGATCGACGATTATTCGCTTTATGCCCAGGCCCAGTTGCTGGGCCAGGGTAGGGGCGGGGGTGTTTGGCTCCTGAGAACCTTCATTCGACGGCCCGGGGTGTTGCCCGCGGACGTCGATGACGATCCGGAAGGGGTCCTGCAGGCTGAAAACTTTGTAGTCGGAAACCGATTTGGTATCGAGTACCACCCTGACCTTGGCGGGCTTGAACTGGCCGCTGCGGACCTGGCGAAGCAGGCCGTCGTCGATGGGAATAGGCTTCTGGACATCGGGGCTGACCCGGCAGTGGTCGAGGTCGATGTAGAGCCGCCGGGGCTGATTGCCGGTAGGATCCAGGAGGTTTTCCTTGTAGGTCACCGGCGCCGAGGTTTCTATGACCACCCGGGTGTAGTTGCTGGTCGTCCAATAGCGCAGGGGCCTGAGGTCGGCAAGTGGTGCCCCTGGTGAGGCAGGAGGGGCAGCTGATTTTGCGGTGGAGGGCTTTGCCTCTGGGGCTGCAACCAGCGACATGCCGGGTGCCGGTTTTTTGTTTACCAGATGGGCTGCGGCAGCGGCCATGTCGCCGTCGGGGTAATCTTCCAGCAGTTCCGCCAGATACTTCTTCGCCTTGTCGGGATCGGGCCGTTCTTTTTGATAAATTTGCACGAGGCCCATGAGGGCGTCGTCCGCCAGACGGTGGTGGGAATAAAGGGCAACGAGGTCCTCGTTGTAGGCGATGGCCTCGCCCAGGTCGAGAGGGTCATGGTGGCGGCCATAGAGTTCCCGATAGGTTCTGGCTAGCATGAAGAGGCTGGGAGGGGCCTGCTCGCTGTTCTGGTCGGCCTGGTATATTTTGCGGAAATTCCGCGCAGCCGTGAGCCAGTTTTTGCGCTCGGCGGAGAGGCCGGAACTCTTGATTAGTTCCTGGTAGTAGGTCTTGGCCTGGCGGTATTGATCAGCAAGGTCGGTGACCGGTCGGCTAGACCTGGCCCCGGATTTGGCGTCAGCCACTCCTGGTATGATAAGCAGCAGAACCGCCAGTAAAAGCCGGCAGGTGCTTAGCGGGGCGGTTTTTTTCCGGTACAGCATGGCATGTTTTTCCAAGGTTCTGTAAAAGTAGCGCGGATTAGTCCTTTTTGCTCAACTTTTTTAATTCATACAGGAGGTTAAGGGCCTCCAGCGGGCTTAAGCGATCCGGTTTGATCGCTGTCAGTTTCTGGCGCAACGGGTCAGGGGCGGCAAACAGGCTCATCTGGCTGGGCTGGGTGCTCCCGGAACTCGGCCCGGACAGCCGGGGCCGACCATTCTGGCTGAATTCCCCTTGTTCGATATTATGGAGAATCTCCTTGGCCCGGGCTACCACCCGGGGCGGCACCCCGGCCAGGGCTGCCACCTGGATGCCATAGCTGCGGCTGGTGCCGCCGGGCAGCAGCTTGTGGAGGAAGATAATACTGTCGTCCCATTCACGCACGGCGATGTGAAAATTCTTGATCCGGGGGATGGTCAGCGCCAGGTCGGTGAGCTCGTGGTAGTGGGTGGCGAAGATGGTCTTGACCCCGCGGCCCTCGCGGGTGGCCAGTTCCTCACTGACCGCCCAGGCGATGGAGAGGCCGTCGAAGGTGGAGGTGCCGCGGCCGATTTCATCCAGGATCACTAGACTCCTGGGGGTGGCGTTGTTCAAGATGTTGGCGGTTTCGTTCATCTCCACCATGAAGGTTGATTGGGCGCGGCGCAGGTCGTCCATGGCCCCGACCCGGGTGAAGATCCGATCCACCAGGCCGATGCGAGCTGCTGCCGCCGGGACGAAGCCGCCCATCTGGGCCATCAGGACAATCAGGGCGGTCTGCCGCAGTACCGTGGATTTTCCGGCCATGTTGGGGCCGGTGATGATCAGCACCTGGTCGGCGCCCTGGTTAAGGAGCAGGTCGTTGGGGACGAAACGCCCGGTCGGCAAGGCTTGCTCGATGACGGGATGACGACCCTCGCTGATGCTGATCTCCCCGGAGTCGTCCACCTCCGGCCTTACGTAACGCTGACGGCGGGCCACCTCGGCTTGGCTGCAGAAGAAATCGAGCTCGGCCACGAAACTGGCGGCCTTGATGATCCGGGCGCTCTCGGCGGCCACCCGGGCGCGGATCTCGACAAACAGCCGGTACTCCAGCTCCAGCCGTTTCTCCTGGGCCCCGGCCACCTTCTCTTCAAACTCCTTGAGCTCCGGGGTGATGTAGCGCTCGGCGTTGACCAGGGTCTGCTTGCGAATGAAGTAGTCGGGGACATTGGCTAGCTGCCCCTTGGTGACCTCCAAATAGTAGCCGAAGACCTTGTTGAAGCCGATCTTGAGGTTGCTGATGCCGGTGCGTTCCTTCTCGCCCCGCTCCAGCCCGGCGATCAGGGACTTGCCCTCGGTGAGGATGGTCACCAGTTCATCCAGTTCGCTATGGTAGCCGGAGCGGATCAGGCCGCCGTCGCGGATGGTGACAGGGGCGTCCTCGCGAATCGCTTCCTCCAAAAGAGTTCGGATTTCCGCCAGTTCGTCGAGCGCAGCGCAGCGACTGGCCAACACCCCAGCCGCTCGGGCCAGGCTCTTGAGCTGGGGTAGCTGGGCCAGAGAGTGGGCCAGGGCGATGAGGTCGCGACCGTTGCCGTGGCCCAGGACGATGCGGCTGTTTAATCTCTCCAGGTCGTAGACCTGGTCCAGACAGGCGCGAATCTCTTCGGCCGCCGCCGACTCCAGCAGCAGTTGTTCGATGGTGTCCAGACGGTGGTGGATCTCGGCCAGATCCTGCAAGGGGAAGAGCAGGTTGCGCTTCAGCAGCCGGGCGCCCATGGGGGTGCGGGTCCGGTCCAGGCAGTGGAGCAGGGAGCCCTCGCGTTTGCTGCCGCTGATGGTCTGGGTCAGTTCCAGGTTGCGCCGGGAGGAGTCATCGATCAGCAAGACGTTTTTCAGGACCAGAGGGGCGAGCCGCTCGATGTGGGCCAGTTCGCATTTCTGGGTTTCCCGCAGGTAGCCGAGCAACGCCCCGGCGGCGGTGAGACCTACGGTGAGGTCGCCGCAGCCGAAACCAGCCAGGTTGGCGACCCGGAAATGTTCCAGCAATAGCTCCCGGCAGGTTTCGGGCTGGAAGCTCCCGGCCAGCCGTTTAGTCAGGCAAAGCCCGGTGGGCCAGAAAGGCGCCTCGCCCAGTTCGGTCAAGCGGTTAATTTCGATCAGCAGTTCTGAGGGCTGTAACCGGTGCAGTTCGTCGAAGAGCTCGCCCACCTCCTCGCGCTCGGCCACCAGGAACTCGCCGGTGGAGAGGTCGAGAAAACTTAAGCCCCAGCGGCCATGGCCAAAGGCGACACTGGCCAGATAGCGGTTCGACTTGTCGTCCAGCATCTGTGCCTCGGTGACCAGGCCGGGGGTGACTACCCGTACCACCTCCCGCTTCACCACCCCTTTGGCCTCTCTGGGGTCTTCCACCTGCTCGCAGACCGCTACCCGGTGGCCGGCGTTGACCAGCTTGGCCAGATAACCGGCGGCGGCATGGTAGGGCACACCGCACAAGGGAATGCGCTTATCCTCATCGTCCTTCTGGTTGCGGGAGGTCAAGGTGATGCCCAAGACCTTGGAGGCGATCTTGGCATCCTCGAAGAACATCTCGTAAAAGTCACCCAGCCGGTAGAAGAGGATGGCGTCCTGATATTGTTCCTTGATCTCCAAGTACTGGCGGAGCATGGGGGTGAGTTTGTCGGGGGGAATGGTCATTTATTGGCTCCTGTGGGCGAGCGAAATTTCTTTAACGGCGAACCGAAGAATGGCGAATATCCAACCGCAGAACCGCAGAAGTGAAAAAATGTAGCCTCTTGGCCTCTCGTTCATCCTTGGGATCTCCCGGCTCCTGGTACCATTTTCGTAGGTTGGGTTAGCTGTTTCATCGCGTAACCCAACATTGCCTGGCGAAACGCTAACGCTATGAATGTCGGGTTACGCTGCACTAAACCGACCCACGTGAATTGTTAGGTGCGTCAGGCCAGTCGGACAGGGTGTCCCTGAGGTTCTTCATGGCCAGGGGGTGACCTCGCGGATCTCACCGGCAAGTTCGTGGCCTACGGTCAAGATTGCGTAGGTGGGTGGGGCGCCGAACTTGCCGGGGGCGGAAAAGCTGCCGGGGTTGACCATCAGCACCTCGCCCAGACGGTGGCAGACGGCGCGGTGGGAGTGGCCGAAGACGATGCAGTCGGCCTCGGCAAAGGCGGTGAAGAGCTGCTCTTCCAGATCGCGGTGGCCGAAGGCATGACCGTGGATCAAGACGAAGCGGAAGCCGCCCACCGTGAAGGTGCGCAGGCTGGGTAAGGTGGTGGCACTGGCGCGGTCGCACATGTTGCCGTGGACCGCCAGCACCTCCTTATTGCCAAAGGCGCTGAGGATCGCCGGGCTGGTGAGGTCGCCGGCGTGGAGAACCAGATCAACCTCCGCGAAACAGGCGGCCACTTGGGTCCGGAACCGGTCGGTGACCTCGCTGAGATGGGTGTCGGAGAGGATGCCGATCCTGATAATGGCCATGGTCCTGGTGTTTGGGGAAGTTATGCGAAGGGTTGCGGTTTCGTTACAGTAAAGGGGCGAGCACTGCGGCGGCCCGGTCCAGGCTGATCCCGGCAATGGTGAGCCGCTTGCTGCGCCCAAGACTGCCACTTTCCAAGGTGATGGCGCCCTTGGGCAGCCGGAAAAGCTTGGCCAGCCAGGCGATCACCTGGCTGTTGGCCTGACCTTCCACGGGCGGGGCGGTAATCGCCAGCTTCAGCCGCCCGTCGTGCAGGCCGACGACGCCGATTCGGCTGGCCCGAGGTTGCACATATACGGTAAGACTTACCAGCCCCTGGTCGTTCTCGCTCAGGCAGGGCGGGACGAGGGCGGTTGCGGGCGCTAGTCTGGCCGAACCGTCGCGCCGGTTCATCGCCTCTTGAGGTCGTTGTTGCCACGGATGGAAATGGAGGGTTCCAGGTCGTCCAGGGGATCTTCCAGGGTAAAAAACATGTCGTCGTCCTTGTCAGCAAGGGAAATCTCTGCCGCCTGGCGCCGTTCCGGTTCGGTGGGGATGGCATACTCATCTTCCTGGATGTCTTCCAGGTCTAGCCCTTCAATGTCGGTTATATCCAGGGTTGCCGTGTTGCCCAGATCTCTAGGGGTGGGGGTGATTCTGGCCATGGGCTCCGGGTCCAGAAGGTCCTCGGAAAGTTCAATCCGCTCATAGATGGTGCTTTCCTGGTGGTGGAGGCTGCTGGCAGACGGGGCCGATACCGGTTCCTGCCGGGTGTCGGTGGCCGAGAGGCTCCAGCGTTCCGGTTGGAGGTGGGCCGGGGCGGCCTCTTTCGGCACCAGCAAGGCCGGGTCCGGGGCTGGGAGAGGGGTGAGACCTCGCAGGATGGTCGGCGTGCCATCCTCGAGATATTGGAGGTGACTTTCCAGGAGATGCCGGAGATCGGCGGCGATGGCATCTTTCAGAGCGATCAACCGGTTGACTTCGGTGGTTTGGAGAACGATCTTGTCACTCAGTTCCGCCACCGTCTCGCGCGATTTTCTCTCGGCCAGTTCCTTGATGGTTGCGGCTTCCTTGTTGGCCCGCAGGATGGTCACTTCCGCTTTCTCGCGGCTGTTGCTCTCCAGGGCAGCGGCATCTTCGCGGGCCTTGCGTATGGTTTCTTCCGACTCGCGGCGGCTGCGCTCCTGCATCTCGTCGCTGATCCGGTGCGCCGAGAGAATGGCGGCCTGGAAGGCCTGCTCCTTGTTACGGTAATTGGCGATTTCCTTCTCCAGATTATTGATCTGTTCGAAGGCCTGTTTGTGTTCCAGGGTCAGAAGCATAATCTCTTCGGTAATCTTTTCCAGGAACTTGTCCACTTCGTCTTTGTCGAAGCCGCGCATGCTGACGTGGAACTGTTTGGATTGGATTTCTTGCGGGGTAATAGCCATGGTTCCTATCTCCTTGAGCGGATGGCGGTCCGGGTTAATGTAGATTCAGTGCCAATTGTTGCAGGGTCGGCACAATGAAGATGCGTAAAAAATAAATGACCAAAAGCAGTAAGGCAGGCGAGAAATCCAGCCCGCCCCCCATGACCGGCAACATCCGCCGGATTCTCGCAAGCGGTGGCTCGGTGACCTGGTAGAGAAAGTGGACGATGGGGTTATAGGGATCGGCATTGACCCAGGAGATGATGACCCGACCAATGATGAGCCACATATAAGCGCTGAGGAGCAGGTCAACCAGGAGCGCCACGGCACTGAGAAAGTTGGTGAAGACGAACATGTTGTTTGACCGCCGTATGGTCGGCTTCTCCGACCGGTTTGGTTGAAAAATAATTTATTAAAAAACAACAGGTTAGACGATAAAACAAGATCTTTTTTTGGAATTATTAATGATGCCACATTTCAGGCCACCTTGCTGCCTGGCGGCAGCATTCCGGCCAGAGCCGAGACCACCAAACGGTCGCCGTCCTTGGCAGCCAGCACCATGCCCTGGGAGGTTATGCCCATTAGTTTGGCTGGCTTGAGGTTGGCAACAATGATTACCTGCCGACCCACCATTTCCTCCGGGGTATAGTGGGCGGCGATTCCCGCCACGATGGTGCGCTCCTCCGGGGCCAGTACGGTCAATTTCAAGAGGCGGTCCGATTTTGCCACCTTCTCGGCAGCGATGACCTCGGCCACCCGCAGGTCAATCTGCTGAAATTGCTCGTAGGTGATCAGGCCATCGGCGCCGGGCGCGGTCAGGGCCGGGTCCGGCTTGGCAGTATTTACCGGCGGGGCCGACTTTTGCTTTTTTGCCGGTGGCTGCGGGGGGTCTGATTTAGGCATCTCCAGGCGGGGAAAGAGGGCGGCGCCCGGATGGACGGTCGCGCCTACCGCCAAAAGACCCCAGCCGCTCTGGCTAACTAAGTCCGGGGTGGCGGCTATTCCTAGGGCTGTTGCCATCTTGGCAGCGGTCTCCGGCATCACCGGCGGCATGGTCAGGGCAATCAGTCGGAGGGTCTCCAACAGGGTGTTGAGCACGGTTTCCAGCCGTTGCCGCTGGGCCGGGTCTTTGGCCAGTTCCCAGGGGGCGGTGGTGACGATGTACTTGTTGGCCAGGCTGATTACCCGCCACACCGCCTGCAAGGCGCGGTGGAAGGCAAAATCATGCATCTGTTGGCTGTATTCGGCCACCATGGCCAGGGCGGCATCGCGCATCTCCCGGTCGCCCTCGGTAAGCTCCCCGGCGGGTGGGACTTGGCTGCCACAAAAATTCTTGACCATGGTCAGCGAGCGGCTGAAGAGGTTGCCCAGGTCGTTGGCCAGGTCGGTGTTCTGGCGGGTCAGCAAGGCCTCGGGACTGAAGGAGGAATCAAGACCGAAGGTCATCTCCCGGAGCAGGAAGTAGCGGGTAGCGTCCACCCCGTACTGGGTCACCAGATCGGCCGGGCGCACCACGTTACCCAGCGATTTCGACATCTTGGTCTCGTTGATGTTCCAGTAGCCGTGGACATGCAGGCGGCGAAAGGGGGCCAGCCCCAGAGAGCGCAGCATGGTCGGCCAATAAATGGCGTGGGGCTTTAAGATGTCTTTAGCGATGATATGCTCGGCCCCGCCCCAGAGTTCGGCGAAATCGGCGCCGTCGGGATAGCCGCAGCCGGTCAGATAATTGATCAGGGCGTCGAACCAGACGTAGGTCACGAACTTGTTATCGAAGGGTAGGGGAATGCCCCAGGTCAGGCGGCTAGTTGGCCGGGAGATGCAGAGGTCTTCCAACGGTTCCTTGAGGAAGGAAAGCACCTCGTTGCGGTAGCGTTCCGGGGTAATGAACTCGGGATGGGTCTGGATATAATCAACCAGCCAATCCTGGTATTTCGACATCCGGAAGAAGTAGTTCTGCTCAGTGATCGCGGCAGGCGGCACCAGATGGTCGGGGCAGTTGCCCTCCACCAGTTCCTTCTGGGTCAGGAAACGCTCGCAACCCTTACAGTACAGGCCGGAATATTCGCTGAAATAGATATCGCCCTGATCGTAGACCTTTTGGAGGATGTTCTGCACGGTTCGGACATGCTCGGGATCGGTGGTGCGGATAAAGCGGTCCGGCTGGATGGCCAGGGGCGGCCAGGCCTCGCGAAAGAGATGGCTGATCCGGTCCGCGTACTCCTGGGGCGTCTGGTCGGCTGCTGCGGCCGCCTCGGCGATCTTGTCGCCGTGTTCGTCGGTGCCGGTCTGAAAGAGGACCTTTTCGCCTGCCATCCTCTTGAACCGGCTAATGGTGTCGGCGATGACGGTGGTGTAGGCGTGGCCCAGGTGGGGCTGGGCGTTCACGTAAAATATCGGGGTGGTGAGGTAGAGGCTCATCGCTTTCCAGGTGGGTGAAATTTGCGCCAAGGAGATGTCTGGGGCCCGAGCACTAATCGGTGGGATTTTCCCCGCCGGATTCAGGGCCTTCGTCATCCCGACCTTCCGCGTCTCCTTCGGGGCCTTCTCGGCGTTTAGCCTTCGGTCGTCGGCTGCGGGGCTTCTGGAGGCGGGGGTGTCTGCTGTCGGCCGCCGGTGCGCTGCTTGGGGTGGCAGCCGGGACCACCGGCCTGGGTGTGGCTGGGGCCGCCAGGAGCGGTTCCCATTCTTCCCTGGTCAGTACCTTTATCCCCTCGGAGCCACCGGAGACGGGGACCACCGTGACGGTCCCTTTCAAAACGTTGGTCTGAATAACCTTCAACTCCATGCCTTCCTTTTGCAGGAGCTTGCCGGGTTTGGGCATGCCCTTGCGCAGGGCGTGGTAGGTGTCGTACTCGTAGGTCAGGCAGCAGAGCAAGCGGTTGCAGACCCCGGAGATCTTGGTGGGGTTCAAGGGCAGGTTTTGTTCCTTGGCCATCTTGATAGAAACTGGGGCGAAGTCTTTGATGAAGGAGGCGCAGCACAGTTCTCGACCGCAACAGCCAATACCGCCGACCATTTTGGTCTCGTGGCGGACCCCGATCTGGCGTATTTCCACCCGCGTGCGAAATTCCTGAACCAGATCTTTGACCAGTTCCCGGAAGTCCACCCGATTTTCGGCAGTGAAGTAGAAGATGATCTTGCTGCCGTTAAAGTAGCGCTCGACCCGGGTGAGTTTCATTCCCAGATTATGGCGGGCGATGTGGGTCTGGCAAGTCGTATGGGCATCGGCCTCCCGGGCCAGCAGGTTTTCGAATTTATCGACCTCCTCCCGGTTGGCACGGCGGGTGATGGTGTAGCTCACCTGGCCTTTGAGGATGTCTGGCTCTTCCGAAAAATCTGGCCCGGGACCAGTGACCGTGGCTGGTTCCAGCCCGTGGTCGGTCTGGACCATTACCAACTCGTCGCGATGAAGGCCACGGATCCGGGAAACTGCCGACAAGGCCGGGGTGCCGGTACGAGAACGCACGTAATAATAGGAATACGGCGCAGATTCCGGAGCGGGGCCGCCCGGCGCCGCTGACTGGGTGGGCTGCTCTTCCGAAGGCTCGGTGTTAATATCTGGGGCGTTATCCTGCAAGGTAGGTTCCGTTGTTAAAGCTTGAATCTGCAAATTACCCGCCGGGAAAAGTTTTGACGGATTTGGTCAAGGGTGTCTAAATTTCAGCCAGTAATACTAACCGGTGCCCCTGTTTAAAGCAATCGTAGACTGTTCTCACAACAACCCAAAGAAAAGGACTTCGCAGACCAGTGCCCGGTTGCAATTACGGGCCAGTTGCCGACCGGCCTTTTCGAACAGGGGCAAGCGCCGGGAAAGCTCGGGAAGTGGCCAGCGGTCCTTGCCCCGTGCAAGGGCCTCGCGAAGATCAAGATTGACCACCCGCTGCGATTGCTCCCGGTGGATCAGGTAGATATCGCGAAAACAGAGGTGCAGGAGCCCGAGAAGTTCGTTTAAGCTATCGCCGCAATCGATTGCGGAATCGGCCAGGGCCAGAACGGCCTCGGCGGCTTGGGGCTGGCCGGGACGCAGCTCCAGCAGGGTGGTGAGGATCTGGCGGCGCAGTTCAAGGAGGGGTGAGGCCACCAAGGAGCGGGCCCGGCCCAGGCTGCCGTCGGCCAAGGCCGCCAGAGTGGCGGCGGTTTCCGGGGCGAGGCCTTCTGCCGTGAGGGTTCCGGTTACCTGGGCCAGGGGCAGAGTGGTAAAGGGAACTTGCTGACAGCGCGAGGTGATGGTCGGCAAAATCTCGCTGGCGCCATCGCCGGTGAGGATTAACAGATTGCCTGGGGGGGGCTCCTCCAAAAGTTTCAGCAGGCTGTTGGCCGCCTCCCGCCGCATGGTATGGACGTCGCAGAGCAGCACGGTGCGGAGTTTGGCCTCAAAGGGCGGGAAGGACAGGCTTCTTTTGAGTTCGCGGATTTGGCCGATCTTGATGGCTACCCCGTCGGGGGCGATGACCAAGCGGTCGGGGTGGTTGTTGCCCCGGAGTTTGCGGCAGGAGGGGCAGAGGCCGCAGGCGTCTTCGGCGGGAGTTGGCGCCAGGCAGTTGAGATAATTGCCGAAGGCCCGGGCCAGGGTCTTTTTGCCCACCCCGGCAGGGCCGCGGAAGAGGTAGGCGTGGGCCAGCCTTCCGCCGCCGACGGCCCGGCGCAGCATGGTCTTGGCCTTATCCTGGCCGAGTACCTCGGTGATGTTGAAGAAGTCTTTCACTCCTTCCAAAGTATCCCCTGGCGGTGGTCGATCTCCCGGCCGTTGGTGTCCAGCCCCTCTTCATTGCCGGTATCGGGGTTACGCACGTAGAGGAAGCGCTCCAGATTGCGCTGGAATTCACTCCAGTGGTAGCCGGGTTCCTCCCGCCGCCGCCCCAGGCCGGCGATGTAGTTGACCTTGGAGTCGAGATTGTCGAGGAAGTGGAGGACAAAGGCCTCCAGCATCATCGGCAGGGCCGGGGCGCCGAAGGCATGTTCGCCGTGATGGGAGAGGACCAGGTGCTGGAGCCGGGTCAGGGTTTCCTCCGGAAAGTCGGCAATCCCGTCAGCCAGTTTGCGCAGCAACTCGATGCCGAGGACGGTGTGGCCCACCAGGCGGCCCCGGTCGGAGTAATCATAGGGGTAGCGATCGTAGTCGAATTCGATCAGCTTGCCAAGGTCGTGCATAATCGCCCCGGCCAGCAGCAGGGAGCGGTCAACGGCCGGGTAGAGGCCGGCCACCGCATCAGCCAGGCGGGCCACCCCCAGGGTGTGTTCCAGCAGGCCGCCCAGATAGGCGTGGTGCATGTACTTGGCGGCCGGGGCCTTCTTGAACAGCCCGGTCAGGTTGCGGTCAGTCAGGAAGGCCATGGTCAAATTGCGCAGAGGCGGATGGCTGATGGACTTGGCCAGCCGGGTTAATTCCGCCAGCATCTCCTTGAGATCACCGGGGGCGGTTGGGATAAAGAGGGCCATCTCCTCGGCGGCCACTGTAACCTTTTCCAGGTGATCCACCCGTAGCTGCATCGCCCCTTTGTATGACTGGGACTGGCCGCGCAAACGGATAATTGTCCCGGGCTGGCACTGTTCCTGGAAACGTTCGGCATTGTCCCAGACCCGGCCACCGATCTCGCCGGAGGCGTCCAGCAGGGTCAGCGACAGGAAGGGGCTGCCGCTCTTGGTCTCGCCCCGGGAAACCTCGCGGACCATGAACAGCCCTTCGATGTTCTGGTTATCCTTGATGTCTTTGATCAGACAGCCTTTCATGACGGGCGGAGATCCTTTCTCAGAGTTGTTTTCGATATGTGGCTACCCCTCTCCCCAGCCCTCTACCCCACAAGGGGGTATCAAGATTCCACAAGGGGAGAGGGAGTTTTGGCCTCCCCTCCCTTTATGGGAGGGGATTGAGGGGAGGGTGGATCTCCTGGTAGGAGAGGAAAATCAAAAATCCAAGGTGGCCTGCCAGGCGGCTTTGAGTTCGGCCAGTGGCGCCTTGATTACTGCTTGTCCGGCCAAACCGGTAACTGCCAGTTCCTGGGTCGCGGTCACCATGCCGATCCGATGCCAGGTGGTGCCGGCCATGACCTCCTCAAAGGCCTCGGCCTGGCCGGGATGCACCGTCACCAGCAGTCGGCTGGCCGATTCCGAGAAGAGCAGGACATCGTCGCGCTCAATCTCCTCGGCTGGAACCAGCCGCAGGTCAATTTCCAGCCCCAGTGCCCCGGCGAAGGCGGTTTCGGCCAGCGCCACGCCCAGGCCGCCATCGGAGCAGTCGTGGCAAGAGGCAACCAGGCCCATCTCAATGGCGGCGGCCAAGGCGCGGTAGCGGGCGATGGCCTCGGGGCCGTCCACCTTGGGCACTCGGTTACCCACCGCCCCTAGCTGGGCGGCGTACTCGGAGCCGCCCAGTTCCGGGTAGGTCATGCCCAGCAGATAGACTTGGTCCCCAGGTTTCTTGGCGTCCATGGTCACTGCGTGGCGGATATCATCGATCTTGGCCACCACCGAAAAAAGCAGGGTGGGGGGGATGGAGATTTTTGTTCCGCCCACCTGGTAGTCGTTTTTCATCGAGTCTTTGCCGGAGATGCAGGGCACGCCGTAGATCTTGGCATAGTGGGCCAGGGCCTGGTTGGCCCGCACCAGTTGGGCCAGCTTGTAGGGGCCGTCCGGGGTCTTCTCGGAGAGGATCGGGTCGCACCAGCAGAAATTGTCGAGGCCAGCCATGGTGGTCAGCCCCGCGCCTACGCTAACGGCGTTGCGGACCGCCTCGTCCATGGCATTGGCCACCATGTGGTAGGAATCGATGTCAGAGTAGCGCGGGCAGATGCCGTGGGCGATGACCAACCCTTCGAAGGAGTCGAGCCTGGGGCGCAGCACTGCGGCGTCACTGGGGCCATCGTTGTCGGCCCCGGTCAGCGGTTTGACCACGCTGCCCGCCTGGACCTCGTGGTCGTACTGGCGGACGATGTACTCCTTGCTGCAGATATTGAGGCGGCCCAGAAGTTTTTTTAGTTCGGTGGCCAGGTCGGGGGTGGTTGGTAATACCGGCTCAGGATAGAGTTTCTGTTCCCATCGGGCGACCATCTGCATGGGCGGCAGCCCCTTGTGGACGAACTCCATGTCCATGCAGGCAACGGTTTTGCCTTCGTAAAGGACATGAAATTTGCCGCTGTTGGTGAAGGTGCCCAGCACGGTGGCCTCCACATCCATCTTGGCGCAGAGGTCGAGGAAGGCCTTGAGCTTTTCCTCCGGCACCGCCAGGGTCATGCGTTCCTGGGCCTCGGAGATGAAGATCTCCCAGGGCTGGAGGCCCGCGTACTTCAGGGGCGCCTTGTCCAGGTGAATCTCAAAACCGCCGGTGTCCTGGGCCATCTCGCCCACCGAGGAGGAAAGTCCCCCGGCGCCGTTGTCGGTGATGCAGTTGTACAGCCCCTGGTCGCGAGCCATTAGCAGGCAGTCGAACATCTTCTTTTGGGTGATGGGGTCGCCGATCTGCACCGCCGTGGCCGGGGAGTTTTCGTTCAATTCTTCGGAGGAGAAGGTGGCGCCGTGGATGCCATCCTTGCCGATCCGGCCGCCGGTCATGACGATATGGTCACCGACCTGGGCCATTTTGTATTCCGAAGCAATCCCGTTGACCTCGGCGGGCATGATCCCCACCGTGCCGCAGAAAACCAGGGGCTTGCCGGCGAAGCGGTCATCGAAGACCACCGAACCGTTGACCGTCGGGATGCCGCTCTTGTTGCCGCCGTGCTCGACGCCTTCACGCACCCCCTCCATGATCCGCTTGGGATGCAGGAGCCTTGCTGGCAGAGGCTGGTCGTAGAAGGGCGTGGCGAAGCAGAAGACGTTGGTGTTGCAAATCAGCTTTGCCCCCTGGCCGGTGCCGAAGGGGTCGCGGTTGACCCCGACGATGCCGGTCAGCGCGCCGCCGTATGGATCCAGGGCCGATGGGCTGTTGTGGGTCTCGGCCTTGAAGACCACGTTCCAGTCGGAATTGAAGCGGATCACCCCTGCGTTGTCCTTAAAGACCGACAGGCACCAGTCGTCGTCGCCCATATTGGCGCGAATCTCGGCGGTGGGCTGGCGGATGTAGGTGTCGAAGAGGTTGCGGATCTTCTCTTTCTCGCCGGTGACGGTGTCCTCGTAAGCGATGTCACCAGAGAAGATCTTGTGCTTGCAGTGCTCCGACCAGGTCTGGGCCAGAACCTCCAGCTCCACGTCGGTGATCTTCTCGCCCAACCCCACGGCCTTGCGGGCGGCGATGGTCTCGGGGCGGGCCAGGTAGTCGCGGATCAGCACCATCTCATCCAGGGTCAGGGCCAGCACCCCGTCGCGGCTGATCCGGATCAATTCTTCGTCGGGGACATGCAGGTCGATCTCGGTGACGTGGGCCACCGCGTTGTTGACCACCTTGGCGGCGAAGGGCTTGATCCCCCCGGCCGCGGTGAATTCGGCTCGGTCCATGACGGTGAAGCGCTGGATAAGTTCATTGGCCAGGAGCTTCTTGGCGATACTTTCGGCATCATCCCGGCTAATTTTACCGGAGAGCAGGTACTGTACCGAGGTGTAGACCGCTTCCGTGCCAGTGAGCTTGCGGCCCAGCAACAGTTCCAGGGCCTGGGCCGAGGTGTGACCCTCGTTATCGGTGACCCCGGGCCGGAAGCCCACCTCGATCAGCCAGTCAAAATCTAGCTGCCACTTGAGAGCCAGCGGGGTGAGCGACCATTCCTGGGTGACCGGGTCGCAGAAAGGACCGGCTGCGGCTGCAGCCAGTTGGTCCTGGCTGATTTCGGCGTCGATGGTGAAGACCTTGATGGTCCGTACTTTGGCCACCGGCAGACCGAGGTCAGTGGTGATCCGCTTGCAGGTGTTGTCCCCGAAGGCGTCTTTGAGGGAAAGCTTCAATCCTACCTGGATTCTGGCGAGCATGGCGACTCCTGTAATGGGCAAATTGCTAGGTGTTTAGGGTGAAGGCTGAAGTTTACAGGCCATCGCGCAAAGCCAGGGATAAGCCATCCGGCAATTTTGCGATTATGGCTTGGAGCGGTTTGCCGAGTGCTACCTTCGGTCATCAGCCTTCGGTCTATTCACCTGCGTAGTAAATAAATTTCTGACAGCGCCGCTACTATACTAAAAGGTGTTCTTCTTGGAAACGGGGAAAGAGATGGTGTTGTGCCATTTTGCACATTAGTTACGAGAAAGGAGCGTTTGGGCTGGGAAAGCTTCCACTTTCTGAACAGGGAAAGGATTATGAGCGGATGAAGAGGTGTCATACATTTTGCCGTGGGATTGCCTAATTGTAGCATCCGGTTTATTCTGGACGAAACTTGACAATGGGGCTGAGTCTGTTAGATCTTGGCCTGGATAAATGAAGGTGGGGTATAGAACGCGAGAGGCTTCTTTTACAGGTAAGGCGGCTGTGGATGAGGTGGAATTGGGCGCGGAAATTGTTCTTTGTGGGATGAAGCTGCTTCAGGCATGGATTGAACTTCACAAAGACGAATTGGTAGCAGATTGGGAGCTTGCGCTATCGGGTCAGCAACCATACAAGATCGAACCGCTGAGGTGAGCTATATGAATCCACGTGTGTTGCAAGTGACTCCGGTTGATAATTACAAATTACACATAGTGTTTACCAATGGTGAAAAGGCGACCTTTGATTGCCAGGATTTGCTAGATTTTGGGGTCTTTAGTGAATTGCGGGACATTAATTATTTTAAACAAGTGATGGCAGTTGATGGCAATGTGGTTTGGCCACATGAGCAAGATATTTGTCCGGACACTCTGTATGTGGACTCAAAAAGAGAAGTGGCTTGACCAGTGGCTGGCTTGATGGTAGCTGGCTTGCCATCCCCAATGTTATCGACTCACGGCCAAGTCAATCAAGTTAGGCTTTTGCGCATCATGTTTTGGCCACCTGACGGGATTTTCGCCATTGACCGTCATCTTACGGCCTTCAGGCAGATAAGCAATCTTCTTGAGAATGCCGCTGATATGGCTGTTTTTTGAGGACAGGAGCGCTCTGTAATCTTTTTTGAGATGAGTAAGGTTTTTTGAGGTGCAATGGCGGTGGCAGGTGAGACCGGATGTCAGTATCGATATGACGGCCCAGGCGGAGGCGCTATATGATTTCGTCACATTCTTTATCCAGTTGGGCCTCTTACAAACACAAAAAAGTTCCCTCCCCCCCAGCCCTCTCGTCGAGGGCGGGGGAGGTTGCTGTCGAGATTTTTGCAGAGGCTACGGTTTTGTCTACAAAACAACGGTCGTCTTTCGGTCAGAAAAGGGAAATCGCATTTCGGATTTTTGACCGACGACGAGTGGCTCAGCACTGAAAATGCCGTCCGTGAAGGGTACGTGAGGAGCCGAGCTTTAAGGCGTATTGTAAAAAAATCTTACAAACCGGGGTGTTTTGTGTAATTGTTTTTAATAGCGGCGAAGATGATGTTGGAGCTGGAGAGTGTTTTATTCCAGCGAGAAATCTTAGCTGTACCAGTGGGTTACCAAAAAAAATACTGCGCGGAGAAATGCGGGTGCGGTAATTGCATTCGTAACTGAGAGCCATGAAAACAAAACAAACTAACATAGGCAAGGGCGTTAGGGGCAGCCGGGGGTTCTCACTGGTCGAGTTGATGATCGTGATGGCCATTCTCGGTATACTTGGCGTTTTTGTCGGGGTAGCCATCAACAGCGCAGATGCTAAATTGAGATCCTTCGTTTTCAACCTTGCTAGCCGGTTCAAACAAGCCAAGTATGAGGCCATGAAGCGGGGGCGTGATGTCTATATTGATTTTGACCTTAATAACGATGGTGTGCTCAACAATGGTTACACCATGTGGGTAGATAACAACGGCGACCGCGGATACGATGCTTGGGATGCGGCCACCAATGACCGGGTACATGGAACCGTGCCCAAAAATGGTGTTTGCGATGACGATGAAGGGGCTGATTGCAAGATCGGCAATGAGGATGTGGTTTTCCCCAATCAAGCCAATGTCTCTGTCGGGCACCCGGGGCCGGAAATCTACAGTACTGCTACTGCGGCTGGCGGGCCTACCGTCGGCTATAAGGGCGGTTCGATAGGTGATGGGGTTGCCGGCTCATTCGGTACCAACTTCTTTCGCTTTGCCCCCAGCGGAGACTGCTCTGCTGGCACGGTATATATTTATTTTCCCGTCAGCCGAGCCGGTGGCAAAGTGGTGGCCGCCGGCCCATGGGCAATAACTGTCAGCAGTGTCGGACGGATTAGGGTAAATGAGTGGAAGCCGGCAAGTGGCGGCGCTGTTGATGCTAATGGTTGGCCGGACAATTAATAAATCTGAAATCTTATGTGGGCCGCGACTATGCAACTATCCGCAAATAAGAGTTATTTTCCGCCGGGATTTACCCTGGTGGAAATCATGGTCGCCATGGTTATCACGATGATCGTCATGGGCGGGGTGTATCAAACCTTGTCTGACGAGAACGTCAATCACGACCGGAGTGAGAAGATCCTCGACATGCAAAACAACGCTCGGGTGGCGCTTGGCCGCATTTCGCGGGATGTCAGGCGTACCGGTTCCTTGGGGTGTGGCGGGACGTTAAAGGCCAGTACTCTCAGCCACTCCGTGACTACCGACACAACTTTTATCCAGGATTTAACCCTAAACCCTGCTTCCCCCTCGGCTTTGCACTGGCCTGCCGATCACTCCATCTTGGACACGCTTTTGGGGAATATGGCAGGGACGGATGTTAACCTATTAAGCGAGGTGATGGGATTCAGTGATAATGTTGCCCCTGGGCATGGACTCTACCAAGAGAGCACCGACGTCCTTACCCTGGTTTATCTTTCCGATGAGCGGGTGTTGGCTTCAGCCATGGGCACTGCCGTGAACGCCCCGATCTCCTTGAAGGCAAATGGTTTCTCGGATGGCGACATCCTCTATATCACCGATTGTGAAGATTACTCCTTGTTCAAGGCCAGCAGCGTTACAATTAGTACTGATCCAGTTGTTACTCCACCGACGGTGTTGCACGCCACTGACAATTTGAAGAAAAACTATGGCGATCAGTCTACCGCCCGGCTCTTTAAGCTAAATACCGCCACCTATTTTATTAAAAGCGGTGGGGACTTTACGCTTTACTACAACGCCGACAACGCACCACTGGCCGACAATATTGAGGATTTGCAGTTTGAATTCCTGGCCGACGAAAACGGTAACGGCAATCTAGGAGATGAAGTATGGCGAACCAATCTTGCCACCTACTCTTCCGCCAGGGCTGTGCGAGTGGTGCGAATTTGGGTGTTGGCCATGAGTGAACCGGACTACAGTTATACCAATAACGAAAACTACGACTACCCCAATAGTCCCTATTGCAGTGCGGTATCAACTTTCACCTGCAGGAACAAGGGGACACCTGCTTCACTAGCGCTTGCTAGCCCGACCAACGGGAAGAATCGGCACCGTTATCTGGCCTCGGCGGTGGTCTATTTACGCAATGCCGCACTAAAATGAGGATGAATATGCCAACAACTTTTCTATCACGAGAGAAAGGATTCACTCTTCTGGAAGTGGTCTTTGCCGTAGGGATTTTGGCCATCGGCATCATGGGTTATACTTCTTTGAAGATCTCCAATAAGTTTAGCTGGGTTTTCGCCAAAAACCTCTCCCAGGCTGTGCTGTTGACCGGCGCCAACCTGGAAGGGTTGTGGATGGTGGGCTACCACGATGTCGGTTGGATGAGCGCCGGGAATCACACTGGTGCGGACAAGAATGACAATAACAATACGCCAACCGTCAAAGCCGGGGATTTTTCCGCAAATGACGTAACCTGGACAGTGCGGGAGCGCTGTCCCAGTGAGTTGACCAAGCTGGTGACCTACACCACTGACTGGAACGTCGGCGGCCCCAAGAATGTTATTATCACCCAGGTACAGGTGCGGCCATGAGTTTATGCACGATACTGGTCAAGCCTGCTCAAGGGCAGCGGGGAATGGCCTTGATTTCGGCCCTGTTATTGCTGCTGGTGATTTCCTTGCTGGCTGTAGGCTTGAGTATGGATTCATCCATGGATGTGCGGGGGGCCGCTTACCAGCGTTTCAAGGCGCGAGCCTTCGGCGCATCCGAGTCCGCGCTTATGGCGGCCAGCGATATTCTTGATGAGAACTGTTTGGTGGATGATGCCGCCCTTTGGGACGTTGACGCGCCGTTTAAATTTCCCAGGCAGAGCGATCAATATGTTGGGGTTATCAACATGCTTCAGAGAGGAGGCATGTATCTTGATAAAAATCCCACTGAAGCCGTGACCATGCAAATGACCGGTGATATCGAGGCGGAAATTCGCACCCAGTATGTTGACTCGGTGAAGGGTGTGGGTGGCGGGCTTACAATTGCCGATGGCTATGCCGGCGCTGGCAAGACCGCCAGTGAGGGTGGTACATATGTAATTTACAACATTGAATCAAGAGGTCGGGACGGCGCCCAAGGTACGGAGCAGGCCACCGTCGATTTGGCGATGAATTATCGGCATGTAATGTAGCCAAATAATCGGGCATTACCGGCAGTCGCCTAGGGTAAAAGGGGAGTTGATTTTAGAAAACAAGGCGGCGATGTGTTGTCTGCTTTGCAATTGTTCAGCAGTTGTTTTGTTCGATGATGGGGAAAGATGTTGAAGATATATTTTCGGTGGTGCGGAGTAATATTGCATTGAGGAGGATGGGTTATGGGATCAGCGAAAGGCTTGAGGGCTGCGTTTTGGGTGGTGTTGTGGGGCATGTCGCTTTTTGTTTATGATCGGGCGTTGGCCCTTGATACGGTGGCTGATTATTCGAAAAGTCCGGCCTTTGTTACCAAGGCGGTCCAGCCTTTGACCATGTTGCTTCTGGATAACACCGGCAGTATGGCCAATAACGCCTACCAGGACTACGCATGCTTTGATTCAAGTGGCAATCAGCTTACCGCGTATGGAATTTTCGATAACAACAAATGTGACAACAACGGCGATGGTAATAAAGATTGTGGAACCGGGTCAAATATTTCGTGTAAGGCCGCTTACGACCCAACCAAGTCTTACTACGGTCTCTTTGAGAATAGCACCACAACCTACTATTACCATCCGAAGAACTACTCCGGCGCCTTGAGTATCTGTGAATATACCCCCAACAGTGGCAAGTGTTCGTTGACCGCTAGCGTTGTTGGTGACTGCACTTATCCCGGCAGTACGTGCACTACCAATGACCGGTATTATACCTGTTACCGGGCAGCGGGAACCAGCGGGCCATATGCCTCATCTTCCGACTGCACTACCGCATGTGCTGCCACTGGCGGGACGTGTACTACGGCAACGCATACCTGCGACAAGGCGGCGGTGCCTGCTGAGCTGGCGGTGCCGGCCAAGTATGTGACCGGTAGACCTGTTTATGATCCAATCAAAGATAGCACCACTAAAAATAATAAGTTAACAGCAAATATCTGTGATGGGACAGTTGATAATAAAAACACTAACGAGTGCACTGCCGCTGGATTCACTGGTGGCACAGGTGGATGTACGAGTGCCTATGCCTGTTATTCTGGGGCGACTCGCGTGGCCGCATTGGGGCCTTACGGCAATGCAAGTTGTGACGATAACGCTACCGGCGTGGTCGACGCATGTAAGAATGTCAATGCAAGTTACAAGTGCCAATTATATGCCAGCGCTGCTACCCCTGCGCCTAAGAATGACTATCTCTGCTATACCCCGGCAGTCCCAGCCAAACCAGCCATCCCCGAGAGCCACGTAGAGTCCGCCGGTGCTTGTCCCAGCAGTACCTGTACCGGCACTGGTCTTTGTAATCCGAAAACATTTACTTGCACCTACCAGCAAGCATTCGACGGGAAAGAATATCTTAGTACGATCTGTGACGCTGACGGTGATGCCAAGAAAGATTGTGCAAGCCTCTATGACTGCGTGGTGGCGGATACCTGTCGATCAGGCAATAATTCCAATTATACCTACGCGGGTACATATCCTGAAATCATGACCCCAGTGTGTAACAGCGCGTGTACCAGCAATAATTGCAAGGACAAGATCAATACGACTGTGTCTGTTTGGAGCGGCAAGACTCAGCAGTCCTGTACCGACATACACGGCAGCTACTCTCTCACTGGCAAGAAGATCATCGTTGACAGTTACAACTGCAATGCGACCAGCGGAACCGGGAAAACGCAATGCGATAATCTTGGTGGTACATGTACGGATCGAAACATCATAGATACCTGCGAGTGGTACGATGATCTTCTCGTAAGAAAGGCCTGCCGAGATCTCTATCTACCACCGACTGGTACTGGTACGTGCGTTGATGATGACCATTCGACCGATCCCAAAAAACAGACTACTTGCGATAATGCTCTTGATCCGGATAATAGCGCCAATTGCACTAATAAGTATGGCTCTACTTGCTCCACACCACCTGCTGCGGACGGTACTCTGCGTGCCCCCTATTGGACTAAAACCCCTGCCGATGGGACAAATGCGGTGGGATGGAATTGTACCACAAGTGATTGTGTTGCGGGCACTGTCACTCCCGGCCGCCAGCTTAACCATGACCTGATGACCCAGATGGATGTTGCTAAAAAGGTATTGATTGGCGGGAAGACCGCGCCCTATTCCCACGTCCCCGGCACAATTGAACTTGATGGTGATTTTGATAGTAAAGATGGCTACTACACTTGTGTAACCGGGGGGAAAAGTTATACCGATCCTTGGTGTGACCAAAATGATAGTAATCATTCAAAAATAACCTGTGTCAACGGCTCCAATTGCAATTGGATTGAGCCGACAAATAACGGCAATATTGTCTTGCAGAAGCTCGAAAATCCGAAAGGAATTCTCCAGAATTTTGATTCTTTAACCTGGGGCTATGCGGTTTTGAATAAGGGTAGTCTTGCTGACGGCGGGATCGTGGAAAATTACGTCGGGACTAGAAACGCCGATATTGTCAAGAGCATTAACGAAACCGTGTCGGGAAATTCGACCGACTTGGCGGAGTCCCTAAACACGGTGGTCAACTACTTCAAGCAGGCGCCGACAGAATATAGCGCCAGTGAGTACTCTAGAAATAACACCTGGGATCCATTTTTCGATAAACCCTCCAAGTCGTTAACCCCTTGTGGTCGCGGTTCAGTAATCTTGATTACCGATGGCGAGGCCAATGAGGACAATAGCTTAAACGCCGACATCGCCAACTATGCCGGAGACTATAATACAGCCGCAGCCACAGCTGGTAAGATTAGTGATTTTGTGGTTGGCTCCACCCCCGGCACAAAGGCAGATTTCTTCGTTGATGATGTCTCATTCTGGGCCCATACCCATGACTTGCGGCCCGAAGCCAGCATGGGTGGAGATACGGGAATGGAGGGGCAGCGGCTGGATATTTATTCGATTTATGCCTTCGGTAATAATGCCACGGTGAAGGCCAATATGAAGAAGGCGGCAGTCCTTGGCGGCTTTGATGACAAGGATAAGAATGGCCGTCCGAACACCGTCGCGGAAGAGCAGGCTGTCGGGAGCGTTAGGGAGTGGGACTTTGACAAGGACGGCGTTGCCGATAACTTTGCCGAGGCCAGTGATGGGGAGAAGCTGGCCGACAAACTCCAGAGTATGCTTGGGCAGATTCAGCAGAAGGCAGCGGCCGGCTCCGCGGCCTCGGTAATCTCGGCCAGTCGCAGTGGCGAGGGCGCCATCTTCCAGGCCGTTTTCTTTGCCAAGACTCCACCTGATTCTACCACCGACAAGAACTCAATCACCTGGGTTGGTGACGTCCATGCCTTGTGGGTTGATGAATACGGTAATATACGGATGGATTGTAGCCTCGCCGGCGACACCTGTGGCCCTGCCGACGGAATCTTCGACCCCATTAAAGACAGGATCGTCGAATTCTATGCCGATCCTATCTCCGCCGAGGCCATGGTCAGGATCTTTAAGGACGATAATGGTGACAGTCGTTATATCTCCGGCCTCTGTGACGTAACCCTTGCCAAGGGCCCATATGATGCCAAGGAATTTGATTGTACTAGCGTGGGAGGCAACTGGACGTACCCGAAAGGAACCACCACGGATTTTGTAACGACTGTCAGATTGAAAGATTTCAGCAATTATATCTGGAGTGGCGGGAGATGGTTAGGGAGTAAGGCGAAAGTTGGAAAAGACGAGTCGAACCGTACCTACACAAGCCTACCTTCTGGCACTGCGTCCTGGCGGTATATTTTTACCCAGAAAGAGGATAGTATTACCGGAAAGCCGGTGCTGGTGCCCTTTACCACCGATGCCACCCTCGGATTGAAGGGGTTCTTTACCGGTACAAGCTATGAAAAATATTTTGGTGTCGCCGATTCCGCTACTGCCGATAAGATCGTCAACTACGTGCGCGGAGTTAATGATCCCGCTACTGGCTTTCGTTCCCGCCAATATGACTGGGGCTGGGGTGATGATGTGGTGACAAATCGCTTGGGAGATATTGTCGGCTCAACCCCGACCATAGTCGCCAGGCCGGCGGAGGATTATGACTTGCTTTACCTCGATAAGTCATACCAGCGGTTCCGGCAAAGGTACGATAAACGACGGGTCATGATTTATACTGGCGCCAATGACGGTGGTCTCCATGCTTTCAATGGCGGTTACTATGATCGTTCCACGAAAAGCTATTTACCTGGGCCATCCGGGAAGACCCAATATACCCTGGGTAGCGAGATGTGGATGTTTATCCCCCAAAATTTGCTACCGCATTTGCAATGGTTGACCAAGACTACCTACGCCCATGCCTATTATGTGGACATGAAGCCATACGCCTTTGATGCCAAAATCTTCACTCCAGAGGTTATTTGCTCTACCAAGCCTGCTGATTCTGGTTGTATCCACCCAGATGGATGGGGAACGGTCTTAGTCGGCGGTATGGGTTTCGGCGGCGGCGACTTTAACATTGATCTTGATGGTAACGCCGCTACTGGCCCTGGTGGAAAGGAAAAATATTTGCGATCTGCCTATTATATCCTTGATGTCACCAACCCGGAAAGCGAACCGGTGGTGCTGAGCGAATTCACTGACTCTACGGGTTCCTTGGGTTTCACAACGAGCACGCCTACGGCAATTCCCATGTTGCTCTGTGATCGCAGAACCAGCGGCAGTTGCCCCGCCAATACTGGTGTATCAACGACTTGGCCCATGGACTGGTATCTGGCTTTCGGTTCTGGACCCCACGACAGCAGTAGCCCGCAAACCGCTTTATTGGGCAAAAGTGACCAGGAGGCTAAGGTTTATGTTTTAAAATTGGGCGGCACCACCGTGTTGAGTAAACCGACCCTGGAAGCAGGCTTTCCCAAGACCATTCCGGTTGGTATTACCAAACCGACTGGTTTTACCAACTCGTTTTTCACTGATATGATCGCGGTGGACTATAATTTGGATTTTAAGACCGATGTCGTTTACTTCGGTTCTATTGCAAACGCAATATCTACCTCTCCTAAAGATACTAAGTACACTGGTGCCATGCATCGTCTGGTTACTGGTGGAGTTTCGACGCCATCCACATGGACACTCAACACCATGTTTAATGCCAACCAGCCGGTGAGTTCAGCTGCGTCCGCCTCATGGGATGGAAGCCGGGCATGGGTCTATTTCGGTACCGGGCGGCTTCTGGAGCCATCGGGTGACAAAAATGATATCCATCAACAGAGCTATTATGGATTGAAAGAGAGTTACGATTTGACTGGCACTATGGATCTTGGCTCGATGACAGGTGCTAATCTAGTCGATGTATCGAATGTGTGGGTGGAAAATACGACTGGTCTCTTGCGTAATATCGCAGATAAGGCGACACCCGCAGCAACGGCAAACGCTGCGGCGGTAATGTCATTGACTGGTGGCGGCACCCTACCAGCTTCCATCATGACCTTCAAACAACTGAACGAGAAAATGTACGAGGACAGTATAAATGGCTGGAAGATCGATTTCCCTACCCTTAAAGAACGTAACTTGGGTCAGGCCGCAGTGCTGGGCGAGATTGTGTCTTTCACTTCTTATATCCCGTCCGCTGAGGCATGCACTGGTGAAGGGGAAAGTGCTCTCTGGGCGGCTTATTATCGAACAGGAACGGCTTATTCAAAGCCAGTAATCGGTGTGGGTTCTCGGGGCGGAAAGACTGAAAACCTGCGTAAGATCGGTTCGATAAAGGGTATGACGCTGACGCCTAGTTTGCATTCTGGGGCAGAGAGTGGCACAAAAGCCATGATCCAGACCAGTACAGGTGCCATCATAAACATTGATCAGGCCCCCCCCGGGATAGTTAAGAGTGGAGTAATTTCCTGGCGTGATAAGGGGGCAGATTGATGATTGGCAGAATAGCGCCCGCAGGAGAATCTATGGCGATTGAACAAGGAGCAAGGGCATGGGACAGAGGTTTTAGCCTCATTGAACTGATGATAGTGGTAGCCATCGTCGCTATTTTGGCGGCGGTGGCCATGCCGGCCTACTTTAATTATACGTTGCGTAGTCGGCAAACAGCAGTGGTTGGTGAGATGATGTCAATCAAGTCAGCCGAGGAACGCTTCTTTGCCGATAACGGCGGTTATGCCGGAAAGATGAGTAGGCTTCCCGCAGGGGCGAGGCCTGATGGTACTATTGCCATGTATTCGGTTAATGGCACTTACGCCAACGGATTTTACCAGTACTGGGTAACGGCCAACACCAATTTCTTGATCAGATCCGGAACCATCCGTGCTCAAGGCGATCTCAACGGGGACGGTAAATTTACCGATGTCTGGGAGGTGTCGATTGATAACCTCAGCGACAAGCCTAAGCAGGCCGCGGGTACTACTCCCAATGAGGGCTTTAGATGGTCGCTTCTGGGTAACCTGTTTAAGTGATTCGTGGTTGTGATCGATGATTGAGTTATAGCCCCTGTTTTGGCGAGGTTGCCAAAACAGGGGCTTTTTTGTGGCTGCAACAAAACTACTAGTTTTTCCCGTTTGACGTGGTGTGTTGTGGAGTTTACACTCCTGAGTGTAAATTCCACGGGGGAAACTATGAAGGCGACGGCCAAAGACCTCAGGTTTCATTCTAAAGAACTGATTGATTCCGTCAATCGCGGGGAAGAAGTGGTGATAACCTTTCGCGGGAAACCTTGTGCCAAACTCGTTCCTTTTGACTTTCAGTCCAAGAATCCTCAAAATAGTCTTTTCGGAATGTGGAAAGATCACGACAGCACGAGTAACGTTGAGGGATACGTCAGGGGGTTGCGTGCGGGAAGATACTAATGATCATAGATACCGACGTCCTCATTTGGTATCTGCGTGGAAATCACGTTGCCTATAAAGTCATCGAAGATGCCGCGAATTTTTCTATTTCCGTAATTACCTATATGGAACTTGTTCAGGGCATGCGAAACAAGCAAGAGTTAAATAATCTTCGCAAGGCCATCTATTCCTGGAACGCGAAAATTCTTTATATTTCTGAGGATATATATGTCAAAGCCATGTTTTATGTAGAGCAGCAGTTCTTGAGCAGCTCCTTGCAACTTGCGGATGCTTTGATTGGGGCTACTGCTATCGCTTATGGGCTGCCCCTGCTAACTGGAACGACAAACGCTACCGAGTAGTTAAAGATATTGAGATAAAGAAGTTTGTCCCTTGATTTGTGATCATTTGGGTAAATTTCATCAAAACATTACTTATGATATTAGCCAATGGGTCTTCTCAACGACGACAAATACCTTTTTGACCTCCTGCGGCGCAGCCGGTTGATCACCGAGCAACAGAAACAGCTCTTGATTCAGAAGGCGCCCCAGCAGATGCAGCTTATACTCCATGAGCGGCGCAAGAAGAAAAAGGTTGGTTCAACTTCGAAGGTGCGGGAGCCAGACCTTGTCGAGGTGGTGGTTTCCTTCAATTTTGAGATCCCCGGTGAACGTCCCCAGCCTTTGAGTGAGGAATTGATCATGCGAGCGGTGGCCGGCGACCTGGGGCTCCCCTTCAAGAAGCTTGATCCCCTGGAGTTGAATCTGGAGGTGGTCACCAAGACCCTGCCCAAGAACTATGCCCTCAAACACCTGCTTCTGCCATTTGCGGTGCGCAACGGCATCCACGAGGTGGCGATTTATGATCCCGACAAACGCGAGATCCTCGGTGAGATCGAGCGGGGCTATCAGATCAAGATTACCCCCTATATCAGCACTCGTTCCGACATCAGCCGGATGCTGGTGGAGTTTTTCGGTTTCCAGTCTTCGATAACGGCTGCCGAGAACCATCTGGCCAAACCCATTGTTGATCTGGGCAATCTCGAACAGTATGTGCGGATCGATCGCGGCGAGATCAATTCGTCTGACCGGAACATCAAGAGCGCCGTCGATCATCTTTTTACCTACGGTTTTGACCAGCGGGCCAGTGACATCCACATTGAACCCAAACGCCATAAGAGCCACGTAAGGTTGCGGATCGACGGGGTTTTGCACACCATCTATGAGCTGCCCATGGCGGTGCACGCGGCCATCGTCTCCCGAATTAAGACCTTGTCTCGCTTGGATATTGCCGAGAAGCGGCGGCCCCAGGATGGGCGCATCAAGGTTGATCATGAGGGTAAGGAGGCCGAAATCCGGGTGTCCACGGTGCCGGTGGCCTTCGGTGAGAAGGTGGTGATGCGGATCCTTGATCCCGATATTATTTTTCAGTCCATCGACCATCTCGGTTTCAGTCCCAGGGATCTCATGGTCTATCAGGATTTGATTACCCGGCCGCACGGGATCTTGTTGGTCACCGGCCCCACCGGCAGTGGTAAATCGACCACCCTCTATTCAACCTTGAAATTGATTTCCACCTCGGAGAACAATGTCGTCACCGTTGAAGATCCCATCGAAATGGTGCATGAAGAATTCAATCAGATCGCAGTCCAGAGCGCCATCGACGTTACCTTTTCCACCATCCTCCGTAATATCCTGCGTCAGGATCCCGATATCATTATGATTGGTGAGATCCGCGATCTGCCCACCACGGTCAATGCTATTCAGGCTGCACTGACCGGCCATCTGGTCTTTTCCACCCTGCACACCAACGACGCAGTTACCGCCATTAGCCGACTGATCGATCTGGGCGCCCAGCCTTTTCTGGTGGGCTCCACCCTGATTGGCGCCATGGCCCAACGGCTGGTACGAACCATCTGTCCGCATTGCCGGGCGCAAGTGATGGTCAGCGCCAGTGCGTTGCGCAGTTTCGGTTTCCCCGTGGAAGGCGACGGCGAGATTGCCTTACAAAAGGGGGCCGGCTGTAAAGACTGCCGCAATACCGGATATCTGGGGCGTTGCGGGGTTTTCGAGATTTTTGCGATTTCCCCGGAGATCAATCGGATGATCTGCACCGGGGTCTCGGAGGCGGAGATCCGCGCCCAGGCCAATCGAGAGGGGATGACCACTCTTAAACAGGATGCCTGGGAGAAGGTGAAGAGCGGCATCACCACTTACGAGGAGGCGGCCAGGGTTACTGGCTTGAGCTGAGCGCGAAGTTTCGGAGTGGACCGTCCTTGTCCTTTGCAAAAGAGTTGGAAATGATTATAGTCAAGATCGGTTATCGCCCCCTGTTGCCGCTTCTGCGGCAGGGGTTTTTTTATTGCTTTAGCGTGAGGAGAATCAACTTTGTCCGGCAAGGTGGTGGCCACGAACAAGAAGGCCTATCATGATTATTTCGTCGATACGGTCTATGAGTGCGGGATGGTGCTCAAGGGCCCGGAAGTGAAATCCATGCGGGGCGGCAAAGTCCAGCTCAAGGACGGCTATGCCAAGGTCCAGAATGGTGAAGTCTTCTTGTACAATATCCATGTCTCGCCCTATAGCCATACTACCTACGATCTGCCTGACCCGGAGCGGGTGCGTAAACTGTTGCTCACCAAGCAGGAGATCAAAAAACTGATCGGTAAGGTCCAGGAAAAGGGTTTTGCTCTGGTTCCTTTGAAGATATATTTTAAGGGCAACGGCAAGGCCAAACTGGAACTGGGGCTGTGCCGGGGTAAAAAGCTCCACGACAAACGCGAAACCCTTAAAAAGAAGGAGGGGCAGCGTGATATGGAACGGGCTTTACGTAAGGAATAGTGTTAGTGGCGAGAATTAAGAGTTACCATAATTTGTAATTCCCAATTCGTAATTAATAATTCTAAATAATGGGGGCGAAACGGCTTCGACGGGGATACATAAGCTTAGGCTGCATACCGAGCTCTGGTTGCTCGTTAATCCATCAGGCATAAACATAATCGCAGACGATTATGCATACGCTGTAGCCGCATAGGCTACCGTTCCGGGTGTCTTCGCCCGTGGAGTCATCTAGGAACGT
>Ga0334722_10000599_pt1 | contig 51519 bp, 46 predicted proteins | sample C3_bottom_MG_FD_207210 | JGI IMG/M metagenome (GOLD analysis project Ga0334722, IMG submission 207210) | Sediment microbial communities from Yellowstone Lake, YNP, Wyoming, USA - C3_bottom | ecosystem: Environmental > Aquatic > Freshwater > Lake > Sediment | place: USA: Wyoming | collected...
CTCCTCTAAACTGATGTGCCTGTATCCTTTTTCCATGTCCACCCAGAGTACCAGCTATAAGACTGTTTCTCCAAGTGTTGCACTTCCTCATTGAACTGGGGAATATTTGCCGCGGTATTCACTGCCTGATCATTTTATGATATCAGTCCTAATATAAGGTCTCAGGGCTTCCGGTATGATCACAGACCCGTCCTTCTGCTGGAAGTTCTCAAGCACCGCAACCAGCGTCCTGCCGATCGCAAGCCCCGAACCGTTTAACGTGTGCACAAACTCGGTCCCTTTTTTGCCTTCGCGCCTGAATCTTATATTTGCGCGTCTTGCCTGGAAGTCCCCAAAGTTCGAGCAGGAAGATATCTCCCTGTATCTGTTTTGTCCCGGCAGCCAGACCTCAATGTCGTAGGTCTTTGCGGACGAAAAACCTAGGTCCCCTGCGCATAAGGTTATCACCCTGTACGGCAGGCCCAGACTCCTCAATATGTCCTCCGCATTATCCGTGAGCTTTTCGAGTTCTGCGTATGAATCCTCAGGTTTTACGAACTTTACCATCTCCACTTTATTGAACTGGTGCTGCCTGATAAGACCTCTTGTGTCCTTGCCGTGAGAGCCTGCCTCCCTCCTGAAACAGGGGGTATAAGCCGTGTAGAATATAGGCAGGTCCGACTCTTTCAGTATCTCGTCCCTGTGAATATTTGTCACAGGCACTTCTGCGGTCGGTATAAGATAAAATTCCGGGTCAACTATTTTGAACAGTTCGGCCTCGAACTTAGGCAGCTGGCCTGTTCCTGTCATGCTCTCTCTGTTGACCAGGACAGGGGGGAAGACCTCTGTATAGCCTTTTGCGGTATTAAGATCGAGCATGAAATTCATCAAGGCCCTTTCAAGCTGCGCGCCCGCGCCTTTCATCAGAGCGAACCGTGCGCCCGCTATCTTTGCCGCCCTGTCGAAATCAATTATGCCGAGTGTCTCGGCTATGTCCCAGTGGTTAAGGGGCTCGAAATCAAATTGTCCGGGCTCTCCCCATTTTCTTATCTCAAGGTTATCGTTTTCATCCCGGCCCTCCGGCACTGATTCATGCGGGATATTCGGTATCGTAAGCAGCAGAGCCCGGGTCTCCTCTTCGACCTGCCGCAGCGAGTCGTCGAGCGCCTTGATCCTGTCGGAGACTTCCTTCATCTCCTCAAGCTGTGCGGCGGCGTCCGCCTTCTGCCGCTTCAGCCTGCCGATCTCTTCGGAGACGACATTTCTTTTGTTCCTAAGCTCTTCGGTTTCTTTAAGAAGCGCTATCCTTTTTTCATCTCCGGCAAGGAATTGCGCAAGCGGGAATTCATACCCCCTCTTCCTCAAGGCTTCGTTCACCTGGTCGATATTTTCTCTGACAAATCTTGCATCAAGCATAATTGGTCTTCCTTTCCTGATATGAAATATAATATAGCGGAATAAGGAGAAAAATTAAAGGAATGTTACATTAAAGCCATGTCGCTTTTTGCGGTCAGCCCGTTAAAGGAAAAGCAGCTTCTTGAAAAGATGGAGGCCCTGAACATCCGCGAGGAGGATATTGAAGAGTCTTTTATCCGCTCGGGGGGCAAGGGCGGCCAGCATGTAAACAAGACCTCCACGTGTGTCTACCTCAAGCATCTCCCTACAGGTCTGGAGGTGAAATGTCAGGAAGAACGTTCCCAGATATTGAACCGCTATCGCGCGCGCGTCCTGCTTGTAAGCAAGATCGACCAGTTGGTAAAAGGCAAAGAAAGCGAAGAAATACAGAGGATAGAAAAAATCCGAAGACAGAAGAGGAAGCGCTCAAAACGGGCAAAGGAAAAGATGCTGGCGGATAAAAAAATAGTTTCGGAAAAGAAAAAGCTGCGAGGCCCGGTTCACGGAAATGGACAATAAGATACAGGCGATATATAAAAAACTTTTCAGGCATTTCGGCCCACAACACTGGTGGCCTGGTGAGACGTCTTTTGAAGTTGCGGTCGGGGCAATTCTGACGCAAAATACCAACTGGGGGAATGTTGAAAAGGCGATACTAAATCTCGGGAAGGCCGGCAAACTCAGCGCTGCTACGCTGCACGCTTTGCCTCACAATGAACTGGCCGCGCTAATAACGCCTGCGGGCTATTTCAATGTAAAGGCCAAAAGACTCAAGAACTTCATAGGCTTCCTGGCGTCCGAATACGGCGGGAGCATGAAACGAATGAAGAAAGAGGAGCTTGCAACCATAAGGGAAAAGCTTCTTGAGGTGAACGGCGTCGGTCCCGAGACCGCGGACTCCATAATTCTATATGCCCTTGAAAAACCGGTCTTCGTGATAGACGCATATACAAAACGCGTTTTGTCGCGCCATAATGTCATGGAGCATGAAGCATCATACGAGGCATATCAGGAGATGTTTCACCGGAAGCTGAAGCCGGACGCGCGGCTTTTCAACGAATATCACGCCCTGATTGTGCGGCTGGCGAAAGAACATTGCAGGACAAAACCGCTTTGCGCAGGTTGTCCGCTGGAAGGAGTTTGAAGACGAATGATAAGAATGGTTACACAGATACTCGCGGGGCTGATGCTCCTTTTTGGGGTGGCTACCCTTTTCCCAAAAGCCGTTATAGAGTACAAATCCAGAAGGATTATAAAGAGCGTTGTTTCGGCCTGCCTCGGCATTCTGGCGCTTTTTTTCTCGTTCCTCGCCTTTTACTTTGCTTATCTTGAGTTGAAGTTTTAGATAGTGAGGAGATGAAAGAGGCCGGACCGCATTAAAGATGCGGCCCGGCTTCTTTCTTTGCAAAGGGGTATGGATTACTTTGAGGCTCTTTCGCAATCAGATGCCGAACTGCTTTGTGTCCACCCATTCCATTGACAATAGCGACCAGAAATCAAGGGCGAGTTTGTTCAACACATAATCATACGGCAGCCAGCCGTAGCCCTGTTCGCCCCAGCCCGTTCCCCACGAGTTGCGGATCAGCAGCGCGCCTGTAGTTTCCTTGTTGCATTTCGTGTTTTTGATTTTTTTTGCGTCATCATATCCTACCGCGACTATTGCATGACCCCACTGCACTGTTTCGCCTGCGCAAGGATAGGGTATGCCGCCTTTGACATTGGTATTGTCAAATGAGGAGAAGCCCCAGAAGCCGAACATCGAAGGCACGCCGGCGGCCAGATACTTTTTCACTGTGGACAGCGCCGCAGCGGGCGCTACGTTTGCGCCCTGAGGGTCATGGCAAAAGTATTTGAGCGCCTCATAGTTGTCGGCAACCGCATAGACAAAGGCAGGCGGCTCCTTGTCGAAATCAGCCACAGCATAAGGCCAGTATTTTTCATCCGGCACGCCCGCACAGCGTAAGCGCTCCCATAACGTTTCTGAGCCATGCGCCGCTGTCGCCTGTAACCTTCATCAGGTTGCGCGTGGCCTTATAAATAAAGAGACGGGAGCCTTCAATATTTTTTGCGTGGGCCCTTTTCTGAAAATATTCGACTATCCCGATCCCGGCATGCGCGCTACATGAGCCCAGATTTCCCTGGTTCTCTATTGCCGAGCACCATGGTCTGAGATCTACCACAGCAGGCAGGGCCGGTTTTCCGCCGGTGATTCCGAGTTTTTTGGCCATTTCGGCTATGTCTTTATGTTCCACTGTGTAGTCCCGAAGGTCTGGGACCGGGGGCAGCCAGCCCGTTCCGACTGTTTCTTTGGTATCCGGTATTTCTACTGCGGTGTATAAAGCGTACATTCTGTTCCCTCCATTGTGTAGTGATTTTTAGTTTGTACCGCAGCTCGCATGGAGCGCGGCTTCCCCGACCCAATAACCCAGATTGTGCCTACCCCCAAAAATCATCTCATACGCATCACCCCCCAATTGCATTCAGACAGGAAAGCACATCCAGATTTTTTATTGTCGGCAACCCGCATGTGTCAATCCCCGAATTCAAAACCGAACAAATCCCGATCCGTATTGTTCCCACGAACGCCGATAATTACGGATTAAGGCAGAAAACAGGCGACTCTTTTCCCATGGGGAGTCGCTCTCTTTATTGGAAAATGACTTCTCCGGTTATCTACCAGTTGTTTGCAACCCGGCTGACTATCCCCGGTATATCAACGATGCCGAGTGTCACATAATAATTATGGCCAAACAAACGTTCTGCATTGAGTTTTCTAAGGCCCGCAGTCAAGCGCACCGTTTGGAAAAATTCAAAAAATACGGCTGTGCCGATATTGATGTCATGGTACCCGTCGGCCTGATGCCAAAGATAATTTACGGTTGGTCCGCCGCCAATAGAGTATTTATTGCTCAATCGATTGAAAGCCAGATAGAGGTCGGCCTGTGAAAACCCTATGCGGTCATCACCGAATTTATTGTAGCCAATCGGCGTGAGCTTAAAATCAAGAGACAACGGCGCGACAGGAAGCTTCAACCTTCCGAGATAACTGATCGCTATCCCCCCGTTCGATATGTCCGCTGCCAATTCGTATGGAAGCAGGTTGTAATAAAATCGTTTCGGATCACTATTGGGGATCGAGTGCGGTTGCACTGAAATTGCTTCGTCCTTGTTGAAAATTTTGCCTGCGACTAATGAAGCTCCGCCGGCCACAAATCTTAGGGTGTCTTTCCTGTTGTGATCGCACTCAATGGACTGAAGTAGTTCAAGGCGCCTGCCGGCTATACCGACCAATCTGGAATACCAGACGCTGTAATCCTTATCGTGCTTTTCCATAATCCATTTCATGGTCTCGCTATGCTCGCCGTAATTAATATATTCATTCAAATAAAGCTGACTTAAGTAATTTTTAAAAACCTCATCACTTCCATCATCGATCATCGGCGTTCCTGCTGTATTAACAATGCTGTCGAATATAATGTTCATAGTACTCTTCTTCTTTTTATCAGGGCGGCTAGCCTTGATCCAGCACCAATCCTCTTGATTATCGCGGCAATTATGTTCTCGTGATGCTATAAGGCTGAACACATTCGAGGCCTGGCCCCCTCTATCCAGACCTAGTGTTTTATAAATGTCCCCGGCTTCTTCCCCGTATTTTTTCCCTGCTGTTTCCTCCGAATAGACTTTCAGCATAAACCCGGCTAAGTTGTTTACGGCATCATATACTCCGGCGCTGTAATCAAATTCTCCAAAAGGCCTATCCAGGAAAGCTCCGAAGTGGGCTAAAAAAGCCCCTGTAATAGGGAAATATCTGTCTGTGACGACCAACTTCAGATGATCTCCGACTTTAGAGCTTTTATAGTCATATGATTGCCACTCCCCGCCTCTCAGCACTGAAAAAAGTTCATGGTCCGAGGCTGCAGCTTTAAAGCCCGGGATGAACGCCAGCATCCCTTCGAGGCCAAAAGTTCTGGCCTTTCTCTTTTGCGGCTCCTTAAATGAATCTGCGACGTTGCGCCGTGTGGATGGACTTATAAAAAAATAGTAATTTTCGCTGTCCGACTTGTCCTCATTTCCGGTTTTATTGGTCCTGATTATCTCTACGGCTGCTCCCAGCGGAATATTGTCGAATAATCCGCCGTCTACAAAGTCGTGCTTAGGTGTTAAATACGTTCCGTCCGGACACCTGTCGGGTGCGTCAACTGCAGTCTCCGCTTCGCTTGTGCAATAAGCTAAATCTACTTTGCTAAAGGCGATTGGAAATGCGCTTGAGGCATATAAAAGACGACTTACTTCGTTTATGTCAACTTCTTTGGTGCCATTATTCTTGTGAGGGAGGTAAACAACTATTCCTAGTTTTTTATCATATTCTGCCTGCGGAGGCTGTGATTCAAAATGTCCCCTGCCCTCATTGTCGGTTACGAACTGGAGCATAAAAACAAATCTCTGATTATTAACGGGTATACCGCCTATTTTAACCTCAATCGGTTCTTCACGGGATGCAATCAACGCTATGTTGACTTTCCCTTTTCTAAATACCCGCGCGTTGGCCAATTCGGTAATCATGCCTTTGGACTGCTCGAATGCCTTCCGGCTAAACATCCCATCCACCAGTTCACAGGCAGCTTTTTTCTTGCCGGAACCCACTGTTTCATCCGGGTTGCAATAATCCGACTCATTCTTTGGCATAAGATCATCAATGCCTACGGCAACCCATGCATTTCGGAGGATGTTTTCATTTGCATCAGCACCGAAACGTGCTATGAATTTATCATGCCCCGGCAAGAGCCTGTCTTTCTCTGCAGCCATCTTCTTATCGTCTGCCAGCCACAGCATGGCTGTCATCACTGCATTAATAGCGCCCGCCGAAGCACCGGTTATCGCTTTGAGTTCCGGCTTTTTCTTGTAGGTGCCGTCATATCTGATCTTTTTCATAAACTCTATCAATGCCCAGTTCACCCCGGCCTCATATGAGCCGAGACTTATGCCGCCGCTGATGGTAAGTGAAAAGGGCAATTCGTCTGATGTGGTCGAAAACGCGGGAGGGGCTTCAGCGGCAAAAGTCTGAGTTGCCGTAGCTAATATCATACTGATCATGAAATAACAAATCAGTTTGTTAATTGTCATATTGCTCTCCTTCTGCGGTAAAATGGGATCCGGCTGCTATTTGAATAGCTGCCTCATTGCAAGCTTTCATCTGTTACCTTGCCAGAGAAAACCGCGGCCCTCACGCACATCACCTACAACGCGCCGGATGCGACAACCGTTATTATTTAATGCGAGGTTATTTGTTGCCTGGATTTCAAGATCGGAAAAAACCTGTCCCAGCGCTGCTATCCCCATTAGCGATCTCCCCTTTTATTACTCCCCCGGTTTTTATATTTATCCCCACCGTGCCGGTAACATACCAAAAGATATTTTGTGCTGTCAAGAATTTTTTTAACAGGCAGACACAGCGAGTTGCTTTCAGGAGGACCTACGGCTTTTCAGGCACTGGAGAAGATAAGCGAAAGACCTTTTTGGGGTTATCCCCGCACAACCACCATGTGTCTTTCAATGTTTTCTATAGGCAGGATGATATCCGTTACCTCAATATCCGCGGCCTCAAGCCCCTTCAACTCATCATCAAGCTTCGGCCCCTTGCTCAATATCAGGACGCCGTTTTTATTCAGCATTCCCTTTGCCTTTTGAATGAACTCGGGAACGCTGAACAGCGCCCTTGTCATTGCCGCATCAACCTTCAGGTCCCGGACATCCTCAATCCGGTTATTCATGATTTCGACATGCTGAAGTCCCAGCCGTGAACAAACATGCCTTAAAAAGAGGGTCTTTTTCTGAGTGGGCTCGACAAGAAAAAGGGTGATATCCGGTCTCATTATCTTCACAGGTATGCCGGGGAATCCCGCTCCGCTGCCGACGTCTGCCGCGGTTCTTGTATCTTCAGGGAGGACTTTCAGGAAGAGCAGAGAGTCGAGAAAATGTTTTATAACAATATCGCTGTCCGTCTTAAGCGCGGTAAGGTTATAGGCCCTGCTCCATTTTTTGAGTTCGGAGAGGTAGATAAGAAAAGAAGAGATTTGATTTTCCGTAAAGGGGATTTTCAGGGCTTCCAGCCCCTCCTTTAATAAAGCTTCAGGGGCGTCCATAAAATTTAGAAGGGCAGGCGCAGAGGCCTGCCACGGTTAATCTTTTTCAACAACCTTTGCGATGCTGACTATCTTTTCGTCGGCAGTATCCATCAGCTTAACGCCCTGGGTGTTCCTGCCGTGTGTCGATATGTTTTCCGCTGTTGTCCTGATGAGCTTGCCTGCTCCTGTTATCATAACAACCTCGTCTTCTTCCCTGACCTGGAGCAGGCCGACCACCTTGCCGCCTTTTTCGGTGAGCTTGATCGAAATTACGCCGTGCCCGCCTCTGCCCTGGAGTCTGTAATCCTCGATTTTAGTCCTTTTGCCGAATCCATTTTCCGCCACAGTCAAAATGGCTGTCTTTTCTTCCGCGACTTCCGCCGCAACTACCTCGTCGCCTTTTACCAAACGTATGCCCCTGACGCCTATAGCTGTCCTTCCAACATCTCTGACATCCTCTTCACTGAATTTTATGGCCAGACCGTTGCGTGTGCCCAGGATCAGATCATTGGTTCCTGTTGTCCTCCTGACAGCGATCAGTTCATCTCCTTCTTCGAGAGAAATAGCTATTATGCCTTTTCCGCGTGGGTTGCTATAGGCTGCCAACGCGGTCTTCTTGACCGTGCCGTCTTTGGTGAACATAACGAGATAGCCTTCCTTGAAGTCCCGAACAGGAAGGGCGGTTGAAATGCGTTCACCTTCCGAAAGCTGGAGAAGATTGATAAGCGCCTTGCCTTTTGCAGCCCGTCCGGCCTCGGGTATCTGATAGATCTTAAGCCAGTAAAGCCTGCCAAGGTTCGAGAAAAAGAGCATGTAGTCGTGGGTTGACCCGATAAACAGCTGCGCTACAAAATCCTCTTCCTTTGTCTCCATGCCTATAAGGCCTTTGCCGCCGCGCCTCTGGCTTCTGTATGCGCTGAGAGGGTTCCTTTTTATGTACCCCTGGTGAGAGACCGTGATGACCATTTCTTCCTCTGTAATGAGGTCTTCGATGGTTATCTCCTTGGTCTCTTCATTTATCTCGGTCCTTCTCTCGTCCGCGTACTTTGTCTTGATCTCGATAAGTTCGTCCCTGATTATTTTTGAAACCAGGTCCTTGCTCCCGAGTATTGACTTTAATCTCTCGATCTCCTTCAATGTCTCTTCGTATTCATTTATTATCTTGTCGCGTTCGAGGCCTGTAAGCCTCTGCAGTCTCATTTCAAGGATAGCCTGGGCCTGTATCTCAGTCAGCGCGTAATTATTTATCAGACCTTCTTTGGCCTCTGCCGGGTTTTTCGCGGCCCTTATCAGCGCTATTATCGCATCAAGATTATCGAGGGCGATCTTAAGACCTTCGAGTATATGGGCGCGCTCTTCGGCCTTTCTGAGTTCAAACCTGGTTCTCCTGATTATTACGTCGCGCCGGTGCTGCAGGAAATGGTTGAGGATCGTCCTGAGGCCCATAACCCTGGGCTGGCCGTTCACCAGGGCGAGCATGATGACGCCAAAGGTCGTTTCCATCTGGGTGTGTTTGTAGAGGTTGTTCAGGACGACTTCCGCCATCTCGCCTCTTTTAAGTTCTATGACTACCCTTATTCCGTCCCGGTCGGATTCGTCTCTTATATCCGAGATGCCCTCTATGCTCTTTTCCCTGACGAGTTCGGCGATCTTCTCAATGAGTCTCGATTTATTTACCTGATAGGGGAGCTCCGAGATAATTATGTTTTCGCCGCCTCTGTGTTCCCGTTCGATCCGGGCCTTGGCCCTTACCTTGATGAGTCCGCGGCCCCGGGTTTCGCCCTCATCGTTGTAGGCGTTCTTTATTCCCGCGGTGCCGTGTATTATGCCCCCGGTAGGAAAATCAGGCCCTTTTACAACAGTCATGATGTCTTCAGTAGTTGCTTCAGGGTTGGCCAGCAGCATCACTAGCGCCTCGACTATCTCACCCAGATTATGCGGCGGGATATTTGTGGCCATGCCGACCGCAATGCCTGCGGCCCCGTTGATGATCAGGTTTGGAATCTTTGAAGGAAGGACCCTCGGCTCGACAGTGGTTTCATCGAAGTTCGGATCGAAATCGACTGTTTCCTTGTCTATGTCGGCCAGCAGCTCTTCGGATATCTTTGCAAGCCTTGCCTCTGTGTATCTGTATGCAGCTGCGCGATCGCCGTCTATAGAACCGAAATTGCCCTGTCCGTCGACAAGCATATAGCGCATATTGAAATCCTGAGCCAGTCTGACCATTGCGTCATATACGGCCGTGTCCCCGTGGGGATGATATTTCTTCAGGACCTCGCCGACCACACCGGCGCTCTTGGAGTATTTCTTGTTCGGCAGCAGGCCTTCGCGGAACATGGCGTAGAGTATCCTGCGCTGGACCGGCTTCAGCCCGTCCCTGACCTCAGGCAGCGCCCTCCCGATGATTACGCTCATCGCGTAATCGAGGTAGCTTACCTTCATCTCTTCTTCAATATTTATTGGTATTTTAGCCATCTGTGGACCCTTCTGTTATTAGTAAAATCCCGGTATTATAACATAAAAAACGCCTGCAGCTTAAAGCGGTTTTATTCATTCCCCCAAAGAAAATTCCCCCTGCCCCATCAGTCCACGATTAATCTCCTAAAGCTATCTCCCAACAGAATTCCTCAAAAAACGCCTATTTATGCTATAGCGCCTATGGATGATCGATCTCCCCTATCTTTTTTCCGTACACCTCTGAGAGTATGTTTGCAGCGCCTTTTGCAAGGAGGTCGTCTCCAAGCGCAGCGCCCAGTATTTCGGCATCTTCCGCCTTGCCTTCGGCGTGAGCCCTTATAATCCTGTCTCCGGAAACGCTGCCGACCAGGCCGTCTATCACAATGCCGTTTGCCGTCAGTTTGGCATGCGCTGCGATAGGCACCTGACAGCCGCCCTCCAGTTTCTTAAGACATGCCCTTTCAGCCCGCACGCAGACCGAGGTCTCGTAATGGTTCAGGGGAGATATCAGCTTGTTGATGAAGTCGTCGCCGATCCTGCACTCAATGCCTATGGCGCCCTGTCCTATGGCAGGCAGACTGAGCTCCGCAGGCAGTATCTCTGTTATTCTCTCGGCCCAGCCCAGCCGCTTTACTCCGGCAGCTGCCAGGATTATCGCGTCGAACTCGCCTTCATCAAGCTTGCGGAGCCTGGTATCCAGGTTGCCCCTGAGCTGCATTATCCTTATGTCCGGTCTTATGCTCAGAAGCTGGCAGGAGCGGCGCAGACTGCTGGTGCCGATGGTCGCGCCCTCGGGCAGGTCCTGAAATTTGCCGAACCTGAAACCGGAATTTTCTTTTTTTGTTATAAAAGCGTCTCTCGGGTCTTCCCTCTTGCAGATAACGGCAAGGTGAAGGCCTGCCGGGAAATCGGTAGGCACGTCTTTCATGCTGTGGACCGCGAGGTCCGCCTCGCCTGCAAGCAGCGCCTCTTCTATCTCCTTGACAAAGAGCCCCTTGCCCCCTACCTGCGCCAGGGGAACATCAAGGATCTTGTCTCCGGTGGTCTTGATCTTGTTCAGCTCTACAGTGAGTCCGGGGTTCATCCTTTCGAGTTCGGACTTTACCCATTCCGCCTGCCAGAGCGCGAGTTTGCTGCCTCTTGTTCCAATTACCACTTTACTCATATATTGTTACCGCCTAAAAGATATTCGATGCTGTTTATTGTACCCTTTTACACTGCGGTAAATAAACCTGAAACCTCCTGATGCCGCCTGATACCGCATTAAATCAGGCCAAAACAGTCCCCGTGACATGGAATAACAGATATTAAAAGAAGCTCCAGATCATCTGATAATTTCCGACTTTTTAAGGGCGATGAGAAAATTGTCGACCAGTTGCGGATCAAAGTCCTTGCCTGCAGAGTCTTTCAGCAGACCGGCTATCACATGGGCGTCCATTTCCCTGCCCGCGCCGCCTCCGATGCGCATTGTATCAAAAAAGTCCGCTATGGCAACGATCCTGCTCACGGGATGGGGCTTTGTCTCATTCTTCTTCCGCCCGGGATATCCTGTGCCGTCAAACTTCATGTGATGCTGGTGCGCGGCAATTACGGCAAGCGACGGCGCGTCCGGCAGGGTGGAAAGATATATAGCGCCGTATACAGGATGTTTTTTCAGCGTGTTCCATTCCTCTTTTGACAGAGCAGACTCTCTTTCGACGAGGTCGCCGGCAATGAACGCCTTTCCTATATCGTGCAGAAGTCCGGCAATCCCGACATCCTGAAGCTGCTCTCCTTCAAGCCCCAGGGCCGCAGCCTGAAAGAGAGAGAGGGCGGATACATTTGCGGCATGCACAAAGGCATATTCCGTTGCCGGCCTGGAAGGGCTCAGGAGCTTCAAAATATTGATCTCCTTCCTGAGAGCTGAAATCATGCCTGAGACAACGTCTTCTATCCCGACCATGTCCAGTTTTTTAAAGTGGGAAGAAGCTTCCCTGTGCTCCCTGTCCTTTGCATCTTCAGCCTGCTCTGTCTCTTTGAGCGCGGAAAGCGCGTCTTCAATTGCGTCCTCAGGCAGCAGGTGTTCGCCTGCTTCAGCGAGGTTGTCATAAAGCGCCTTTATCTGTTCTATGTTTTTTGCGATAAACTCATCGTCCTCGGACTTCATCAGGACCTCGACGATGCCGGCCGAGATATGCGGGGAGCCGGTCACTGTTCCCTCGGCGAGTGTAAGCGCAGCAACAAACGCCTTCAGTTCCTCGCCGGTGATCCCGGCCCTGAAGAATATTTTTTCGATGCCCTTTCTTCTCAGGTGTCTGATGAACGAAACAGTGTGGATCGATTTTTCCGTAAAGGGGCGGTCGTTGACATACATATTATCGCCCAGTATTGTGAGCCGCAAGGTATCATCCTCGAACAGCTGTTCCATGGCGTTCACTGCCCTGGCGGAAATCTGGAGGACCGAGGGATGGTCTTTTGAATATAGAGAGCAGTTGGAATAGGCTGTCATGAAATTTGAGATAACCTCTATGACTTTATTGGACATAACGTTTTATCCCCTGCCTGCCGGCGATTGCCTGTTTTTACGCAGTCTCTCACAGATCGCCATTATCGGCTTGTTTTTTGAACTGAGACCCAGCTCTATCAGCGGAGCAGCGGCTTCATAGGGGTAGCCCCTGAGGGAGCGGTATACTTCGAGTTTCAGCTCGTCCAGCCGCTCGCGGAAGAGCAGCGCCTTTGACCGGCATATCCTTATCAGGACCGGCATGGCGCCCGGGTCGCCGATTTTTCCAAGCATGCCGACGAGTTCGAGCTTGTGATCGTGCACAGCCCCCAGCAGGTCCGGTTTTTCTATCAGCGCGGCAATAAGAGGCGCAGCCTCACGCAGTCTATATTCTCCGGCCAGCTTCGCGGCCTCAAGTTGGGCCTCTTCGTCCTTGCCCTGGAGATGCGCCCTGACATATGATATGCCGTCCGCAGCCCTGAAATGCAAAAGGGTCTTCACAGCCTCGCTCCAGACTTCCATACTCTCGTGCCTCGCGAGTTTTCTGACCTCCGCGACATTGCCGCTGCATCCGCATTCGCGGATTAGATAGAGCATGGCAGCGATAACAGACGCGCGGTTGTCGGCCAGTCTCTTCACCGCGTGCGGGCAAACGTTTTCACCGATAATTACCAGCATCGAAAGCAGAAACTTCCTCATGCCCGCGTCGGTTTCTTCGGCCAATACATCGAGCAGGGGGTTGATCAGGGCATCGTGCAGGTTTTTGGCCAGTCTGAGGGAGCCGTCGAGGTCTTTTCTTCCCCAGACCCTGAGTGCCTCGATAAGCTTTGTGAGAAACTCATCCGAGCGGAAAAAACGGGCCGCTATTTCTGCCGCCTCCGGCCCGATCTTAAGCCTCATTTCCTTCGACATCAGCGCATTGCAGGCGTCCGCGATTTCGGATATCCGCCCGGTCCCGATGAATACGCCAATATAGTCCGTAATTTTTATAACAAGGGCTGAACAGTCCTCTTTGCCTGCTTCATCCGCTCCGAGCAGTTCGAGCATTACATCCAGCGTCAGGCGGTCCACGGCTTCGACCGTAAATTCGGCGCGCAGCTGTCCCTGCTCCTGCCCGCTCCCTGCCGAAGCCCTGAGCATTTCATCCAGCTCACGACGGTACTCCTTACTGAAGTATTTGTCGAAACTCCCCTTTTCAAGCAGGCCTGCGAAATATTCGGCGATCTCGATGTCGCGGGCGGAAGAGGTGTCCTTGTTGAAGAGTTCAGGTACGTCGACACCTTTTTTTGTGAGGCCGGAAAGTTTGTCCAGCACGCCCTTCAGGGAAGGCGGGATAATCGATTCGTTCTCCGAAAAGACCTTCATGGTCTGCTCCATGCCGGACTGGTCCAGTTCGGTTACGAGTTCCTCAATTTCAGAGGGCCGGACCGACGAGTTGTCGAAGCCGGCGGAGATAAAACGCTTTCTGATCTCGGGACTGAGCTTCTCGACAAACTTCATGTACTTAACAAAGGATTCCCTGCCCAGCCGCTTATCCTCTTTGCTCGTGATATATGTGGCAATGACCCTTTCATAGGCTGTCTCGTCCGCATCCGCATCCATGGATTTATTAATGAAAGAGGCCATGGCCTCAGGCGGGATGCTCCTGATGATGTCCTCGGTTCCGGAGGCCAGGCTGCCGTGGACCAGGGCATATACAACGTCCTCAATTACTTCGTCTCCGGAGCGGTCTGAGCGGGTCTCGCCCTCGACAAACCCGAGCGCCGAGATATCCAGCGGATGCAGAGAAATATGCCTGATGTTCCTCTTGCCCGCAAGCTCGGCAAAGGCCGCGCCTGTTGCGGTATCTTTTGAGACCAGCAGTTCATGGAAACTTACAATCTCGTCTTTTGTAAGGCCGCCTGAAAACGTGATGCCCGCCACTCCCCTTGAATGGAGGCATACGGCGAATTCCCTGAACACGGGGTTTTTTTTGTCGAGGCTGAAGTCTCCGATAACCAGACTGTCGTTTGTTATGCCTAGCGTGATCTCGTTCTGCAGTTCGAAAAGTTTCTGCAGGTATTCGAACGCGCGGGTGATGGATCTTTTAACGATAGGATGGTCGGCAGGATACATGCCCACGCTTCTGCGGGATATGTTCAGCTCAATGACCGCATCGGCCAGGAGTTTGGCGTCAACAGGAATGTTTTCTGTCTCGTCGTGCATAACTCGCCTTTTCGTATATTATTGTGTCCGCAACAGTCAAAAATATCATACGGGATCAGGGGATAAAGAGCAACATCATCCTTATTTTCAATGAGCATTAAACGCCGCCGTGGTCGTCCGATCAGGCAAGAAATTGATAGGATTGGGCTGCCCGCCTTTGTTCTTTCAGAAGGAATAAGGTGATACAATTTGATCATGAACCAAGATCAGGGACAATCTTTGAGGATGTAATGTGAACAACGGAGGCGGGTTATGAGAAAAATAATCGTTTTATCATTTATTACATTAGATGGAGTCATGCAAGCGCCTGGCGCACCTAAGGAAGATACATCGGGCGGGTTCAAATATGGCGGATGGGTTGCGCCTTATTTTGACGATGTTGCCGGAAAGGTCATGAAAAAACAGATGGAACCTGCAGACCTTCTTTTGGGCAGAAAAACATTTGAGATCTTTGCCTCCTACTGGCCTGAACATGCAGACTATTGGCCGGGCATCAATGACGTCACAAAATACGTCATGTCCAGGACCATGAAAAAGTCGGATTGGGAAAACACAGTTTTCCTCAAAAGCCCGGCAGATATCAAAAAACTCAAAAGATCTAAAGGTTCCGACATTCAAGTTCACGGCAGTGGCGAGCTCATTCAGCTGCTGCTTAAGAATGATCTGGTAGACGAACTCTGGCTCAAAATTCATCCGTTGACCCTTGGTAAAGGGAAAAAGTTGTTTGTCAACGGCACGATCCCGGCAGCATTTAAATTAACAGAGAGTCTGGTCACACCAAGTGGAGTGATCTTTGCCAATTACAGGCGGGCTGGAAAAGTCAGGACAGGTACTGTTGGAGCTTAGGGACGAGTTTCAGATGCTATCGGGTCTGCAATACTCTTGCTCGTGGTCGGGATTGCGATCCCATTTATTTTTGGCCGCGATTTAGCTGCTCAGGAGGCCAAGGAACTCAATATGACAACTTACAACAAGACAACGGCATTGATAGAAGATGCCGGCTATGACCATATAACAATCAATGATACTGTCCGCCACGTCGTGAACCATCCGGCATTCAAGGGTTTTAGCCGGCTTATCCTCCCGGTGGATAATAACACCTATTACGAGGACACGCCGCTAACTAATGTTCGGTCGCTCATGCCTTTTCACAGACATGTGGACCCTGACATGGTCGTGAGCGCGCTTAACCACATGATTGACGAAGTCAAAGACAACAAAACCATATTCTACGATTTCTACACCGAACAGCAAAAGCAATCGGCGCCCTCCAAAAAGTTCACGGGACTCTTCTTCTTACGCGGAGAACCGGAAGCCCCATTTGCCATTGTGTGCCCTGGTGGAGGATTTTTCTACGTCGGGGCCCTGCATGAAGGCTTTCCGCTCGCTTTGGCGATAAGCAGGAAGAAATATAACGCTTTTGTCATAAGATATCGTATAGGCAGTGAACAGCGTGCAACGGAAGACCTGGCAACTGCAATAGCCTATATTTACAGGAACGCAGAAACACTCCGGGTAGGCACAGAAGATTACTCATTATGGGGAGGTTCTGCCGGTGGCAGGATGGTAGGCAATATTGCCTTAAACGGGGTTGCAGGTTACGGGAGCGGTAATTTGCCGAAACCGGCTGTAGTTGTCATTGCGTATACCGGTCAGCCGAGTTATTCCAAAAATTTTCCCCCAACTTTCATTACAGTAAGCGCAGATGACGGTATTGCGAATGCTGCGGTTGTTGACAGGCGCGTTGAAAATCTGCGAAACGCCGGAGTAGAGGTCGAATATCGCAGATACGGATCCGCGGGTCACGGCTTCGGGCTTGGCACGGGCACCGATGCCGAAGGATGGTTGGGCCACGCTGTTAGGTTTTGGGAAAAGCATTTGTCCAAAGGAAAATAATTGTAAAAAAAGGAGAGAACCATGGCAGACAGCGATGTGAAAAAAGCAACTGATATGAAAATTAATTAACTGAGTATTTCGTGATTTTGAACTGGTCTCTAAACAGCCAAAACCGGGCGCCCTCGGGAAAGTACGCCCTTAACTGAGAACAAAATTTGATTTAACACGGAGGAAAGAACCATGACAATGAATGTACGAGGTTACGCAGCACAATCCGCCAAAGACGCACTCGCGCCATTTCGCTTCGAACGCCGCGATCAGCGGCCTGATGATGTGACTATCGAGATACTCTACTGTGGTGTGTGCCATTCCGACTTACATACCGTCCGCGATGACTGGGCGAGCTGGTTTCCCACGACGTATCCGGTCGTGCCCGGCCATGAGATCATCGGGCGCGTGACAAGCGTCGGAAAGGACGTCAATCGCTTCAAGCCGGGAGACCATGTCGGTGTCGGCTGCATGGTCGATTCCTGCCAGAAATGCCAAGCCTGCGAAGAAGGACACGAGCAGTATTGCTCCGAGATCGCGACATTTACCTATAACCATATTGATCGCCATGATAAGATGCCTACCTACGGCGGCTATTCAGAGAAGATCGTGGTATCGGATAAGTTTGCGCTCAAGATCCCCGACGGGCTGGACCTGAAAGGGGCAGCGCCGTTACTATGCGCCGGGATTACGACATGGTCGCCGCTCCGCCACTGGAAAGTGGGCAAGGACAGCAAGGTCGCGGTTGTCGGCCTTGGCGGACTAGGCCACATGGCGCTGAAGCTTGCCAATGCGCTGGGCGCCGATGTCACGCTTTTCACCCGTTCAGCCGGCAAAGAGAACGACGCGCGCCGTCTGGGCGCCCACAATATCGTGCTCTCTACAGACAAAGACCGGATGGCATCAGTGCAGGGACGGTTCGATCTGATCATCGATACCGTGCCCTATGTCCATGACCTCAACCTTTATCTGCCGACGCTTACGATCAACGGCACGCTTGTGGTTCTTGGCTTTGTGGGCAGTCTGGAGACAATGTTGAGCACAGTCCCTCTGGTGATGGGGCGCAGGTCGGTCGCAGGATCAGTCATCGGAGGCATTGCCGAAACACAGGATATGCTCGACTTCTGCGGCAAGCACGGTATTACGTCGGATGTCGAAGTGATTAAGATTCAGGATATAAATACAGCATATGAACGCATGCTTAAAAGCGATGTGAAATACCGCTTTGTGATCGATATGACGTCGCTGAAGGCTTATTAAACGTATCGAAATAATCTTTATATTTAGAAAATCTCCCCTCGCCCCTCTTTGTCAAAGAGGGGACAATGATTCCTCCCTTTAGCAAAGGGAGGCTGGGAGGGATTTTCCGAATAGATGTAGTTTCAATTTTGAAACCCTTAGTAATGCCTGGGAGGTTGTCAAGTGTCCTGGTTTTAATAGGGTCCGGGTCGATAGGCGTCGTAATCGCGCGCAGGGTCGGCGCCGGCAAACACATTCTGCTTGCGGATTTAAAAAAAGAGAATGCGGATGCCGCAGCCGCAGTTTTAAGTGACGCAGGCTTTGAAGTCAGCACTGCGACTGTCGATGTGTCCTCGCGCGAAGCAGTTAAGGGCCTTGCAGAGCCGGCTGCAACACTCGGAGAGGTGACGGGAGTCATACACGCTGCCGGAGTTTCACCTTCGCAAGCATCGCCGGCCGCGATCCTGAAGGTCGATCTGTATGGCACTGCGCTCGTGCTTGAGGAATTTGGAAATATCATAGCAGCCGGAGGTTCCGGCGTAGTCATCGCCTCGCAATCCGGTCATCGCCTTGGCGCTCTTACAAATGAACAAAATAAACTTCTCGCAGGCACGCCGGCCGATCAGCTTTTATCGCTTCCGATGCTTCAGCCTGATCAAGTGAAGGATTCCCTGCACGCTTATCAACTTTCAAAACGCGGGAACGTCTTGCGGGTGATGGCTGAAGCTGTCAGATGGGGCAAGCGCGGCGCGCGAATCAATACGATCAGTCCGGGGATTATTATCACACCACTGGCGAAAGATGAGCTATCCGGTCCTCGCGGAGAAGGTTACCGTCGCATGATTGAGCTTTGCCCCGTGGGGAGAGCGGGCACGCCTGACGAGGTTGCCAATGTCGCGGACCTTCTCATGGGTCCGGAAGGCGCGTTTATCACAGGAAGCGATTTTCTGATGGACGGCGGAGTTACGTCTTCGTATTTCTTTGGTGAGCTTGCTCCGTCCTGAGTTTAATACTGCCCCCTGTCCAGCGTTCTGTACTGTATGGCCTCTGCTATGTGGTGGGAATGCAGGTCTTCGGATGCCTCAAGGTCCGCAATCGTCCGCGAAAGTTTCAGGATTCTGGTATATGCCCGCGCCGACAGTCCGAGTTTGTGCATCGCGGTTTCAAGGAGGGTCTGCGCGTCTTCTTTGAGCCTGCAATACTTTTTGATATGTCTGGTCTTCATATGACCGTTGCTGTAAATCCTGTCGCCTGAAAACCTTTTCAGCTGGATGTCCCTGGCATTTATGACCCGTCGCCTGATTTCCTCGGACTTCTCTCCGGCGTAATCGGTCGACAGCTCCTTGTAGGGCACTGCAGGCACTTCTATGTGTATGTCTATCCTGTCGAGCAGTGGGCCTGATACCCTTCTCCTGTACCGGTATATTTCACCCGGTGAGCAGGTGCACTGGTGCCGCGGGTCTGAAAAATAACCGCAGGGGCACGGGTTCATCGCGCTGACAAGCATGAACGAGGCGGGATACGTGACAGAGGCCACAGCCCTGGACACCGTCACCTCGCCGTTTTCCAGGGGCTGGCGCAGCACCTCAAGCGCATTCCGTTTGAATTCAGGGATTTCATCGAGGAACAGAACTCCGTTGTGCGCAAGACTCACTTCACCGGGTTTAGGGGTTTGTCCGCCGCCGATAAGCGCAACATCCGATACTGTATGATGGGGGGAGCGGAACGGCCTTGTAGCCAGCAGAGCCTGTTCATCTTTCATAAGCCCGGCCACGCTGTGTATCCTTGTGGTTTCGAGCGCCTCGTCAAAGGTCATGTTCGGAAGGATAGTCGGCAGACGCTTTGAAAGCATTGTTTTACCTGATCCGGGCGGACCGACCATAAGGACGTTGTGCCCGCCGGCGGCAGCTACCTCGAGCGCCCTTTTTGCGTGTTCCTGTCCCTTTACCTCAGAGAAGTCGTCTTCGTAGGTCGAGTATGATCTGATCGTTTCCTCTATGTCCGTAATGTAGGCCGGGCAGTCCCTGACGCCGTTGAGAAACTCGACCACCCCCGGAAGGTTTGTGATGCCGAACACCTTTACACCTTCTACCACAGCGGCTTCAGGGGCATTTTCAGCCGGCAGAACAAGCCCCCTTAACCCGGCGTCCCTGACCATCAGGGCCATCGAAAGCGCGCCCTTTACAGGCTTTATCCTTCCGTCCAGAGACAACTCCCCGGTGAACAGATATCCCTCAAATCTGTCGGGCTCAATCAGGCCTTCCGACGCGATGATGCCTATGGCTATGGGCAGGTCGAATGCCGAGCCTTCCTTCTTGAGGTCGGCGGGAGCAAGATTGACCGTGATTTGTTTGAGCGGGAAATTGAAACCGATATTTTTTAGCGACGCCCTTACTCTGTCGCGGCTTTCCTTTACAGCAGCGTCAGGCAGACCCACCATAGAGAAATGCGGGAGACCGCGTGAGGATATGTCTACTTCAACTTCAACTCCATAAGCCTCAATCCCGATAACACTTGCGCTTAATACCTTTGAAAGCATAGTGTGTCCCCGTTTGACTGTTGTTCAACTGTTTATTTGCAACTGTAAATCAGATACCCTGATCACCCGCCATCAGAATACCACAGATAAAAACCGGGGGCAAGAGTTATTTATATGAGTTTTGTCGCGGGTTTCAGAAATCCGGTCATATCGGCGCCGGCCTGCGGGGAGCATGATTTATATTACGTATCGCAGTGAGCTATAATCTATGGCGGTCGCCGCATATTTTAACGGAACAATCGATAGATGCCCGCGCGGTGAACGGAGTGAAAATATCAGCGTAAGGAGCGGATGGAGACTAAAGCTATTTCCCGCAAGATTGAAGCTCCCGCCGGATTTTGGATGCATTTCGGCGTATTGGCCCTCGGGTTTTTTATAGGGATCGCCGCTGTGTATTTTCTTGGCGGCATTAACATCGATTTTTCCGGCGATGTCCGGGAGGCCAGGCGGCTTGGCATCGTCAGCATAACGATCCTGGCCGGATATTCAAAGATGAGGGACGTTTTTACCTATGCTTTGGCGCTGTGCATCCCGACTCTTTTCTCTCTGGGACTCTGGCTGCTCTGGGCCGGCAAGGGAAGGCGCGCCGGACTTGCTGAAATACTCGCAGCGGGAAAAGAAAATATAGAGGCGCGCAAGGGAAAAGATATCGTCTGGACGTTATGCCTGCTCGCGGTTATCTTCTTCTACCTGATTTATTCTTTCAACGTAAATTATTTCCTGTCTCCGAGATACGATCTTCGCACTGGGTCATGGGTTACTCTCGGTGAGGAGGGCGAGGTATTGGCGTGGGTGCAAAGCATTCTTTCCGGCGGCGCCTACGGCAAAGACTTTTTTTGCCTGTACGGTCCGATGCTGATTTACCCGCTGGTATGGCTGATGAAACTGTTAGGGACATCCATCGTAATCGAAAGATTATATACCTTCCTTTTGAATCTCGCTGCATACGGTATAATCATCGCCTTTCTATATAAGACGATAAGATCAAGAATTGTATTTGTTGTTGCCGGGCTCGTATATTTCGCGGTTTATCAACCATACGGCTATGTATCGCCGAACATGTCTTATTTGAGGGTAGCCGCGGGTTTTTTACCTGTTTTGCTTGTATATCTCTATTCAGGCAATGGAAAGAAAAGCTACCTGTGGGCAGCGGGCCTGGTTCTGGGGCAGAGTCTGTTGTTCAGCCAGGAAGTTGGTCTCTGCTCTCTTTTCTCGTCGGGCGCTTTTATCGTTTTGGAAAATGTCTTTAAACGGGATTTCAAGCGGCTGAAAAATGATCCGGCAGTCCTCCTCATGTCCTGTCTGATATCCGCAGCTCCGATGCTGTTTTATTTACATTACAGGGGAGGTCTCGGGTACTTTATTGATTCATGGTATAAGTATCCTAAATATGTGACCATGGGTTACGGCTGTCTGCCGTTTCCCGGCTTTAACAAATTCATCGAAAGTCTTGCGGCAGGCGTCTTCCTTGTCCCTTATCAGATTATTTTCGTTTATGTTTTTTCAGCAATTTATCTTCTCCTGATGTTTATCCTGGGAAAGGCGGATCGGGCTCTGTTTCTCAGAATGTCCCTTCTCATCTTCGGCGCGCTGCTGTTTCGGTCGGCGCTCGGCAGGTCCGACAACTTCCATATCATGTATTCGGCCCAGCCGGCTTTCCTGCTTGCCTTTTTGTTCATCGACGGCGCTGCAGGAGGTTTATCCGCAGGCGGCATTTTGGGGAAAAGGATCGGCGAGACGGCATGTTTGGCCGCGCTGGGTCTTTTCCTGTTTATGAACATAAGTCCCGGGACAATGTCGTCATTTAAAACCGACGCCTTTAATTTCAGCAATAAATGGAAAATTCTGGACATGGGATACAGGATTGCGGATCTGGAAAGGGGCGGGATCTTCTTTGAAGAAAAGACGACATATTCATTGCTTAAGCTTCGCAAATTTCTGGATGCGTACACAAAGAAGGGCGATTTCGTATATTTTTTCCCAAACGAACCGGCTTATTATTTTCTGTTCGACATGAAAAATCCGACGCGCTATGCCATGTCTTATTTTGCGGTTACCTCCGAACAAAGGCAGGAGATAATCAACGACCTGAGGCAAAAGAAACCGGAGTATGTGGTCTACAGCAGGAATACCTGGCGTATCGACGATATCCCGGAGCAGACCCAGGTGCCGGAACTAACCGCATTCATCAGCGATTCATACCAACAGTTCATGGATCTCGGAGATATTTTGATTCTTAGTAAGACAGGGGCGGGGCGGTAGTACCCGCATCCTCAGGCCCCTTTTCCGGAGATGGGGTTGGGCGGTCCGTCTTTATAAATTTCTGCTTTGCAAGTCCGAAGACATAGTCGGGATCTATTTGCTTCAGGCAGATATTGTCTCTGCAAAATGAGTTCTTGCCGTTGTAAACAGTGACGCAGGGCTGGCAGTCAAGACCTGAATAAAGACAGTGCGCATTGCCCCCGAGCGGGGAGTAAAGCGCGGGTGTCTCGGGGCCGAACAGGACGATGCTCCCGATGTCTGAAAGGGCTGCAAGATGGGCGGGTCCGCTGTCGTTGGTGATAAAGAGGTCTGCAAACAAAAAAAGATCGATAAGCTCGCGGATGCTCGTCATCCCCGCAATATTTATTACCCGTGAAGAATCCGGGCTCTTTTCAAAGGATCCGGAGATGGACTCCACGTACCCGCGCTCTTCTTTAGAGCCGATAAATATGATGCCGGTTGAGGCGTCATCCGCCAGGAGAAGACCGGTCAATCCGACGAAATGACCGGCAGGCCATTTTCTGAGCTCTATCAGGTCGCTCGTGTTCGGGTTAATGATTACCCATCTGTTAATCGCATCAGGCCTGCAGGCGGCATTGGCTTTTCCAAGCGTGTTTTCGATCTTTTCCCTGAATCCTTCAGACGGGCGTAATTGCGGAAGACGCGGTTCGAAAGCCTCCTGATGTATGCCCAGCGGCCTGAGGAGAGTAAAAAAGACCTTTGAGGTATGCAGGGTATGATTGTAATTGATCTGAAAATCGATAAAACTTCCGCGCTTCAGGCCTTCGGTATGATAGCCGTAAAAACCGATCCTGAAACGAGAGCGTATCAGGAAACTGAGTATGGCGGTGAATCTTGAAAAGAATTCGAAGTCGATCACCACATCGATCCTCTCCCTCACCAGATAGAATAAGGAGCGCGTGACATCTGCGAGCAGATGCGGAAGGCTGTCTTTCCGGACGCTGAGGATATGTCCTGCCGGGATTATGTCCGTCAGCCTCAGGACCTCTTCGTTTTCCCGGAATGTAAGAAAATATAAGGAGGCTTCAGGATATTTTTTTTTAACGGCGGCAACAGACGGATACGCGAGCACAATGCTGCCCATCCCGAACAATTTTATAAACAGTATTTTTCCGGGATCATTAATGAGACCTTTTTTTACAAAAACTTTTTTCGCTTTATAAAGCAGAGTGATAACCCAGCAGACCGGCCTGCCGATCCATATGTCCCAACGACGCAGCGTCAATATCTTCATTTATGCTTAACTATAAAATATGCGGCATTAATTTTGAAAGCCAACCCGGGCCTGATTAATCGGGGAGGCTTATACCGCATCGGCGGAAGCAGGGCAATTCGGCTGCTTGACAAAGATATATTGTTTTAGTAAGGTATTACTAGTTCTTCTTAATTAATAAATCCCTCAGGATAAGCAAAATCTACCGGGAAATTTGATACCCTAAAAACAAACCCAGAAGAGGTGCATGGCATTATGGGAACAATCTCAATATCCGAATTAAAAGAAAAAACAATCGACGAACTGACCGACGTCGCCAAAGAACTTAAGGTTGAAGGCGCTGCAGGACTGAGAAAGCAGGACCTGATTTTTGCTATCCTGCAGGCGCAGGCGGAAAAGACCGGCAATGTATTTTCCGCCGGTGTCCTCGAAATCCTTCCCGACGGCTTCGGCTTCCTCAGATCGCCGGACTACAGCTATCTTCCGGGTCCGGATGATATATATGTCTCGCCGTCGCAGATCAGGAGGTTCAACCTCAGGACCGGGGACCTCGTATCAGGCCAGATACGGCCGCCGAAAGAAAGCGAGCGATATTTTGCCCTGCTCAAGGTTGAGGCGATCAACCACGAGTCGCCTGAAGAAAACGTAAAGAGGCCTCTCTTTGACAACCTTATTCCGTATTATCCCACCGAAAGAATAAAGCTGGAGTACGATACCAAGGACTATTCAACCCGCGTTATGGAATTCATCGCTCCTGTCGGGATGGGTCAGAGGGGAATGATCGTGGCTGCTCCGAGGACCGGCAAAACCGTCCTGTTGCAATCGATTGCCAAGGCGATCAAAAAGAACCACAGGGACATCCATCTTATAATACTTTTGATCGACGAAAGACCCGAGGAAGTCACTGACTGGAAGCGCCAGGTCTCTGCCGAAGTTATCGCCTCCACGTTCGACGAGCCGCCGCAGAGACATTGTCAGGTGTCCGAGATGGTCATCGAGAGGGCGAAGCGTCTTGTGGAAAGCAGGAAAAATGTCGTAATCCTTCTCGACAGTATAACCAGACTCGCAAGGGCGTACAACGCGATTATGCCTACAAGCGGAAAGGTGCTTTCCGGAGGTCTGGACTCAAACGCCTTGCAGAAGCCCAAGCGGTTTTTCGGCGCCGCGAGAAATATCGAGACCGGCGGCAGCCTTACCATTATGGCCACCGCGCTCATAGACACCGGCAGCAGGATGGACGACGTTATTTTTGAAGAGTTCAAGGGCACCGGCAATATGGAACTGCACCTCGACAGAAAACTTGTAGACAAGAGGATATTCCCGACAATCGACATCAACGCCTCCGGCACAAGGAAGGAAGAACTGCTGGTGGACAAGGATGTGCTCCAGAAGATGTGGATACTGAGAAAGGTCCTCAACCCTCTAAATACAGTGGAGAGCATGGAATTCCTGCTGGGCAAGCTGACCGGCACAAAGAGCAACAAAGATTTTCTGGATATGATGAACAAATAGTCCCGGCTGAAGCGGTCGACGGGCTTGAGTTCGTCGCAGCAAGGTTTTACCGGCCGTCCGAAAAGGGGCAACCTGCAAGCGTGTGCGGAGGGGGCTTCATCCCGGGGCAAAAGAAATGGCCAAAAAAGGATTGAGATCGTTTTGTCTGCGGTTTTTCGAGGAAAATCAGAAAACCGTAGTCGTTATGCTTCTTTTGCTGACTATCATCGGTGTAATTACCGGGATACGACACTACAAACAGGCAAAGGAAGACCCCGACTTTTGCACTTCCTGTCACATGATGAAAGAGGCCTACAAGACCTGGGAGATCAGCAAGCACCGCGATTTCGCCTGCCAGAAATGTCATATCATAAGCATCTGGGAACACAACCGCATGTTTGCGGCCTTTGTATTAAAGGGACAAAACTCGACGCTGAAACACGGACGCGTATCTCCGTGGGACTCATGCGCCGGATGTCATATGGCCGGCGGACAGGGCGCAGGCAGCCTGTCTGGTTCTTACGGACATGCAAAACATGTCTTCATGCAAAAAATAAACTGCAGCAAGTGTCATAAGGGCGATCTTCACAAATTCGCGCCGAACGAGCAGGCCTGCACTGAATGTCACAAGGACCTGATAATACACGGCATGGGCATGGAAGGACTCTCGTGTCTGAAATGTCACAGCTACTCTGAAAAAGCCCCCAAGATGATTTCGACTGAACGCTGCCTCAAGTGCCACAAGGGCTTGTCCAACAAGGGGGCGATGTCGTCTCTGAAATGTTTTGACTGCCATCATCCCCACGGCAAGATCAAGCCGACAAGTCAGGACTGCCTCAAGACCTGTCATGGGAACGAGACAAAGGTAGGGCAGCACAATCTGCACATGACAAAGGCAGGCTTACAATGCCTTGATTGTCACAAGGCTCACGTTTGGACCGTAGGCAAGAGTGAGGCGGTCAAACTCTGCAGCCGTTGCCACAGGCTGAAAGACCCGGCGACTTTTATCAAGTGAAAAGCTTTCGCAGGGAATTATGGTTTGAGACGCCGTCGCGCAGGGCTTTTATAAATATTACGCCTCAGGTCGAGGACTGTCTCAGGGAAAGCGGGATCAGGGAGGGGCTGGTCCTGGTAAATGCCATGCATATTACGGCCTCAGTCTTTATCAATGACGATGAGTCAGGGTTGCACCGTGATTTTGAACTGTGGCTTGAGAAACTGGCGCCGCATGAACCGATTGGACAATATCTGCACAACAACGGAGAAGACAACGCCGACGCCCATTTAAAGAGACAGGTCATGGGCAGAGAGGCGGTGGTTGCTGTAACAAACGGCAAACTCGACTTCGGCGCCTGGGAACAGATTTTTTACGGCGAGTTTGACGGAAGGCGCAGGAAGCGGGTGCTCGTCAAGATAATAGGGGAGTAGGGCGGTTAACGCCCTTTTGTCCGGTCCCCTTCTCCGTGAGCAGCCTGACCAACGGTTCTGGACCCAAAGATATCACAGGGGCCGATGCCGTAGCCGCTCCTGGGTCCGGCGGGTGTCTGAACAGTCAACGGCTGCGGGGACACGCACATTCCTATATTCAATTCTTCAGCCATTCTGGACTGTATACCCCTTGCGGCCTGAGCCATCATTTCGTCGGATGGGTTAGGCTTATCAAGCAGAATGACCCTCATGCCTTCTTCCGTCGTAACGGCGGTGATGCCTCCCTCCATTTGCGACACCTGTGACGCTGTAACCTGTAATTGCGGCTGCTGCACCTGATTAGGGACGACAGGATATTGTTCTCTTCCCTTCTTGCCGCAGCCGGCGGCAAGAAGCACCAGTATAACTATCAGAACTGTTTTTTTCACAACTCCTCCTTTGGTCCCGGGAGCGGCAGTGCAACGACCGCGCCGGTTGCAAACCACGAAAAGATTCTGCCTTAAACAGCAGTGCGCTGGGGCATTGATATTATGGTGCCGATGGAGAGAATCGAACTCTCACGGGGTTGCCCCCACCGGATTTTGAGTCCGGCGCGTCTGCCAGTTCCACCACATCGGCACGTATTGATTTTAAGTATTTCCGGCGTTCAGGTCAAACATTTTACGCAGACTCATTCGCAGCGCGGATTTCAAAATAAACGGCCCCTGAGCGGGGCCGTAAAAGCGAACTGTTCGTCTCTCCCCGCGCCTGAAAGACCGGCATGAGAGGACGAGAGATTTGCGAAGGCTATGCGGATTTCATCTTGCCCTGGACATCTTTGGCAGTGATGGTCATATTGTGGGCTTTTTTCGCGTGGGCTTTGACGATCTCGATCATCTCTTTTTCATCATGGCTCCTTATCATGAAGCCGCAAGCCGGATCGCATTCAACGCTTTTCATCTTCTGTGCCATTCTATCTCACCTCCCCGCAGTTTGTCTGAAACGATATATATGTGATGCCGTTATATTTTCCGGCGAATATGAAAGCTCCGGGGCTGAGGAGCAGGCCTCAACCGGCGCTCCGTTATCAGAGACCGTCTGCAATAGGTTCCGGATCATACTTTGTGATGAGGTCTCTCAGATGCTTTGTAATGAACGGCTTGGGAACCCATTCATTTATGCCGGCCTCATAAGCCATCTGCCTCCTGGCTTCGCGGAATTCGGAACTCAGCATAATTACGGGAGTATACATTTGGCCGGGCCGGGACCGCAGCGTTCTGACCAGTTCGATCCCGTCCATTTCCGGCATATTCAGGTCTGTTATAAGCAAATCTATCTGCGTGTCCAGGAGTTTCTCAGCGGCGTCTTTGCCGTTACCGGCCTCTATAACCTCGTATCCCTCCTTTTTTGCAATCATGGATACAAGCTTCCTGATGAAGGCCTCGTCCTCGACAACCATAATTTTCTTATATCTGCCGCCGACCCTGTAAGATTTCGACGTGTCCAATATTCTCATTTCGACGGCTTCCATTTGACTGTTGCCTCCCATTTTCCTGAATGACGATCTTTATGCATCCGCAACGTGCAATATCGGCTTATGCATGCCTGGACAGCGAGGCCTTAAGCCCGCCCCTGAATCCGGCGCTGTCTCCGCCCTGCCGCCCGACTATCTTTTTGACCAGATGAAGCAGCCGGCCCTGATCGTACAGATCCATCCCGGCGACGTCGGCGCAGGTTGTAAAGCCTTCGCCCCTGAAGAAATCGATACTTCCCTGCCGCTCGTTCTCATCCCATAGATCAGCAATGCACTGCAGCATAATCGACTCTCCCAGCTTCCTTACACTGATTTTGCTAATGCTCATAGCGCGCCTCCAATCGTTGAAAATATGCGGGTATTTGTGCTCTTCATGACTGTTATTCTAAAGTCTGACACAGGGGGATTAATATCAGCGGGAATATGAAAATTATGAGAGAAGATTGCCCGGTATATTGTAGGGCGCATCCTACAGCCCTAGGGAAAACGCACTATTCGATAAGGCGGTTTTGTATGGCGTAACTTATGATTTCGGCCGTATTTTTCAGCTGAAGTTTTTCCAGTATCCTGCTTCGGTATGTGCTGACCGTCTTTACGCTGAGGCAAAGCTCATCCCCGATTTCCCCTGCGGTCTTGCCCGAGGCCATCATGCACAGGACCTGGAATTCCCTGTCTGAAAGGGTTTCGTGGAGTGGTTTTTCAGTTTGGAGATCAAGTTTGCCGACGAGAGTTTCCGCCAGCGCCGGACTGACATATTTTTTGCCTGAGGCTATTGTCCGGATAGCGTTGATGAGTTCTTCCGGAATACTTTTCTTGGTAAGATACCCTGATGCGCCCGCCCGAAAAAACCTTACCGCATACTGGTCTTCAGGGTACATGCTCAAAATCAGGACAGGAAGTCCCGGGTATCTGAGCTTTATTTCCTTCATGGTATCGAGGCCGTTTTTGCCGGGCATGGCGATATCCAGGACAACCACGGAATAACTGTTCTTGTTGATTTTTTCGATTGCCTCTTCACCGCTTGCCGCCTCGCCCGTGACGGACATGTCGGGGTTCCCGGCAATAATCTGTTTAAGTCCTTCACGAACAACGGAATGGTCGTCTGCGATAAGCAAGTTAATCATAGGTATGTGTCTATCATAGCAGATAAGCGCAGTCTGTAAAATAGGCTTAACCCTACAGCCTTTATCGGATTTGTCCTACAATGCGACGGGGCACGGGCGGCATACTTGCCCGGCCGATGTTTCAGACCGGGCAATAATCAGACCGGTATTGAGATCTCGATCGAAGTGCCGCTCCCTGCGGCCCCTGATATCTCAATTTCGCCCTTCATCGAAAGGACGCGCTCTTTCATCCCCATTATGCCGAAGGAGGTGGGCTTTGCAATATCCTGCTGCGTGATCCCTACCCCGTTGTCCGCGACCTTCAGGATCAGACGTCCGTATGTTTTCTCGATGCCTATTTGAACGTTCGTCGCTTTGGCATATCGCCTGATGTTCGTCAGCATCTCCTGCACAAGGCGGAAGACGTTTACGGAGATGTTTTCCGGGAGAGCGAATTCTTCAGCCGGGAGAGCGATATTACACGTGACTCCGGTCTGCTTCTGGAACTCCGAGGCAAGCCACTCAATAGCGGCCGTTATCCCCAGGACGTCCAGAACGCTGGGCCTCAGCGAGGCGATTATATTCTGCACACTCTGGATCATGGTATCCACCAGCCACAACATGGACTGTGTTTTGGCGCTGACCGCCTCGTTGTCGCCAAAACTGTTTTTCAGCCAGAACAGGTCCATTCTCAGCGCGGTAATCAGCTGTCCGAGTTCGTCGTGTATATCGCGGGCTATGGAGGTCCTCTCGGCCTCTATCATCTCCTGCAGATGCAGGCTGAGCTTGCGGAGCTCTTCCTTTGACTGCACTATTCTGTCTTCGGCATTGAAACGGTAGACCGCCTCTCCAACTATGGAAGACAATGCTTCGAGAAACTCTATGTCCTTTGGCAGCAGTTTATCCGCCGACCTGTCGCCGCAATGTATCACGCCCAGCAGGATGTCCCGATGGCGGATGGGCACAACCGCAAGTGAGCGCATCCCCCGCCGCATGCAAATCATGCGATAGTTGGCCTTTTCCTCCTCCGAAATTTCAGACCAGAATTTCACAGTGTCCGGGGCGTAAAACGTGCCGTGCGAAGTCATGGCAGGCAGGTCGCTGTGTACGGGTATGCCTGTAGCTACCCTGACGCAGGTGCAATAGTCTTTGGCAACGGAGAGAGGGTTTTCGCTGTGAAGGAATGCCGCGTCAAACCCCTTATGAGCTTCGTATGGTATGTTGCCCGCTTCGTCCAGGACCCTTATGCCTATGCAGTCGCAGCTGCTCCATTCATGGATGATGCGGACGACCTCCTCCAGGTACTCTTTTCTTGGGATAGCTTTCACAAACATGAGGATTGTGTTTATTATATTGACGCGCCTTTCCGCCTCTTTGCGCTCGGTGATGTCGTGCAGGGTCGAGCGGCTCATGATAAAATTGCCGTCCTGGTCGTAGATGGCGGACGCATTCAGAAGAATAAACATCTTTGAACCGTCCTTGCGGAACACCTCGAACTCCTGGTCTTCCGCATGTCCGCGCTCCTTGAACAGGGGGAAATGTTTTTCGAAATTGTTCAAGCTTTCAGGGGTCATAAAGTCCGAAAACCTCTGTTTACCCACTACCTCGTCCGCGGTGTAACCCAGCCACCGCAGCTCTGTATTGTTGATCCTGACTATCGTGCCGTCCCTGTCTACAGAGTGATAGCCGCAAGGGGCGTTATTGTAAAGGTCATACATCTCCAGGGCAGAGTCCTGCAGCGCCTCTTCAGCCTCCCGCCTCATCTGCTCGTTTTGTTTTGCCTCCATTGCGAACGAGATGTCCTCGGCCAGAGACGAAAGCAGGCGCACCTCCTCCCCTGAAAAGAAATGCGGTATGTCGGAATATATTGTCAGGGCGCCGACAACATCTTCCCCGACCCTCAGAGGGAAGGCGGATGAAGAACGGAAGCCGAACGAAAGCGCCCGGTCCTTCCATAGTCTTACGCTTTCGTCCTGTTCGAAGTCATTGTTGATTATATGCCGCGCTTCTGAAATGCAGCGGCCGGTCGGCCCCCTGCCTTCAGGCTCGTTGGTCGTTGTTATCTGTATCCCGTCAAGATATGCGGTAGTTCCAAAGCCGGCCGCAAGTCTGACTTCACCGGTTGATCTGTCGGCAAGACCCACCCAGGCCAGCCTGAACTTTCCTGTCTGCACGATGATTTTGCAGATTTCAGAGAACAGTGTTTCCCTATCCGGGATACGGACTATCGCCTCATTCACACGGCTCAGGAGGGAATAGAGCCTGTTCATGCGCTCCGCCATCATCTGGGCCAATGTGCGGACTGTTACATCGTTGAGCGCAAAGACAAGGAAATCTATTTCACCGGAATTGTCCAGCACGGGATAGAGAAAGAGGTCCCAATAGCTGATCCCCCATTCAGGGTGGTCCGGGAAGCTGAACGGCCTGCCGAAGGTGTAGAAGGCTTCTTTCGTATCAACAACGCGCTGGAATTTTTCCTGAAGTTCGTCGGACGGATAATCGGCAAAGTGATTATGGCCTTCGAAATCATTTACCTCGCGGCCGCAGGACTTTGCGTATGCCTCATTGACCCGGATAAAATTGAACTCCCGGTCGAGGAAGATCAGGGGCGTAATGGAATGTTTGAAATATGCTTCGAGTTTAGCCGTTTTGTCGGCCAGCTCAGCGGTGCGTTCTGTTACCCGTCTCTCAAGCTCCTCGTTCATTTTGAACAACTCTTCTTCCACCTGCTTGCGATAGGTGATGTCTTCCGTAAATATAACGATGCCGCCGACGCTGCCGGAGGCTTCATGCCAGGGCCTTATCTCCCACCGAAGCCATTGCGCCGAGCCGTCGGGCCTAAAAAAACGGTCTTCATCGGCATGCAAAACTTCCCCTGCAAGGCCGCGCTGGTGAGCATGTTTCCAGCTTTCGGGCATCTCGGGAAATACCTCATAATGCGACAGCCCCAGCAGATCGCGGTCTTCGAGTCCGTAGTCGGAAAGCCATCTGCGGCTGCAGCTGAGGTAGCGCATATCGCGGTCAAACATCGCCAGACTTGCAGGCGCGTGCTCGATAAACAGCCTCAGCTGTTCTTCTTTTTCTCTCAACGCTTCCTGGGAGCGGCGTCTGTCGGACTCCATCCGGTGCTTGTAATGCGCCATCTCGATGACGGTAGACAGCTCCCTTTCTTCAAAGGGTTTCAGGATATAGCCGAAGGGTTCGGTTACCTTTGCGCGGTTAAGGGTGGCGGCGTCTGAATGGGCGGTCAGGTATATAACGGGCAGGTCGATACGGCGCCTCAGTTCATCCGCAGCCTCAATCCCGTCCATCGGTCCCTTAAGTCTTATGTCCATCAGCACTACCGCAGGTTTCAGGCGGCATGCGGTCTCTATTGCCTCTCTTCCGGTTTTTACTATCCCTGCAACCTCATACCCCAGTTGAGCGAGTTTGGAGGCCAGGTCTGCGGCGATGATCGCCTCATCTTCCACGATCAAAACGGTCTTTTCGTTCATAAATTACTCCCCGGAATTTTCATCATTCCACCGTATTTAAAACAGTTTTTTTCATTGAGCTGCCGTCACCTCGGGGGCCTGAGCAAAGAATGCAATTTCAAAGTGTGTCCCGTTGTTTGAGCTCGTCTTTACCGAGGCGTCTATCTGGCCTGCGAGCATATGCACCAGACTGAGGCCGAGTGAGCGGTCCCTCTTTTCGCCGGCCGAAAGGCCGATACCGTTATCACTTACGCTGAGGCATATGCGCCCGGCGGTGTCTCTGCGGAGGGATACTGTAACTTCTCCTTCGTCCCGGCCGGCAAAGGCGTGTTCCAGGGAGTTAACCACCAGTTCGTTCAGGATGAGTCCGCAGGGGACCGCCGTATCAACAGCGAGCGAAACAGGCTCAAGGTCCAGTTTCAGCCGTATAGCTCCCGTCCCGTGCGCGCGCCAGAGGAAGCTCAGCAGACTCTTTGCGTATTCAGCAAAATCGATCCCGGCCAGATCAACGGACTGATAGAGCTTCTCATGGACGAGGGCCATGGACCGGACCCTGTCGATAACGTCACGCAGAACTCGGCGCATCGCTGCGTCGCCCGACACATCCGCCTGAAGTGAAACGAGGCTGGAGATCACCTGCAGGTTGTTCTTGACCCTGTGATGGACTTCTTTAAGCAGCACTTCCTTTTCGCGCAGTTTTGCCGTCCGGTCGGTCATCTGTTTTGCCAGCTCGTCGAGCGCCTCCTGCAGCGCCTCTTCGGCCTGTTTGCGAACCGCAATTTCATGCTGCAGCGCAAGATTCATTGTCTCGGTCAATCTGCGGGCGGCAACAGCGTCTTCGGTCAGGTTGAGGGCCGCGCTGCGCGAGGCCTTAAGCGCCTTATTTGCGGCCTGCAACTCCTCGGCTGCATGTCTAAGCTGCTCCTCGGTTTCCTTGCGCTCGGTAATGTCAATCCCGACGCCTATCACGTATCGTTTATTCCGGATCTCCATAAAAGCGCCCATGCAGTACATGGGGATAGTCTTCCCGTCGGCAGTCAGGGTTTGCAACTCGGTTGCTCCGTAGCCCTCGCGATATACCCTCTCGATCACGCGGCTAACCTTTTCCCGGTCGGCTGAGGCTACAATTTCCAGCACGGTCAATTCAGCCATGCGCTCGGCCGGGTAGCCCAGCACTGTCTGGTAGTATCGGTTCCAGCGCACGAATCTCCCTTCTTCGTCGAAGACATAGGCAGGGCCGGGGATACTTTGAAAGAGGGACTCAAAAAACAGCTTTTCCCTCATCAGCGCCGCCTCTGCCTGTTTGCGTTCCGTGATATCCGCCTGTGCGAGAACCAGGCCGTATACTTTTTCCTCCTTTTTAAGGGGGATCGCATTAACCAGTAGAATACGGTCTGTTCCTCTGCCATCCGTAATCATATACTCAGCTCCCAGGACAGGTTCGCCTTTGAGCGCCCGTGAAGACGGCATATTTTCACTTGTCAGCTGAGTCCCGTCCGCAAAGCGGGCGCGAAGCCTCTTTGCGACCTCCTCACGCTTCAAGGCGACCGGATCAAAGCCGAAAAGATCGGTTACCGCAGGGTTGGTCCTGAGCCATCTGCCGTCTTCTCCATGCATGGAAATGAGAAACGGTACCGCCCTGAAGATCGCTTCCTGTTCTTCGTATGCGCGAAGCAGCTCTTCCTCAATTCGCTTGCGTTCTGAAATGTCGAGCACCGCAGTGTACCGGACTTTCCCGCCGGGCGACATAGCCTGCCCGCGCGCCTCGACTGTGATGCGCGTTCCGTCTTTGCATAAAACCCCGTGCTCGGTTACTGATTCGCGATTATCACGGATATTTGCCGCCACCCGTTCCCGGTCTTCGGGAGCAACCAGATCGCTGATTGCAGCGCCTTTCAACTCGGAAACAGAGTAGCCCGTCATCCGGGCGAACCGGTCGTTGCAATCCAGAATGCGGCCTTCCTCGCTTTGAACGATCCCCTCGAAAGTCGCCTCCAAAAATGTACTCAGCCGGGCCTCGCTAACGCGCAGAGTCTCGGCCTTCTCCTGGAGTCTCCTGTAAAGCAGCCGGGACGGCTCAATGAGACAGGTCACAACAATCGCCTGATACAGGCAGATTGTTGATGCCAGAAAAAAGAAATGTCCTGGCATGTTGGCAGGCCCGAATACGCTCACGTATTTCGTAAATGACAGTTCCGACCCCACGGAGAGAAGGATCGCGCCTGTAACCAGGCGCAGCACTTTATGGTCCAGGAAGTTCCGCTCCCGGACAAGGAGACCGAGTCCTGCCATGAGCATTGCTATGATAACGTACTCGCTGTATATCTTGAAGGGGGTGAGCCCGCTGCCTTCGACAAAGCAGTCAGGGAATTTCCCAAGGAAGATCGCACTGATCAGGGAGACCGTAACAACGGTGTAGAGTCCGGTAAAAACCGGTAAATTCAGCCGCCGTCTGATGAAGAGCGGCGCTGCAAGGAAGGAGAGACCGAACAGATACCGGAAGGCGATCCAGAGCTGGGTGGGCAGGTTGGCGTCATTACCCGGGAAAACCCCGAATCCCTTATAAGCAAGGGTATGGAGAAGTTCAAGCACGCTTGTAAACAGGACCGATATGCCCAGGAAGAGCATATACTGATTGTCCTGAACAGGCCTCGAATTCCAGACAATTACGAAGACCGCGCAGCAGACAATAACGCTGAACAGCTCGACCAGCGTATGGAACAGCAGGTAGCTGTATAGGCCCGCAGCGTACAGCCCAGCTGTTACAAGGACGGCAAAAGCGGTATAAAACACGACCCGGATTTTGCCGCTTCGCCGGCCGGGCATTCCTTCCGGAAAGGCAGGCAAATCTTCTGAAACAGGCGGTGCGGTTTTAATGTTGTCTTTACTCATCTCAAATCACTCTTCGAAATCCGTCTTATACCTTGCAGGCAGCCCCGCATTCCCGCAGAGCTCATTTATTTCCTTCTTCAGTTCAATCATCCGGTGTTCACGATCGACCGCAGCGTTGTTAAACCTGACCAGCTCCTCATTCGCCAGCCGCAGTTCCCCGACCCGCATCCGGATTTCATCCTCAGCCAGCTTGCGCTCGGTGATATCGCGGGAAACGGCAAGCAGGCGTTCAGGTTTTCCGTCAGGGCCCAAAACCGGCGATATGGACACGTCCCACCATTTTGGGGTGCCGTCCGCAGTCGGACAAAAGCCCTGAAATGAGCCGCTCTGCCCCTGTTTTGCCTTCTGCATTATCTCTATGACGGCCTCGCGGTCCGAGCCTTTCCAGAACTCTTCATAAGGCACGTTCAGGTATATTTTCATGTCGTTGATCTTAAGCAGCCGCCAGCCCCCGGGACTCATGTACTGCAGCCGCCCGTCCATATCCAGTATCTTGATGCAGTCGCTGCTGCTGTCAATAATACTCTGGTTAAAGGCGTTGCTTCTCCGCAAGGCCTCTTCAGCAGTCTTTCTCTTGGTTATATCGTGGCCGTATATACGCGCTGTGCCGGACTCGGGCATCAGATAGATCGTCCATTCAAAGACTTTGTCGGCGACTCCGACTTCACGGGAAAGGGCGCCGGACTTGCCCTGTTTCAAACTGTCCAGGATTGCGGCAATGTCTTCCGGCAGTATTTTGCCGGTCTGACTACCATCCGTACCGAGAGATTCCAGCAGCAACCGACAGGCCTCATTTGCAAACATTATCTGTCCGGAAGCGGCAATTTCGAAGACCGGATTCGGGTTGATTTGCGGGAAAGACGCCAGATGCCGCATTATCCGGAGCTCTTCGCCCATGATTTCCAGCTCTTTCCCGCAGGCATCAAGCTCCCCGATCAGAAGAAACTTTTCCGGTTCGGCAAGGTCTTTTGTCCTGTCGAGCTGTTGTCTGATTTTTTCCAGCCTGCCGATAACGGGATCGGAGTCTTTAGTTTTCATGTCGTCATCCTGTATCAGTGTAAACCCCCGGCGCAGATATTAAAGACCTGCGATAAGACAAATATTACCATATTATAAAATATTGGGTTAATTCTGCCATGTGGTTTTGCGGATATGGGGAAACTGATGGATATGAATGTGAGGACCCGTCAGGCGCACTCTAACGATCTTTTATATGAGTGATATTGTGATATATTGGTAAATAAGATTAAATGAAGAAGGAGGCAGGTATTATGAACCTGAAAATATTTTTTTGTATCGCGGTCCTGGTGGGCTTTTCCGCGATAAGCACTGCTGCCGATGCCCCGAGAATCACGAAAGAAGGGCTGAAGAGCATTATCGGAGACCCAGGGCTGATAATACTGGATGCGCGGGCGGATACCGAGTGGGCCGCGAGCAGCAAGAAGATCAAAGGTGCCGTAAGGGTAGACCCGTCGGACGTTAAATCCTGGGCAGACAGTCTGCCGAAGGACAAGAAGATTGTGATTTACTGTTCCTGACCGTCCGAGCATACCAGCGCCCGTGTGGCGTTCGAGCTGATGGATAAGGGATTCAAGTATGTTTATGCGCTGAAAGGCGGGTGGGATGAATGGCTGAAGTCGGGCTATCCTACAGAATCTAAATAAATGGATCTAAAAAGAGCGGGCTTCAATTACTCGGGGTTGTAAATTTAAAGCAGATATGGAACCAGGAGCCGGGTCTGAAACAGATGAACCCTTTGACTGCATAGTAGTTGGCGGCGGGCCCGGGGGGCTTCAGGCCTGCATACACCTGGGCAGATATAACTTCCGTGCGCTGCTCTTTCATCGGCCCGGCGGCCGGACCCACCACGCAAAGCATATCGAAAACTATCTCGGCCTTTCGACGACCTCAGGCGGGGATCTTATAGAGACAGGGCTCAGCCAGGCAAAGCGCTTCGGCGTCCGGGTTGAGGGCGCGAAAGTGGAGCGTGTCACAGGCAGCGAGGGGAACTTCAGGGTTGAGGCCGGAGGAAAGACCTATCTCTCGCGTTACGTGATCGCCGCCTCCGGCGCAAAGGAGACGATTGCGCCTTATAAAAACCTGCCCCGCTTTTTCGGCAGAGCGTACTTTACATGCATGATCTGCGACGGCTATCGCACTACAGGGAAAAAGCTGCTTGTCATAGACCGCACAATAAACGGCGTGCGCCTAAGTATCGGCATGAAGCAGCTGTTCACTAAAGACGTGACTTTCCTGAGCGAGGGGTTTACGCCGGCCCCGCAATATGCGCAGCTACTCGACGACGAGGGGATCGTCCGTCTCGAAGGCCGGGCTGAAGAGCTTTTGGGTGAAGAAGGCCTTGAGGGCGTGAGACTGACCGACGGCCGGGTCGTGGCCTGCGAAGTCATTATGGGTTGGGGAGGGATCTCGCTTAACGACGAGTACCTCGATATGCTTGACCTTGAACGCGACGCCGAGGGGTTCAAGGTAATGACAAAGGGCTCCGGAGAATCGAGTGTCCCGGGCCTGTTCGTTGTCGGAGCTTTACGCCAGGGACATTCGCAGGCGGTTATCTCTGCCGGACAGGGCGCGGAGGCGGCAATAGAGATCAGCGCGCGTATAGTTGAAATCTGACCGTCTCCCGTAAGGCCTCATCGCCCAGGAACAGGGGCGGGCAATCTGTTTTTCCGCCCTGCTGTCAGACCTTGCCGAACACCCTGCTATAAATGTAGTCGATGCTCTTCAGATAATGTTTCAGCTCGAATATCCCGTTGAGCTCTTTTTCGGTCAGATATTTTTTCACGTCTTTGTCTTTTCCCAGCAGCGACCTGAACTGTTTTCTGGTCTTCCAGCTTTCCATCGCGTTTTTCTGGACTATGGAGTATGCGTCTTCCCTTGTCATCCCCTTTTCAGTGAGCACGAGCATTACGTTTTGTGAATTATGCAGGCCGTAGCTGCGGCCCATGTTTTCGAGCATCCTCTCTGGATAGACCTGAAGTCCGGCCAATATGCCGGTCAGCCGGTGCAGCATATAATCAACCAGTATCGTGCTGTCCGGGATTATGATCCTTTCAACGGATGAATGGGATATATCCCTCTCATGCCAGAGGGCCACATTTTCAAAGGCCGCGACGGCGTTTGCCCTTACTACCCGTGCGAGCCCTGACAGGTTTTCGCAGCCGACCGGGTTGCGCTTGTGGGGCATTGCGGAGGAGCCCTTCTGGCCTTTTGCAAAAGGCTCTTCAGCCTCAAGCACCTCGGTCCTCTGGAGATGTCTCAGCTCGACCGCGATCTTCTCAACCGAGGCCGCGATTATGGCGAGCGTCGACAGGAACTCCGCATGCCGGTCTCTCTGCACAACCTGCGTCGCAACGGGCTCGGCCTTCAGGCCAAGTTTTTTGCAGACCTTCTCTTCGATCTCGGTCGGGATGTTAGAAAACGTGCCGACCGCGCCTGAAAATTTCCCGACGCTGATTGTCTTCTTCGCCTTTTCCATCCTTTCGAGATTGCGCTTTGCCTCTTCATACCAAAGGCAGAATTTAAGGCCAAAGGTCATCGGCTCCGCATGAACGCCGTGGCTCCTGCCTATGCAGACCGTCTCCTTATATCTGAAGGCCTGGTCTTTAAGCACTGTCGTCAGGTTCTTCAGGTCTTTTATTATGATTCCGGCAGCCTCTTTCATCAGCAGAGACTGGGCAGTATCAACCACATCAGAGGAGGTAAGCCCCTTATGGACATACCTGGAATCAGGGCCTACCTTTTCGGCTACAGAGGTGAGAAAGGCTATGACGTCATGTTTCACAACAGCCTCGATCTCATCGATCCTTGCAACGTCGAACCCCGCCTTTTCCTTTATAACGGCAAGCGCCTTTGCCGGTATCCTGCCCATTTCCTGCCAGGCCTCGCATACCGCGAGTTCGACATCCAGCCATTTCCTGAACCTGTTTTCAGGCTCCCATAATCTGCCCATTTCATTTCTTGTATAACGTTCGATCATAAATTATTACCTCTCAGATTTAATGTAGAATGCTGTTCAGTATTTGTCAGCCACAGTTGATGAAGGTATATATTTTAACAATATCGGCGAGATAATGAAAACGTCTCTCATTATTATCTCACTTTTCACTACCGTTATCTTGTAAGTAATTTGTGTTGATTTTTTGCAGCGCTAATGACATTTTTATTAGCAGTGAAAACCTGAATACCAGGCACAGTGGTGAAGTCTCCATCGTCGGTGATTACGTTTACAACATTGTTCTTCTTCATAGATTCGAGGATAAAGAGGTCGTAACCATCAATCTTTTCTGTCTGTAGTCGCATCAAGGCTGCTGTCGCAGTCGGAGCATCTATTTCAGCCGTCAACGGATCGGCCAGACTCGTTACCTGACCCCACGCAGCTTGAATCTCTGCGACAACTTGCGAACGCTCAGCCGCAAAGGAATGCCTGAAGTTCTTGTCAAATCTGTTTGGATCGCGAAAAGTAGCTGGATTTGCCTTAGCGTAAACTTCGAATTCCGCTTTTTCTATAAGATGCGTCAATTCAGCAAGAGAAAGAACTGACTGTAAAAGTTTTGCGCCAGCAATCAAGGCAGCGTTAGCATAAGAGGGGTAATGTGTTGATTGATACTGAGCTGGCGGCCTCACTGATTGACTGGCACGTGTATAGGTCATCCAATACCATATATTCGTGTCCACGAGGAAAACATCGTCAACTTTTGGTTTGTCAGCGGTAATGTCAACGACATCGGCTTGAACAGCATAATTGATCGCCATTAGGCAGATTCCCTGGCCTGCTCTTCCAAAATATCATCCACGATTTTCCGATAGTCCGTGTTGCCGTGATACTTCGCTGCATTCTCGATAACTCGTTCAACAACCAGTTTTCCTGTTTCATTCAGGTTTTCGATATGGAGCAGGCGGCGCAGAACATCCTCTTTAATGTCCTTCAGCAACTGGCCAATAGCAAAGTTAAAGAAAGGAGATGCGAATTGAGACACCCCGGAAAAATCTAATGTTACGGTTTCGCCCCGCAACAGGGGTTCAAAAATCGTATCATAAATCTTCTGCCCGTCTTCCTTGATGATGCAGCGTGGGCCGATCAAATCTTTAACAATCAGTTTCATGATACACACTCCTCATTCGTATGGTGAATGAACTTCATCTTTGAAGTGATAAAGCTTTTCATCGCAGCGCAGGGTGATGTGAACCACCGTGCCTTCAAAAGAGATATCACGGTTTTCGTACCGTTCGCCATCCTTATCAATAATAGCATAACCCTCATTGCTATAGACTTCCAGCTTCCCCTGATTCAGGCGGACAAATTCCTTTAGTAGATCAAGGCCCAGCCCCCGTGCAACTCCACCAGTGCTGGTACTCTTACCTCTTGTGAAGGCCCAACGCAGGCAAGCCGCAGCCGTTAAATCTTGAGCGCGCGGATCACTTCCAACGAATGTTCTAATTTTTGCTGGAATCCCTTGGCCAAAATCAACAACTGATAAAACAAGCTCATTCGTAGATGGAAAATGCTGTCCACAAGAAAATACACCTATCGCAGTGCCGCTATGCTCAAAAGCATTATTGTAAATCTCCCACATCCTGCCGGCGATTGCGTCTCGCAATCGGTCGCTGACATGCACCCAGCCTTTGCCAATCCAGTTATAGGTCAGGTAATCCATAATACTGTTCATATCGAGCGTGTGGTCTTCACGGTATGGAATCGAGTTTCCTGACCATCCGGAGAATGGGCTTCCAAATATCCCTGCGAAGCCGCTCTGGTTCAAGTTTGCCATGATGCCGCTACGCACTGTAGTCCAGTCAAAGGCAATCTTTCCTCGACGCGATTCTATCAACCGGGCAAGACCTCCGAGAAAAGCTACGGCGTTGGGGCGCAGGAACCCGCAATGAGAAAAGTCAAAACTCACATCTTGAAAGTAGTCATTGACCTGTTGCCAGATTTCGAAAAGCTGCTTGAAATGTTTTGCCTCATCATTCAGGGTAGGTATTGGGATAACCTTCTGTGCCATGCCTACAGTTCTCCCCGAAAGGCTTTGGCAAGAAGGGCAGCTGTAAATACCTTCACATCAGCCTGGATGCCCGCCGATTCTTGTTGAACAAGTTTCCGCCGTTTTGCTATTTCCGCAAAACGTTTCTGCTCGTAGTATTCAGGCACCGGCACCAGTATCTTATCCAACTTCGTCAGCCCAAGTGTGCGGTTTCTTCCTGCTGATCCGGGTGATGCCGCCCGGATATCTTCTATCCCCCTTTCGCTGAGAAAATGGTGAAAGAGAAACTCGGAAGTCGCCTGCCCTTCATGAGGCACATAAGTTATAAACCGATGTGAGCCGACCCGTCCATGGTCTTCCTTCTTTGCAACAGCAATTGCCTTTTCCCATGCAAAGACATTATTGAAGACCAAGTCGCCTTCATGAATACGATAAATGCGCTTATTGCCGAGCTGCTTTCCGGTGAGTACAGGTTTCTTGAACGTGCCCTTACCAAAACTGCGAATGCCCATTTCTTCATATTCTTCTTCGGGTTTAGTCTTGATGGCACGTCGAACCAATGAGGCAACTTCTCCTAAAGGCTTCCACTCAGAAACTTCAATCATTTGGTTATAAAGCGCCTGAAGCAAAATATCCAGTTCCGCTTCACGCTCAGCAGCTGTTTTGCGGGCTTCCTCCGCCCGGCGAGTCAGTTCCTCGATCCGTGCCACAATCCGACGTTGTTCTGGTAAAGGCGGGACTGGGATTTCAAAAACCTTCAACTGATCTTTCTTGATAGCTGTAAAACCACCACCTTGGTCTTTTACTGATTCGGAAATATCCTTTTCGATAGAGCGAAGTGAATACAATAAATAGTGGGGCAATACTTTTTCCTTGCAGCGAATTGCAGCAAGACCACGGCCTATACAGCACCGCTCATTCGCAAGATTGGTTGGTCCTACAGGCGCACGGACTGACATTAAGACATCATCTTTTTCAGCAATGCGGCTCTGTTCTGTGCAATACATTCTTGGCGTTGGGTATATTTTCCCAAAATCGGTTTTCCCTTGATAAAATGGTAAGCCTTCGCCAGCGTCGTTATAGGCACTTGATGGTGGAGACTGCCCCATTATTACCTCGAAATATTTTGTATCACCTAAAGGGTAACGTTTCCAATCGCTCGAACTCATTTTCCATTCCCGCCGGAAAGTAATTCCTGCATCTCAAGAATGAGTTTAAGAATACGCTCTTCCTTTGCAGCGACAGAGATGAGGATATCTTCAGGCTCAGGATGTTCGATGGTCTCTGCCTCGATCAGTCCGAGGCTGGAAAGGGTCATATTGAAATTATTTTCGATAATCTTTTTGGCAGGCACCAGCCAGGCGCGGCCCTCTTCTGTTTTCCGCTTGGGCCACATGCGAAGCAGATCAGGGAAGTCATTCCGGTACTGGGCGCCGAACTTGCGCGACTTGGAGAGTGATGATCCGTCGCCGTCCACCTTAAAGAACCAGACATTCTTCGTCGGCTTGCCGGTCTTCTGAAAAATAAAGAAGCAGGTCGGATTAGGAGTGTAGGGCTCGAACATGCCCTTTGGCAGAATCACCACAGCCTGAAGATCGAATTCCTTAAGCAGACGTTCCTTTACAGTAAGGTGGCTGCCTGTGTCCCCGAAGAGAATACCATTAGGGAAAATGATTCCCGCTGTGCCGCCTGGTCTCAAACTGCGCAGGGCATGCGCAAGGAAGAGGACATATTTGTCTCCCTTTTCGATACGCAGGGATCGCTTGGCGTCGCCACGCGAACCAGAGAACGGCGGATTCTCAAGGATATAATCGAACTCGATTTCATCCCATTTATCTTCGCTGCCGCAGATCGAATCCCGCTGCACTATGGGGCAACGGTCAAAACCGTGGAGCATGGCGTTCATGGCGCCCATGCGCAGAAGGTCCTGATCCCCATCAAAGCCATAAAAGGCATTCGTCTGCAGAAAATCCCATTGTGCTCTCGTGAGCTTGTCGCCAATACCTATCATGCGAACCATATTGTCAGGAGCAAGCCGTTCGTGAATGAATTCCGGACTGGTGTTTGCAAGCAGTATATGTTCATAAGCAGCAATTAGGAAGCCCCCGGAACCGCAGGCCGGATCGCAGACTGTGCCGCCAATCTGCGGGTTTACCATTTGGGTGATGACCCGGATCAGATGGCGCGGAGTGCGGAACTGGGCCGCTTTTTTCTGACCACCCAACTCGCTTGCAAGATATTCGAAGAGATCGCCCTTAATGTCTGCATCCAGACCGAGAAATGATATGGGGGCGATAATATCCACTGCCCTCCGAAGGGTCGCGCCATTGGGGATCACTATGGCAGCATTGCGGAATATAGCCCGGCCACCTTGCGAAAGGTTCGGGTGGCGCGCAAGCAGCGGGAGTGTGTCCCTGAGTGTGCGGAGCATGGCTTCGTTGTCAGGGTTTGAGGTCAGGACACTCCAGCGCAGCAGATCGTAATCGAGCACTTCTTTGCCGTCTTTGAACTTGCCGAACAAAGAGCGATAGTTGCCGTTCTGAGCCTCCTGCTGTTCATGATCCATCTCCTCAAGCATTTTTAGAAAAAGGAGGTAGGAAATCTGAGTAACATAGGTAATAGGGTTGGTGACGTTATTGTCCCACATCACCTTGCAGAGTGCCTTGAGAGTGTTCTGTGTCTGTGCGCTATCCATTGAGCTGCCTCATTTCTGTAAATTCAAGCGGCAAGAAGGTCATTAAGTTCATCAATCATCTGCAGCAACTGCCCCCTGCCAAAGAGCTGCTCCATGCGCGTCAAGCCACCCCAGAGGGAGAATGGCGGCTGGCTGAACAACTTCATGGTTATTTCTTCTCCAGTCATTACTCGTGCCTTGAGCAATCGAAGCATCTGAGCCTGAGCCGGGTTGATGCTGTTTGAATGTTCAGTCACCCATGTATTGAAAGCGGCTTCTATTCGTTCTTCACGCGTCAGGAACCTGTCCAGTTTCAGGGCCACGCGGATAAAGTCAGTGAGCGAGCCTGTCGGCTGTTCAAAGGCTCGTCTGAGCGATTCTTCGTTGAAAAAGTATTCAGGCGAGTTGAGACGTCTGGAAAGCTCTTCCCATTCCTGATCGGTCAATTCCTTACCACTGAATATCTTCTCCACGGCCGGATCGATTTTTCTCAGTTCGACAATCTTTTCTTCCCACTTCTCACGATAGGTCTTTCTGTCTATGGCAAGCCCCTCGGGGCCTACAAGTATGATCTCGCGAGCTCGAATCTCGTCCACAAGGGACCCTTTCTCGATGACACGAAATTCATTGTGTTTTGCTTGATACTGAACCTCATCACTTGCAGCCTTCACTCCTTCTTCGTCTGCATCTCCGGTTTGGCTTGGCCGAGCTAAAGGAGCTGTGCCGATTAGCCGAGGTTTTTGATACGCCTCCCCCTGATCATTAAAACGCTTTGTGTTGCCCGCAAAGTCATAGATGATAAATTCGGTTTTCCCTATGCGCGGACAGAGGCGGCTGCCACGCCCGCGCATCTGCGCATATTTGATCGCAGACAGTGTTGGCCTCAACATAATAAGATTTTCAACTTCCCGGTGGTCGTATCCCGTATCGAGCATATCCATGGATACGGCGACGACCGGCAGGGGATCATATTTGAATTCGTCAATGATCGGTCTCGGGTTTCCGTTGTTGGTATAGCAGGTGATTTTCTTGGCAAAGTCCTGCCTGACTTGCGAAGGAGACCGTTGCAACTGCTGCGCAATCCTAAGACAGTCTTCGTCTGACAGGAGACTGTTAAACAACCTGACCAAAATAGCGGCCTGTCTTTCGGAGACAGAAAAGACAATCGTCTTTCTCGGGCGAACTGCCGCTCTTTCGGCATCCGCGGCATAATACTCCTGAATGATTGTTGACAGTCGATCCTCGGATTCCACCTCGCGGCCCCAGGAACCGGGTTTGATTTCCTCCCCTTCCCATTCGGCGCCTTCGTAGGTGAGAACGCTTTCGGCATGGTAGATACGATAATTTGAAAGATGACCCTCGTTAATCGCCCTCTGAATGCCGTATTCAAAAGTCGGTCGCCCCTCTTTTCTCGCGGCATCCCAACAATCGAAAAAGATATACGTATTGCGCACCAATCTGCGCTCGTGTTCACTGATTACCTGGAGCTCGCCGGGATTTGGTGTCGCGGTAAGTCCGATATGGATAGCGTCGAAGTGGCCCAGCGTGGCCCGGTGAGTATTATAGATTGAGCGGTGGCACTCGTCCGTTACTACAAGATCAAAATAAGCATGACCAAAACCATTCGGTCCGAGTTGACCGGCAATTGTATCAAGAGTGCCCACTACAATCTGCCCTTCAAGGCTTTTCTTGCCGCCGTATAAGATAACGGCAGGCCAGTCGCGCAGATAGTCGTCAAAGGTCTCTTTTGCCTGTTTTGCCAGTTCGATCCGATCGACAAGAAACAGGACTCGCGATATAACCGCGGACTGAAACCAGCGCTTCATCAACATGGCTATTGTCAGTGTCTTGCCGGTGCCTGTAGCCATTTCAAACAGCATTCTTCTTCGTCCACTGACAAGTGCTTCATCTGCTTTCTTTAAGCAGTCCAACTGGTAAGGCCGCGCCGCCACCTCTTCACCCCTGAAGGTAAAACGCAGAGGATAAGAAAAGGCTCCCAATGATTCTTGAAGAGAAGCTTTGCGATGGATTTTGATATTCGCCCTGCGCTCAAGATCAGCCTGCGAGGGCATTCCGATAATAGCGCGTGCATCGCCGTCAGCGTAATCCCAGAAATAGTGTTCCTGACCGTTGCTCAATATGATGAAGGGAGCTCCGAGGGTTACCGCATAGTCTCGTGCTTGTTCTTTTGCCGTATAGGGATCAACAGAAAACCGTTTTGCCTCAAGAACAGCCAACGGCCTTGTGCGCGAATCTTTCAATAGATAGTCAGCACGCCCGTCGACCAGTGCCTCTTCTGTTGAGACCTGCGCTTTGTTTGTGATCAGCCACCCTGCCTTTTCAAGCAGTTTGTCTATCAATATCCTGGCATCGGCTTCAGTGCTCATTTCTTTTCCTCATATCCCGGTCGAAACTATTTTATATGATATCAGGATATTATCGTACTCCCTCATACCCAGGCAATGTCCCCTCGCGCTGGAAGCTGTAAAACTGCTCTCCTGCAATGATGATGTGATCGACAATATGGACATTGATTGCTCCTAATGCCTGTATGAGGTTCCTGGTCAGTTTGTGGTCGTGTGAAGAAGGCTTTATGCTTCCGCTAGGGTGATTGTGCGCAAGGATCACGGAAGCGGCCTTGTGTCTGACTGCCGCCTCCACAACATGTCTCGGATGGACCAGCGCATCCTTCACTGTGCCTTCACTGATAAGCGCCGGGTAAAGGACCCTGAGTTGGGAGTCGAGACAAACGAGATAAAACACTTCCTCTGCCCGTCCTGCCATAAGAGGCACAAGATACTCTGCAGCTGCCTCCGATGTATTAAGCTTCCTGCGTGTGTTTCTTATTCGATCATGGAAATAACGGCGTGTGATTTGCGGGATCATGTTCAGAAACAAGGCTGCATGGGGTCCTATGTTTTCCACGTCAGCCAGATCATTAACATCCGCCTCAAGAACGTCGGAGAGACTGCCGAAACGTTTTATCAGCTTGTGGGCGAGGGGGTTTGTGTCTGCGCGTGGGATTGCATGAAATAAAAGAAGTTCTAGCACCTGATGGTCTTCAAAGCTGTCGAGCCCTTCTTTAAGAAATCTTGCCTTCAACCTCTGTCTGTGGCCTTTATGAAGGTTTTTCGGGTTTGAATCCATAGCCGGGTTTAGCCTCTTTGACGTCATGTGCTATCTGCTCTGCAGAAGCGACATTTATTTCTCAGACGGACTGTGTTAACTTCCGTATTATCACATTTGCCAAATGCAATCCCCCCCTTTAAAACAGCTTGTTAATATTATGAATTCCACAGGGAAAAAGCAACAGGAACCGAGTGAGGTTTTCAGTCAATAAAATACACAGCAGAATCGAACGCGGGCATCAGGCCTTCCCTTTGTCCTTTGCTATCTTGTCCAGCAGGCCGTTAATAAAGGGGGCTGCTTCAAGGGAGGAGAATTTTTTTGCGATCTCGATCGATTCGTTGATTGTAACCGCAGGGGGTATATCGTTTCTGAAGAGGATCTCATAGACAGCCGATCTGAGGATATTCCTGTCTACGGCAGCCATCCTGTTGAGGTCCCAGTTTTCTGCAGCCTTCTGTATCACTGCGTCTATCTGCTCAAGGTTTTCGAGCGTGCCTTTGACCAGGTCGCCGGCAAATTCCCTCTGCTCCCTGCTATCATCTTTATTGTCGGTTTTTTTCTCTTTCAGACCGGCTGGGAAATCGTCCGGAGAGAATTTTTTCTGCCCGGCGAACTCATTCTGAAAAAGCATCTGGAGCACATACTCCCTTGCCTTGCGCCTGTTCATAACGCAGTGACCGATGACCAGCAACCGGCAACCGGAAAAGTCGAAAAAACGCCGGCTGTCCGATTCCAGCTTCCCGGGTCCCGGGTCCTGTCTTCAGACCTCACAGTTTTTTCATTACCTGCGCCATTTCGATCGCGGTCATTGCAGCGTCAAACCCCTTGTTGCCGCTCTTTGTTCCGGCCCGTTCAACGGCCTGCTCTATAGTGTCGGTAGTCAGCACGCCGAAGGCGATCGGCACTCCAGTCTCTATCGACACGGACGCAACTCCCTTGGACACCTCTGCCGCAACATAATCAAAATGGGGCGTGGAGCCGCGTATGACCGTCCCGAGACAGATGAGCGCATTGTATGAGCCTTTGACCGCCATCTGCTTTGCGGCGAGGGGTATCTCGAAAGCGCCCGGCACTTTCACTACTTCTATGTCTTCGTCTTTTGCGCCGTGCCTCGCAAGCGCGTCAACAGCTCCTTCGAGAAGCCTTCCGGTGATAAAGTCATTGAAACGGCTGACTACTATACCGAACTTCAGTCCCTTTGCCTGTAGTTCTCCCTGGATAATCTTCATTCTCTCCCTCCGCAGTTTATAGTATTGTTGAGCTGAGATATCATTAAACCCGTGAGCTACACATTATTGAGTAAGTGGCCGAGTTTTTTCTTTTTGGTCTTGAGATATACGAGGTTTCTCTCATGTGGGGTCGTCTCGACCGGGACCCTTTCAACCACTTTCAGTCCGTATCCTTCGAGCCCCACAATCTTCTTTGGGTTGTTTGTCATAAGCCGCATCTTTCTTACGCCCAGGTCCACCAGCATCTGGGCGCCTACGCCGTAGTCCCTCAGATCCGCCTTGAAACCCAGCTTGATATTCGCCTCAACCGTATCAAGCCCCTTGTCCTGAAGTTCATACGCCTTTAGTTTGTTCACCAGACCTATGCCCCGGCCTTCCTGTCTCATATAAAGGATGACCCCTTTGCCGGCTTCATTGATCGTCTTCATGGCGTTGTGGAGCTGGTCTCCGCAATCGCATCTCCTTGACCCGAACACATCGCCGGTAAGGCATTCCGAATGGACCCTGACGAGTACGTCGTCGTCCTGTTTGATATCGCCCTTGACAAGGGCCATATGTATATTCGGATCCACATCATTGGCATAGGCGACGACATTGAAGTCCCCGAACTCCGTCGGCAGCTTGGTGGCGGACACCCTGTGAATAAAACGCTCGGTCCTCATCCGGAACCGTATAAGGTCCTTGACCGTGACGATCTTGATATTATGCCTGGCGGAAAACTCCAGCAACTCCGGCACCCGCGACATCGTGCCGTCGTCGTTCATGATCTCACAAATTACGCCGGCGGGATTCATACCCGCAAGTCTTGCCAGATCCACAGAGCCTTCCGTCTGTCCTGCGCGCTGAAGCACGCCTCCGCGCCGCGCGCGCAGCGGGAATACGTGGCCGGGCTTTGCGAGGTCGTCGGGCCTTGTTTCCGGGTTTATTGCTGTTAGTATAGTGACGGCGCGGTCTGCTGCGGAAATACCGGTAGTAACGCCTTTCTTTGCTTCGATGGATACTGTGAAGGCGGTCCCGAAGGAAGAGGTGTTGTCATCCGTCATCATCGGCAGCTTGAGCGCCTCGATCTTTTCCTGTGTAAGAGAGAGGCAAATAAGTCCGCGGCCGTATTTAGCCATAAAATTTATGGCCTCGGGCGTGACCTTTTCAGCTGCCATGCAAAGGTCGCCTTCGTTTTCCCTGTCCTCATCGTCCACAAGGATCACCATCTTGCCGGCGGCCATGTCCTCTATCGCTTCTTCTATCGTATGAAATTTCTTTTTATCCATCAGCGCAACTCCTTTTTTAAACTGCCAGGTTGTTTAGACTGCAAGGGCGAAAGATTTTTCGCCCTTACTGCTAAACACCCACGAACTATCTGCCCGCGCAGTAACTTTATTTCAGGCAAAACCCTCTTTGAGAAGGGTCTTCATAAACTTTGCATCTCTTCCCTTGTTGAGAAATTTTGATACATATTTCCCCAGAATATCAACTTCAATATTTACCTTGTCGCCCGGTTTCTTAAACCCGATTGTAGTCATGCCGGCAGTGTGCGGGATGATGACTATCGAAAAACCGTCCGGAAACACATCCACCACTGTGAGACTGATGCCGTCAATCGCTACAGAGCCCTTTTCAACGAGAAAACCCGCTATATGCGCCCCTGAATCTATGACAATCCTGCATGTCTCCCCGGACATTTCTCTTGACTTTATTCTGCCTACGCCGTCGATATGGCCTGTGACAAAATGTCCTCCCATTCTGGAGTCCGGCCTGAGGGAAGGTTCAAGATTGACCCTGTCCCCCGGCTTCAGCAGCCCGAGGTCTGTTGAGCGCAACGTTTCATCCGACATGTCGAAGGAAAGCGTCCGGCCCCTGATTTCTACCACGGTCAGGCATGTGCCGTTGACCGCTATGCTGTCGCCAATTGCGGCCCCTGCGGAGACCGAGTCAGCTTCCAGGGATAGTCTTGCGCCGCCCGGCCTGCCCGCGATTGAGACTGTTTTGCCCATTTCCTCGATAAGACCCGTAAACATTTAGGTTTCAACTTCCATAACAAAATCGAGTTTTTTCTGATAATATCCCCAGAGGTCCACGACTTCCGACCACTGGGCCTTTACCCTTGTCTTGCGGTCGACTATGGTAACTTCGAGATTGTTTGCATCCAGGGGAACGCCGAGTTCGGCAGCGTCGGCCAGCACTGTCGTCCTTATCTTTTCAATGTTGCCAATATCCATCAGGATCGCATCATTGGCATGCGACTTCAGGGTGTTGTAACGGTAATAGGGCCTGCCGAAGGCCGTCCCAAGCAATATGACCGCCGCCAGCACGACGAGTACGAGCAGTCCTCCGACTAAACCTCTATCGCGCGCTTCAGCCTTCATTTTACGAGATGACCTATCCGGCCGAATCTTACCCATGTCCTGTCGCTGTCCCATGACCAATAGATTATGATTGCCTTGCCTTTTACCATCGACAGGTCGACAAAGCCCCAGAAGCGACTGTCGTAACTCTGGTCCCTGTTGTCGCCCATGACAAAGACACTGTTTTTCGGCACTGTCAGCGGACCGAAATTGTCCCTGCGGTCCACATTGCGCGGTTTTATTTCGCTGTCTACGTGCTGCACATAAGGCTCAACAAGTTTCTTGCCGTTTACATATATGTCTTTATCGCGGCCCTCGACAGTGTCGCCGCCCGTTGCTATGACCCTTTTTATAAAGTCTCTGGTCGGGTCTTCAGGATATTTAAATACGATGATATCGCCTTTGTTTGGTTTTCTCAGTCCGGGCATTCTGAAGAGATTGA
>Ga0334722_10000600_pt1 | contig 51461 bp, 43 predicted proteins | sample C3_bottom_MG_FD_207210 | JGI IMG/M metagenome (GOLD analysis project Ga0334722, IMG submission 207210) | Sediment microbial communities from Yellowstone Lake, YNP, Wyoming, USA - C3_bottom | ecosystem: Environmental > Aquatic > Freshwater > Lake > Sediment | place: USA: Wyoming | collected...
AATCCGGTGCGGGTCGTTTTGTGTCGGCGATGCCGGCCGTCGCATCCTCGGATCACCGCAATTACGTTGTCGGCATCGCGACCGCATCCGCGCTTGCGGCGGCGGGGAAAGGGGAGGGGGTCGCTCTTCTGATCGATGTGTTGGCGAGCGATGATACCGTCCTTAAGACTTGCGCCGACAGAGAGCTCTCGGCGATTACAGGCCAGAAGTTCGGTACCGACCGCTCGAAGTGGCAACGGTGGTGGGAGCAGAATATGAGGAGCTTTGGAGATGGGAAATAGGGTTTCCAAAAGATGAAGAAGTTTCTGCCTTTCTCAATAATCCTATTGCTTGTTGGTTGCATGAAAACGGTTCAGATGTACAGCGGAGATTTACCCAAATCCGGAATCGCCGAATTGGTAGTTCCCAATTTTATTTCCGTGAGAGAGTTCGACGGAATAGCGAATGCTCACCGTATGAGCGGCGGCGACCTTCGATGGAAATCAACGACCTCCAAAATACTTCCTGGGCGTCACTATATTGTTGTGAGATATTCAGCCGTTGCAATCGACTCTGCTGTCAGCGATGACATAAAAATTGAATTTGATGCCCTCCCCGGGGGAAAATACCAATTAAAATACGAATGGGGTCCCGTTATATCAGAAACACGGGACTTTCGATCTCGCACAACAACCAGATCCTTTCGCGCTTGGATAGAAGATGCGGGGAATATCTGGTGAATTATGATGAGAAAATCAGATTAGAAGCATCCACGCTCACCGGCGCTTGACGAAGGTCCCTTCCGCGTATTCCTTGAAAGCGATCCGAAGCTCCTCGCTTGTGTTCATGACGATGGGGCCGTACCAGGCGACCGGCTCGCCGATCGGCTTCCCCGACACGAGAAGGAAGCGGACCGGCCCGTCCTCCGTGCTGACAGCCACCTCGTCCCCGTCGCCGTAATAGACGAGGGTCTCCGCCCCGCAGAGGCATTTCCGTTCCATGTCGAACCAGTTCCTCCCGACCGCCTCGCGGGCAAAGGGGTCCCGCTCCGGATCGAAGAGACCGTTCCCGTCGACGACGTAGGCGAAGACGGAATGCCCCCGCTTCACCGGGCGGGTGAAGGTCGTTCGCGCCGGCACGGTAACGTCGAGGTATTCGGGATCGGTGACGATGTCCTTCACCGGCCCCTGGACGCCGTTGACCCGACCGCAGATGATCCTTGCCGTGGCGCCGTTTTCCAGGGCGATCTCGGGGATCTGGCCGCTTTTTATCTCCCGGTAGCGGGGATCCATCATCTTTTGGGAAGCGGGGAGGTTCGCCCAGAGTTGAAACCCCCACATGCGGCCCTCCGCGTCTCCCTTCGGCATCTCCTGATGGATGATGCCGCTTCCCGCGGTCATCCACTGCACGTCGCCTTTGGAGATGACCCCCCGGTTCCCCATGCTGTCGCCGTGTTCCACGTCCCCCTGGAGGACGTAAGTGATCGTCTCAATCCCCCGGTGGGGGTGCCAGGGGAACCCGGGGAGATACTTGGAGGGATCGGCAGAGTGGAAATCGTCGAGGAGAAGGAACGGGTCGAGCTGCGGCACCTGGTCGTAGCCGAAAGCCCTCTTGAGGTGGACGCCGGCTCCTTCGATCGTAGGCTTGCTTCTCCATACCGTTTTGATCTTCCGTACGGTCGACATGGAGTCCTCCTTTGGTTCCGTCCGTAAACTACATTAACCGCAGACAGGATGTCTGTCCAGATGGGCAACGTTCTCCCGGCTGCGTACGTCACATGCCGCGGCCCCGGCTCTACGCCGAATTGGCGAACGTCGACACCTTTCGGTTTGCGCCGGATTCCCTTTTTTTGTTACAAAGGCATTATGGCTTCCACAACCGGTGCGACTCCTCCGCTGACGATCCTCGTCGTCGATGACGAGATGAACATCCGCAAGACGCTGACCGTCTGCCTGGAGACGGAGGGGCACCGAGTGGCCGCCGTCGGCAATTTCCAGGATGCCGTTTCGGAAGGTTCCAGGCGCTCTTTCGACCTCGCCTTCGTGGACCTTCGGCTCGGCACGGCGAGCGGCCTCGACCTGATCCCCGCGAAGAGGCGTCGAGACCGCCCGTCATCGAACCGCAGGTTCCCGCTTCGCCGGGGGCTCCGGCATTGAGCGGTTTGCTGTCTCCCGAACGCATCGTGATCTGGAACCGGCCCGTGGAGAGGGATGTCGTCCTTCGGACCCTGGCGGAGGCGGCGGTGGCCGGCAGCGGCGAGATGGGACTGGCCACGGTATTGAACAATATTGCGAAACGGGAGGAGCAAGGCTCGACCTTCCTGAACGAAGGAGTCGCCTTGCCTCACGCCCGCATCGAGAAACTGCTTCACCCGGTCATCGCCGTCGGGTTGACCCGTAACGGAGTGTCGGACGTTTCTACGGAGAAGCCGATCGAATCCGTCTTTCTGATCCTGTCCCCGGCGGAGGCGCCCGAGACCCAGATCCGGATCCTGGGGCTGGTCGGCCGGGCTTCCCGGAACCGGCAGCTGGTCCGGAACCTGGAATTGTGCCGAACTCCCGCAGAAGTTCTTGCCGCCTTCCGTGACTGGGAAACGTCACAAGGCGCCAGCCCCCGGGAAACCGGGAAAAAGGGTTGAACGACAAGGGAAGCCCCTCGCGTTGAAGGGCATTCGACGGCCCCCCCGGTTTAACGTATACTGTATACAGTAAGCCGCACCCAAGCTCCGCACTCGCGACCGATCGACACCCCGGGGGCCCCGCGCCCGGCAGCGAAAGGAGCATCGAGATGAAATCCATTCCCTGGAAAGCGGTCGTTCCCGTGATGGTTGGCATTCTCCTCCTCTTCCTTCCTGTCCCATCCGGCCTGAACCCGAAAGCCTGGTACTATTTCGCTCTCTTCGCGGCCGTCGTCGTCGGTCTCATCCTGGAACCGCTCCCGGCGGCGGCCATCGGGCTCATCGGCGTCACCCTGGCCACCTCTCTCATGCTGGTGGCCCCGCCCGGGAAGGATGGAACCACGCCGGCCGATTCCATCAAGTGGGCCCTCACCGGTTTTTCCGACGGTACGGTGTGGCTCATTTTCATCGCTTTCATGTTTGCCATGGGGTACGAGAAGACCGGCCTGGGCCGACGCATCGCCCTGGGGCTCGTGAAAAAACTGGGCAGGAGCACGCTGGGACTCGGGTACGCCGTGGCCTTGGCCGACCTCGCACTCGCCCCCTTCACGCCTTCGAACACGGCGCGCAGCGGCGGCACGATCTTCCCCGTCATCAAGAACATCCCTCCGCTCTACGGTTCCACGCCGGAGGAGAATCCCCGGAAGATCGGTTCCTACCTCATGTGGACGGCCCTGGCCACCACCTGCATCACGAGTTCCCTGTTCCTCACGGGGCTGGCCCCCAACCTGCTCGCCCTTTCGCTGGTGCAGAAGACCGCCAAGGTGACGATTTCCTGGACCGAGTGGTTTTCGGGGATAGCGCCGGCCGGCCTGCTGCTTTTCCTTATCACACCCTACCTGGTCTACAAGATTTACCCTCCCGAGCAGAAGACCGGGGAGAGCGTCCGGGAATGGGCTGAGCGCGAATTGGAGAAGAAGGGGAAGATCACCCGAAACGAACTGGTTATGGCGGGGCTTGCCATCCTGGCCCTCGCGCTCTGGATCTTCGGCGGCGGTATCCTCAACGCGACCACCGTCGCCCTGATCGTCTTATGCCTGATGATCATCACCGGGATCGTTACCTGGAACGACGTCATCGGCAATCGGCAGGCGTGGAACGTCCTGGTCTGGTTCGCCACCCTGGTAACCCTGGCCGACGGTCTGAACAAGGTCGGTTTTCTCAAGTGGATCTCGAACCTGGCGGCGGGGGCGATGACCGGCCTGCCGAGCGTCGCGTCGATGATCCTGCTCGTGGCGTTCTTCTTTTTCATGCACTACCTGTTTGCCAGCATCACCGCCCACGTCACGGCGCTCCTGCCGGTAATCCTTGCGACGGCCATGGCGGTGCCGGGGATTCCCATCAAGATGATGGCGATGTTGCTCTGCTTCAGCCTGGGGATCATGGGGGTGATCACCCCCTATGCGACCGGTCCTTCGCCCATCTATTACGGCAGTGGTTATATCAGCCGCAAGGCGTACTGGTCGCTGGGGCTGGTCTTCGGACTTCTCTTCCTGGCCGTATTGCTGGGAGTGGGGGTCCCTTACCTTATCGCGAGGAACATTTAAGGGGTCTTCGGATGGATGCTCACTTTTCCCGGTTTTCCGGCCTCGCCGTCGATGGAGTACGTAAATGCGTGGAAGAGCCCGATTACCCACAGGTTGGTCAGGAGGTGCCGCGAGATTCGGGAGGTCGTGAAGACCGACCTCTCGGCGCAGAATGAAAGATAGATGACGATCTGGTCCGGCAGGTTGGGATCCAGGGCTGCATGGGAGGAATAATAGTCGAGGAAATTCCGCGCTGCCTCCTCCCCGACCGCCTCGGCGCGCTTCCCGATTGCGCCGAGGGAGGTGAACCCCGCGGCTCCGTTTTCCGACGCGGCGTGAAGGAACAGGAACGTCCCTTGGCCGGGAGTCGGCGCCTCCAGGAGGTCGATGCGCACCCCGACTTCCGACTCGCCGATTCCGGAACGGATTTTTTCCGTTGCCGCCTTCCTTTGCCGTTCCGCGATCGACCTGGGAAGGCGGCCGACGGCGGAAGACCCGGTGATCGCAAGGAGTTTCCCGCGTTCCGCCATCCGCAAGGGGAGGATTTTGGCCGCCGGGCGGATTTCCGCACGGATTTTCCCCCCTCCCCGCGGATAAAATCCGTACGACTCGATGGACAGCCGGACCTCCATCCCCAGCTTTGCGAGGACCGGGGTGAAGACGCCGAAAACGTAAGGATAGGAGGGACTGAAGGGGACGTGAGTCCCGCCGGTGAGCGTCACCGTACTCCGGTTCTCAGCGAATAACAACGGCGGGAGAAGAGTCTGGAGAACGAGCAGGGTGGATCCGGCGGTCCCGACGTCGAAGGAATAATCGCCTGCCTTTACCTCGCCGGGGGAAAAGGTGAGCTCCGTGGAGCCCGTGCGATCCCCGGTGACCTGCGCACCGGAAACGGATTGCGCCGCCCGGACGCCGGTCAGGTGCTGAGGGCCAAGGCCCGGCTTCTGCCGGTTCCTGCGGATATTTATGATCCGGAACGGTTTCCGGAACATGCAGGAGAGCGCGAGGGCGGTCCTCAGGATCTGCCCGCCGCCTTCCCCGTGGCTCCCGTCGATTTCGATCATGCCTTTCGTTGCCTCTTCCGCTTCCTGTCTCCCACACTGGCATATCCAACGACCGTTTCCAACTTCGGGGGGCAACACGCAAGGCGCCAGCGGAGGAACGGGGGGATGAAACCCTTGTGTCGCCGGGAGAATCGTAAAGGACAAAATCAGGGGGGGGTTACCCATGCCGTCACACGAACTCGAATCCGTCGCCCGATCTCTTGTTGCGGCCGGGAAGGGGATCCTCGCCGCTGACGAGAGCGCTCCCACCATCGAGAAACGCCTGAAAACCGTCAATGTTCCCTCCACGGAGGAAAACCGCAGGGCTTACCGGGAGCTTCTGTTCACAACCCCCGGCATTCCGGAGTTCATCAGCGGGGTGATCCTTTTCGACGAAACCGTTCGGCAGAAGGCCTCGGACGGGACTCCTTTCCCGGAGGTCCTTTCCCGTCAAGGGATCCTCCCCGGAATCAAGGTGGACCAAGGGGCCAAGGCGCTTGCAGGGTTCCCCGGGGAAAAGATTACGGAGGGACTGGACGGTCTGCGGGAGCGCCTGGCTTCGTTCCGCGCCGCGGGAGCCCGGTTCGCGAAGTGGCGCGCGGTCATCGCCATCGGTGACGGAATCCCGACGGCGTACTGCCTCAAGGCGAACGCGCACGCGCTCGCCCGTTATGCCGTCCTGTGCCAGGAGGCAGGGCTCGTGCCGATCGTCGAGCCGGAAGTCCTCATGGACGGCTCCCACACCATCGAACGTTGCGAGGAAGTCACGACGGCGACGCTCTCTCTCGTTTTCTCCGAGCTCCTCGAGCAGAAGGCGGCGCTCGAGGGGACGCTTCTCAAGCCCAACATGGTGCTTTCCGGAAAGGAGTGCCCGAAACAGGCGAGCGTTGCCGAAGTCGCGGAAGCCACCGTGCGTTGCCTCCGCAGGGTCGTCCCTTCCGCCGTTCCCGGCATCGTCTTCCTCTCCGGAGGCCAGGCCGCCGGGCAGGCGACCGAACATTTAAGCGCCATGAACGCGCTCGGAAAACACCCCTGGGAACTGAGCTTCTCTTACGGACGCGCCCTCCAGGACCCGGTCCTCAAGACCTGGAGAGGAAATCCCGCGAATGTCCCTGGGGCGCAGAGCGCTTTTTATCATCGGGCCAGGTGCAACGGGGCGGCGCGCCACGGCAGATACACGAAAGATATGGAGAAATCCGCCGCCTGACCGGGCGGCTTTTCCTTCGGCATCTTTGTGCCTTCCGGTTACGGAAGGAGCAGGACCTTTCCCGTGGTTTTCCGTCCCGAAAGCTGCCGATGGGCCTCCGCCGCCTCCGGCAAAGGGAACTTCGCGCCGATCCGGACCTTGAGCTCCCCGGCGGCCACCCACCCGAGCACGTCGTTCGCCCTCCAAAGGAGTTCTTCACGCGTCGCCGTGTAATGGGCCAGGGAAGGCCGGGTCAAAAACAGCCCCCCCTTGGTGTTGAGGATCTGCGGGTCGAACGGCGGCACGGGCCCGCTGGACTGTCCGTAGAGCGCCAGGTACCCCCGGGGGGCGAGGCAGTTCAGGCTCTTTCCGAAGGTCGTCTGACCCACCGAATCGTACACCACCTGCACCCCCTTGCCGCCCGTAAGAAGTCTCACTTCGGACTCGAAGTCCCGCTCGGTGTAGAGGATGACCTCGTCGGCGCCGAACGCGCTCGCAAGCTCCGCCTTTTCCTTCGTGGAGACCGTGCCGATCACGCGGGCTCCCAGCCGCCTGGCCATCTGCGCCAACAGGAGGCCGACGCCGCCGGCCGCCGCGTGGACGAGGCAGGTATCCCCGGGCTGGAGAGGATAGGTGCTGTGAGTCAGGTAATGAGCGGTCATCCCCTGGAGCATCGCCGCCGCGGCCAATCCGCCGCCGATCCCGTCGGGGAGCTTGACCAGCCGCCAGGCGGGGACGACCGCATATTCCGCATAGGAGCCGAGCGCCCCGGCGTATGCGACCCGGTCGCCCACGGCCACTTCGCCGACCCCGGGTCCCGCCTCCGCCACGACGCCGGCCCCCTCGTTGCCCGGGGTAAAGGGAAGGGGGGAGCGGTAGAGCCCCATCCGCTGATAAACGTCGATGAAATTGACCCCGATCGCCTCGAGCTTGACGACCGCCTCTCCCTTACCGGGTTTCGGGACGGGGAGGTCCTCCATCGCGAGGTTTTCGGGTTCGCCGTACTGGTGGACGCGGATGGCTTTCACCGTTTCCTCCCGACGATCATTTAGACATCCCGCCGGCGCACCCCATTATTTGTGGATCTGCCCGCGGGCCTCCCCGCCGGGTTTCTCCTTCGTGTGAAGGTTGACGTAGGTCTCGCCTGCCTCGATCTTCTCGACCAGGGCGCTCAGCGGTTTGCCCTTCAGATCGCCCTGCAGGTTCTCCGCCGTGATGTTTCCTTCGGCCAGCGTCCCCTCGAACTTGCCTTCCTTCAACATGGGCGGCGGTCCGGAGGGGTACAGCCACGCGGCGACCGGTCCGTCCTTGCCCGGAGGGGCGAGGTGGATATGCGCCATCGTGGCGCCCACGACGTTGGACGCGGTGAGCTTGTAGCGCAGGACGGTCCCCTCCTTGTTGAGCTCGAAGGTGGCCTTTCCGCCGGCCTGGGAACCTCCAACCCCCGTCAGTTCCGCCGAATAATACTTCCCTCCCTCACCGGCCAGCCCGATTGCCGTGCCGGCCAGAATCAGCAGGGATGCCAGGAACAACGATAGAGAACGGGACTTCCTCATCAGGGATCTCCTTTCCATGGGGGTATTTTCTCAAATGAGATGACGGAATCCTGCTCCCTGTTCCGGTTTTCCTGCAAAACGGATCGTTCCGTGCGGGATTGCCGAAGAGCGGGGCGGTGGGGAAATTGTCCGGCAGAGGCTTGAATCGCCGGTGCGGGGAATATAATGAACCGTAGGCATCGTCACATGGCCATCTCAACCGGCGAAACGTATAAGGAGGGAAGAACGATGGCACGATACCTGATCGAATCTCCGCACACGACCGAGGAATGCCTGCGCGCGCTGGACGAAATTCTGGTGCGCGGCCCTGGCGCGCTGGCGAAGTACGATTTCGGGTGCATGTCCGGTGACCACACCGGGTACGTCATTGTCGAGGCGGGGAGCGAGCCTGAAGCACGGGAGAATGTCCCCCCCTTCCTGCGCGGCAAGGCGCGCATCGTCAAGGTGGACAAGTTCACCCCGGAGCAGATCAAGTCCTTCCACCAGATGAAGGCTTCCGCGTAAACCGGGGAGGCGCTTCCGGAAGGGCTTGTTTCCTCGCTTTGCGGAAAAAGGCCGGCGCGATGCCGGCCTTTCCATTTCACGGGGTAAGCACGGCGCGCAGGCGGACCTTCCCCTTGCGCAGCCTCTCCAGGACCTCGTTTACGTTTTTCAACGGGTGGAGCTCCACCAACGGAGCGATCCCGTGGTCGGCGGCAAACCGCAGCATGGCGTCCATGTCGTCCCGCGTGCCGATCACGGACCCGCAGATGTGCTTCTGCCCCGTGATGAGGCCCGCCGGGATCAGGGAAGCTTTCTCCGCGATGGCCGCCAGCACCACGAGGGTTCCGTTGGGGCCCAGGCCCGGGATGCACTGCTCGAAGAGGCGGGTGGAGATCCCCGTCAGCAGGATCAGGTCCGCCCCTCCCATCGAGGAAAGCCGTTTCCCGATCTTCTCCTTTTCCGCATCGATGATCTCGATGGCCCCCATCTGCCGCGCGAGGGAGATCTTCTCTTCCCCACGGAGGATGGCCACGACCCGCGCCCCCATCGCGGACGCCATGCGAAGCGCCAAGTGTCCCAGTCCGCCGATCCCCGCCACCGCGACGGTTTTCCCGGCCAGGTTACCCGCCCGGCGAAGCGGCGCGAAGACCGTGATCCCCGCGCAGAGAAGGGGCGCCGCCTCCACGAGGTCGAGGCCCTCCGGTATCCTGTGGGTAAAGGCCGCAGGCGCCTGGACGAACTCCGAGTAGCCGCCGTTCACGGTGACGCCGGTGCTTTTCTGGGCGGCACAGAGCATCTCCGCCCCGGACCGGCAGGGGGCGCACTCCCCGCAGGCGAACTGCATCCACGGGACGCCCACCCGGTCCCCGGGGGAGAGGCTCTTCACCTCGCTTCCGGCCTTCTCCACGGTCCCGGTTACCTCGTGTCCCGGGATGATGGGCAGGGGCGTCCCCCAGTCCTTCCAGTCCCCGTCGACCAGGTGGAGATCGCTGTGGCAGACCCCGCAGCCGCTCACCCGGATCAGAACCTCGCGGGGTCCAGGGGAAGGCGTCGGCACCTCCGAAAGGACCAGCGGTTTCCCGAAGGCTTCGCACACGGCGGCTTTCATCAGGCGTCCCCCGCCAACTCGCTGATCTCCGCGCTGTCGCTGACCTCGATGGCTCCCTTTACGCTCATCTCGGCGGGACATTTCTCATGGTAGACCTTGAGCGCCTCACGGGCCTCCAAGGTTTTCCCCGGGGGGACCTTCAGGGTGTATTTTACCCGGATTTTCGTGATGCGCAGAACCCCGTTCACGTCCTCTACGTCTCCTTCGACATCGGCCCTGAACCGATCGCCGAAGGTGGGGATTTTCCTTCCGGCCAGCACCGTGGCCAGTGTCCCCATCATTCAGCCTCCCACCGCCCCGACGATGTGGTCGAGCGTGGCGGCATGCTCCTTTTCGGGCTCGACCTTGTAGAAGTGCTTGATCCCGCCGTGGACGCCGTAGTAGACCGGTTCCGCGAACCCCTCGATCATCGCCTTTCGCGTCGGGCCTTTTTCCCGCGTGATGACGATCCGCGAGGTGTGAACCACATGTCCCATCGTTTCCTCCTGTACCCGGTAGTATTCTTTCAGGTGTTAGATGTCGGTAACAGTTTAAGCGATGGGGGGTTGTAGAAAAACGGGATTTTTTCGGCAACGGGGCTAAATAATCGTCGAAAAAATGCCGAAATACTGGGAGAAACGGAAGGCCAGGGGACCATCCTTGAGGGAGATTTCGTGACCGCGATCCTCGTCGGATCCGCATTTTTCCAGTTTCTCGCGGCGTTTCTTTCGGTCCGGTTCGTCTATACCCGCCGGCTGGGGCGTCCCTGGCTCCTGGTTTCCCTGGCGCTTCTCATCCTGGGAGGGCTTCGGCTGTACGCGCTTGCCGGCAACCTCTCCGATACCGCCCCCGGAATCTTCGATCCAACGGTGGAAACGTTCTCCCTGCTGGTTTCCTTCCTGCTGGCATCCGGGTTCGCGCTCACCGAGCGGTGGTTCCTCCTGAAGGAGCGGCTTGAAGGACGGTTCCGGCTGATCTCCGAAGTGGATCAGTCCCTGATCGGCGTCCTGGACGAAAACCGGATCCTGTCGATTGTGTGTGAGGTGCTTTCGCGGCGGAAGGGATACCGCATGGCGTGGATCGCCGCCGGCGAGCCCGGCGGTTCCGTCCGGGTCATGAAACACTCCGGGGAGGGAGAGGCGTTCCTCAGGAGCGCCGCCATCCGGTGGGATGATAGCCCGGAAGGGCAGGGGCCCACGGGCCGTACGCTCCGAACGGGGGAGGCGTGCGTCGTGAACCGCGTGCGGGAGGATCCCCGCATGGGGCCATGGGAGAAGATCCTGGCCGAATCCGGCATCCGCAGCGCGGCTTCCGTTCGCATCGAGCTCAACGGCCTGCAGCCGATGGCATTGACCATTTATGCAGACGCCCGGTCCGCCTTCGACTGTCTGGAGATGGAGGCCGTCTCCGCGCTCGCCCACCGCATCGGGGCGGCCGTCCAGGGCGCGCGGCGGTACGAATTTTTTGTCCTTGCGAAAGGGGCGTATGACGACCTCCTGCGGACGCAGCGGGATGGGGTGATCCTCGTCCGTGGAGAAAAGATCGTCCGGGTCAATCCCGCCGCCGCGGCGATGCTCGGATACCTCGAAGAGGAAGATCTCGTGGGACTGGACCCCGCAGCGATCCTCAGGGATCCGCAAGGAACACCGGAGATGGCAAGGAGCCTCTGCTGCGGCGACGAGGAGGGGGGACGTTTCGAGTGGGAGGCGGAAATCCTGAGAAAGGACGGATCCTCCTTCGGCGGGGAAATTACCGCGACGTGGCTCCCCCGGGGCTACAAGAAGGCGACCTGGTTCCCGAAGCTCAGCGGGCCCCTCGGGATGATCCTCCTCCGGGACATCACCCAGAGGAAGCAGTTCCTGGAAGACCTGCGCATGGAGCGCGATTTCTCCGCGAAGATCCTGGAAATCGCCGGGGTTCTCGTCGCGCAGCTGGGCCCCGGCGGGGAGATCCTCTTGGTCAACCGCCAGTTCGAGGAGATGACGGGGTACTCCTGGAGGGAGGTCGCCGGCCGGGAGATGGCCGGTTTGCTGATCTCCGGGTCGGCGCGGGGTTCCTACCAGCGGGCGTTCGCAGACGTTCTGAAGGGCGACGTCCCGCCGAACCTCGAGTTCCCCCTTGTGTCGAGAACGGGAGAGGAGAGGCTGGTGGCCTGGAACCACGCGGCCCTTCGGGATTCGGCCGGGCAGGTGACCTCGGTGATCGCGACCGGCACCGACGTCACGGAGAGCCGCCGACTGGAGCGGCAGATCATCGAGATGCAGAAGATGGAAGCCGTGGGCACCCTCGCCGGGGGGGTCGCCCACGATTTCAACAACATCCTCACCGGGATCCTCGGGAACCTCGATCTGGCAATGAAGGCCATCCTTCCCGAGTCCCCCGCGGCGCTGCCGGTCCAGGAGTCGATCAAGGCTTCGGAGCGGGCCGCAAACATGGTTCGCCAGCTCCTCGATTTTTCCCGGCGCTCTCCGTCGGAGCGGCGGTCCATCGACCTGCGGAAGCCGGCGCAGGAGGTCGTGGACCTTTTCGCGCAGACCATCGACAAGCGGATCGAGGTGGGATCCTGTTCCGCCGGCGACCTCTGGCCGGTGAAAGCCGACCCCAACCAGATGCACCAGGTGATGATGAACCTCTGCGTGAACGCCCGGGACGCGATCATGGAGTGCCTGGAAGGGAAGCCGCGCGCCGAAACGCCGCCGGGAGGGTACGGGATCCGGGTCATCATGGGAAACGCGGCCATCGGGGAGGATTACTGCCGGTTGTACCCCTACGCGCGGCGGGGGGATTTCGTCGTCCTGTCGATTTCGGACAACGGTTCCGGCATGGACGAGGCGACCCGGCGGCGGATCTTCGAGCCGTTCTTCACCACGAAGCGACTGGGACGGGGGACGGGTCTCGGGCTCTCCACCGTGTACGGCATTATGAAGCAGCACGAAGGATGGATCACCCTGGAAAGCCAGCCCGGGAAGGGGACGACCTTCCATGCCTACCTGCCGCGGGCGGGGGAACAGCGGGAGGAGATGTCCCCGCCCCCGGAAACGGCCAGGGCGAGGACGGGGAAGGAAACGATCCTCCTCGTGGACGACGAGGAGATGATCCGGAACTTCGCGCAGCAGATCCTCGAGATCCACGGGTACTCCGTCGTGACGGCCGCCGACGGGCAGGAGGCGATCGACATCTACATGCGGCAGCGGAGCCGGTTCGACCTCGTGATCCTGGACCTTACGATGCCGCACCTGTCCGGGTCCGAGGTCCTGACGCGGATCCGCAACCTCAACCCGCACGCAAAGGTCATCTTGTCCAGCGGTTACCAGTCAGGGGAGACCTACCGGGCCTCCGCGTTCCTCCCGAAGCCATACCGCGCCGACACGCTGACCCGGGTGGTGCGGGAAGTCCTCGACCTTTACCGGGGGTAGCCTACTCCTTCATCGCCGACTTGATCGCCGCGCGCACGATGTAGCCGGACAAGTGCATGATCGTGTCCTGAAGGTCGGGGTCGATCTCCATCGATGCGAGACAGGGATGGTGGTGGTGCCGCAGCGCCCCGGTGTCGGGGGCTTCCGGGATGCGGACTCCGGGGAGGATGGACGCCACGAACTTCGCCGATCCGCACGGCGCGTCGCGCAGGACCTCGACGGACGTCACCCGGTCCCCGTCCCGTTCGATCCGGAACTTCGGCCGTCCGAACTTCGCCGCGAATTCGGAAAGCATCGGGTCCGGGCCGCCGTCGAACCCGCACAGCGGGCGGGGGAAGGCGTGGGCGACGCCCATGGCGGCGAGCCGTTTGCGGATCTGGTTCTCCAGGCCGGTGGGGCAGGCGGCCCGGTCGTCGACCGCGGCCAATACGGCCTGGGCGCCGCAGCCCTTGGCGATGTCAGGGATGAGCTCCGCCCCGCCGGGGGTCTCGTGGAGGGAGACGAGCAGGTTCGAGGGAGGCAGCGGAGAAGGAAGGAACTCATCCGGGTCGTCGATCACCGCCGGGAGGCGGGCGGAAAGCCGCAGCACGGCGACCTCCCACTCCTTCGGGCCGTTCGCCCGGACGTTTTCGGCCACCCGCTCCCCGTACCTGCCCTGCACCGAGAAGAGGATCTTCATCCCGCGGTTCCCGGAAGCAGGCTGGGGATGGCCCCGGAAATCGCGGCAGCGGCCGGGGAGCTGCCCGGCAGATCGAGGAAGGAGCGGCCGGACGCCTCCCACGCCGGCAGAGCCGGGTCGTGCGGGACCGCGGCCAGGAGCGGGATCGGGAGGGAAGGCGCGTCCCCCCTTCCGTCCCCCGCGGAGTACGGCCGGTTGAGGAGCAGCCAGGACTTGCCGACGGGGAGGGCCAGCCGGTCCGCCAGCTCCCGGATGGCGCGGGCGGCGGAGATCCCCCGGGGGGAAGGGTCGGCGACGAGCACCAGGTGATCGATCCGGCGCAGGTTGCGCCGGGAGAGGTGCTCCATCCCGGCCTCGTTGTCGACGACGGCTGCGGAATAGCCGCCGGCGAGGCGGGAGAGCGACCGGCGCAGGAGGTTGTTCACGTAGCAGTAGCACCCCGGCCCCTCGCCTCGCCCCATCGTGACGAGATCGACGTCCTTCCCTTCCGCGACCCGCTGCTGGACCAATGCCTCGAGGAGCGCTTCTTTGGAGGTTGCCCCGCCTGGGGCGGCAAGGAGTTCCTCCCGAAGCGATCCCAGCCCTTCCGGTTCGGGGAATCCCAGGAGCAGGTGGAGGTTGGCGTTGGGGTCGGCATCCACCGCCAGGAGCGGCCGGACGCCCGACGCGGCCAGGGCGCGCAGCAGGAGCGCCGAGCAGGTGGTCTTTCCCACTCCTCCCTTGCCGGCGATGGCAATCATGAGCGTCACGTCGCCGCACCTCCATGCCGGCGCCGCAGAAGGGCGGAGAGTTCGCCGGCCAGGTGGACCGCACGTTCCGCCTCCTCTACCGAGAGCGTGCCCAGCCCGCACGCGGGGGTGAGGAACGACGCCCGGATCACGTCTTCGCGGGGGATCCTGCGCGACTCGAATCTCCGCAGGATGGATTCCATCCTTTCAGCAAGCGTTTCCGGGGTTTCACGTCGGATCCCCTCGGACGACGTCGGCACGACCCCGAAGGCAAGCTTTCCCCCGCGGCGAAGAAACGCCTTCACCTCCTCCGGATAGAGCAGGAGGGAATCGGCGTACTCGTAGGCGTCGAAGGACAGGTATCCCACCCGCGAGGAAAGGACGAGGCCCCAGTCGGTGTTCGCGCAGCAGTGCACGCCGCACAGCGCCCCCGGCAGGCCGTCGAAGATTTCGTTGAGGCAGCCGATGACCTCTTCCCTTCCCAGGGAGAGGATGGCGGAGCCCACCGAGGCGAGGTACGGCTCGTCCAGGACGAGGATGACGTTGGGCGAAAGACGAGATAGCGCGGTGACCTGCCACTGGGCGACGCGGAGAAGGTGCTTTACCAGGATGTCCCTGCCGACGGGGTCGTAGAAGACGGGCTTCTTCCGCCGGTCGGTGATCATCAGGCCGAAGGAAACCGGGCCCGTGACCTGCCCCTTGACGGCGGGATGCGAGCCTTCCGCTTCGGCCAGGAGGCGGTGCAGCCCGGCCGCCCTTTCCGCCGGGATGGCGAAAGAGGCCGGGTCCTCCAGGAGGAATCGCTCGTAGAAGGCCTCGGCTTCGGGCAACACGCCTTCCCCTCCCTCCACGAAGAGCTTCTCCGCTTCAATGGCCGCTCCGGGCAGCCCGGCCGCATACTGGACGTACATGTTCTCGAGAAAAGTCCTGCGGGGAAGTTGGGGCCAGCAGGGGATGTCCCGGAAGCCCGAAAGGACGAGTCGCACCGCCTTGTCCGGGTCGGTGTGCGGAAGGCTGCCCACGCCGGTGGAGAGGAACGGCGGAAGATCGTTCATCACCTGGCGATCTCCGGGGAGAGGTTTGCGCAGTAGCTCTCGGCGTCCGTGTGCGGAAGGAAAAGGGCGCGCTGATAAAGGTCCATGAAGGCGGGGTCGGAGGAAAGGTCATGGTAGGCCGTGGAGGGGGCCAGCGAGACCGCCTCCTCCCACCGTTTCCGGCTGCGCAGCGCCCCGATCGCCCCGGCCAGCGAGGCGTTCCCGAGGGGAACGAACTTCGAAAGCGGAAAGGGCGGGAAGACCCCGATCGTGAGCGCCGACCGCAGGTCGAGGAAATTGCCGAACCCCCCCGCGATGTAGACCCGCTCCACCTCTTCCCGGGAAAGCCCCACCGCCTGCAGGAGCGCGTCCGCCGCTGCGCACAACGCCGCCTTCGTCCGGATGACGCTTTTCAGGTCGGAGGCGGTGAAAGCGATGTCCGCCCCGGTGGCGCTCCGGCCCGCATCCACGACGACGAAGGCGATCCCGCGATCCGTCTCGCGGAAGGGGGCGCCGGCGCGCGGCACGAATCGGCCCGCCCGGTCGATAAGCCCCGCCCGGAAGAGCTCCGCGCACAGGTCGAGGATGCCCGAGCCGCACACCCCCGCGGGTTTCCCGCCGCCGATCACGGTGCACTCGGCCGCCAGGCTCTCCGGGGCGATCCGGACCGACTCGATCGCTCCTGGATAAGCGCGCATCCCGCACGCCACTTCTCCTCCCTCGAACGCCGGGCCCGCCGAGGAGGAGCAGGCGATCCGGAACTCCCGGTTGCCCAGCGCCACCTCGCCATTGGTTCCCACGTCGAAAAGGAGCGTCACGGCCTCCGACCGGTGCATGCCGGAGGCCAGGATCCCGGCGACGATGTCCCCGCCGACGAATCCCCCGATGGAGGGAAAGATCCGGAATCGGGCGGAAGGGGCGTTGAAGATGCCGAGCTCCTTCCCCGTCCTCACGGGGTATTCCTTGAGCGCGGGCCGGTGGGGAGGCCGGCGGACCGGCGCGGGGGAGAGACCGTAGAGGATGTGGGAAAGGACCGTGTTCCCCGCAGCGGTGACCTCGACGATCTTCCCGGGCCCGGGGGAGGAGGCGAGCAGGTCGGCGATCACCTTGTCCAGGCCGCGGAGAAGGAGGCGGCGCAGGAAGGGAAACCCGTCGGGGGTCTCCTCTCCGTGGACGATCCGCGAGATCAGGTCCTCCCCGCAGGCCATCTGCGGGTTGTCTTCCGTTGCACGGGCCAGGACCGTCCCGTCCCGGAGGTCGATCAGGGCGCCCGCCAATGTGCTGGTTCCGACGTCGAGGGCCACCCCCAGGGGGTCCCCTTTTTCGGGGACCACGTGAAAGGGGAGATACGGGCCGTCCTCCGCCATCTCCCTTCCCTCGATGTACGCCGACAGGCGGGCGGGGCGGCTTTCCGGGAGAACCGTGACGCCCACCTCGCCGCCGAGGGGAACGCAGCGGCAGGCGAGGCGGATTCCGGAGCGCCGATCCTCCGGGGAAAGGATCCCGGGATCGTCACCGCCCCTGAGGCTTCCGGCCACGGCGACGCGGCACTTGCCGCAGCGCCCCTCGCCCCCGCACGGGGAGAGGATCGTCACCCCCGCGCGGATGGCGTGGGCAAGGATCGTCTCTCCGTGGGAAAGGGATACGGATACTCCCTCCGGGAGGAACTTGAGGCGCCCGCCCGGGGGGTCAGCCATGGGCCGCCGCGAACGCCGCCGGCGGCAGCCGGCGGAGATAGGCGGGGAGCGCGGAGGACTCCTGCGGCCCGACCAGGACGCGCCATTGCGCGAGCTCCTCGATCTTCCCCGAGAGGCGCGCCACCATCCCGGGGAGGATGAGCGTCCGATGTCCGACCTGCGCGGCGATGCCGCTTTCGGCCAGGATCCTCGCGATGCTCTCCCCGGTGAATTTCCCCGCCGCCCATGCGGTGAGCACGGACATTCCGTCGCACTCCGCGATCAGCAGATACGCCGGGGTCTTCGCCGACTCGACGTCGCTGCGCACCGTGAAGTAGGTGAGGGAAAAATTGGTGGTGACGAGGACCGGAGAGGAGGAAGTGACGTTTCCGATGGGATAGATCCCCGGCTCCACCTGGATCGGGCGCTGCGGGTCGGTGAAGAGGTTCTGGCGAAGCGTGAGGATCGGAAAGATCTCCGCGGGGTCCGCGGTGTCGAGCGTGAGGAGAGAACCGTATTTCGCGACGAGAAGGCAGGCGGCCGCGAACGGTTGCGGGAACCCTCGCCCGAGGTCGAAAGCGGTCGGGTACGCGATCTCCCTCGCCCGGTGAGTGATGGCGAGCCTGCGGATGAAGACGGAATCGGCGACGGCCTGCGCCGCGTCGGCGGGCATCGGGTCGGCGACAAGTTCCGTCGCTCCCTCCGCCCGGGCGGCTGCGAGCGCCTTCGCGAGCCCCTCCATCCCCCGTGCGCGCACCACGAGGGGCAGCTTCCGCGACGCAGCCAGCCTTGCGCCGTTCTCCGTTTCCCCGGGAGGGGGGCACACCAGCGGCCGGGAGGTTCCCGTTTTCCCGACGGCCGACTCGAGGGCCGTGCATGGGCCGATGAGCAGGAGCGGCTTCCCGCCCGCGGCAAGCGACGTTGCCGCGGCCGCAGCGAAACGCCCTGGGTCTCCCGATTCGCAGCGCACCGCCACCAGGTCGACGGAGAGGGCCTGTCCCACCCGCTCGAAGGATAGGGCCGAGATGTTCCGCAGACGTTCCCGCAATTCTTCATCGGGAAGCGCATCGGAAACCGACACGGCGATGGCGGTCGGGTGGTAGAAGGTCTTCTCGTGACGGAACAGCACCACTTCGTCGCCCAGGATGACGGCCCGGTCGCCGGTTCCCACGACGATCTTGGGGAGGGGAGGCGCCGCGGCCGCGCCGATCGTCTGCTTCGCCTCCTCGGAGGCATGCTCGCACTTGTCGATCCCCTCTTTCCCCGCCGTCAGCTGCATCGCGAACGCGAGACAGGTGGGGAAACCGCAATCCTTGCAGTTGGTCTTCGGAAGCAGCTTGTAGATATCGAGGGCGGTCAGCGCCATGCCATCCCCCGGAACGCCGCCACGTTCTCCGGGTGCCCGCACACCAGGAGGTCCGCACCCGCGGCGAGGCAGGCCCAGCCGGTGGCCTCTTCCCACCGGCGGCCGCGGACGACGGCGTCCCCCCAGGAAGGCTCGGAAACCTCCACGGCCTCCCGCGCCTTCCACGCGTCCCCCAGGTGGCACAGCACGGGGCGGGCAAGCATCCCGTCCCCGCCCAGCCCCGCCAGGCGGATCCGTTCCACGATGGAAAACGTGTATTCCAGTCCGTACCCCAGTCCTCCCGTGAGCGGGTCGATCAGGATCCGTTCGGCCGGGACGCCGATGTCCGACAGGAGCAGGTTGACCTGCTTGGCCATGTTGATGTCGATCGGGGACCACGACACGACCCCGTGCCCGTACGCCATGGCCGCGCCGCCGACGAGCCGGTAATTTTTCTCGTCCGCGTAGGAAAGGAAGACCGGGCGGGGGGCCGCCTCCGCCACGGCGGGGAACAGCTTCGTGTCGATCTCCTCTTCGCCGCACCCGCCCACGATTGCCGGGCAGGGGACCGCGTCGAGGATCTCCCGCGCGATCCTCGCGCCCAGCGAAACCGTTTGCCCCCCCCCGTCGGGGTGGCACGCGGAAAGGGAGAGGAAGAGAAACTGCGCTCCCCATTCCTCCACGCAGGCTTTCGCGAAGGCGACCGGGTCCTTTTCCCGGCCTCCCAGCGCACGCGCGAGAGAGGGAGCCAGCTCGCACACTCCGGTGGCGACCTCCATCCCGACCACTGCCCGGTGCTGCCGGTCCCCTTCGAAAACCAGCGGGAGGGCGTTCTGCCCGCCGACGGTCACGGGGGTTCCTCCCGGCCCCGCCGGCAGGGTAACGGAAAGGATCCTGCCCGGATAGGTCTGCGCGGCCGACGGAATCGTCATAGGAGCGGCGGCATCGAGAGCGCCGGGTGCCCGACTTTTCTCAGATAATCGACCAGCCGGTCGGGAGTCGCCGCGATCGTCTCATCGGCGATCTTGTCGACCAGGTCCGGCATCCCGATCTCGGCGGCCCGGGCCCGCAGGTCCGCCCCGAGCTGCTCCTTCATCTCCCTCGTCATCCACACGAGGCGGGGGAGCCCCCCCTCGGCGCCCAGGAACTTTTTGCTGAGAAGGTAATGCTTCCCCACGCCCATGAAGCCGGGGGTCTGGACGCCGCCGCCGACCGAGCCGGCAAGCGTCGAGAACCCCATTCCGCACGGCGTCTCGGCGCCTGCGAACTCGCGGTTGACCACCATCACGCCGTTGGCCTCGGGGATCACCGCCAGGATGCACTCGAAGCATCCGCAGGAGGTCATCGGGGCGTCCATGATCGAGTAGAGGTTGAAGCCGGGGACGGTGTTGCGGGAGTGCTCGCGGACGAACGCGTTCACGCCGTCCCACGCCCCCTTGACGGGGTCGAGCACGGCGCCCTTCTTCACCGGCTGGTTCGGGCCGGTGGGGGTGATTTCATACCCGGCCTTCCCGTCGAGCCAGTTGATGGCCCCGCAAAGACCCAACCGCTCCGGCGCGACGATGCAGACGTGGTTGGGTGCGAACGACTGGCACAGCGTGCAGGAGTAGAACTCCTCCACGGCGTCGTCGGTCAGCGTCCGCGCCCGCGCATCGCGCTCGGCATAGACCGTCTTGGCGAACGCCACCCCCTTCTGGACATCCTCTTCCCCGGTGAAAATCGCCACGGACACCTTGTCGACGATGTTCTCGAAGTCGGCGTGCAGCTTGGCGTAGAGCATCGTCCCGAGATCGGACAGCGTGAACCCCTTGGCGACCGCCTCGCCGGACACGCGGATCCACGTGGTGTCCCGCTGAGCCACGTGCATCGTTCCCTCTCCGTAGTTGACGATGCGGTGGATCCGCCGCTCCAGCACGGATTCGAAGTCCTTCTGCATCCGGTTCCCCGCGACCGTGACCACGATCCCCAAGGGAAGCGTCCCGCCCTTGGGGATGTTTGCGATGTCCGGGCCGGCGACCGTGATCTCCTTGTCCCGCACCTCGGAGAGGGGCGCCGAGACGACCAGTTCGTACGCCGTGGAGCGCCCGCCGCCGAATTCGGCATGCGTGTCCGACTTCCGGATCCGCTCTCCTTCGTAGGCCGGTCCGAACGCGATGGGGATCGGGACCTTGACGATCTTCACCTTGATCCCCCGGGCTTCCATTCCGGTCCTGACCATCTCTTCGCCGGCGGGGCGGGCGAAGAGGGCGCCGGGGATCTCCGGGACGTTCTGGTCGGAAAGCACGGGGAACCCCGCCTTGATCGCCCCGGCGGCCACCGCCAGCGCGATCTCGTCCAAAGGGCCCAGCGCGCAGACGAACGCCTTGACCCGGTGGGCCAGGTAGTTGTACATCGCGGCGGTCTGCCCGCGCCCGATGCCGCCGAAGGTCAAACCCGCCCGCACCGCGAAGTTGACGGCGTGGATGACCGCGGGGAGCGGGCCCAGCGGAAACGTCTTGAAGTCGTCTCCCAGCTTTACGCCGGCCTGGTCCATCTGCGAGACCACGTCTCCGGCCAGGAAGACGAGGAGGCCGATCTCCTGGAACCGGCGGATCATGGCCGCCGCGGCCGCGGGGTCCGCTGCCCTCCCGATCACCACCGCGACCCCCGGAACGGAGCCGTCGACCATGAAGATGCCGAGCTTGCGCAGGATCGAGTCGGGTACAAACCCCACGGATGGGGGCGGGAACGGGTTGCCGTCTTTATGGGAGAGCGCCCCCAGGACCTCCGCGCAGAGGAGCGTCGCCGCCCCGGCGTCGAGCGCGTTCTCCAGCGTGGGGGGATTCCGCAGGAGCCCCTCCGCCAGGTCGAGGAGCGTTGAAGCGCCGCCGAGGGTCGTGATTTTCAGGTCCGTCAGGCCGAAGGCGACCGGAAGTTCGTACGCCGTGTCGGGGTATCCGAGAGCTGCGTCCGCGCCCCGCCGGGCAAGGTTTTCGGACAGGGAAGCCCGGGCCAGGGAGAGAACGCTTCTCGCCCCCCGTATGCAGGAAGAGTAAAGCGGCTCGGTCATCATGGGCTCCTTGTGGGGAGAGAAGGAAAAAATCGATCGCTGAAAAATTGTAATGCAAGTGATTCTCGCAATCCAAGAGAAATCGGGGCGCAGGCCGATCCGTCCGCGGGAAGCGGGGGATCCGTGGAGGCTGCTCGGGCGTACGAATGTGCGCAACCTGCTTTTTATGTCCGTTTCTTAACATTTATGTCTTCTCGTATCCGGGAGGGAAAGCGGGTAACCTGCGGGAATCCCACAGGTTCATGGGATGGCACGGCCGTTGCGCTTCCCACCCACGTGGCGGCACCCATCATCTGGCAAGCAAGGAGGAACTCCGAATGAACAACGGCGACACGGCGTGGCTGCTCGTATCAGCGGCCCTGGTCATGATCATGACTCCCGGGCTGGCGCTCTTCTACGGCGGGATGGTCCGCAGGAAGAACATCCTCGGCACGATCATGCAGTCCTTCATCATCATCGGCCTGATCAGCGTGGAGTGGATCCTCGTCGGGTACAGTTTCGCGTTCGGGCCGGACCGCGGCGGGATCATCGGCGATCTCTCCTGGTTCGCCCTGAACGGAGTCGGGCTTACCCCCTTCAAGGATTATGCGGCGACCGTCCCGCACCAGGCGTTCATGATCTACCAGATGATGTTCGCGGTCATCACGCCGGCGCTGATCACGGGGGCGTTCGCGGAACGGTTTAAATTTTCCACCTTTCTCGTGTTTACCCTCCTGTGGGCGCTGCTGGTCTACAACCCCGTGGCGCACTGGGTTTGGGGGATCGGGGGGTGGATCCGCAACCTCGGCGCGCTGGACTTCGCCGGGGGGACGGTGGTCCACATCACCTCCGGCGTCAGCGCCCTTGCGGCGGCGCTCGTCGTCGGAAAGCGGAAGGGGTTCGGCGCCGAGAACATGGCCCCGCACAACCTCCCCATGACGGTGCTCGGGGCGGCGATCCTCTGGTTCGGCTGGTTCGGGTTCAACGCCGGGAGCGCGCTTGCGGCAGGCGACCTGTCGACGAGCGCGTTCGTCAATACCCACACGGCGGCGGCGGTAGCGACGCTTTCCTGGGTGTTCGCCGAATGGATCCACCGCGGCAAGCCGACCGTGCTCGGGGCAGCCTCCGGATGCGTCGCCGGGCTCGTCGCGATTACACCCGCGGCGGGGTTCGTGCAGCCGATGGGCGGCCTCGTCATCGGCCTGGCGGCGGGCGTCGTCTGCTACTGCGCGGTGATGATGAAAGGAAAATTGGGGTACGACGATTCGCTGGACGTCGTCGGTGTGCACTGCGTCGGCGGATCGCTTGGAGCGCTGGCCACCGGGTTGTTCGCCACGACCGCCGTCAACGCGGGGGGCGCCAACGGGCTCCTTTACGGCAACCCCAAGCTGCTGGCTATCCAGGCCTTGGCGGTGGCCGTATCCCTCGTTTATTCCTTCGTGGTCAGCTACATCCTGCTGAAGGTTCTCGACAAGACCATGGGGCTGCGGGTCGCGAAGGAGGACGAGGTCATGGGGCTCGACCTTTCGATGCACGGGGAGGCAGGGTACAACTTGTAACCGCCGCAGAGGCACTCCCTCTGGTTCCTCCGGGGAGGTGATGGGGCCGACCACGCCTTTCGGAGGGGGGACGCCGGGGATCGGATCCGGCGTCCCCGGTTTTTGCATCTCTCTTTTATGTAGGTATATAATCATAATTGTTTTTATAGAAACATTTTAGTCTGTCGCTATCCCCGCCTGAACCGGGATTCTTCTATAAAATCGACAGGTTTTTACGCGGCATGGGGGTTGCTCGTCCTGCGGCCATCGGCCCCTATCACCTCGTTTGGAGGAGGATCTCGGTATGAACACCGGCGACACCGCCTGGCTGCTGGTCTGCGCTGCACTCGTTATGCTCATGACCCCGGGGTTAGCGTTGTTTTACGGCGGAATGGTGCGCCAGAAGAACATCCTGGGGACCGTCATGCAGTCGTTTATCGTCCTCGGGCTGATCAGCATCGAATGGATGCTGGTAGGTTATAGCTTCTCCTTCGGGCCGGACCGCGGGGGGGTCATCGGCGATCTCTCCTGGTTCGCCCTGAACGGAGTCGGGCTTACCCCCTTCAAGGATTACGCGGCTACGGTTCCCCACCAGGCATTCATGATCTACCAGATGATGTTTGCGGTCATCACGCCCGCGTTGATCACAGGCGCGTTTGCGGAGCGCTTCAAGTTTTCCACCTATCTCGTCTTCACGCTCCTTTGGGCGCTGCTGGTCTACAACCCCGTCGCGCACTGGGTATGGGGAACCGGCGGGTGGCTGCGCACCTTCGGGGTGCTCGATTTCGCGGGCGGGACGGTCGTCCACATCACCGCGGGGGTCAGCGCCCTCGCGGCGGCGCTCGTGGTCGGCAAGCGCCGCGGGTACGGAGTCGAGAACCTGGCTCCCCACAACCTCCCGATGACCGTGCTGGGCGCGGGCATCCTCTGGTTCGGCTGGTTCGGGTTCAACGCCGGGAGCGCTCTCGCGGCAGGCGACCTGTCGACGAGCGCGTTCGTCAACACCCACATGGCCGCGGCCGCAGCGACGCTTTCCTGGGTGTTCGCCGAATGGATCCACCGCGGCAAGCCGACCGTGCTCGGGGCCGCCTCCGGGTGCATCGCGGGGCTCGGCACGATCACCCCGGCCTCCGGTTTCGTGCAGCCGGTCGCAGCCGTTGCCATCGGTCTTACGGCGGGCGTCCTCTGTTACGGCGCGGTGATGATGAAGGGGAGATTCGGGTATGACGATTCGCTGGACGTCGTCGGCGTCCACTGCGTGGGCGGAACGCTCGGTACCCTGGCCACCGGGTTGTTCGCCACGACGGCGGTCAACGCCGCGGGCGCCAACGGACTGCTCTACGGAAACCCCAGGCAGCTCGCCGTCCAGGCGCTGGCGGCGGGCGTCATCCTCGTCTATTCCTTCGTGGTGACCTGGTTCCTGTTGAAGGTTCTCGACAGGATCATGGGGCTTCGCGTGGCGGACGAGCACGAGTTCATGGGCCTGGACCTGTCGCAGCACGGAGAGGCCGGGTACAACGTCTAGGGACGGTCCTGGAGGGGGATTCGGCAGGACCACAGAGGGATCGCAGTCACACAGCCGGGGTGGATGAGCCTACCACGCACGCCAGGACCGTCCCGGTTTTTGACTCACCGGTATCGAACTTTCATGGCGAATCGCCGGCGTGTCTTGGCCCGCGCGGCAAGCTCCAGGAAACGGTCGGTGGAGATCCGCTCCAGGGATACTTCCATCCCGTGCTTTGCGAAGGTCCCCCGCAATGTTTCATAATTTTCGATGAAGTAGAACGCCGCGGAATTGTACCCGTAATTGAGCACCTGGACGCGCTCGGAAAAGTTCATGCTCCCGTAAAGGAACAGGGTGGAGTCCATCGGCGCGGGCTCGATCAGCACAATCTCTACGTCCGGGTTCCGCTGCCGGTAGAGCTCGACTCCCAGCTCCAGCTTGACCCTCGAGTTGATCCGGAAGGTCTGCTCGGCGATGGCCGTGAAGCCGGTCTCCGTGATGGAGCTGCAATGCCCCGAAACGGTCGGGATGCACACCACCGTGCGGTCGTTGTAAATGGGGACGGTCGGGTTGACCATCAGGAGAAAGCGGGCGCCCGCGGTGATCGGGACGTCCAGGTGCCCGACGCGCTCGGTCGCGCCGTCGACGAAGAAGCGGTCCTGGATGCGGACCGGCTCGAAGAAGACCGGGATGGCGGAAGACGCCTGGATGGCCTTCGAGATGGGAACGTCCGTGACTTCCGCGCCGCCGAAGATCCATCGCTCCCCCGTGTCGATTTCCGTCGCGATGATGAACAGCTTCCCTCCCAGCGGTTCGAACTCGTTCGTCCGCCCCTCCCCGGAGAGGATGCGGGCGACGTAGCGCTCCAGATTGGCGTTGGAAAAGAACCCGGCGGGAAGGAACTGCTGGAAAAGCGCGATGGCGTTGAGGAACGTGACGGGCTGGCGCTCGCGGCGAAGGTAGCGGAGGACCGGGCCGATGCTGCGGAGAAATTTCCCCGCGGCGCGCAGGAACGGGGAGAACCGGAACTCGTAGATGTCCTCCCGGCGAAGGAGGAGGCGGTGTCCCTCCTCGCCGAGGACGGCCTTGCACATCTCCTTTACGGAGATCCCGTTTGCCAGGAAGGCGGCCAGGAGGCTGCCGGCGCTGATCCCGACGTAGATGTCGAAGTTCGTGGGCTTGCGTCCGCCGACGAGGAAGTCGTCGAGGGCGGAAAGAACGCCCAGTTCGTACACTCCCCCCGTGATGCCCCCGCCCCCGAGAATCAGCGCCGCCTTGCTTTCCACGGTAAGAGGATAGGAGTTCTCCCGCGCCGGTGCAAGCAAGGAACCCTTTGTGCTATCGTGAAGACCTCGCAGCCTTGAAGAAACCGGAGAGGGTTCGAAGGAATTGAAGCGAAGGATCCTGCTCCTCCTGGCGCATCCCGACGACGAGACGTTCGGGCCGGGTGGGACGATCGCGAAATATTCGAGCGAGGGAGTCGAAGCCTACCTCGCGACGGCGACGAAGGGTCAGGCCGGAATGGTCGGAGAGCCGCCCGTCACCGACCGGGAGCACCTGGGAGAGGTCCGCGCCGCGGAGCTTCTCTGCGCCGCGGGGGTCCTGGGGATACGGAAAGTTATTTTCCTCGGATTTATGGACGGACAGCTCCTCCACGTTCCGCGCTCGCTGCTCGTGGAGAAGACGGTCGAGCAGATCCGCTGGATCCGTCCCCACGTCCTTATCGGCTTCGGGCCGGAAGGGGTTTCCCGGCACCCCGATCACATCGTGATGTCGGAGGTGGCCCTGGAGTCGTTCGACGCCGCGGCGGACCCGTCGCGTTTCCCCCACCAGCTGGTCGACGGCGTCGTCCCGTGGGCGCCGTACAAACTGTACCAGTTCGAGATCGCGCAGGAAATCCTGGACGCCTGGAACGTCCCTCTGGCGGGAGTGCCGAAGGAGAAGCTCACCGCCTTCGTGGACACTTCGGCCTTCGTGGAAAAAAAGGTGGAGGCGTTTTCCTGCCACCGCACGCAAGCCAAGGATTCCGACCGGATCCTTTCCCGGGAAGGATACCGGGAGTTCGCCCGCCTGGAAACCTACCGGCTGGCGAAAACGCGGCTTCCCCGCCGGAGCCTGGCGGAGAGCGACCTGTTCGAGGGAATCCCGGACGAGGAGATGCGGGACCGATGAAGGTCGGAATCTTCGGAACGGCCGGCGCCGGCAAGAGCACGCTCTTCCGCGCCCTTGCCGGAGGGGGCGACGCCGCGGCGAAGGGTCCGTCGGCCGGGATCTGCACGATCCGCGTCCCGGACGAGCGGGTGGACCGCCTGGCCGAAATTTACAAGCCCAAAAAAACGACCCACGTCTCCATCACGTTCGAGGACATCGACGTGAAAGAGGACGAGCTGCTCTCCCCCGAAACCGTGGCGAGGATCAAGGGAGTGGAGGTCCTGGCCATCGTCCTTCGAGGATTCTCGGACGATTTCCACCCGGCGCCTCCGCAGGGGCTCGATCCCGTCAAGGACTTCCGGGCGATCGAATCGGAGCTGACGCTGTCCGATTACCTGATCGCCCAGAAACGGATCGAGCGGATGACGAAGGAGGCGCGCCGGGACAGCGAATGGACGACTCTTCACAAGGCGATCGCCGTTCTCGAGAAGGAGGTCCCTCTCCGCAAAGTGGTTTTTTCGGGGGAAGAGCTCCGCATCCTCTCGGGATTCCGGTTCGTCAGCCGGATCCCGCTGCTCCTGGTTCTTAACGCGGGAGAAGGGGACCTGGCCGGAGAGCCGTACCCGGAGCTTTCCGCCGTCGCACGGGGTCGGGAGATCCCTCTCGTGCGCCTCTCGGCCAGGATCGAGGAGGAGATTTCCCAGCTTTCTTCCACCGAACAAGCTGATTTCCTGAGGGAAATGGGAATAGCGCGGAGCGCGCGGGATCAGCTGGTCCGGGGGGCTTTCGACGCCATGGACTACATCTGCTTTCTGACGGTGGGGGAGGACGAGGTCCGCGCCTGGAACATCCAGCGGGGCGCCACGGCCCTCATGGCGGCGGGAAGGATCCATTCCGACCTGGAGAAAGGGTTCATCCGGGCGGAAGTCATCCAATGTAAAGACTTTCTCCGGTGCGGAACGATGGCGAAGGCGAAAACCGAAGGGAAGCTGAGGCTGGAAGGGAAAGAGTACGTCGTCCGGGACGGGGATATTTTCCACGTCCGCTTCAATGTTTGAAATCGGCGGTACTCCATCGGAAAAAATGATTAAACATTGATCCCGAATTGCCGAAGAGTACCATGGTGAATGGCATGTTGCAGACCGTACAGCGCTCCTATCGGATCAACGGCAACGGGAATACGATCCTCGTTGTCGACGATGAGGAGTTTATCCGCACACTCGTCCGGGAACGCCTTGAAATTGCAGGATATTCGGTAGGAGAGGCGTGCAACGGGAAGGATGCGCTGGCCAAGCTGGCCTCCGGGCGCTACGCCGTCCTTCTGACCGATATCCGGATGCCGGAGATGGACGGGATCACCCTCCTCCGGGAGTCGACGTGCAGGTTTCCCGACACCGCGGGCATCGTGATGTCGGCCCACGCGGAACTCGACACCGCGGTGGCCGCGCTCAAGATCGGGGCCTGCGATTACATCACCAAGCCGTTCAATTTCGACGTCCTGCTCATCACGATCGAGAACGCCATACGGAAAAAGGCCCTCGAGCGGGAGCTTCAGGATTACCAGGTGAACCTGGAGAAGAAGGTCAAGGAGCAGACCGACCTCATCAACTCCATGTACGTCCGGTCGATCGACGCCCTGATCAAAGCCCTGGAAGCCAAGGATCTCTACACCCGGGGCCACTCCCAGCGCGTGACCATGTATTCCGTGGCGATCGGGAAGGCGATGCATCTCCAGCAGGAGCCGGTCGAGCTCCTCCGCCAGGCCACGGTGCTTCACGACCTCGGGAAGATCGGAGTCCGGGAGGCGATCCTCAACAAGCCGGGAAGACTGACGGACGAGGAATTCAAGGAGATCACCCTGCACCCCGAGGTGGCAACCCGGATTCTCCAGCCCATCCCGTTCTTCCGGCCCCTTCTCCCGGCGATCCTGCATCACCACGAGCGGTTCGACGGCAAGGGCTATCCCGCCGGTCTTGCGGGGCGCGACATCCCGCTGGAGTCGCGCATCATGGCGGTCGCCGACACGTTCGACGCCATGACCTCCACCCGCGCCTACCGGCAGGCGCTCTCGCTGGAAGCCGCGAACGCGGAGATCCTCCGCTGCTCCGGGACCCAGTTCGACCCCGAGATCGTCCCCGTCTTCATCGAGGTGCAGGGGAAGATCGAGATCCTCGGAGACATCGGCGACCTGATCATGCCCGACGGCCGCGTGGACGCCATCTTCGCCCGAACGGGCTGATGCCGCCCTACCTGACGAAAGAGGAGCGCAGAGAGCTGCTGGCGATCGCCCGCCGCGCCGCATCGTCGTTCGTCCGGGAGGGGAAGGTGCCGGAGGAGACTCCCGCCTCTCCCAAGTTGTCCGCGCCGGGTGCGGCCTTCGTGACGCTTACGCAGAGAGGGCATCTTCGAGGGTGCATCGGGTATACCGAAGCTGCGGCCCCCCTGTACCGGACGATCCAGGAGTGCGCCGTGGCGGCGGCGACGGAGGATCCGCGGTTTCCCCCCGTGGGGCCTTCCGAAGTCGACTCGGTCCACATCGAGATCTCCGTCCTTACTCCCCAGGTTCCGGCCCGGCCGGAGGAGGTCGAGGTGGGCGTCCATGGACTGATGATCCGGAAGGGGGGGCGGCGCGGCCTTCTCCTGCCGCAGGTGGCCACGGAGTACGGGTGGGACCGGCAGGCATTTCTTTCCAACGTGTGCCGGAAGGCCGGTCTTCCTCCCGACGAGTGGAGGAAGGGGGCCGAACTGTATTCCTTCACCGCCGAGGTGTTCGGGGAATAGCCCCGGAGATCTCTTTCCCCTTGAGCTTGACCTTGAGGACCTTCCCCTGGCTGTTCCGGGGCAGGGCGGGAATGAATTCGACCGACCGGGGAACCTTGAAGGGGGCCATGTTTTCGCGGCAGTGGGCGAGGATGTCCAAGCCGTCGGCCTGTGCCCCCTCCTTGAGAGCGACGACGGCGACCGGGACTTCCCCGAGAACGTAGTCGGGCCGCCCGATGACCGCTGCTTCCTTGACGGCGGGGTGCTCCGAAAGGACATCCTCGATCTCCCGCGGGGTGACCGAGATTCCTCCGACCATCAGCGTGTCCCGCTTCCGGTCCACGATGTAGATGTACCCTTCCTCGTCCACGGAGGCGATGTCCCCGGTACAGAGCCAGCCGTTCCGGAGCACTTCGGCGGTGTACGCCGGGTCCCGGAAATACCCCTCGAAGATGTTCGGGCCGCGCGCGACGACCTCTCCGACCTGGTTGGGAGCCACCTCCCGGCCGGACTCGTCCACGACCCGGACTTCGACGCCGATCGCTTCCTTGCCGACCGACATCAGCTTCCGCATGTAGGGGGCGCTCTCTTCCAGGGAATGGTCCTCGGCGTGCAGGAACGTGAGGATCCCCGCCGACTCGACCTGGCCGTAGGACTGGACCAGCCCGCACCGGAAGAACCGGATGGCGCGCTTCTGCAACTCGATCGGAATCGACGCCCCGCCGTAGAGAACCGTCTTCAGGGTGGCGAGGTTGAACCGGGAGGCGGAGGGGAGGTCGAGGATCCGGGCCATCATCGTGGGGGTCAGAAGCACGTGGGTAATCTTGCGCCGCTCGATCGTCCGGAGCACCCCTTCGGGATCTGGGTCCGGCAGAATGACGATCGTGCCCCCCATGTACTGGAAACGGAGCAGCCGCCCCGTCCCCGCCATGAACGGCAGCGGCGTGCAGGAGAGATAGATGTCGTTGCGGGACAGGCCGAGCTCGAGCGCCGCGGACACGGAGGCGGCCGCCAGGTTCCCGTGGGACAGCATCGCCCCTCGGGGGCCCCCGGACATTCCGCTGGCGTAGATCAGGATCGCGATGTCGGACCCGGAGAGAGGAACCGCCTCCGCCGGCAGACCAGGGGGAAGCGGTTCTCTTTCCCCCGGACCGCCGCGGTCGCAAGGGTGCCGGTCGACGGAAACAAAGTGGGCGACGAAGGACAGGCCGGGCCGGATCCGTTCGACCACGCCCCGGAACTCTTCGGAAAAAAGGAGCGCCTTCGTCTCGGCGTGCCGGAGGATCGCCGCAAGCTCTCTCGCAATCAGCAGTTCGTTGAGCGGAGTCAGGACAGCTCCGATCTGCGTGACGGCGTACAACAGCTCCATGTAGGTGGGGGAGTTGTGCATCAGGACCGCCACCCGGTCGCCTTTCCCGATCCCGAGACTCCGGAGGGCGGACGCGCGCCGGGCCACGCGCCCCGAAAACTCCCGGTAGGTGACGGACTCCTCGCCCATCGCCAGGGCGATGCGGTCGGGATAGATGCGGACGTTCCGGGCCAGGATATCGCGGAGAACCAAGCGTTCGCCTCCAGGCGGCTATTTCATGGCGGGGTACCAGCGTATACTAGATAGCAGGCCGCAGTAAAGCGCGAAAGGGATCGCCATGAGGCCGGAAGAATTCGACATCTACCCGATCCAGCACAACGGGAAAGTGTACAACCTGATCACTCCCTTCGACATGACGTTTGTCGAGGTCCGGGCGCTGCTCGACTGGCTGGAGGAGCAGAGCGCCTTCACGGTCACCCCCGAGGACGAGTTCATGGGGCCCGGGAAACTGTTCACCTGCAGCGTTCAGGGCGTTACGTTCGAGGTCGACGTCCAAAGGTACGAAGTGATCGTCTACGGCCGGAGCTCGTGACGTGGCCGCCCGCAAGCCGCCCGCCCCGGTCCCTTACGTCCTGGACTTCCTGGCCCGCGCTTACCCCGCGGCCCGCGTCCTCCTCGATTACCGCAATCCCTTCGAGCTGCTCGTGGCGACGGTGCTCGCCGCCCAGTGCACCGACGAGCGGGTGAACCGGGTGACGCCCGCGCTGTTCCGCAAGTACCCGGATCCGCGCGCGCTTGCCGGCGCGCCGCAGGAAACGGTGGAGGAGGCCGTTCGCCCGACAGGCTTTTTCCGGAACAAGGCGAAGGCGATCCGGGGGCTCTCCGCCGCGATCGTCGAACGGCACGGGGGAAAAGTGCCCGCGTCGCTGGAGGAGCTCACGGCGCTTCCCGGCGTAGGGCGGAAGACCGCTTCGATCCTTCTGGGGACGTGCTTCGGAGCCGACGCGCTGCCGGTCGACACGCACGTCGGCAGGGTGTCGTTCCGCCTGGGCCTCACTGCGTCGAAGGACCCTGCCCGGGTCGAGCAGGATCTCGCCGCCGTCGTGCCCGAGGGAAGGTGGTGGGAGTTCGCCGCGCGCCTGGGCTGGCACGGACGCCGGATCTGCGTGGCCCGAAAGCCCAGGTGTCCCGCCTGCGGCCTTTCGCGGGTCTGCCCCAGGAACGGCGTGAAGTGACGGGATGCCGCCCGGGAGGTCAGGCGGCGGAGACGATCAGGAGCTGCGTTTCCTTGTCCCCGGCGTTTTTCCACCGGTACGGCGTATTGCCGCGGAAGTAGAGGCTGTCCCCTTCCTCCAGCCGGGAGGTCTGGCCGCTCAGCTCGACCTCGAGGGCGCCCTTCACCACAAGGAGGAACTCCTCCCCGCGATGCGTCACGTAATCTTCGCCGCTGGTCGCGCCGGGCTTGAGGACGCTCATCATCGGCTGGAACCGCTGGCCGGGGACGCCCGATGCGAGGCTCAGGAAATCGACGTTCCGGATCTCGGTGGCCAGGCGCTCCCGCTTGTCGGCCCGCGTCAGGACGTAGGAGATTTCGCTTTCGCCCAGCAGGGAAGACAGCGATTCGCCGAGGGCCCGGGCGATTCCGGCCAGCGTGTTCACCGTGGGGGACGACACGTTCCGCTCGATGGCGCTGATCGCGGTTGCGGAGATCTCGCTCTTTTCGGCAAGCTCCTGGAGGGTCAGCCCCTTCCTTTTTCGTATGCTCTTGATCCTTTTTCCCACGTCGATGGTTTCCACGGTCCCCTCTCCCCCCTTTTGATAATGATACCCCCATGCCGTAATTTTTGTATAGATACCCACCGGAAAATCCATTAGAAAGCATGAAATGATCTGTGGGCAGGGACTTTCATCAGCAAGGGCGGAGATCCGGAATCCGTTGGGATTTGGGAAATGATCCCGTCCGATCGCGATGCGGCGGGGGAGCGCAAATTCCCTTGTGTTGAACCCGTCCGATTCAATAGAATAACTTTTTACGCTGAACCCGATTCCATACTCTTTCATGGCAGGGGAGGAACGCATGGCTACCATTCTGTCGCCCAGTGAAAGCTACAGCATCACGATGCGCGTCGAGATCCAGAACCGGCCCGGGATGCTGGGGAAGGTCACGACGGCCATCGGCGAGGTCGGCGGGGACATCGGCGCGGTGGACTTGAGCGGCCACGGGAAAGGGACCGTTGCGCGGGACATCACGGTCCGCGCCCGCGGCATCGAGCATGCCCAGGAGATCATCAACGCGGTGAGAGAGGTCCAGGGCGTAAGGATCGTCAACGTTTCCGACCGTACGTTTCTGAAGCACCTGGGCGGCAAGATCGAGATCAGCAACAAGATCCCGGTCAAGACCCGGAACGACCTCTCCATGGCGTACACCCCGGGCGTTGCGCGGGTCTGCATGGCCATCGCGAAGGACGTCAAGAAGTCGTACACCCTGACGATCCGGCGGAACACGGTGGCGGTGGTGTCCGACGGGACGGCGGTCCTGGGCCTGGGGGACATCGGCCCGGAGGCGGCGATGCCCGTCATGGAAGGGAAGGCGATGCTCTTCAAGGAGTTCGCGGGGATCGACGCCTGGCCGATCTGCGTGGCCACGAAGGACACGGAGGAGATCATCAAGATCGTGAAGGCGTTGGCCCCGACGTTCGGGGGGATCAACCTGGAGGACATCTCGGCGCCGCGGTGCTTCGAGATCGAGGAGCGCCTCAAGGCGGAGATGGACATCCCGGTGTTCCACGACGACCAGCACGGGACGGCGGTGGTGGTGCTGGCGGCCCTCCTCAATTCGCTGAAGATCGTGAAGAAACGGATCGAGGACATGAAGATCGTGGTGGCGGGAGTGGGGGCGTCGGGGGTTGCGTGCAGCAAGATCATCATGAACGCAGGGGCCCGCAACATCATCGGCGTGGACCGCGTGGGGGCGATCTTCAAGGGCCGCAAGCAGCACATGAACTTCATGAAGGAGTGGTACGCGGAGCACACGAACCCGTTCAACGAGAAGGGGAAGATCTCGGACGTGATCGCGGGGGCGGACATGTTCTTGGGGTTGGCGGGTCCGGGCCTGATCACGGTGGACGATTTGAAGAAGATGGCGAAGGACCCCGTCGTGTTCGCGATGGCCAATCCCGACCCGGAGATCATGCCGGAGGAGGCGGCGCCGGTGGTTCGGATCATGGCGACGGGTCGTTCGGACTACCCGAACCAGATCAACAACGTGTTGTGCTTCCCCGGGATCTTCCGGGGCGCTCTGGACTCGCGCGCGGTGACGATCAACGAGGAGATGAAGCTGGCGGCGTCCTACGCGATCGCCTCCTGCGTGGGGAAGGAGGAACTGTCGGAGGACTACATCATCCCGTCGGTGTTCAACCGGAAGGTGTCGCCGGCGGTGGCCCGGGAAGTGTCCCGCGCCGCCCACCGCACCAAGGTGGCGAGGCGGACCTCGCGGACGTACTCGGAGATCAATCTTGAGTAGGGAAAGGCGATGATCAACCCGCACATCTTCCGGGAATACGACGTCCGGGGCGTCGTGGGGAAGGACCTCACCTCCGACACGGTACGGACCCTTGGGAAAGGGTTCGGCACCTACGCGATCGGAAAGGGGGTCCGCACCGTCATGTTGGGGCGAGACTGCCGGCTGAGCTCTCCCGAATTCCGTGACGCGATGGCCGAGGGGCTTTCCTCGACCGGCCTGAACGTCGTGGACGTGGGGGTCTGTCCCTCGCCGCTGTTGTACTTTTCCATCCTCCAGTTCGGCGCCGACGGGGGGGTGATGATCACGGGGAGCCACAACCCCCCCGATTTCAACGGCTTCAAGCTGTGCGTGGGGCCGTCCTCCCTCTACGGGGAGAAGATCCAGGAGGTGCGGAGAATCATCGAGCGCGGGGAGTTCGCCTCGGGCGCCGGCCGGGTGACGAGCCGGACCGTGATCCCCGAATATCAGCGGTACATCAAGTCGATCCTTTCCATTCCGCGCAGGCTGAAGGTCGTGGTGGACGCCGGAAACGGGACCGCTTCGACGGTCGCGCCGGAGCTCTTCCGCGACATGGGCGTCGAGGTCGTGGAGCTCTTCTGCGAGATGGATGGGCGCTTCCCCAACCACTTCCCCGACCCGACGGTCCCGGAGAACCTCCGGTTCCTCATCGAGGCGGTACGCAAACATGGTGCGGATGTCGGGGTGGGGTACGACGGCGACGCCGACCGCATCGGCGCGGTCGACGAAAAGGGGAACGTTATTTACGGGGACTACCTCCTGGTGCTCTTCGCCAGGGAAATCCTCTCCCGGAAGCCGGGCGCGGCGATCATCTCGGAGGTCAAGGCTTCCCAGAACCTGTACGACGACATCGCCCGGCACGGCGGCAGGCCGGTCATGTGGAAGGCCGGGCATTCCCTCATCAAGCAGAAGATGAAGGAAGAGCTGGCCGAAGTGGCGGGGGAGATGAGCGGGCATATCTTCTTCTCGGACCGGTACCTGGGATTCGACGATGCGATCTACGCATCCCTGCGGCTCTTCGAGATCCTGGCGGGATCCGACCGTCCCTTAAGCGCCATGCTCTCCGACCTTCCTCCCGTCGTCGCCACTCCCGAAATCCGCGTGGATTGCCCGGACGACCGGAAGTTCCGGATCGTCGAGCGGGTGGCGGAGATCGTCCGGCCGCAGGCCAGGGAAGTGATCGATGTGGACGGCGTGCGGGCCCTCTTCGACGGGGGCTGGGGACTGGTCCGCGCCTCGAACACGCAGCCGGTGCTGGTGCTCCGGTTCGAGGGAAGGGACGAGGCCGCCGTCGGAAGGATCCGAGCCGTCATGGAAGACGCCGTGAAGAAGGCGCAGGCCGCGGACGCCGGTTGACCTTCCTCCAGTCGATATTCCTCGGAATTCTCCAGGGAGCGACCGAGTTCCTGCCGGTCAGCAGCTCGGGCCACCTTTTCCTCGCCCAGCGGTTGCTGGGGATCCGGGAGCCGGAGCTCGCCTTCGACCTTCTCCTCCACCTGGGGACGCTCTTCGCCGTCCTGGTCTTCCTTCGCAAGGAACTCCTCGAAATGGCGTCTTCCCTCTTCCGGCGGGAGAGGGGAAGCGCCAACGGGTGGGGGCGGAGAGAGATCCTTCTCGTGATCCTTTCCACGATCCCGACCGGCATCATCGGCCTCGCCTTCCACGACACGGTGGAGACCGGGATCACGGTGTGGGGCGTGGGGGTGCGTTATCTCCTGCTGACCTCCTTCCTTCTCATGAGCAACCTGCGGTTCCGGCACAAGTGGGACCCGGAGCGGATGACGGCATGGGAGGCGCTCGCGATCGGGATCCTGCAGGGAGCCGCCGTATTCCCGGGGCTGTCCCGGTCCGGTTCGACGATCGTGCTGGCGCTTGTCCTGGGAATTTCCCCGTCGCGCAGCGCGAAATATTCGTTCCTCATCTCCCTGCCCGCCATCCTCGGCGCCGCGCTGGTGAACGTGCACAAGGGGATCTCCGTCCTGCCGGGGTTTGCCCCCTCGGCCGCGGGGTTCTTCTTCTCCCTCCTGGTCGGGTATCTGTCCCTCCTCGTGGTCGAGCGGCTGGTGACCCGGGGGAGGTTCATCCGTTTCGCTCCCTACACCTTTCTCCTGGCGATTCTCTGCTTCTATCTGAACTGGAAAGCGTGACCCGACGCGGGGAACCTGTCCTCGCCGCCCCTCATCTCAATAACAGGTGAGCGGCATGGCGGAAAGCGGTTCGATTCAATGGAAGGAGTGGGAACCCGGCGCCTTCTCCCGCGCGGAGGCGGAGGGGAAGCTGATCTTCCTGGACATTTCGGCCACGTGGTGCCACTGGTGCCACGTGCTGGACAGGACCTCGCTGTCCGACCCGAGGGTCGTCCGGCTGCTGAACGACTCGTTCATCCCCGTCCGCGTGGACACGGACCGGCGCCCCGACATCAACGACCGGTACAACCAGGGAGGCTGGCCCACCACGGCGGTCCTGCTCCCGAACGGGCAGCTCCTCACGGGAGCGACCTACCTCCCTCCCGACGCCCTGTTCGAGGTCTTGAGCAAGTGCGCGGAATTCTACCGGCACGACCGAGCGCGGATCGAGCAGTACCTGAAGGACACGGCTTTGCCGTCCGCACCGCCCGCTTCGGCGGAGAGCGCGGCATCCCCGGCAGGGCCGCGCCCAGAGGATCTTCCGCTCGTCAAGCATTCGGTCCTGGCGAACTACGACCCCCTCCACCCCGGTTTTTTCCGGGAGCCGAAGTTCCTGATGACCGAGCTCCTGGCCTTCCTCCGGGACGCCTGGATCCTCGAGGCGAACCGGGAGATGGGGGACACCCTCCTGAAGGTCTTGCGCGCGATGGGCGCGTCGGCGGTGTTCGATGCGGTGGAAGGGGGATTTTTCCGCTATGCGACGAGGCGGGACTGGACGGTCCCCCACTACGAGAAGTTGCTGGCCGACAACGCGGAGATGCTCGCGCTGTGCGCTTCCGCCTACGAAAAGACGGGGGAGGAACTCCTTGCCCGGACCGCCGAAAAGATCCTGAGGTTCCTCTTCTCCCGGCTGCACGATCCCGAAACCGGCGCTTTCTTCTCCAGCCAGGACGCCGATGAGGAATACTTCCTCCTGGATGGGGAGGAACGGTCGAAGCGCATTCCCCCGAGCGTCGACCGGACCGTCTTTTCGGAGTACAACGGCCGGGCCGTTTCTGCGCTGGTGGCAGCCCACAGGGCGTTCGCTGCGGGGAAGGAGATTCCCCCGGAAGCGGGGGGGGCGCTCCTCGCGCGCGCTTCGCTGCTCGGAGATTATCTGCGGGCGAGCTTGTGGTCCCGCGATCAGGGGCAGATCCGGTTTCGGGAGGACGGCAGGGTCGAGGCAGGCCACCTGGCGGACAACGTCTCCGTGGCCATAGCGTACCTGGATCTCTGGGAGGCGAGCGGGAAGGCGAGGTATCTGGAGTGGGCCGGGGAGATTCTCGACGGATCGGTCCGGTATTTCTTTTCCGCAAAGTCGTACGGCTTCCTCGACCGGCGCCGGCGGGAAAGCGACGCGGGGGCGCTTCATCTTTCGCTCGTGCCCTTCGCCTCGAACGCCCGGATGGCGTGCGCCCTTCTGCGGTATTCCCGGGAGGCCGCCCGACCCGACCTTTTCGCGGTCGCGGAGCAGACCCTCAAGGGGCTTTCCGCGGAGTTCGACAGCCGGGCGGCCTTCGGCGCCCCGTACGGGAGCGCCCTGCTGCTTTACTGGAAGGGGGCGAGGGGGGCCGTCTGCCTTCCGGGGGACCCTTCCTGTTCTCCGGAGACGGCCGGGGGCCTCACGGGTTCTCGAGGAGGGTGATCACGCCGGTCATCGTGTTGTAGGAGTACGGCTTGGCGAGGATCGCGCTTGCCCCCATCTCCTTGAGGTTGTCCACATCCTGGTCGCCGCTGAAGCCCGTCGAGATGACGATTCGCGCATCGGGATCGATCTCCCGAATCGCTTCGAACGCCTTCCTTCCGTCCATCACCGGCATCATCAGGTCCAGGATGACGATGGAGATCTTGTCCCGGGTCCGCCGGAAGATTTCCACCCCTTCTTTCCCGTTGTCCGCGGTGATGACCTCGTATCCGAGGGTGTTCAGCATCGCCTTGCCCACATCACGGACGAACTCCTCGTCGTCCACCAGCAGCACCGTTCCCGCCAAGCCGGGACGCGGGCCCGCCGGAGGAGCGCATGGGGGGGGATCCGAGGCGGCCTGGACCGCCTCCCCGCCCGGGAAGAGGATCTCCACCGTCGTTCCCTTCGCCGGGGCGCTTTTCACCGTGATGAAGCCGCCGTGATTCTTCACGATGCCGTACACCATCGACATGCCCAGGCCGGTTCCCCTTTCCCGGCTCTTCGTGGTGAAGAACGGGTCGAAGATCCGCTCCAGCGTGTCCTCGTCCATGCCGTGCCCCTCATCCGCCACTTCCACCGCGACGTAAAGGCCGGCGGGAATCCGGAAATGTTTTTCAGGGCGGTCCTCGGCGAGAAGCACCCGGCGCGTGGAGATGGAGAGGGTCCCCCCCTCGGGCATGGCGTCCCTCGCGTTGATGCACAGGTTCATCAGGCACTGATGCATCTGGGTGCCGTCTCCCTTGACGGGGAGGAGGTCCGCCGCCTTGTCCCGGCGGATCGTAATGGACCGGGTGATCGTCTGGGCGATGATGTCGGCGGTCTCGTCCACGATACGGTTCAGGTCCAGCGGTAAATATTCGTGCGTCCCCTTCCTGGCGAATCCCAGCAATTGTCGCGTCAGCTGCGTCCCCCGCTCGGCCGCCCTCTCGATGCTCTCAACGGCCTTCGACACCTTTTCGTCGGGAAGAGGCTGCGATTTCAGCAGGGAGGCATACCCGAGGATTCCCGCCAGCAGGTTATTGAAGTCATGGGCCACGCCGCCGGCGATCCGGCCGAGGGTCTCCATCTTGTGCGCGTGGAAGAGCTGCTCTTCCATGAGCTTCCTCTCCGTGATGTCGACCCCGTGGAAGACGACCGCGTCCTCGTCGGCGAAGCCGAAGACGGTGTACTCGATCGTCCTGTCCCCGACCTTCCAGGGCATCTCTTTCCTGCGCCCGTCTTCCAGACGAAGTCCCCGGCAGATCTCGTGAATGCCGGAGGGCAGCAGCAGGGCGGGCCGGTCGGTCGGCAGCCCCATTTCCACGAGCTTCTTCGGAACGCTCGGGTTGGTGTACAGCACCCTGCCGTCCGGAGACACTTTCATCAGGAGGTTGGGGTTGGATTCGGGAAACTTTGCCAGCTCGGCGAGTTTTTGCTCCCTTTCCCGGATGGCGGCCGTCATCCGGCTGAACGCCTCCGACAGCTCCCTGATCTCCCCTTTTCCCTCCTCCGGGAGGATCCCGTAATGTCCCTCCTCCAGGCCGTTGGCGTATCGGACCAGGGCGGAAAGGGGCTCCTGGACGCGCGTCTTCAGGATCGCATAGAACAGCGCCATCAGCAGCAGGAACCCGAGAATCCCGGCGCCGTAAATCCAGATCTTGACCCGAAACGTCTCTTTTCGCAGTTCTTCCTCGTGGATCAGCGTGATCAGCCGCCATTGCCAGGCCGGGAAATATCGGAGGTACCCGATCAGCTTCTTCCCGTTCTTGTCCTCGATGTGGATCCGATGCTCGGAGGGTCCCTCGCCGATCGAGGAGGAAAGCGGTTCGTCGAAAAGACGGTCCGAATCGGCGAGGATCCGGTTTGCGCCGTCCAGGACGACGAAATGGTAGTCGGTCGAGGGGACCGACGGCTTGTAGCGGACGATCCGGGCGAGCAGGTCCTGCTTGGCGGTCTCCACCTCGACGGGGTCGTCCTCTTTCCGCTCGTCGAGCAGGTCGTGGAAGCTGTCCGATGCCAGGCCGAAGATCTCGTCCGAGACCAAGTGCAGGGGGCGCTCCTCGATCTCGGTGAGTGTCGCGACCAGAGGCACCGAGATGACGTATCCCATCGCGGCGGCCAGAAGGGTGCCGACCGTGGCGGTCACGAGCATGAACTGGAAAAAGAGGCTGTCTTTTCTCATTCGGCGGGGCCGCGCTCCATCATTTCGGGAATACCGGCAGGGCCGTTCTCATGGGTTCGGGCCAGACGATCTCCTTTTTCCCCTTTTGCCACTGGATGATGAGGCTCTTGTGGCCGATCTGCGAGCCGTCCTTTCTGAGCTTGAAGGGGCCCACGATGGTCTTGTGCTCTCCCGTGACGATGTACTGCCGGATTTTCTCGCGGTCGAGGGAGCCGGTCCTCCCGACGGCCTCTTCCAGCATTTTTACGGCGGCGTAGGCGTTGGCGGCGTGGTAGGAAGGGTCCTCCCCGTAGGTATTGCGGAAACTCTGGAGGAATGTCCGGGAACCCGGATAGGAGATCCGCTCGTCGGGCTCCCACTGGGAGGCGCCGAACGCCCCTTCCGCCAGCGGCCCGAGCGCTTTCTGGAATTCCTGCATCGCCGGGCCCACCGATCCCGCGAAGCTGCTGTTCTTCATGTTCGCCCGGTCCAGCGCTCTTCGGAGGCCGATGCTTTCCTTGAGGAAGCCCGCCACGACGACGGCGTCCGGATTCCCGGCGGCGATCGCGTTTGCCTCCGCCGAAAGGGATAGTTCCTCCTTCCCTTCCAGAATGTTGTAGTGGACGACCTTCAGCCCGAACTTGTCGGCCCATTTTTTTGCGCCCTTCGCGGCGTACAGCGAGAAGGGGTCCGTGAAGCCGGTGATGGAAACCGTCTTCTTCTTTTGGATGGCGCAAAGTTCCAGGAACCCGATGAAGTACCGGTCCGTCGTGCTGAAAAGGCCGAAGGTGTAGCTGCGGGGGGTCTCCCAGATCCTTTCCGATGCGGCTCCCGCGGCAAGGACGGGATAACGGAACGTTTCGAACAGGTCGGCCGCAATAAGGGTCAGCTCGGAGGAGTAGGGGCTGAACGCAAGATCGACGGCTTTCCCCTGCAGCAAGTCCGCGTAGATCGCGGTGGCCTTATTCGCGTCGCTCTCGTCATCGGTGACGAGGAGCTTGACCGGCCGGCCGAGGAGCCCCCCCTTCCGGTTGATCTCCGTTTCCCAGAGACGGTAGCCTTTCTCCTGCATGCGGCCCATCTCCGCGAATTTCCCGGTAAGGGAGAGCGTTCCGCCGACCAGGATCGGTTTCTCCTTTTCTGCACGTTCCGCGAATGCTCCTGCGGGAACCGCAAGGAATGCCGCCAGGGCCAGCAGGGACAGCTTTTTACCGGTGGATGGGAACATGAGTCCTCTCCGGAGGCGAACGATTTTAAAAGGGTTATCGGCAGAACGGCGGGGAATCCTTAGATAAAAAAAGCTCGTGCGGAGGTCAGCCCGTACCCGGGCCGTCGGCTCGTTTTCTCTCCCGCATTTCCGCCAGGCCGGTGGCGAAGGGCAGGGCGAGCACGAGGAACCCGAGCGTCGCCACCCCCCGCCAGCCGGCGAAGGAATAGGCGTGGCCGCTCGCGGTGATGCCGATCGAGCCGCCCAGGTAATAGAACAACACGTAGAGGGAATTGGCCCGCCCCCTGCCGGAGGAGAGCCTCAAGTTCAAGGAGCCGGCCGCGGCGGAATGAATCGCGAAGAAGCCGGCGCACACTCCCGCGAGGCTTGCTGCGATCACCGGCAGCGAGGGGATGAAGGTCGCGGCGATGGCCGTCGCGAGGATCGCGGAACCCAGAACCATCGTGGCGCCGTTGCCGATCCGGTTGCTTAAGTTCCCCGCGACGGGACCGGTGAACGCGCCAGCGAGGTAAGAGAGGTACGTCAAGGTGATGACCTGCGTGGAGGCCCGGAAAGGCGGCGCGGCGAGATAAAAGGGCAGGTAATTGAACACGGAGGAGAATACGAAAAAGGCCCCGAAGGCGACGAAGAAAATGCGAAGCAGCTCAGGGCGGCGAAGCAGGCCCGAAAAACTCGCGGACGCTTCGGATATCTCCCTCCGTCCTTCAGGTTTCGGCAGCCAGCGGGCCGCGGCCAACGTTGCCGACAGCAGAAGGACCGACGCCGTGACAAAGGCGTAGCGCCAGTGCAGGGTCGGATGGATCCATCCCCCCAGCAACCTTCCTCCGAGTCCTCCCACCACCGTTGCGGAGATGTACGAGCCCGTCACCACGTTCAGCCGGTCCGCGGGAAGGCTCCGTACCAGGTGCACGACCAGGCAGGTGGTGAGGGAGGGGACGAAGAGCCCTTGCACGAACCTCGCCGCGATCAGGAGCGCCAGGTCCGTGGTGGCGGCGCAGAAAAGCCCGCATGCCACGATGACCGATCCGCCCAGGAGGATGATGGGGCGGATGGGATAGCGGTCCACCAGCATCCCGAACGGGAGGTTGGCCAGCGCGATTCCCAGGATGACCGCGGAGATGGTGAGAGAGGCCGTGGACGCGCTCACCCCGAACTCCGCCCGGAGCACCGGGAGGACGGGCTGCGTGATGTAGATCGTGGAGAAGGCGGCGGCCACGAGGGAAAAAATCAGGGCCTGCAGGCCGATGTGCTTTCCCTCGGGCATACGGTGGAAATTCCTGGTGGAGGAGATTGAAAAGCCCGGCCGGGAGGACGCCGGGCTTTTTCGAAGGTTATTCTACCGCAAATGATTTTTCCCGGGCGGGCGAACTGCGAGTCAGCATGGAGGAGTCGGAGGATTGCAAATCCAGTAATAGTTGTTGCCGATCTTTTTCAAGACGCAGACTTGGTCTGCAACCGCGCTTCTCATGGAAAGCGTCGGATCGGTTTGGCAGGCGACGGCGCTCGTCAAAACGATCGTCGCATCGGACGAAACGGAAACGACCTTTTTCCCGTTCACGGTCAGGTTCAGATCGCTTTGCCGGAAGGGGCCCTGGGGTTCAAGGAGAGTTTTTCCGGCCGATGCCTTGAGGATTTTGCTCCTGCTCACCTCGAGCACCATCGTTTTTCGGTCCGGCAAAGGAATTCTGATTTTCTTTGCCATGGGTTTCGCCGGCTTCTTCGCTTTCTTCATGACCTTCCTCCTTCCGGTGGTTGGGGGTTGGATTCCGGACCGCATCCTTCTCCTAGAGTGCGAGCGTGAACTTGAAAAAGACCGTGCGCTTCGGCTGGATCACAGGATTGAACGGATCCGTGTCATGGAATCGGAAGGACTTGTCGAACAGGTTTTTCGCCTCAACGGAGACGATTCCATGCCGGTCGGGGAGGCGGTATCCCGCAGATGCGTTCACGATCCAGAAACGGTCGGCGCCGGACTCTGCGGGCAGGGTGAGGTCCCTTGCGCGCAGGAAGAGTCCTTCCTGGTCGTACCAGGTGGCCTTCAGCCGGGCGATCAGCCCGGAAGGGTGAAATACGCTGACCCCCAGTGGGAATCGTTTCGTGGTTACCTGCACGACCCCTGGGTTCCGCGTTTCCCCGAAGTCGAACCGCTCATACTGGTATTCCGCGTTAAGGGCCAGCCACTGGCGGGGCGTCCAGTAGAGATAGGCGTGCCCCAGGCGCTCCTTCCAGTCCGTTCGTGAAAACTCGGCGAAGTTCACGTTGACCGGCACTTCCAGGTCCCTGCGGGAAACTTCCGCGCCGCCGGACAGGTCGGCCGAAAATTTATGGTCCACGGCGGCCCCATACCGCCACGAATCCGTGCCCGGCTGGTCGTTGAAGAACTGGTTGAAGCCCGCGACCTGGGTCGGCTCGATGGTCTGGCTCGTCAAGGACAGCGTTTTTGTGAATACCCGGAAGAGGCTCGCGCGAAGCGTTGTTTCGGGAAGGGGATTCCAGGTCACCCCCAGCTTCGGGTTGAACTGGTTGCGCTCCGGGGTCAAGCCTTTCGTGTCCTTTGCATCGTTGAGGAAATCGGCGCTCGCGCCGAGCGTCAGCGTCACGTTTTTCGGAAGGTTGATGTTCGAGTACAGGTAGACATTGGCGTGGTGGGTGTTGTTTTCCGTAACATCGTCGACGATGAATGGAAACGGGGGATCCGGGGGGAACGGGATGGAAACGTTTAAGATGGTCCGCCCACGGATGTTGGCGTATCCGCCGCCGCCGGTAAGGCTGAAGCATCCCGATCGGAACAGGTGCTGGAGTTCGCCGCTCTGGTGGTTTTCCCGGATCCTGGTATCGATGATGAGAGGATCCGAGTCGTTCTGGCCGAGTCTGGATTTTTCGTAGAGGAAAGAACCGATGAGGTCGGACCCCGGCGAAAAGGCATGGTGGAACCCGAGCCGCATGGAGCGGAATTTCTCCTCGTTCCGCTCGAACGAGAAAAAGTCGTCCGGCTGGAACCGGAGCGCGAGATCTCCTTTTACGGTGTCCTCGGACCGGAACTCCGCCTGGAGGCTGGTCTTGTGCGAGAGGCTTCCCTGGAGGAAGGCGTTGTAAATAGTGTTCCTGAGGTCGTTGTTGGCCCGGAATCCGTCCGTCTGGTAATGGAACTGTCCCAGACTGTACGAAAGTTTTCCGGATACTGCGGAAAAGACGAGTTCGTCCCCGAAGGTATGGCTGCTGCCTCCGACGCCGCTTGCCTGCAGGGCGAAGCGGTTCCTGTTGAAAAGGGGATTGAACTCGTTGAAGGAGAGACCCGCCGGCCCCGTCCCGCTCAGGATGGAAAGGTTGCCCTGCGCGAGGTGCGGCTGCAGCGGAGTAATGTTGACGGGCTGAAGCAGCTGGGCCTGCAGCAGCTCGCTGACCCTGGCGATTTCATGGCGCGGCAGCGCGGAGTAGGAGTCCGAAAGGAACCGGTGGGCGGAATAATTGGAGGGATCGGTGTTGAGGGATTTCCATCCTTCCACCAGGGCGAGCCGCTGGAACCCCAGGTCGTCGTAGATGCGACCCAAGCTCGCGCTTCGCGCCGCCAGGTCCTCGTCGAGCAGCAGGCGGGACCGGTAGACCGCGCGGTTGTCGTTCAGCGAGATCGATTTCTGAAGGTCGTGAAGCGCCTCGACCGGCCGGTTCAGGGTCTGCTTCCGGATCGCGTCGTAGAAATACGGCGTGGGATCGTTCGGATCGAGCTCCTTCGCCATCTCCAGCTGGCTGGATGCCGGCTTGTCCCGCTTCTCTTCGTAGTACGCCTTGCCCAGGTAGCTGCGGATAAGGGAATTGCCGGGATCGAGGCTCGCCGCGATTTCGATTTCCTCCCGCCCGGCGGAGAGATCCCCGTCCCGGATCATCGCCAGTCCCAGGCCAAGCCGCGACAGGGGATCCGCCTGGTCGAGCGCGATCGCTTTTTCGAAGGCTTCCCCGGAACTCTTCGTGTTCACCTGCGCCAGGTAGGCGTATCCCAGGACCGTCTGCGTCCGCGCCAGGTCGGGGGAGAGTTCCGCCGCCTTTTTCGCCGCCTTCAGCGCTTCATCGAGATCGCCGAACGACATCCGAAGCTCGGCCAGTCTTGCCCAGGCGAGGGAGTTCCCGGGCTCGGTTTTCACGGCATCCAGGAGGCTTCCCAGCGCGCCCGCGAGATCGAAGCGGGCCTGGAGAGCGTAGGAGAGCGCGATCCGAGCCGAGGAAGATCTCGGGTCCGCCTCCACCGCTTTCTTTGCGAGTCCGAGCGCCTTGTCCTTCTCGTTCTGCGCGACCGCGATGACCGACTGGAGCGCGTAGGCGGAGCTGTCCCCCGGCGCGGTTTTCAGCGCCTCCTCGATTTCGGCCCTCGCTTCATCCACGCGGCCCACGGAGAGCAGCTGCGAAACCCGCGCCCGCCGGTCGGAGGGTGCCCCTTGCTCCGCCGGGCGCGAGGGGAGGATCGGCGGATAATAGAGCGTCCACCGGACCGCGTCCCGCGGCCGGGCCACCACGAGCGGCATCGGCGCTCTCCCCGCCTCCGCCACGGCGGACTGGCCGCTCCCGAGCAGGAGGCCGCCGTTCGTGTTGGTTGCCGCCACCCGCCCCTCGAAGACCGAGAGGAGGGCCTTGTCGCGTTCCACCTTCGCGAGGAATTCGGTTCCTTCCACCCCGGCGTTCACGAAAGGGGTGTGGACGTTGAATTTACGGGGAGTGCGGCTGATGAAATACGCGGCGCCGACGATCAGGTCGATGAGGGAGATGCGCTCCTTCTCCGGCTCGGAGAACTTGACCGTGGTGTTCTGGTCGAGGCGCAGGAGCGTCTCATTCGGCAGGAGGAGGTCCGCCCGGCTCCGCTCCAGCACCCGGATCGTGTCGCCGGGGCAAAGCGTATCCTTGAACCTGGCGGGGCGCGGCAGCGGCTCGCCCGCTCCCTGGGCTTGCACGCTTCCCTGCACCGATACCACTTTCGCGGCCCATTGGCCGCAGGTCTGCGCAGTTGCATTGCCAGGGCACAGCAGCGCCGGGAGAATCCCCGCAACCAGCGTTGCCGCGATCCGGTTCCTGATCCGGTAAGGCTTCATCGCCCCCCCCTCGTCCGGCCCGCTATTTTTTCTCCATTCGAATCGCCCCGTCCCACGACTCTTCGGGCGGATCTTTCCGGTACCGCGCGCACAGGTCGATATAGAAGCGCGCAGGGCCATCTTCCCCAAGGCTGTCGGCGACCTCAAGGAATTTCTCCTCCGCCTCGTTCCACCGCTGTCGCCGGAACTCGTCGAGCGCTTCGGCGAAGCGGCCGCAGGCGATTCGCTGCAATTCGCCGGAGTCCGCCAGCCGGCAGATCAGCTCGTGGATGACGACCGGCTTCGACTTCCCGGCCATCAGGAATTTCCCGACCTCCCGCGTGAGAAAGCCGTTCATCTGGCGGACGACCTCCTCGGACGCCAGGATCCGGGTCCCGAGATGCTTGTTCAGCCCCTCGATCCTCGTCGCCGTGTTCACGATGTCCCCGACGGGGCGGTACTCGTAGTGATTGATTGCGCCGATGTTCCCCATCAGGATGTGGCCGGCGTGCAGGCCGATGCGGGTGGGAAGCTGCGTGGAGTCGGCGGAAGGGTTGAAACGCCGCATCGCGCGCGCGATGTCGAGCGCGGCGAGGCAGGATTGGTCCTTCAACGCCGGGTCGGGCTGGGCCGCCACCCAGATCGCCAGCATGGAATCCCCGATGACGTTCGACACGACGCCGCCGTGCTGCCGCACCGGATCGAAGACGGTCTCGTAATATCTGTTCATGAAGCTGCCGAGCTTCTTCGGGCCCATGGTCTCGGAGAGGGAAGTGTAATGCTCCGCATCGGTGACCAGGCAGATCCCGTAGACGAGCTGGTTGCTCGCCTTGAGGTCCGCGATGTTTTTCACCAGCTGGTCGACGACGTCGTTGGGCAGGTAATGCTCGAACGCCTTCCGGATGTTCCGGCGCTCCCGGTTCGAGTCGATGGCATTCCACAGCACCGTGGCCGTCAGCGCGAGAGGCGACTGGAAGAACAAGGGGATCGTCAACGGGTACCAGAGACCGGCGGCCGCGAAATGCTGCCTCGCGGCGACGAGGTACAGGATGCCTGCCCCCGTCACCCCCAGCGCGGCGACGACGGGAGAGAAGAGACGGCAGAAGGTTCCGATCGCCAGTCCCCACAAGAAGACGAGGACGATGCGCGCGCGAACATCCAGCTGCCGGACCGGCAGGTCCTCGAGCAGGTTCGCGAACGCGGTAGCGGCGATTTCGATGCCGCTCAGGTCCAGCCCGTTGGGCTGCGAGTAGACCGTGTAGAAGCCGTCCTTCTGCTCGGGCTGCCAGGATTCCGAGGACCCCACGAAAACGGCCTTGCCCTTCACATCGATCGGCTGCGCGCCGGCGGACCCTTCCGGGGACTGCAGGAACCGGTAATAAGGGATCGTCCGCATCGTCCGGGGCGGCCCGTAGAAATTCAGGTACCTGGACACGTCGCTCTGGTACATGCGGACGAGGGACGTGATCCGTTGCCGTTTCTCTGCATCGACCGGAAGAGCAGGCGATTTTCGTAGTTCCGCCAGCATCCGGTCGCCGATGGCGGGATCGCTTTCGAAGATGTTCCTGATATCCCGGACGATCGTTTCGACACCCCGGACAGCGGGGATGTCCTCCTTGTTGCGCGGCAGCTTCCCGGCCAGGTCCGGCCTCACCCGTTCCAGCAGGGTGCGAAACTCTCCGTAAACGGGCATTGCGAAAACCTGGAACCCCACGATCGGCATCGTCGGCGTCTCCCCCGCCCCTGTCCGGAACGTCCACCCCTTGCTCACCTTGAAGGGGATCTTGGGCAGGGGGAAGGGCGTCAGGGCGGCGGCAGCCTGCGAGAGGGGAGGGATGGGAGGCACGAGCTTCGCGATGTTGAGGTCGACGGCGGGCGTTCCTCCCTTGTCCGTCAGCGACACCGTTCCGCTCTGGAGGCGTTCGCAGAGGACCACGTTGCGCGCCTTGCCCACGGCCTCGGCAAACAGCCGGTCCTCCCCCCCCGAACGCGGTTCCTCGAAAAAGAGGTCAAAGGCGACGACGGAAGCGCCTCCCGCAGCAAGGCGCTCCGTGAGATTTGCGTGAAGGGAGCGGGGCCATTTTCGCAGGTCGTTTGGCAGGTTCAGAAAATCGGAGGAAGCCTTGTCGATGCTGACGATGAGAACCTCCGCCGGGGAAGGTCTCGCCCCTCTCAGGTGGAACAGGAGCTCCAGGTCGAGGTTTTCCTCGAGAGCGATTCCGAAAGGAAGGAGGCTTACGCCGAGGCCGGCAACTCCTGTTATAAGGCCAAGGATTACCGATTTGGAGAAACGGGACACCCGATGACTCCTGGCCTGAATTTCTTTGATGTCCGGGTCTGGTCTAACGTGAAAAAGTTATAACCACGTTCTGAAAATAGCAAGAGGGAAGTGGATGTCTTTCACTGCCGGAGAAAAGTTCAGGAAATCTCGACGCGCCGCTTGGGGGTGAGGATGGCCTTCGACAACTCCTGTCCCGGCGAAAGGACGGCGCCCGGCCAGAGGATTCCCCGGGTGACCGTTGCCCCTTCGCCGATGACGGCGTTTTCCTCTACCACCGCTTCGGGACCGATGTGCGCGCCGGATCCGATTTTTGCCTGCGCTGAAATGTAGACGGGGGGAGTGATCACGGAGTCGGCAGGTGCGGTGGGCAGATCCGCCTTCTGCCCCGGTTTTTCGGAGAGGAGCGCAAGGGTTCCGTACAGGTAGTCGGCGGGCGATCCGAATTCCCTGAAGTAGCCGGAAGAGAGAAATCCGAAGAGGGGCGCGCCGTCGCGGAGAAGCGGCGTGTAGGTCTCCCGGATGATGCAGGAGACCTTCCCGGCGGGTATCCGGCGCAGCAGTTCCGGCTCGAGGATCTGGAACCCCGTGTAAAAACCCGACCGGATGCCGCTGCCCGCCTCGTTCCCGAAGCCGGTGATCCGCCCCTCCCTGTCGATCCACACCGGGGTGTAGCGCTTCTCCGGGTCGGTGAAGAGGACAAGGGTGGCCAGCGCCTGTTTCTCCCGGTGGAAGGCGAGAGCGGAGGCGAAGGGGAACCGGACGACGGTGTCCGAGTTCGCGGTGACGAACGTCCCGCCCGAAAGGAGATTCCTGGCGTTCCAGATCCCTCCGCCGGTTCCCAGGATTTCCGGCTCCACGGTGTATTTCACGCCGATCCTCCTTCCCGCCCAGCCGCTCACCCGCTGCTGGATGAGCTTGGGCTGGCGGTGAAGATTCAGGACGAACTCCTTGATCCCCGCCCGGAAGAGGAACTCCATGTTGTAGGAGCACAAGGGACGCCCGAGGACCGGAACGATCGGCTTGGGCAGTTCGTAGGAGAGGGGGCGCAGGCGCGTCCCGAACCCCGCCGCCAGGATCATGCCCTTCACGGAGGCGCCTCCGCCGCGGCCTTCGAGGCAAGGGCCGCAAGAATGGGACGGAGCTTCCTCGACAGCGGGCGCATCCGCGGGTTCCGGTCGAAATTCGCGGCGAGGTGCGCGACCGTGGGCGGGATGAAGCGGAGGTAGAATGTCTTTCCCCGGTTGCGGGCCTGGTTGCCGAAGGTACCGATCGCCTTCACGTTCCGCTGAAGCGCGGCCGCATCGAGGTGCAGGGCGAAGGCGGAGGGGGGCCCCCATTTCGTCTTGAGCCCCGCGGGCGACGCGTGCCGGTAGGCGTAGCAGAGGTGATCGACCGCCTTTTCCGAAAGCGTCACGTAGGAGTCGCGAAACAAGGAGCAGAGGTCATAGAAGACATTTCCCATCCGGGCGTCCTGGAAATCGAGAATCCGCAGTTCGGGCCGGCCTCCCGGGTCGGCCGGAAGGACCATCACGTTGCGGCTGTGGTAGTCGCGGTGGGCGAGGACGCGGGGGAGCGCCGCAAGTCCCTCGAGGAAGGGGAGGAACAGGTCCTCGATCGCCCGCTCCTCGGTCTCGGACAGGGCGATCCCGCCGTATTCGCGGACGGCATGCTCGAAGAAGAAGTCGATCTCCTCGGCGAACTTCCTGACGTCGAAGGCCAGCCGGGCGGAGATGGCCTTCCCGTCCAGCGCCTTCGTCCCGTCCCACTGGATGCGCACGAGGATCTCCACGCACCGCTCGTAGAGGGGGAAAACGTCCTCCTCCGCGCGGGCGGCCTTGACGGCCCCCTCCAGCATCGTGTCGCCCGCGTCCTCCAGGAAGAGGAGCTTGCCTTCCGGCGCGGCCAGGTAGATTTCCGGCACGGGGACCCCCGCCTTGCGCAAATACCGGTGGACATTGACGAACGGGAGCTCCCCGCCGGACGGGACATCCTCGGGGTAGCGCATCAATACGAGGGAAGACAGGGGCGAGCCGGGGGCCATCCGGATGCGATAGTAGCGCCGGGTGGAGGCGTCGCCGGCCAGCTCGGTGACCTGCGCCATCCGGGAGGGAGCGCGGAAGAAGGTGGACAAGGCTGCCTGGATCGCCCGCTCGTCCACCGGGGGGGTCATGGCTTCAGCGGCCTCCGTCGAAAACCCGGGCAAGAGCGTCGCTGCACTCGACCAGGATCTCGTCGAAGCTCTTGTAGAATGCGTCGTCCCCCCGGGTGTAGTCGCGCAGCTCGACGGTGAAGGCCCCGTCGAAGCCGACTTCCCGCAGGGCGTCGACGGCCCTGTCCCAGGCGATCGACCCGCGGCCCGGAACAAAATGGTCGTCGCGGATCGCATGGTTGTCGGAGGCGTGAACGTGGATCAGCCGCTCGCCGGAAGCCCGGACGGCGTTGAGGACGTTTTCCTGGATGTTCGCGTGTCCCAGGTCCAGGCAGACGCCGACCCGCCCGGGAGGGTAGCGGTGCACGATGTCGAGGATGACCTCCACCCGGCCGGAAGGGAGAGGCGTGTTCTCCACGGCGAACCGGACGTTCTCCGGCACCCGTGAGAGGAGCTCGTTCAGGGAGGAGAGGAAGGCGGCCCACCGCTGGGGGTACCACTTCTCGGCGGG
>Ga0334722_10000601_pt1 | contig 51392 bp, 48 predicted proteins | sample C3_bottom_MG_FD_207210 | JGI IMG/M metagenome (GOLD analysis project Ga0334722, IMG submission 207210) | Sediment microbial communities from Yellowstone Lake, YNP, Wyoming, USA - C3_bottom | ecosystem: Environmental > Aquatic > Freshwater > Lake > Sediment | place: USA: Wyoming | collected...
GGGGTACCCGAGCAATAGGGGGGAGGATGCCGCTCTACGAATACCGGTGCGGCGCGTGCTCGCGGGTCTTCGAAGCCTACACGCGCCTGTCCGATGAAGGAAAGCGTGCAGACTGTCCGATCTGCGGGGGTGCCTCCGAAAAAATAGGGATCTCCCTCTTCCGCACAACGGATTCGGGAGAGGGCTCCAAGCCGGGGGGGTCTTCGTGCGGGGGAGGGTCCAGCCGCTCGCCGTTCAGCTGAACGTGAGGAGCGCCCGGCGGTCGCCGGGCATAGCCATGAAGAGTGATTTCGGGAGGATGATGTCATGTGGGGCGACTGGATACCGCTGGTGCTGATCGCCGTCGTGTTCGCCGTTTATTTCCTGGCTGGCAAGGGCGGTTGAGGATCGTGCTGAAGCGTGTCCCCCGGCCGGGCGTCGGGGGAGAAAGGGGGGGCCTGGAGATGTTCATCACGGTGAGAAGCGGAAAATCCATCGGCGATGTCCGCCAGAAGTTCGAGGACGCCGCGGCCGAGCGGAAGTTCGGCGTACAGGCCATTCACAACGTAACGGCGACGCTCCGGTCCAAGGGGCTGGAATTCGACCGAAAGCTTTACATCTACGAAGTGTGCAACCCGGCGGCTGCGAAGAAGGTCCTGGACAAGAACATAAAGATCGCGACGGCGCTTCCCTGCCGCGTCTCCGTTTACGTGGACGGGAAAGACGTCGTGCTCGAGACCCTCAAGCCCACGATACTGTTGAAGGTGTTCGACGAGCCGGCGCTCGAGCCCACGGCGAAGGAAGTCGAGGCGGCGATCGAGGACATCATGCGCGAGGCGGCAAGATAAGGGACGTCCCTTATGACGAAGGCGTAGCGCCTTCCGAACGAGCCTACCGCAGGATGTTCAGGGTGGGCTTGATGAGTTCGAGAAATTCCATCCGCGTCGACTCGCGCGTCCGGAAGACGCCCAGCATCGCGGAGGTGACCGCCTTGGAGTTCTGCTTCTCCACGCCGCGCATCATCATGCACAGGTGAAACGCCTCGATCACGACCGCCACGCCCTGCGGTTTCAGCGTGTCCATGATCGCCGTGGCGATCTCCTGGGTGAGCCGCTCCTGGACCTGGAGCCGGCGCGCGTAGAGCTCGACCACCCGGGCGATCTTGGAGAGCCCCACGATGTTTTTTTTCGGCAGGTACGCCACGTGGCACTTCCCGAAAAAGGGGAGAATGTGGTGCTCGCACAGGGAGAAGATGTCGATGTCCTTGACGATCACCATCTCGTCGTACTGCTCGTGGAAAAGGGCGCGCTGAAGGACCTCCCGGGGGTCCTGGGCGTAGCCGGAGGTGAGGAAGCCGATCGCCTTCCGGTACCGCTCCGGCGTCTGCTTCAACCCTTCGCGGTCGGGGTCCTCCCCAATCTTGATCAGCAAGTTTCGTATCAGTTCCTGCATAATGGAACCATCATATAGCACGAGGGGGGTCGCCCAAAATGAAAAAGGGACCGGCCAGGGGCCTTTCCGGGGCCATCGCCCGGGGCCTGCAGCAGGCGCTGCTGAACGAGGTGGACGGGCGGGAGTTCTATCGGATGGCGGCCCGGAGCGCCCGCCACGACGGCGCGCGGCAGATGTTCACGTTCCTGATGGAGGAGGAGGAGAAGCACCGCGAGGCGATCGCCGCACAGATCGCCCGGATGACCGAAGGGAAGCCGCCGGAGCGGATCCGGGCGGCGGCGGACCGGAAGGCGATCCGGAAATTCCGCTCCCCGCTGTTCACGGAGGATTTCGTCGCGAAGGGGAAGAACGTGGAAGGGGAGGCGGCGGCGCTCTCGATCGGGATGACGCTGGAGAAGCGGGCGATCGAGCAGTTCGGCTCCCTGCGGAAGAAGGTGCGGGGGGACGCCCCCGCGGAGCGGCTGTTCGACGACCTCCTCGCCTGGGAGAAGGAGCATCTCGACATCCTGGCGCGGCAGTACGAGCAGCTTCGGGAAATGTACTGGGAGGAAGCACGCTTTTGGCCGTTCTGACATGAGGACCGATGAAGAGTTGATGGAGCTCTACCGGAAGGGGAGCCGCGACGCGTTCGAGGAGCTCTTCGCCCGGTATCACGGGAAGGTGATTCACTTCGCCTACCGGATGACGGGGGACCAGGCCAGGGCGGAGGATGCGGCCCAGGAGACGTTCTTGAGGATCGCCCGCGCGGCGTTCACCTGGCAGCCGAAGGCGAAATTCTCCACCTGGATGTACACGGTCGCCCGCAGGACGACGCTCAATTTCCTCCGGGACGAAAAGGAGGAAGGGGATAAGGTGCCGATTCCCCTTGGGGAGGAAGCCGGGGACGGCTCGCCCGCACTGCAACTCCGTGGGCCCAGTGCCCTGAACCCCGAAGAGATGGCATGGAGCGCGGAGATCCAGGAGCGGTTCGCCGCGGCCCTCCAGCGGCTTCCCGAAACCTACCGGGCGGCGTTTATCCTGAATCGGGGAGACGGCTTGTCCTACGAGGAAGTGGCTACCGTGCTTGAAATTACGGTGCAGGCGGTCAAGAGCCGCATCTTCCGGGCACGGGAAATGCTGATGGAATCCCTTTCCGGGCTGTTGCCGTGAAACCATTTTCAGCCATCCGGGTTTACAAAGAAAAGCGGGGATATTTCTATGGAATGCCGTGACTTTAAAGAACACATCAGCGCCTCGATCGACGGGGAGGTTCCTCCGGGGGAGGCCCGCCGGATCGAAGAACATCTCGCAGGATGCGCGGAATGTCGTGTTCTTGAGCGGAAGATGCGCGCGATCGGGATCGGGGTTGCGAGGACCGAGGGAGTTGTCCCTTCCGATTTCCGCGAGAAGCTGTTCGCCCGGATGGAGGCGGAGGACCTCCTCCCGCGGCGCCGCAGCCTCTTTGTCTTCTCCATCCGATGGGCGGCGGTTCCGCTGGCAGCGGCGGCGGCGCTGGCCCTGTTCCTGCTCACTTCGCCGGAAAAGGGGAAGGATACCGTCTCCCCGCAGGGGCAACTTCCGGGCGTCGCCCGGCAGGCGCCGGCCACTGCGCGTGTCGGCGGGGAGCTCACCTCGGAGGAACAGGAGATTATCGCCCACCTCGACGTCCTGGAGGATCCATCGGCGTTCGATGCGCCCGGGGACGTCGACGAAATGGAGATCTTCGAACCTTCGCGCAGGAGGCAGGGGTGAGCCTCACGGCCTCCGGCGGGATGCCTGGAAGGACTCTGGGGGCGGCGCTCGTCGTCCTCGTGCTGTGTCTCGCTTCTCCCTGCGTCGCGGCGGATGCGCAGAACCGTGGAGGAAACCCGGAAGGGATCCAGAAAACTCGACCCGGGGAGATCACACCTGATAGACTGGAGCGGTGGCGGCAGATGACGCCGGAGGAGCGGGAGCGGGTCCGGGAGCGCTACCGCAGATGGAAGGAGCTTCCTCCGGAGCAGCAGGAGCGGATCCTCGAGCGCCGGCGGCGCTGGCGGGAGCTCCCCGAGTCGGAACGCAATTACCTGCGGGAGCGGCGCGAGATCTACCGCAATGCCTGGCCCGAGGAGAAGGCGGTCATCAACAAGTTCTTCCGGCGCTGGCGGGAGCTCCCTCCCGAGCGGCGCCAGGCGCTGAAGCGCAAGTTTGTGGAATGGCGCGTCATGCCCGCGGCGGAGCGGGACGAGCAGATGATGAACTGGCCGTTCTATCGGAATCTTCCCCCGGATGACCAGCGGGTCATCCGGAGATTCCTCTTCTCGGAGCCTGTTCCGCAGCCGTCGCCCGACCGGCGCAACTCCCCGGGGAACGCCCCTCCCGCGGGCCCCGGAAGCCCGGGCGGCACGACCCGGCCGCCTCGTGAGTGATCCCCGGCAGGCCTGGATGCGCATCGCGCTCCGCGAGGCGGCGAAAGCCGCCACTTCCGGCGAGGTTCCCGTGGGCGCCGTGGTCGTGGGGCCTTCCGGAGAGATCCTCTCCCGCGCCTACAACCGTCCCATAACGGAGAACGATCCGACTGCCCACGCCGAAATCATCGCCCTTCGGAAGGCGGCAAAAAAGATCGGCAACTACCGGCTCGAGGGATGCCGCCTGATCGTGACGATCGAGCCGTGCCCGATGTGCGCGGGCGCGGCCGTCCACGCCCGCATGGCCGAAATTATTTACGGAGCCGACGACCCGAAGACCGGCGCCGTCCGGAGTCTCTACCGGATCGCATCCGACCCTCGACTCAACCACCGCATGTACGTCATCTCCGGCGTCCTTGCCGAGGAGTGCTCCGCCCTCCTCAAGGAATTCTTCCTCTCCCGCCGCTAGGGACGGTCCTGATGGAGGACCTGGCAGGACCGCAAAGGGACCGCAGTTACACAAACGAGGTTGATAGACCGAAAAGGGATGCCAGGACCGTCCCGGTTTTTTAGAACACCGATGGAGGACCTGGCAGGACCGCCCCGGTTTTTTAAAACAGCGGGGAGAAGATCCGGGAGGTGTCCTCCAGGAGGCGGACGAGTTTCGGCCGGCGCCCGAAAGCTGCGGGATCGAGTTCGGCGGCGAACGAGAGGTCCGTTTCGAATCCTGCCGCGAGCGCATCGATCTCCTTCCGTCCGTAGAGGAAGACCCCCATCTCGAAATTGAGGAAGAAGCTCCGGATGTCCACGTTCGAGGAGCCCACGACCCCGACGTCGTCGTCGATGATGAGCACCTTGGAATGGAGGTTCGTCGGCAGGTAGAGCCAGACCTTCACTCCCGCAAGCATCAGGTCGTCGAAGTACGAGCGGCCCGCCAGCTCCACCGACTTCAGGTCCGATTTCTCCGGCACGATCAGGCGCACGTCGACCCCGCGCAGGGCGGCGTTCTCGAGGCAGGTGCTGATCGCGTCGTCGGGGACGAAGTAGGGCGTCGCGATCCAGATCCTCCTGCGGGCCAGCGTGAACGCCGTGAACACTCCCTGATAGATGGGACGCATCGCGCGGTCGGGCCCCCCGGCCACGACCTGGAGCAGCCCGTCCGCCAGATTCCCGCCGGAAACCGGCAGGGCAGGGAACAGGTTCCCTTCCGGTCCGGTCTCCTCCGTTGCGAACGCCCAGTCGTCCAGAAAAATGGCCTGCAGGTCCCGCACCCCCGCCCCTTCGATCCGCACGGCGCTGTCCCGCCACAGGCCGGGACCCGCTCGCGGGTGCAGGTAGCGCTTCCCGATGTTCATCCCCCCGGTGAAGGCGGCACGCCCGTCGGCGATCAGCAGCTTGCGGTGGTTGCGCAGGTGGGCCGACCACTTCCGGTGCAGCGGGAGCGCGGGAAGGAACTCCGCGACTTCGCCGCCCGCTTTTCGCAACGGGCGGACGATCTGGTGCAGCGCCCGCCAGGAGCCGAGCGCGTCCAGGAGCAGCCGTACCCGGATCCCCGCCCTTGCCCGGGATGCGAGGGCGTGGATGAACCTCTTTCCGACGACGTCGACATCCAGGATGAAGAACTCGCCGTGGATGTGGTCGCGGGCCCCTTCGATCAGCTCGAGGACTGCATCGAACGCCGCCTCTCCTCCATCGATGACGGTGACCCGGTTCCCCGCGACCGGCGGGGGCGCACCGGCCGTCATCAGGACGCGGCCGCACGTCGAGGAGAGGGGCGAGGGGAGATTTTCCGGCCGGACCCGGTTTTCGACGGAACTTTCGATGGAGCCGACCGCGCCGATCTTCGCGCGGATGTGGCGGCGGATCCGGCGTCCCCCCACGAGGAAGTAGAGAGGGACGCCCACCACCGGAAGCAATGCGATGGAGAGCACCCACGCGACCGTTGCGGCGGGCTGGCGCCGCTCGAGGATGATCCGGGGGATCAGAATGAGGGCGAAGACATACCCCGCCGTGGAGAGGACCAGCGCGGCAATCCGCCAGCCGTCGTGCATCGGTCGCCTCCCTTGGCATGCTTTTCAGCGGCGTCGCGTTTCCGTTATAATACCCCCCTTACGCGCGGAGGGGTACCGAAGTGGCCGTAACGGGGTCGACTCGAAATCGACTTGGCGGTGCGAGCCGCATTTTTGCGCCCATCGGGCGAAAATTGGCGTCTCGGTGGGATTCGAACGCGAGGACACCGCCGAGCGGGCAGCGAGGAAGAGCGCGACCTTGCGGAGCGCGAAAGGTGGCCGAGCCGGCCGGAAGGGCGATGGCGTGATCGCCGAGCCTCATCGGTCGAATCCCACCCCCTCCGCCATTGCTTGCGGGTTTGTTTGGGGTTTGACCTTGCCTTGGGTGTGAACGCGTTCCGCTGCCCTTGCACCTGTAGCAGTTTCCCCGTAGGATAGATTCTTCGCGTTCAGGCATGTGCCGGGGACCCTTCCGGGGGTGCGCCGGCGGCCAGGCCCGCCGCAACGGAAGGCGGCAAACCCCGTCAGGTCCGGAAGGAAGCAGCGGTAGCCGCACAGCTCCGTGTGCCGGCGGCTCCCCTGGCTGCCGGCGGACTCCCGGAGGGGGGATCCACCGGAGGGGGAGCATATGGCGTACGAGGCGCTGGCCAGGAAATGGCGCCCGAAGGGATTCGAGGAGGTCGTCGGGCAGGGGCACGTCACCCGCGCGCTCGCCAACGCCATCTCGCTCGGGAAGATCCACCACGCCTACCTGTTCTCGGGGACCCGGGGGGTGGGGAAGACCACCTTCGCGAGGATCCTCGCCCGCGCGCTCAACTGCGAGAAGGGGCCCACCGCGGCCCCCTGTCTCACCTGCGGCGCCTGCCGGGAGATCCTGGCGGGCGCGGCCACGGATGTCCAGGAGATCGACGGGGCGTCCAACACCGGCATCGACGACGTGCGCCGCCTCCGCGAGAACGCCGCCTACGCCCCCGCCCGCCTGCGGTACAAGATCTACATCATCGACGAAGTGCACATGCTCTCGAAGTCGGCCTTCAACGGGCTTCTGAAGATCCTGGAGGAGCCGCCCCCTCACACCGTTTTCGTCTTTGCCACCACCGAGCCGAACCGGATTCCGGACACGATCCTTTCCCGCGTTCAGCGATTCGACTTCCGGATGCTCTCCGAGGAGGAGATCCTCAACCGCCTCAAGGAGATGGCGGAGGCGGAGGGGATCCACGGCGAAGAGGATGCCCTCCGCCTCATGGCGCGTTACGCCTTCGGGTCGATGCGGGACGGCCAGTCGATCTTCGAGCAGGCGGCGGTGTCGGGAAACGGCCGCATCACCGCGGCCCTCGTGGAGGAGATGCTGGGCCTGGTCGGCACGGAGGCGGCGATCGACCTGGCGGGCGCGGTCGTGTCGGGGGGCGCCGGCGAGGCGATCCGGAAGTTCTCCGCGCTCCTTTCCCGCGGGGCCGACCTCAAGTTTCTCTACCTCTCCCTGGTGGATGTCCTGAGGGACGCCGCCGTCTGGAAGTTCACGGGGGACGACCAGTTGCTGTTCCGCCACTCCCCCTCTTCACTTTCCCGCATGAAGGAGCTGTGCGCCCGGAAGAGCCGGGAGGAATGGATGTTCCTGCTGGACATCGCCTTCCGTTCGGAGAAGGACGTGCTGGGCACGGAGTTCCCGCGCCTGGGGTTCGAGCTGCTCCTCCTTCGCCTGGTCAACGCCCCCGGCCTTCTCGACGTGGAGGGGCTGACCGGCGCGCAGGGCCCGGATCCTCCCCCGAAAGCCCAGACGACCTACGCGAAACCTCCTCAGGCCGCGAAGGCGGAGCCTGCATCCGGAACTTCCAGGACGAGTGCGTACGTTTCCCCTGCCGCCCACAGGGCGAAGGAGGGGGAACTCTGGGACGCCCTCCTGAAAAATCTGGGCGTGAAGAAAAGGACCGTCCTTCTGGGCCTCCTCTCCCAGATGAAGGGGCGGCAGGAAGGGGACGTGCTCATCATCTCCTCCCCCCACCAGTTCGTGCTCGACCGGCTTCGGGAGGAGGACAAGTGGCCCGTCCTCCTTCAGGCGGTCACCGAGGTCGCCGGGAAGAAGATCGAGGTCCGCCTCTCCGTTTCGGGGGAAAAAAAAAGCCCTGAAGCAGGAGCCGCAGGGAAAGAGGAGGACCGCCTGGAGAAAAGGGCCCTTTCGGATCCGCTGCTGACGGAGGTCCTCCGCGAGTTCGAGGGGGCGACTGTCCTGGAGATCCGGCCGGCCCCCGGGAAGGAGCCGATGCCGGAAGGCCCGGAGCCCGAGGAAGCGGCGCCTGCGGCGCCCGATGAGGAGGCGGAAGGGGGATAAGGATGGATCTGCGGGACATGCTCAAGCAGGCGCAGGAGATGCAGGCCCGCCTGGCGAAACTCCGGGAGGAACTGGCGGAAAAGACCGTCGAGGCGTCCGCGGGCGGCGGGATGGTGACCGTCGTTGCGAACGGCAGGCAGGAGGTCCTCTCGGTGCGGATCGAGAAGGAAGTCGTGTCCCCGGAGGAGGTCGATCTTCTCCAGGACCTCGTCCGCGCGTCGGTCAACGAGGCCCTGTCGCGCTCCCGGGAGATGATGGCCGAAGAGATGGCGAAGATCACGGGGGGGATGAACCTCCCGGGACTGTCGTAAGCCTGTGTCCTATCCCAAGCCGCTGCGCCGGCTCATCGCCCTGCTCTCCCGGCTCCCCGGGATCGGGGAAAAGACGGCGACGCGCCTTTCCCTCCACCTGCTGAAGATGCCGCGCCCCGCGTTGCGGGAGCTGGGGGAGGCTATTGCCGGCCTTTCCGATGCTGTGATACGATGCTCCAGATGTTTTAACATCGCGGATGTGGACCCGTGCACCCTGTGCACGGACCCCGCGCGCCGGGACGACGTAGTCTGCGTCGTTGAAGACCCCACCGACATTGTCCCGATCGAAAAAAGCGGGGAGTTCAAGGGGAAATACCACGTCCTGGGGGGGGCCATCTCCCCGATCGACGGGGTGATGCCGGAGGATCTTCACATTCGCGAGCTGCTGGAGCGGATTTCGCAGGGGGGGGTTGGGGAAGTCATTCTTGCGACGAACCTGACGGCGGAAGGGGAAGCCACCGCCTCCTACCTTGCCGGTGTCGTCAAGCCGCTGACCGTCCGCGTCACCCGGATCGCCTACGGCATGCCCGTCGGGTCGGACCTGGAGTACACCGACGAGATCACGGTCGGCCGGGCGATCAAGGGACGCCGGGAAGTCTGACGGAACTTGACATCGTTCATGGGGGCGGGTAACCTGCCGGGAATTTTGGCGGGAACCAGTCGAGGTCATAAGGGAATATCACTTGAGAGGGGCGAAGAAATGACGCAGAGCAAGGCGGCGGGGAAGCTGCCGGTCAAGAACGACCTCGGGTTCTTCGAGATCCGGATGGAGAGCATCGGCGGCCTGGGCGCCAACGTGGCGGGGAAAATCCTGACCGAGGCCGCCATTCTGGGGATGGGGATGAACGGCGCGGGGTTCGCCTCGTACGGCTCCGAAAAGAAGGGGACGCCGGTCAAGGCGTTCGTCCGGGTGTGCGAGGCCGGCCAGAAGGTGCGGGTGAACAGCCCGGTCGAGGAGCCGCACGTCCTGGCGATCTTCCACGAGGCGCTGGCCAAGACGGTCCCGGTGACCGCCGGGGCGATCCCCGGCAAGACGACGGTGATCCTCAACACCCGCAGGACGCCCGCGCAGGCGCGCGACTTCCTGAAGCTCGAAGGGGGGCGCGTGGGCACGGTCGACGCCATGGAGATCGCGATGGCCACCGGCTCCCGCGTGAACATGGTGATGATGGGCGCCACCGCGAAGGCGGCGGGGTTCTTCGAATGGAAGGCGCTCGAAGCCGCCATCCAGGAGGCGTTCGGCAAGAAGTACCCGGCGTTGATGAAGGGGAACCTTACGGCCCTGAAGCGCGGCTACGACGAGGTGAAGTTCGAGGAGTTCCCGGCCGACGGGAAGTATCCGGCGACGCCGTTCCGGCGCGAGGTCCCCAAGCTCGGCTACGAGAACGCCCCCATCGGCGGGACGATCTACTCCGTGGGGAACATGCGGTTCAAGGACCTGTCCACCAGCCGGACGGGGATGATCCCCCTGTTTATCCTGGACAAGTGCACGCGCTGCGGCGAGTGCGACATCACCTGCCCCGACTACTGCTTCGTCTGGGAGAAGGGCAAGGACCCCAAGACGGGCAAGGACGGGATGGTGCTCCTGGGGATCGACTACCAGTACTGCAAGGGGTGCCTGCGCTGCACCCACATCTGCAAGTTCGGCGCCCTGCTCCCCGTCAAGGAGGCGGAGCAGGACATGGAAAAAATCACCGTAAAGCACAAGTTCCTGAAATAAGTTCGTCAAGGGAGAAGAACATGGCCGAAACGGCAAAGAAGACAGACGGGCGGGCCGCGCAGGAAGTCGTCGTTCACAGCGGAAACGAGATCGCGGCGATCGCGGCCAAGCACGTCAACTACCACATCATGGGGTATTATCCCATCACCCCTTCCACGGAGGTCGCGGAGACGCTCGATGCGATGAAGGCGGAAGGGGAGCATGACATCCGGATGATCCCCGGCGACGGCGAGCACGGCGCGGCCGGCATCTGTTTCGGCGCCACGACGGCGGGCGGGCGCGTGTTCAACGCGACGTCGGCCAACGGGCTCCTCTTCGCGTTCGAACAGCTTCCCGTCCAGTCGGGGACCCGGTTCCCGATGGTGTTCGATATCGTCACGCGGTCGGTGTCGGGGCCGCTCGACATCCGCGGCGACCACAGCGACATCATGCTGGTGATGAACACCGGCTGGATCATCCTGATGGCTTCCGACGTCCAGGCGGTCTACGACATGAACATCCTGGCGCCCAAGATCGGCGAGGACCTGTCGGTCCGGCTCCCCGTGATGGTGGCGTACGACGGCTTCTTCACCTCGCACCAGAAGCGCCGGGTGGAGATCTTCTCCGATCCGCAGGTGGTTCGGGACTTCCTGGGGCCGTTCGTCCCCACGGTGACCTCGGTCGACCCGCGCAAGCCGGTCACCATCGGTCCCTACATGAACGACCCCGACCTCATCAACAACAAGAAGCAGCAGGCCGACGCGATGGTGCGTGCCGACGCGGTCATCAAGAAGGTCTTCGCCGAGTACGCGAAGCTTTCCGGGCGCGAGTTCCCGGTCGTCGAGCTCTACCGGATGGAGGACGCGGAAGCCGCCCTGTTCATCCTGAACTCCGCGGCGGAGACCGCCAAGGAGGCGGTCGACAGCTTAAGGAAGCAGGGAAAGAAGGTGGGCCTGATCCGGCCCAACGTGATCCGGCCGTTCCCGTTGAGGGAGATCCGCGAGGCGTTGAAGAACGTCAAGGGGCTCGTGGTCGCCGACCGGCAGGACAACTACGGCGCCTACGGCGGGGCGATGACGATCGAAGTGAAGGCGGCCCTGCAGGGCCTGAAGGGAAACAGCACGCAGGTCGCCGGCCGGATCTACGGCATCGGCGGGAAGGAGTTCTTCGTCGAGGACGGCGAGGCGATGCTCAAGGAGGCGCTGGAGATCGCCCGCACGGGCGAGGTCAAGGTCCCGTACGACTACTTCGGCGTCGACCGCGGCGAGAAGGGGTATGAGCCGGCCAAGGCGTTCGAACCGATCGGCGAGGAACAGGCCAAAGGGCTGGTCCGGATCGAGACCACGCCGGAGGGCAAGATGGACGTCAAGGGTCTGAACATGCGGGCCCTGACCGAGCGCCCGAAGCGGCTCTCTCCCGGGCACGGCGCCTGCCCCGGCTGCGGGATTTTCGTGAACCTCAACACGTTCCTGAAGGGGATCGAGGGGTTCGTGACCGTCCTGTTCCACACCGGCTGCGGGATGGTGGTCACGACCGGTTACCCGTACACCTCCCACAAGATCACCTACATCCACAACCTCTTCCAGAACGGGGCCGCGACGCTCTCGGGCGTCGTCGAGATGTTCGAGGAGCGGAAGAAGCGGGGGGAAATCCCCAAGGACGAGAAGATCACCTTCCTCATGGTGACGGGGGACGGCGGGCACGATATCGGGATCGGCCCGTCCCTGGGCGCCGCCGCCCGCAACTCGAGGATGATCATCATCGAGTACGACAACCAGGGGTACCAGAACACCGGCTCCCAGCTCTCGTTCACGGTGCCGATCGGGCAGTCGACCTCCACGTCGAACTACGGGCCGGCGCAGAAGGGGAAGGCGACGCACCACAAGGACACGGCGCAGATCTTCAACGCCGCCCATATCCCGTATGTCTTCACGGCGGCGGAGAGCCACCCGCGCGACATGATCCGCAAGGCCGCCAAGGCGCAGAAGTACGCGGACGAAGGGCTGGTGTTCGGCAAGCTCATCTCGATGTGCCCGCTGGCGTGGCGCACGGAGGAACGCCTCTCCGTGCCGATCATCCAGGCGGCGGTGGACTCCTGCTTCTTCCCGCTCTACGAGATCGAGCGCGGAATCACGACGCTCAACTACGACCCGGAGGAAAAGGGGAAGAAGGTGCCGGTGACGGAGTGGATCAAGCAGATGGGGAAGACGAAGCACATGCTCAAGCCCGACTGCAAGGACGTGCTGGATTCGTTCCAGGCCGAGGTGGACCGCCGCTGGCTGCGCATCAAGGAGATGCACAAGAACCCCCTCCTGTAGGGACGGTCCTGAGAGACAGCCTGGCAGAGTCACAAAGGGATCGCGGTTCACGACTGAGGGGGATAAGGGAACAGGGACCGCCAGGACCGTCCCGGTTTTCAACGGCAGCCTGAGAGACAGCCTGGCAAAGTCACAAAGGGACCGCGGTTCACGACTGAGGGGGATAAGGGAACAGGGACCGCCAGGACCGTCCCGGTTTTCAACGGCATTAAGGCCCGGGGGCACAAGCCCCCGGGCCTTTTCTTTCTTTATGGTAGGATAACTCCATTTTCAACGAGGAATCTCCTCGACGAGAGGAAAAGGGGGGGGAACATGCGCGGAAAAAGGATGTCGGCGCTGTGCGCCGTGATGGTCGGTGTGTTGTTCCTTGCCGGGTCCGCCGCCGCCGCGGAGAAGACGCTTCGCCTGAGTCACATCACCGCCCAGGACTCGCCGTGGGACAAGGGCGCCCGGAAGTTCGCCGAGCTCGTGGCGAAGAACACCAAGGGGCGCATCGAGGTGAAGGTCTTCCCCCAGAGCCAGCTGGCCAACGGCAGCCAGAAGGCGGAGCTCGAGATGCTCCAGTCGGGCGTCCTGGACATGACGTGGGATTCGCCCATCATCCTGGCGCTCTTCCTCGACAAGCGGTTCGACGTCTTCAATCTCCCGTGGCTCTATTCCTCGATGGACGTGGCCAACCGGGTCGCCGACGGCAAGATGGGCGAGCTGGCCATGAAATGGCTGGAGGAGAAGGGGGTCGTCGGCCTCGGCATCGGCGTCAACGGCTACCGGGAGCTCACGAACTCCAAGCACCCCATCACCCAGCCCGACGACATGAAGGGGATCAAGTTCCGCGTGGCCGGCAGCAAACTGTACCTTGAAACGTTCAAGCTGCTCGGCGCAAACGCCGTCACCATGAACTTCGGGGAAGTCTTCACCTCCCTGCAGCAGGGGGTGATCGACGGGCAGGAGAATCCCACCGCCATCATCTACTCGAGCAAGCTCTACGAGGTCCAGAAGTACCTGACTCTCTGGAGGTACTCGTTCGATCCCCTGATCCTGTGCGTCAACAAGAAGTTGTTCGAGAGTCTGTCGCCCCCCGATCAGCAGGCGCTGCGCGCCGCCGCGAAGGAGGCCGTGGCATACGAGCGTGCCCTTTCCGCGGAGGAGGAGAAGGTCCTCCCGGAGAAGCTGAAAGGCCTGGGGATGCAGGTCGACTCCCTCACATCGGCCCAGCTGGCCGTCTTCAAGGAAAGGGTCAGACCGGTCTACAAGACGTTCGAGGAATCCATCGGGGCGGACAACATCAAGCTGATGCTGGCCGAGGTGGAAAAGGCCGAGAAAGCGCCGGCCGCGCCCGGGAAGAAGCCCGCTCCGGGGAAAAAGAAGTAAGGAAAGAGGGGGGCTCCGCGGGAAGCCTCTCGTGCTCCGGCGTGCCTGGGACAACCTGGAGGAGGCGCTCCTGTGCCTCCTCCTTTCGGTTATGGTGCTGATCACCTTCGTCACGGTGGTCACCCGGTACCTCTTCAATATCCCGCTGTCCTACATCGACCAGCTGGTCCCCAACCTCTTCGTCTGGGTGACGTTCCTGGGGTCGTCCGCCGCGGTGAAGCGGCACGCCCACCTGGGCTTGTCCGCGCTCTACGATGCGATGCCCGCACGATTGCAACGCGGGGTGGATGTCGCCGTTCTTCTCGTGACGTCGGGTTTTTTTGCGGTCACCGCATGGTACGGCGTCCGGGTCGTCCTCCTGCAGATGGAGAACAAGATGATGGCATCCCTCGGCTACCCGAGCTGGATGATCGGACTCGCGGTGCCCGCCGGCGCGGCGCTCTTCGTCATCCGGAGCCTGGAAGCGTGGCGGCGGCATCGGCGCGGCTTGCCCGCGCCCCCGCGCGAGCCGGCGCAAGGAATCTGATGGACCCGCGCATCGCGGTCCTCCTCTTCGGCAGTTTCGGGGCGCTTCTGTTCCTGAACTTCCCCATCGCGGCGGCCCTCGGAATCTCCAGTATCTTGAGCGTTGTGGTTTTCGACCTCGCGCCCCTCCAGCTCCTTCCCCAGCAGCTTTTTTCCGCCACCGACTCGTGGACGCTCCTTGCGGTCCCCTTTTTCATCCTCGCGGGGAACCTCCTCGCAAAGACCGCGATCTCGGAGCGCCTGATCCGCCTGGCCACCGTCATCGTGGGCCAGTTCCCTGCGGGGCTTGCGATGGTGGGGGTGGTCGTCTCCATCTTCTTCGCCGGCATCTCCGGTTCCGGTCCCGCAGACACCGCGGCCCTGGGCGCCATCCTCATCCCCGGGATGGTCAAGGCGGGGTACGACAAGCGGTTCTCCGCCGCGCTGATGGCGGCCGGGGGCGGGATCGGCATCATCATCCCCCCCTCCATCGCGCTGCTGATCTACGGGGTGGTGGCCAACGCCTCCATCTCGAAGCTGTTCATCGCCGGCATCCTCCCCGGGGTCGTGGTGGGGCTGTCCCTCTTTGTCGTTTCGTACCTGCTGTGCGGGAAGGACCCCAACATCCGGCCGGAGAAACGCGGCACCCTCCGCGAGATCGCCGTCGCCTTCAAGGATGCGTTTTGGGGATTGATGGCGCCGCTCATCATCCTCGGCGGGATTTACGGGGGGATCTTCACCGCGACGGAGGCGGCCACCGTCGCGGTGGTCTACGGAGCGGTCGTCGGGTTCTTCATCCACCGGGACCTTACGCTGCGGGATCTTCCGGGGATTCTCATCGACACGGGGGTCACCACCGGGGTGGTGATGCTCCTGGTGTGCACGGCGTCGCTGTTCGCCTGGGTGCTCAATACCTCGGGAGTCGCGGCCGCCGCGGCGACCGGGCTCATGGGGCTGGCCTCGGGCAGGGTGGTCGGGCTGCTCGTCCTCAACGGCATCCTGCTCATCGCGGGCTGCTTCATGGACGCCATCTCCATCTTCTACGTTTTCCTCCCCATCCTGCTCCCGGTGGTCAAGGCGCTGGGGATCGACCTGATCCACTTCGGCGTCATCATGACCGTGAACATGGCGATCGGCCAGATCACGCCGCCCGTGGGGGTGAACCTGTTCGTCGCCTGCGGCATTGCCAAGATCTCGATGAAAGAGATCTCCCGCGCCGTGGTGCCGATGGTGCTGGCCCAGACGGTGGCCCTGCTGGTCGTCTCGTTCTGGCCGGACCTGTCGCTGGGACTGACGCGCTTTATGCGTTAGCGGGTTTTCGGCGCGCCGGGAGGTTCGGTTTCTCCCTCCAGCCGGTGCGTGACGGTGTTCTTCCCCTTGCTCTTCCCGGAGTACATCAGCCGGTCGGCGGTCCCGATCATCTCGTCGACGGAGTGAACCGGGCTCTTATACGTCACCGCGCCGATCGTCACGGTGACGTTCCCCCCGTTGACCTCCATCGCGTCCCAGAGGTTTTCCCGGAGGTGGCCGATGGCCGCGTGGGCGGCATCGTACCCGGTTTCCGGCAGCAGCAGGGCGAACTCGTCTCCACCGAGCCGCGCCGGGAAGTCGACGTCGCGAACGCTCTTCCGCATCGTGTCCGCCACGGAACGCAGCAGCCGGTCGCCCGCGGCATGGCCGGAGTTGTCGTTGATCGCCTTGAAGTCGTCGATGTCCATGTAGACGAGGGTGAAGGGGTGCTTGTACCTTCGGGACCGGCTGACCTCGGAAGCGACCGCCTCGCGGAAGTGCCGCCGGTTCGCCAGGGAGGTCAGCGGGTCGAACCTCGCCAGTTCCTTCTCGTGCTCCAGCGCGGTCCGGAGGACGGAGATGATATACGTCATGACGAAGAAGAACCCAAGTTTTTCCGCTACGTTCCAGAACGGAATGATCGTGTGGGAGGAAAGGACGAATTCCTGGACGTTCGCCATGAACCACACGGCGGTGCTCGCGATGGAGATGAGAATCCCCGCCCACCTTCCGACAAAGAAAGTGACCAGGAAGACAGGGACCAGGTAGAAGGCCAGGAACGATAAGTCCGCTGGAGTGTAGTAGTCGATCAGCCCGAGCACGATGACGAAGAAATATCCGACGGCCAGGAGAAGGGGTTTCGGCCGCCCCCCCAGGTCATCGATGATTTTTTTCACGAGAAGTATGGCGGATCTCCCGGACCCATTCTGCCAGTCCCATGCCCCTCCCGCAAGAAGTCTACGTCTTTTGCTTTGCCATCCTCTGTGGTATCTTTCGCCTATGACGCGGGGACATTTCATCCTCCACGACAAGGAATACGAGGGCTTCCAGTCCGTCCTGAAAAGACTCCTTGCGGATTCCTACGCAAAGGTCGTTTTCCTCGTCGACAAGAACGGCTCTCTCCTGGCCACGGCCGGAGAGACCGAGGACTTCGATACCACCTCGCTGGCGTCGCTGGCCGCCGGGAACATCGCCGCGACCGGGGGACTGGCCTCCCTCATCGGGGAGAAGGAATTTTCGATCCTTTTCCACGAGGGAGAGCGCGACAACATGCACATCTCCGTCGTCGCCAACCGGCTCATCCTGGTGGTGATCTTCGACCGGCGCTCCTCCGTGGGGCTCGTCCGGCTGCGCGTACGGAGGGCCGCCGTGGATCTGGAAAGGATCCTTCGGGAGGTCGACGCGAAGGCGGGACAGGAGGAAGAAGGGGGTATCGAGGAGCTCACCGAGGCCGACATCGAGAGCCTGTTCCAATAATGTCCTTCATCAACTATTCCTCCCGCGAGATCAACTGCAAAATCGTGTACTACGGGCCCGGCCTCTGCGGAAAGACGACGAACCTCCAGTATATTTACAGGCGGATGAACCCGGAATCGCGGGGAAGAATGATTTCCCTGGCCACGGAGACCGAGCGGACCTTGTTCTTCGACTTTCTCCCGCTGTCGCTCGGCGAGATCCGGGGATTCAAGACCCGCTTCCACCTCTACACGGTCCCCGGTCAGGTGTTCTACGACGCCAGCCGCAGGCTGATCCTGCGGGGGGTGGACGGCGTGGTGTTCTGCGCCGATTCGCAGCTGACCCGGATGGATTCCAACGTGGAGTCCATGGAAAACCTCCGGATCAATCTCCGGGAGCAGGGGTACGACGCCGACCGGATCCCCATGGTCCTGCAGTACAACAAGCGGGACCTGAACCCGGTCGCCTCGGTGGCGGAGCTTCACTCCCTTCTCAATTACCGGAACGGCCCCGAGTTCGAGGCGGTGGCGCCGACGGGGGTCGGGGTCTTCGAAACGCTCAAGGCCGTCATCAAGCTCATCCTCATCGATCTCAAGAAAGGCAAAAGATAATCCCCCTTCCGATATCCCCGGGGTTTTTCGCATGGCCGAAACGGAACTCATTGTAACTCTTGCCTCCCCCCGCGAGCGTGAAGGGACCGACCTTCGCCCTTATGACGCGGTGTGCCTCGGAAACCCGTACTGCCGGCGCGTCCGTGGGAACTTCGCGGGGGAGATCCCGCTGCTCCCGGAAGCGGTGTACGATCTGCGCGCCGCGGGGAAAAAGGTCTATGTGACGTCCCCCGCCGCCCCGAGGGGACGCGACCTTCCCCACGCGGAACAGCTCATCGAGGCCGCAAGCCGGGCCGGCGCCCAGGCGCTCGAGGTCCACAACATGGGGGTTCTGCGGATTCTCCGGGAGAAGGGCAATCCCCTGCCCGCCCACATGGGGGCGTTCGCCAACGTCTACACCCACCTGGCCGCGCAGGTCATGCGCGATTACGGGGCCGTCCGGGTCCGCCCGAACGCCGAGGTCAGCCTGCAGGAAATGGAGATCGTCGCGCGGGAGGCGGGGGTCGAGGTGGAGGTCCTGGTGCACGGCAAGATCGCGCTCGGAGTGACGGAGCACTGCTCCCTCCTGGCGGAGGCCGAGGACGCGGATCCGAACTGCCCGGCGGCCTGCGAGGAGGAGCATTGGCTGACCACCCGCCAGCCCGCGCGCCGAAGCGGTGAATCCCGCGAGGGGGCATGGGTGCTGAAAACGGTGGGGAAGGGGGTCTTGAGCGGCCGGGACATGTGCATGCTGGAACACCTCCCCAGGCTCCTTTCCGCCGGGTTCACCGTTTTCAAGGTCGAGGGGCTCTACGAGACGGCCGCTTACCGGTCGGAGATCGGCAGGGTATACCGGGAGGCCCTGGACCTTGCCGTCTCCGGGGAACCCTATGAAATCAGGCCGGAATGGGTCGCCGTCCTGAGAAGGCACTCCCGCGAGGGGTTTTGCAACGGCTACTACTTCGGGAAGACGGGGCGGCTTTACATCGGCACCGTTTTACAGGAAGGCAAACCCAAGGTATAATTACCGTTCCCATATTCACAGCCTAGGGGAGGACGGCGGGAATGGCGGAGCTTCTGGCATCCGGCGGGACGCCCGAGATGGTTCGGGCGGTCCTCGACAACGGAGCGGACGCGGTGTACGTGGGGGCAAAGGGTTGGAGCCGCCGCCGCGCGCAGTACGAAATGGACGACGACCAGATTATCGCGTCCGCTTCCTTCGCCCGGTCCGCCGGGAAAGTGTTGCGGGTCGCGTTCAACACCCTGCCGGCTTCCCGCGAGATCCCTCTCCTGCTGGACAAGGCGGAAAAATTCCATGCGGCGGGGATTCGCGATTTCATCCTCACCGACGTGGGGGCGATGTCCGCGCTGTCCCGCCGGTTCCCCGGGGTGCAGATCCACGCGAGCGTCGGGTGCACCATCGTCAACGCCCAGGATGCCCGCTTCTACAAGGAGGCCGGCGCCTCCCAGATCGTGGCCGAGTGCCGGATGGACCGGCAGGAGATGCGCAGGATCAAGGAGGAGGCGGGGGTCGGGCTGGAAGTCCTCGTCCACGCCACCACCTGCTACACGCTGCTGGGCCGCTGCACGATGAGCAGTTACACCCGCCAGGAGTGGAGGATCGACGCCGAGGGGAAGAATCACTTTCTCGGCAGCCCCAACCGCGGCGGGCTCTGCTACCGGGTCTGCCTCACGGAGTGGGACCAGGTCGGGGAAGACGGGACGGCGGAGGTCCGCGGGGTGGTCCTGCCGAACGAGGCGTATTTTCTTGTTGACGACATCCCGTCTCTTATCGACCTGGGAGTGGACACGATCAAGATCCAGGGGCGCGAATACTCCGTTTCCCTGGTGGGTGAGATGGTCCGGTTCTACCGGGAACTGATCGACGCTTACGTGAAGGACCGCCCGTCGTTCCGCCTGGAGCCGTGGAAGGAGCGGATGGCCGGCATCGTTTCCGCCCGCGACGCGGAGCGGCGGGAAAAGACCGCGGGGCTCATCTCCGAGTCCCTCTCGGCTCTCTAGGGGACGCCAGGACCGTCCCGGTTTAGTGGCTCATATCGCCCTCGCGGAAATACTCCAAGAGGGCGCGCTCCACGACCAGCTCGGGCGTCACCCGCTTGTCCCTGCAGAAGGCCCGCAGGGTTTCCGCCAATTCCGCCGGAAGCGAGACGGTGATCTGCTCCCGGCCGCCGTTCCCTCTTTTGCCCTGCCTTGTTCCGATCATCTCTTCCCCCCATTGGTTTCGGTGCCGCCTTCCCGCTTTGCTGCCTGTCCGCCGGACTGATAGAACCGGCGGAACACCGCGCGAAGCCTCTCCTCGTCGGCGATGTCGATCGCCTTCGCCTGGTGGATCAGCTCCCCGTTCAGGAAGATGCAGTACCGGTCGATCACGCGGCGCGCCGCCCCCAGGTCGTGCTCCGCGAGAAGGATCGTGGCATTGCCCTTGAGCGCCCTCTCGATGACGGAAAGGATCCGGTCGCGCACCTCGAGCGACAGCCCAAGGAACGGCTCGTCGAACAGCAGAAGCGAGGGGTTCCCCATTAGAGCGCGGCCGATGACCAGCATCTGGCGCTCCCCCCCGGAGAGGATGCCGGCAAGATCGCCCTCCTTCTCTTTGAGGACGGGAAACAGCCCGTACACGTTCTCCCGCGACCGTTCCCGCTGCATCGCGGTCCGGAGATACCCCCCCACATCCAGGTTTTCCCGGACGGTCATCCGCAGCGCCACCCGCGCCCTGTCGGACACATAGTGAACGCCGCGGGCGACCCGCTCATGCGCGGGGAGATGAGTGATGTCCTCGCCGTGGTAGGTGATCCTCCCCTCCGAGGCCGGGACGAGCCCGGAGATCGCCTTGAGAAACGTGGTTTTCCCGGACCCGTTCGCCCCGAAAACGGCGACGATTTCCCCCTGACGGACCGTGAGCGTCACGGAACTCAACGCCCGCACCTGGCCGAACTTGACGGAAAGGTTCTTGACCTTCAGGTCCACGCCGCTCCCCTTCCCCTCTTATCCCTCTTCGCGCATTTCGTCCTCGTGCCCGTGCGCATGGTTGGCCGCCGGGACGTATCTCGCCAGGTCTCCCGGTTTCCCCTCCCAGAAGACCCGCCCGTCCTCGATGGCCACCACCCGGTCGCAGAGCTCCTCGAGGATCAGCGGATTGTGGGAGATCAACAGGAAGGAGATCCCTTCCTCGCGATGGAGGGACCGCATGAGGGCGACCAGCTCCGCCTCGTCCTTGGCGGAAAGCGCCGAGAACACCTCGTCCAGCAGAACGAGCCGGGGCCTGCAGGAAATGGCCCGGGCGAACTCGAGGCGGCGCAGGCAGCCTTGCGACAGCTTCGCGGCGGGCCAGTACCTCTGGGCGAAAAGTCCGGTCCGGACGAGGAGGGAATCCAGTCCCTCTTCCCGGCCCGCCCTCTCTTCCTGCTCCGCCGGGCGGGCCGGCTGCCCGCAAAGCAGCGCGACGCGGACCGACTCGACGACCGTGAGGGACGGATAGGGATCGGGGATCTGGAACGTCCTTGAGATCCCCGTCCGGAACCGCGCGTCCATCGTCATCCGCGTGACGTCCTTTCCCTCAAACAGGACCCTCCCCCGGTCCGGGAGGACGAGTCCGGAGACGATGTTGGCCAGCGTCGTCTTGCCCGAGCCGTTGGGGCCGAACAGGCCGACGACTTCCCCCCGGCCGACCGCGAGGGTCACCCCGCGAAGGACCCGGTTGGTCCCGAACGATTTCGTGATCCCTTCCGCGAGCAGCAAATCGCTCATCGGACCTCCCCGTTTCCTTGTACCACCATCCTGCGGCGGCGCGCGCGCTCGCGCAGCGTCCCGGCGACCCCGCCCGGGAAAAACCGCAGCGTGACCAGGAGCGCCAGCGCATACAGGAGAACCCTGCCCGCCGGGGGGATTCCCGTTCCCTGGAGAAGGGAGTGCAGCACGAGGGCTGCCAGCACCGGACCCACGATGGTCCCTCTCCCGCCGACCGCCGCGAAGGTGGCCGCCTGGAACGAGAGCTCCAGGGAGAAGTCGTCCGCCGTGGCCCGGCCCACGCACGCGGCGAAACCGATGCCGGCGGCACCCGCCAGCGCGGCCCCGACCAGGAACGCGCGGCGCTTGTGTTTCAGGATGTCGACGCCCGACGCCCGGGCGGACAGCTCGCTCCCGGAGAGGGCGGTCCAGATCAGTCCCTCCTGGGATCGGGCGACCCGCAGCATGAGCCAGGTGGACAGGACCAGGAACGCGAGCGCCGCATAGTAGGCCGTCCACGGGGAAAGCGGCTGGCTCCGGAGGAGCACGGGAATCCCTCCTTCCCCTCCCCACGAGTAGGCCCCCCGGGGGCTGAAGAACGTCTGGCCGAGGACGAATTCGTGCGCCGCTTCCCCCAGGGCCAGGGTGAGGAGCGCGACGAAGGGGCCTTTCAACGGCGCGGAGAGGGCGCCCACCGCCGCTCCGGCCGCCGCCGAGAAGAGAAGGGCTGCCGCCGCCGCCAGCGGGAACGGCCAGCCCGCAAGGCTGGTGAGCAGCGCGCAGGCGTAGGTCGCGGCGCCGAAGAAGAGGGCGTGGCCGAGCGAGATCTGGCCCGCCACTCCTCCCACGATGTCCCACGACCCGGCGAAGACGGCCACGAAAAATCCCAACGTCAGCACGTTGAGAAGGAACGCGTCCAGCCCCGCAAGGGGAAGCAGAAGGAGGACGCCCGCCCCCGCGGCCAGCACCCCCGTGATCTTCGCGTATGGCAATGCCCCGCTTTTTTTCATCCCGTTGCCCACGCTCCGCTCAATAGTCGCGCCCGGGTGCCACGGTGGCCAGCCCCGAGGGGCGCAGAACGAGGAGCAGGCAAATGACGGCCAGTAAAAGAACATACGACCAGCTGGGTGTCAGGAGGTAAGCGCCAAGGTTCGACAGGAGCCCCAGCCCCACCGCCAGGAAGAAGAGGGTCCACATGTTCTCCATCCCGGAGGCGATGACCACGATGAGTGAAAGGATGAGGGGGACCCGTCCCATGGTCGGGGTGATCGCCGCCGCGGGGGCCAGGAGCGCGCCGGCTGCCGCACCCACCGCCGAGGCGGCACCGAAGGTCAGGTACCGGATCTTCTCGACGTCCATGCCGACCGACCTGGCGATCTCCTCGTCCTCCGCGATGAGCTTCAAGGGGAGTCCCCACGGCCCCGAAAGAAGCAGCGAGAGCCCGGCGGTCAGCCCGAGAGAGAGGAGGAAGGAGATCACCCCCCACCGCCGGAGAGTGACGCCATGAAAGGTCGCCCATGGGGCGCCCAGGTCGATCGAAAGCGGATGGGGCCCCCACAGCATCTGCGCAACCTGCTCGAAGAGGACGGCGAAACCGAGAGACCCGACGGCTACGGCGAAGGGGTGGGAGCGCACCGGGTTGATGAAGCTCTTCCCCAGGTAGACGCCGAAAGCGAAGGCAATGCCGGCGGCCATGAAAACCGCGGCAACGGGGTGCACAACCCCTTTCGCCTCGAGGACGTAGGCCACGTAAGCCCCCAGCGTGAAGAACGCGCCGTGGGAGAGGTTGACCACCTTGACGACACCCAGGATCAGCGCCAGTCCCGCCGCCATGAGCGCGTAGGAGGCCCCGGTGAAAATGCCGTCGACGAGAACCTGGGCGAGGGGAGACATGCGGGTGTCCGTGGGGTCAGAGCCCGGGGAAGACGATTCTTGCGCCGTCCTTTTCCCACTGGATCACCGTTCCGTGGAGGTGCCCCGGGGAGGTCCCCCAGATCGCCTGATGCGATGCGTCGAACCGGTACGTCCCTGCGACTCCCGGGAACGCTCCCTTCTCCAGGGCGGAGAGGACGGCGTCCGTGTCGAGCCTGCCCGCCGCGCGGATCGCGGAGAGAAGGACGGTCACGGCATCGTAGGGGAGCGTGTCGCTGTAGCCGACAGGGGAATATCCGTACCGCTTTTCAAATGCCTCGGCGTAGAGGGTTGCGGCTTCCGAGGTTCCCTTCCACGCGGCGGCCTGGACGTAAAGAGGGGAGGCGAGAGGGAGCGACTCCGCTACCCGGGCGTCCCCCAACGACCCTCCCACGGAAAGGACGGGGATCGCGCTTCCCCCTTCCCGGAGCCGCTTGACGAACACGACGGAGTTCTTGCCGGGATCTCCGAGGACCAGGAGATCGGGTGCCGCGGCGGCCGCCGCGACGGCGACCGGCTCGAAGGCGGGGTTGCGGGGGCTGTAGAAGGCCTCGTAGACGGGGACGATCCCGTAAGATGCGAGAGCCTTTTTCAGCGCCTCGGCCAGCTCCCGGTTCCAGCGGATGGACGCCCCGACGAAGGCGTAGGTCCGGATCCGCCGCTGCCGGAGGAATTCCGACATCATCGCGGCCCACTGGGGGATCGAGTAGCTGACCCGGAAGACATATCGGTATCGGGGGTAATCGCGGCTTACCCCGTCGGTGATTTCTGCGGTGGCGGCCACCGGCACGACGAGGAGCTTGCGGGCGGTTACGGCCGCCTCGATCGCGCCGACGGTTTCCTCCGACAGGTAGGCGCCGACGATGGCGAAGACCTTCTCCCTCGAGATCAGGCGCAACGCCTCCGACTTGGCGATGTCGACGCGCCCCTGCGAGTCGGCGACCACCAGCTCCGCGCGCCGGCCCAGTACGCCCCCGCCGGCGTTGGCCCGCTCCACGGCCAGGGTGGCGGCCTGCAGGAACGATGACCCGCCGGAGGCGAACGGCCCGGACAGGGGGGCGAGGATTCCGACCCGGATCGTCTGCTGCGAGGAGGCGTTGTCCGCGGACGCGGAAAGGGAGCCCGCCAGCAGGAGTCCAGCGAAAAACAAGGCAAGAAACCGGAAACGCCGCACGCCGGTCATGCGGAAAAGATACCACAAAACGGAAGCCGACGAGGAAGGCGCATGTCACAGGAGGGTTCGGCGGAGTCCCCCTCCGAGGCGGCGCAGCCGGAGCCGGCGTCAGTCGAGGAAATCCTCGAGCTCCGCGACCGTGAATCCGGCGTCCCGGAGGGTCGCCTTGACGGCTGGCGCGTCGATCGTCACGAGGCGAAGGAACGCGACGAACCGGTCCTGATGCGGAGCCAGGACGAGGCTTCGGACCTCGATCCCTTTTTCGGCGATCAGGCCGATCAGCTTCCGCACCGATGCCGCGTCCCGGGGGAGGAGGACCTCGATCCGGCTCCCGATCCCTTCGATGTCCAGCGTCTCGATGAGGGCCGCCAGGACGTCCGCCTTGGTAATGATTCCGACCACCTGGTTACCCTCGACGACCGGGAGGGCTCCCAGCCGCTTTTTCTGAAGCACGAGGAGGGCGTCCTCCACCGTGTCCCACGGGGTCACGGTGATGACTTCCCGGGTCATGATCTCCCCGACGGTCTTCGCCCCCGCGGCGCCCTCGCCGGGGGGGGAAGACCGCACCGCGGCGTTGCGAATATCCGAGTCGGAGACGATCCCGACGAGCTTGCCGTCCCGGACGACCGGCAGCCGGTGAACCCGGTTCTCGGCCAGGAGATCGGCCGCCCGCTTGAGCGTATCCTCCGGCGCGGCCGTGATCACCTTTTTCGTCATCCGTATCCCGACAAACATATCTTAGCTCCTTCCCTGAAGGGCCCTGAGGTGGGCGATGGCGGACGATGCGAAGGCGGGACGGTGATACCCTCCCTCGAGGACGGATACGACCCTCCCTCCGCAATGCCGGTCCGCCGCTTCGCAAATCCCATGGGTCATGTGTTCGTACGACCGCTCCGAGAGCTCGATGTCGGCGATGGGGTCGTCCCCGTGGCCGTCGAAGCCCGCGGAGATCAGGATCAAGTCCGGCCGGAACCGGTCGATCTCGGGGACGACTTCCCGGTCGAAGAGTTCAGCCAGCTCCGCATCCCCCGCGTGGGGGCGCAGCGGAAGGTTCAGGGTGGTTCCCTGGCCGGCTCCCTTCCCCCGTTCCATCCGCCTCCCCGTGCCGGGGAAGCAGAACGTCGGGTGCTCGTGGAAACTGCAGAAGTACGTGAGAGGGTCCTCCTCGAAGAGATCCTGGGTTCCGTTCCCGTGGTGGACGTCCCAGTCCAGGATGAAGATCCTTTCGACGCCGTAGGCGGCCCGGGCGTAAGCGGCCCCGACCGCGACGTTGTTGATGAAGCAGAAGCCCATCGCGCTGTTCCGCGTCGCGTGGTGTCCCGGAGGCCTCACGGCGCAGAAGACGTTTTCCACCCTCCGGTTCATCACGGCGTCCACGCCTGCCATGACGCCGCCGGCAGCCAGGAGCGCGACCTCGTAACTCTCCGTCGAGATCGAGCAGTCGCGCGTCTCGAAGAAGTCGGCCCCGCTCGCCGCGACCCTGCGGAACGACTCGAGATAGGCCGCGTCGTGGACCTTCGCCAGGATTTCCGGGTCCGCGGAGTACGGCTTGAGGAATACCAGGCTGCTCCGGAGGCCGTCTCTGTCGACGGCTTTCATCAGCGTTTCCAGGCGCTTGGGGGTTTCGACATGGCCCTGGCGCGTCCTGTGATCCAGGTATCTGTCCGAGTAGATGAATCCCGTGCGGCGCGGGGTGTCGGTGTAGATGACCTTGTATCCGTCCCACGGGTCCGATGCGAGGAGGAATGCCTTCCCCACGGGGAGGAAGAATTCCTCCGGGTGCTCCGCATCCCTCTCGAGGGCGTAATACCCCTCGCGGTTCCGGTAGACAGGGATCTTTAAATCCTTCCGGAACAGCGCGACGTCGTAAGTGTGGTTCAGCCGGTCGATCTCCCACTCCCGGACCGGAAGCCCTTTCGACCGGATCAGCGCCAGGAGCCGTGTCTTCATTTGCGCCACCCCGGACCCGTCCAGGCAGTCGAATCCCTCTTTCGCCCAGTAATACTTTCCCACGGAGAGGGAGGCCTTGAGACGGAACTGGTGGTATCCGAGCCTGCCGAACAACTCCTCGTAGTACCGGAACAAGGCGGAGGCGTACCCCGAGCTCTGCTCCCTCAGGCTGATGTTCTCGATGTAGACGATCTTGAGCGTCCGTCCCCGGAAGAGCCCGAGAAGTCCCTCCCCCCGTTCGAATTCCGTGCGGAAGGCCAGCGTCATCTCGCCGATGTGCTCGCCGCCGTGGGCGATGCGGGTATCGTAGATCAACCGGTCCCTGGCGAACAGGAGGAGGGGTTCCCTGTGCTCGAAACCATGGATCGTGGGGCCCAGGAGTTCGAGGAGCCGGAGCGGCGAGATGCGGTTCCCGAAGAGGGCCCCCCACAGGGCCAGCAGTTTCGAGGGGGACGGCGGTTCCCGGAGGAGGAATTTCGCGCCCCCCTCGGACTTCTTGAGGATTTCGGGGTTCACCTCGGCGCCGAACAGGGCACGGTCCCCGATCAACCGGGAGAATTCGTTGAGGATCCGGTCCTTCTCCGGGGGAGCGTCAGACAGGACCGGCACGCCGGGAAACGCTCCGGGTTCGTCGCTCATGAGTCGACGATAACACGGGGGGGACACTCTTTGCGGCGACTTCTTAGGAACGTCCCGGTTCTTAGGGGCCAAAAAGAAAGGGCCCCAAAGCAAGGGGCCCTTTCGGGTGAAACCTTGAAACGCAGCCGGGAGAGGGGCTAGTCTCAGGCCCCCTTGAAGACCGGCCGCTTGGAGAAGAAGCAGAGCACGAGTCCGAGCACGCACACGACGGTGATCGCGTACATGGCGTTCGTGAACGCGCCCGTCGTTGTCTTGATGTAGTCGATCATGTAAGGTCCGCCAAGGCCGGCGCATCCCCACGCCGTGAACAGGTAGCCGTAGTTCTGGCCCAGGGACTTCGTCCCGAAGTAGTCCGCCGTGAGCGAGGGCATCAGAGCCAGGTATCCCCCGTAGGAGAAGCCGACGATGCAGATCCCGACCAGCCATTTGAGGAAGCTGTCCGAGTTGGGAAGGATCAGAACGAACGCCACGATGTACTCGGCGAACATCAGCATGACGGTCTTTTGCCTTCCCAGTTTGTCCGAGATCGACCCGTGGGCCAGACGGCCAAGGCCGTTCAGGAGCGCCATGATCCCGAGTCCGCCCGCCGCGACCGCCTTGTCGAGTTTGGCGACTTCCAGCCCGATCGGAACGGCCTGCCCGATGATCATCAGGCCCGCGGCCGCGCCGAAGAAGTAGATGATCCACAGCAGCCAGAACTGGCCGGCGCCGATCATCTCGCCCGGCGCCCAGTCGGCTTTCTGCGCGACGCCCGGAGCGGGGGCCGGGGGGTTCCAGCCGGCCGGCTTGTAGCCGGCGGGGGGAACCTTGAAGAACGAGCCCGCGCCGCAGACGCAGACGATGAAGATCACGCCGAGGGTGTAGAACGTGCTCGCGACACCGATGCTGCCGACCAGCTTGTTGATAAGAGGCCCGAACACCAGGGTGCCCGCGCCGAACCCGAACACCGCGAGGCCTGTGATCGTCCCGCGCATGTCGGGGAACCACTTGATGCAGGTCGCGATCGGGGTCACGTACGCGAACCCGACGCCCAACCCGCCAAGAATACCGTAAGCGAAGACCATCCCCCCGATGGTCTGCCCGATCGCTCCGGCCAGGATCGCGCCGGCGCCCAGGAGCAGCCCGCCGAAAATCGCAACCTTCCTGGGACCGGCCTTATCCTGCCATCTTCCCGCGAAGATCATCCCCACTGCGAAGAAGAAGAGCGAGGCCATGTACGGATAGCCGGCTTCCTTGACTGTCCAGCCGAACTGCTTCATCAGCGGCGCCCGGAAAACGGACCAGGCGTACAATACGCCGAGGCAGATCTGCAGCACGAGGGCCGCAACGACCATCAACCAACGATTTGTTAATTTCTCTTCCGCCATTCGTTACCCCTCCTTCAGGTTTATCACTCCTGTCATCTCCCCAGTGCCAACCCTCCTTGCCCAGGCTTCCGGTACCCGTACCACCTCCTTTCCAAATAAAAACAGTTTTACCCTGTAAAATCGGTTCCCCTATTTCTACCTCAACCGGGAAACGGGTGTCAAGAAAATTTGTAAACATGGTTTTATTGAACTGAATTCCCGCGCAGACGGAGAGGGCAACCGCGGCGGCTGCGGAGGAATGAATTTAAAACGGCTTATATATCCAATAGTTATCCAGCCACCAGGAGATTCCTGTCCACCCTGGAATCGTTGCCTGTCGCCTCTCCATCCAAACAGCGAAGGTGTAAAAGCATGCCCGAGGAGGACACGATGGGGACTCCCTTTCATGAGATCAAGAAAGTTCCGGCGATGAAGGCGATCGGCTGCCGGGTTGACGTTTCCCTCTGGGGCGTGGACACCGCCTTCTCCCGCCTCTACGACAAGGCGCTGGAGCACAAGCTTCTCTTCCGGGAACCCGCCTTGGGGATTCGCCGCGAAGGGCTCGGGATGCCGGACGCCTTCCATGCCGACTACGAGGTCCTCTTTCCCCTGGCGGGGGAGCCGGAAGGGCAGGTGCCCGGCGCCGAGTTCCTGGATCTGCCCGAGCAGGAGGTGGCGTCCTTCTTCCACCGGGGCCCCTATCACTGGATCCCCTGCACGTACGAAAAAGTGCTGGAGTGGTTCCGGGAGAACCGGTATGTTGTAGCCGGGGAGCCCCGGGAAGTCTTCTTCGTGGCCCCCGATCCGCATTCCGGAGGGACGCAGGACGACATGCTGACGGAGATCCAGATCCCTGTCCGGAAGGCGGCCTAATCCGCGGGGAATACGGTTCGTTGAGCGACAGGGAAAAGATTTTCCTCACGCATCTTTCCTCGTGCGCCGGTTGAGCGTCGAAAATGGGGCAGGGGGTCCTTGCCCGGATTCTCGCCGCTCTTCCCCCTCCGTCGGACCCTCGCGTGATGGTGGGAACCTCGCACGCCGACGACGCCGGCATCTTCCGCCTGGAAGAGGACCGGGCGCTGGTCGCCACGCTGGACTTCTTCACGCCGATCGTGGACGACCCGTACCTGTACGGGGCCATCGCGGCGGCCAATTCCCTGAGCGACATCTACGCGATGGGGGGCGAGCCGCTGTACGCCCTGGCGATCGCCGCATTCCCCTCCGACCCAAAGGTGCTGCCCCTGCTTTCGGACGTGATGGCGGGGGCGGCCGACAAGGCGAAGGAGGCCGGGATCTGCATCATCGGCGGGCATACGGTCCGCGACAAGGAGCCCAAGTTCGGGTTGTCGGTGACAGGCAGCGTCCACCCGGAAAGGGTCTGGGATAACCGGGGAGCCCGGGCCGGGGACCTCATCGTCCTGACCAAGCCGATCGGGACGGGCGTCGTGACCACGGCGATCAAGTGGGGGGTTGCGCCGAAGGAGACGGAGAACGCCGTTATAGAGTCCATGTTGCGGCTTTCCGCCGCCGCCGCCCGCGCGGGGCGCGATGCGGGGATCCACACCGCCACGGACGTGACGGGATTCGGTCTCCTCGGACATCTCCTCGAGGTGATGGAAGGCAGCGGCCTCTCCGCCGAGATACGTCATTCTGAAATCCCGGTCTTCCCGGGAGTGCGGGAGCTGATGAAGCGGCGGATCCGCTCGGGCCTTGCCGTGCATTCGCACTTTCCCGGGGCGCAGTGGGCCCACCGCCGCTTCGGCGTTGCGCCGGTCCCCGGCGGAGCACGCGATAATATCGCGTACCAGCATGCCAAGGTCCGGTTTCCTCCGCTCTTTCCCGAGGAGGAAGCGCTCCTCCTGGCGGACCCGCAGACGTCGGGGGGGCTCCTCCTGTTCGTGCCCGAGGACCGGGCGGAATCGCTGCGGAAGACGCTCTCCGATGCCGGTGTGGCGGCCTGGTGGATCGGCCGCGCCCACCCGATGATCTCCCCCGGGATGCCGCGGATCACGGTGGTATGAATTGACCCTCAGAACCGGGACGTTGCTTAAAACTCCAAACTTTGATGGTCTTCTTACGAATCGCTGAGAGTTCTTAGCAACGTCCCGGTTCTGAGGTTAGGAGGTGCATGGATGGATCGTCTGGCGTCGGTTGGGCTCCTCGCATCCCGCATCCTGCTGTCCGGAATCTTCCTGTTCTCCGGCACGAGCAAGATCTTCGCCTTCGCACAGACCCAGGCCTACATGGCCGACAAGGGGATGCACCTGACGGGGGTCTTTCTCGTCCTCGCCATCCTCTTCGAGGTGGGCGGCGGCCTCTCGGTCCTGCTGGGTTATCTCCCTAGGCTGGGGGCGCTGATTCTGATCCTCTTCCTGATCCCGGCCACGATCGTCTTCCATCGGGAGCTGGGCAGTCCCGGTCAATTGGCCCATTTTATGAAGAACCTGGCGATGATCGGTGGCCTGCTGGCGATCCTGGCGGCGGGCGGAGGAGAATTCTCGCTGGGCGGCCGAAAGCCGCGCGCATGAAGATCCTCCTGCCCCTTCCTCCTGACGGCCTCCCGGATGCCTCCCTTCGCCTGGCGATCGACACCGCCCTGTCGCATGAAGGGGAGATTCACGGGCTTGCCATCGTGGACCTCGAAGGGATCCGCCGGTCCGAGTCGGGCGCTCCGCCCGGGGCGATCTACCTCGCGCAGCAGGCGGAGAAACGGGTGGCCGCCCGGGAGACGGCGGAAGCCGCGAACGCGTTGGAGTCAGCCGCCGCGGCATGCCGGCGGACGGGCGTCCCCTTTTCCGGCGAAGTCGTCGCGGGGGATCCCTGGAAGGAAATGGAAAAAGCCTCGGCTGCCTGCGACCTGCTGGTGGCCGGCATCGCCTCGCAGTTCGCCCACGACCGGTTGGACAACCCGGGGGAAACGGTCCTCTCGCTGATGAAGGACCGCGTGATCCCGATCCTTCTTTCCGCCTCGCCGTATCGGCCGGTACGCACCGTCGTGGTGGGCTGCGGAGGGGGCGACCGGACCGCGCGGGCCGTTGGCGCGCTGACCCGGCTCTCCCTCTGGAAAATCGACTGCCGGATGATCCTTCTGGCGGTGGACGACTTCCCCGAAGGAGGCGAGGCGCGTATCGCGCCGCCCCGCCGCATCCTTGCGGCGGCCGGGTACCCCGCTCCGGAGGAACGGGTGCTCGCCGGCCCGAAGACCGAGCGATTCCCCTCCTTCTGCGAGGAGGCGGGGGCGGATGCGGCCGTCCTGGGAGGGTGGGGAGAGCACCGGTGGGACGATTTTCTGGGACGTTCGGTCACGGGGCGCATGATCGAGCTGGGGCGCCGGCATCTTTTCTTATCCATGTAGGGCGAAACCGGTGAAGCCCGTCGACCCGATCTCCCTCGGCCTTTCTCTCCCGCTCTGGTCCGTGCTCCCCTTCGCGGGGTTCCTGCTGGCCATCGCCCTGTTCCCCCTGCTTGCTCCCTCGTTCTGGGCGAGGCACTTCGGGAAGGTGAGCGCGGCCTTCGGTGTTCCGGTGGCGGCATGGTTTCTCCTGGCGGCCCCTCGGGAGCTGCTCCACACGGCCCTCGAGTACGTCTCCTTTATCGTCCTGCTGGGCAGCCTCTTCACGATCTCGGGGGGAATCCTCCTCCGGGGGACGATCCGCGGGACCCCGGGGGTCAACTGCGCCTTTCTGGGGGTGGGGGCGGTGCTTTCCAACCTGCTGGGGACGACGGGGGCGTCGATGCTCCTCATCCGGCCGCTCATCCGTGCCAATTCCTGGCGCAAGAAGTCGGCGCACGTCTACGTCTTCTTCATCTTCATCGTCGCCAATATCGGCGGGGCGCTCACCCCCATCGGCGATCCGCCTCTTTTCCTGGGCTACCTCAAGGGGATCCCGTTCTTCTGGACCGTCCGGAACCTGTGGCACTACTGGCTGGCTGCGGCGGGGATCGTCATCGGCATCTTCTACGTGCTCGACCGCCTGGCCCTGCGCTCGGAAGGAGAGCGCGGGGACGCCGCGGAGACGGGAAGCGGAGAGAAGACGCCGCTATCGATGGCGGGGGGATGGAACTTCCTTCTCCTGGGGGCGGTGATCGGGGCCGTCTTCCTTCCCACTCCCGTCCGCGAGACGGCGATGGTGGCGGCGGCGGTCCTCTCGGCGTGGAAAACCCCTGCGCAAATCCACGAGGAGAACGAGTTCACCTACCACCCGATCGAGGAGGTGGCGATCCTGTTCGCGGGGATCTTCGCGACGATGATCCCGGCCCTCCTGATCTTGAAGGCCCGCGGCGGGGAACTGGGGGTAACGCAGCCGTGGCAGTTCTTCTGGGCGACCGGGACGCTCTCGAGCTTCCTGGACAACGCGCCGACCTACCTTACGTTCCTCTCCCTCGCGCAGGGGCTGGGGGGGCACGCCGACGTCGTGGGGGTCTCCGCTCCGATCCTGCGCGCGATCAGCGCCGGGGCGGTCTTCATGGGGGCGAACACCTACATCGGGAACGCCCCCAACTTCATGGTCAAGGCGATCGCGGAAGGCGCGGGGGTGCGGATGCCCTCCTTCTTCGGCTACATGGCGTACTCCGTGACGATCCTCCTGCCGGTCTTCGCGCTCATCACCTGGCTTTTCTTTTAACCCCTCAGAACCGGGACGCCCCTCAGAACCGGGACGTTGCTAAGAACTCCAGCCTTCCTGAATTATTCGTTAACGGTTGAGACGCGATGCAAGAGTTTTAAGGAACGTCCCGGTTCTGAGGTGTCCCGGTTCTGAGGTTCTTGGGTTATGATGGGGGAGAAGCGGACCCGGAGGTGGAGCGATGGGCAAAGTGGACATCGGGCGCGTGCGGTCGCTCACCATCAAGTGCCTCTCCGAGGTGGCTTGGCACGACAACAGCCGGATGCGGCAGGACGTCAAGGAATCGGGCGGCCTGCAGGTCGACCAGTTCGACGTCAAGTGGACCCCGGAAAACGCCGCCGGCGTATCGGCCCTGATCGAGACCATCGACGGCGGCGGCCGCCCCCGGAAAATCCTGATGGACGTGGGCTGGGACGTCGCCTACATGGACGGGATTTTTCGCAGGGAAGGGATCGACGGGATGCTCTCCCGGGGGGAGATCGATTTCCTCTACATTACCCATGAGCACGTCGACCATTTCTGGGGACTTCCCGCGGCGCTCAAGTATCGCCCCGACGTCAAAATCCTGATTCCCACCGGGTTCTCGGAGAAGAGCAGGGAGCTCCTTCAGAAAAGCGGCCACGCGGGGAGAGTCGTGGAGATCGGGCCGGCAGCCCCCCGCGTTCTTTTCCCCGGCTGCGCGTCGGTCACCTTCGACATTCCCATCTTCCTCAAGACCCACGGAGAGCAGGCGCTCTACTTCCACGTGGAAGGGCGGGGGATGGTCACCGTCACCGGCTGCTGCCACCCCGGCGTGCTCGGTCTCCTGGAATATGCCGAGGAAGAGTTCGAGGGGTTCACGGAATTCCACGGCGTCTATGGGGGACTGCACATCGCCCCGTTCGAGGAGTGGGGACCCGCGCAGGACGAGCTCCTGGACAAGCTGAAGGCGTACCGGCTGCAGCAGTTTGCATGCAATCACTGCACGGGCATCCTCACCGTCCAGAAGATGCTGGAGCGCGGGATGCCCGTCGTCCGGGGGACGGGAAGCCGCGGCAGCAAAAGCGAGTATTACGTAGGGAACGGGGACACGGTCGTCTTCTGACGTCTGGCAGGACCGGTTTATCGGGAGGTTCCGTTCCACCGCTCGATAAGCGCCGCGACGGCCGTCGTCATCTCCGCGATCCCTTCCACCGGGATCTTCTCGTCCACGCCGTGGATGCGGCCCATGTCTTCGCGCGCCGTCAGGAGCGGCATCAGCCCGTAGGTCTCCACGCCGACCGCCCGGAAGAAGCGCGAGTCGGTGAACCCGGTGGACATGTAGGGGAGCACGACCGCGTCGGGGTGGACGGCCCGGATCGCGTCCGCCACCGCGTCGAAGAGGGTCCCCCGCGGAGAACCCGACGGCCTCTCCGAAAAGAGCGTCTCCACGGCGATGTCGAACTCGCGCACCATCTCCCGCACCTGGGCCGCCACGCGCTCCGGGTCCTCCCCGGGAAGGATCCGGCAGTCCACCGTCCCTTCCGCCTGTGCGGGGATGACATTGGGCTTGAAGCCCGCCGTCATTGTAGTGATGGCAAACGTGTTACGAAAGAGCGGGTCGGTCTCGGGGAACTGTTTCGCGAACTCTTCCAGCGCCGCCGCATCCTCGGGGCCGCCCGCGAGCGAATCGGGATCGAGCCGGATCCGCCCCTGGGCGAAGAGGACGCGCAGCATCTCCCGCACCGGTTCGGTGATCTGCGGCGGGCTTCGGTAAGATGCGATCCGCGCGATCGCCTGGGAGAGCCTGGCCGGAGCATCCTTTACCGAGGGCCGGCTGCCGTGCCCCGCACGTCCCGAGGCGGATAGTTTCATCCACAACGGTCCCTTCTCCCACAGGTTCACCAGGAAGAATTTCCCCGGGCCGAAGATGTCCCGCACCCCCACGCCCCCCTCGTTCATCCCGTACGCGCGGCCGAAGGAGATCGGCAAATTCTTGATGAAGTACTCGGCCCCTTCCCCTCCGCCGACCTCCTCGTCGGAGTTGGCGACGAAATAAAGTTTCCGGCGCAGCCTCCCCGATTTCGCGGCGCCGATCGCCGCGCAAAGGTGCGCTACGCCAAGCCCCTTGGTGTCCAGAGTCCCCCGCCCGTACAGGTAGCCGTCCCGGATCTCCCCCGAGAAAGGGGGGACGCTCCACTCTTCCGCCCGCGCGGGGACCACGTCCATGTGGTGGATGAGGACCAGCGCCGGCTCCTCCGCCCCGCCGACATGGCACAGGATATTGGGCTTTTCGGGGCGGGCGCCGAAGGTGATGGGAGTGAGGCCGTTTTCGATGAGGACCCCGCACAGGAGGTTGGCCGCGGAGCGGCAGTCACCGGGAGGATTGGAGGTATCGATCCGGATGTATTCCTGCAGCAGCGCCACCGGGTCCATTATTGAATTATCCCTCGATAACCGATTAGAATGCAAAGACCCTCAGAACCGGGACGTTGCTAAGAAGTCTGGAGACCTTCATGCCGAAAGCGCTGATCACCGGGATCACCGGCCAGGACGGCTCGTACCTTGTCGAACTCCTGCTGTCGAAAGGGTACGAGGTCCACGGCCTCATCCGCCGGGCCTCTACCTTCAACACGGGGCGGCTTGGGCACATCTACGTCGACCCGCACATCCCCGACGCCCGAATGTTCCTGCATTACGGCGACCTCTCCGACTCGGGCCAGCTCACCAATCTGATCTACAACGTCCAGCCGGACGAAATCTACCACCTGGGCGCGCAGAGCCACGTCCGGGTCTCCTTCGACATCCCGGAGTACACCGGCGACATTACCGGCCTGGGCACGACCCGGATCCTGGAATCGGTGCGCCGGGCCGGGGTCAAGGCAAGGTATTACCAGGCCTCCTCCAGCGAGATGTTCGGCGCCTCGCCGCCGCCGCAGAGCGAGAAGTCCCCCTTCTACCCGCGTTCCCCCTACGGGGCGGCCAAGGTGTATTCCTACTGGATGGCGGTCAACTACCGGGAAGGGTACGGCATGTTCACCAGCAACGGGATCCTCTTCAACCACGAGTCGCCCCGGCGCGGGGAGACGTTCGTCACCCGGAAGATCACCCGGGCGATCGCCGCCATCAAGGCGGGAAAGCAGAGGGAGCTTTTCCTGGGAAACCTCGACGCCCGGCGCGACTGGGGGTTCGCCTGCGAATACGTGGAGGCGATGTGGCGGATCCTCCAGCACGAAAAAGGGGACGATTTTGTCGTGGGAACGGGGCAGTCGAACTCGGTGCGGGAGTTCGTCGAGGAGGCGTTTTCCTACGCGGGGCTGGACTGGAAGGCGCACGTGAAGATCGACAAGAAGTATTTCCGCCCCACGGAGGTCGAGAACCTGGTCGCCGACGCTTCCAAGGCGCGGAAGCTCCTGGGCTGGGAGCCGAAGGTGGCCTTCAAGGAGCTGGTCCGCATCATGGTCGACGCCGACATGGAGGAAGCCGGCCTGACGCCACCCGGCGAAGGGCGCAAAATCCTCGCCGCCAAGAGCTTTCCCATCGGGTCCAAACTTTGACAAAAACACTTTAAAAGGGGACGTTCTTAAACTTTTTAATATGAGTTTCTTTTCGGGCAAGAAGGTTCTAGTCACCGGTGGGGCGGGGTTCCTCGGGGAGCCGGTCGTCCGTAAACTCGTCGAGCGGGGGGCGGATCCGGGGAACATTTTTATCCCCCGGTCGGCCGAGTACGACCTGCGCCGCCCGGAAGCGTGCGCCCGTGCGGTGGCGGGGCAGGACATCGTCATCCACCTCGCGGGCAACGCCGGCGGAATCGGCTGGAACCGCTCGCACCCCGGCGCCCTCTTCTTCGACAATACGGCCATGGGGATCCATCTTATGGAGGAGGCCCGCAAGGCCGGCGTCAAAAAATTCGTCCAGATCGGGACCGTGTGCGCCTATCCTTTCCGGCCGCCGCGGATTCCCTTCAAGGAGGACGACCTCTGGGAGGGGTACCCCGAGGCGACCAACGCCCCCTACGGCATCGCCAAGAAGACGTTGATGGTGATGGGACAGGCCTACCGGGCCGAGTACGGCCTCGACGTGATCTATCTCCTGCCGGTCAACCTGTACGGCCCGCGGGACCATTTCTTCGAGCCGCAGAAGTCCCACGTGATCCCCGCGCTCATCCAGAAATTCGTGGAGGCGAGGGAATCGGGCGCGGCGCAGGTGGAAGTCTGGGGGAGCGGCATCTACCAGGGCGTGCCGGTCTCCCGGGAGTTCCTCTACGTGGACGACGCGGCCGAGGGGATCGTTCTGGCCACGGAGCGGTATGACAAGCCGGAGCCGGTCAACATCGGCGCGGGGCGGGAGATTGCCATCAACGATCTCATCGAGCTGATCCGGCGGCTGACGGGATTTCAGGGGAAAATCGTCCGCGACCTCACCAAGCCCGATGGCCAGCCGCGCCGCTTCCTGGACACCACCCGCGCCAGGGAAGAATTCGGCTTCGTTGCCCGCACCTCGTTCGAGGAAGGTCTGCGCAAGACGATCGAGTGGTATGAGGCGCACCGTTGACCCTGCTCTCCGTCGTCATCCCCGTCTACAACGAGAAGAACACCGTCCGGGAAATCGTCCGTAACGTGGAGGAGGTCTCCCTGCCCGGCATCACGAAGGAGATCCTCCTGGTGGACGATTTCTCCACCGACGGCACGCGCGGCATCCTCAAGGAGCACATCGAAGGGCGAGACGGGATCCGCGTCTTCTACCACGACCGCAACCGGGGAAAGGGCGCGGCCCTGCGGACGGGAATCGCGCAGAGCACGGGGGACATGGTCGTCATCCAGGACGCCGACCTCGAGTACGATCCTCGGGAGTACCCGAAGCTCATCGCTCCCATCCTGGCCGGCAAGGCGGATGTCGTCTACGGCTCGCGCTTCGCGGGCGGCGAGTCGAAACGGGTCCTCTTCTACTGGCACTCGCTGGGGAACAAGTTCCTCACCCATCTGTCGAACATGTTCACCAACGTCAACCTCACGGACATGGAGACGTGTTACAAAGTCTTCCGCGGAGAGGTCATCCGGAAGATCAGGATCGAGGAGGACCGGTTCGGTTTCGAGCCGGAAGTGACCTCCAAGGTTGCGCGGATGGGATGCCGGATCTACGAGGTGGGGATCAGCTACTCGGGGCGGACGTACGCCGAGGGGAAGAAGATCAACTGGAAGGACGGGGTGCGCGCCATCTGGTGCATCCTCAAGTACCGATAGGAAAGCGGGGGGAGAGATGAAACGGATCCTGGTGACCGGCGGCGCGGGGTTCATCGGCTCGCACCTGTGCGAGCGGCTCCTGGCTCGCGGGGACGAGGTGCTGTGCGTCGACAACTTCTTCACCTCGCGCCGGCAGAACATCCTGCACCTGCTCGACAATCACATGTTCGAGTTCATGCGCCACGACATCACCTGGCCGCTTTACGTGGAGGTGGACCAGATCTACAACCTCGCCTGCCCCGCCTCCCCCGTCCATTACCAGTTCGACCCCGTACAGACCACCAAGACCAACGTCCACGGCGCCATCAATATGCTCGGGCTGGCCAAGCGGCTGAAGGTAAGGATCCTGCAGGCCTCGACCTCCGAGGTCTACGGCGACCCTGCGGAGCACCCTCAGAAGGAATCCTACTGGGGGAACGTCAACCCGATCGGCCCCCGCGCCTGCTACGACGAGGGGAAGCGGTGCGCCGAGACGCTCTTCTTCGATTATTACCGCCAGCACAAACTGCAAATCCGCGTCGTGCGGATCTTCAACACCTACGGGCCCCGGATGCACCCCAACGATGGCAGGGTGGTTTCCAATTTCATCGTCCAGGCGCTTTCAAACGAGCCGATCACCATCTACGGCTCGGGGAATCAGACCCGCTCCTTCTGCTACGTGGACGACCTGGTCACCGCGATGATCGCGATGATGGACCAGGACGAGATGGTGGGCCCGGTGAACCTCGGCAACCCGACGGAGAACACCATCAAGGAGCTGGCGCTGATGATCAAGGAGCTTGCCGGCTCCTCCTCGAAGATCGTCTACAAGCCCCTCCCGCAGGACGACCCGGTCCGCCGCCGGCCGGACATCACGCTGGCGAAGCGGAAACTCGGCTGGGAGCCGAAAGTCCCGGTCCGCAAGGGGCTCGCCCGCACGATCGCCTACTTCCGTAAGAACCGGGACGTTCCTTAGAACTCAAGGATAAGAATAGGGGATAAAAGGTGACAGGAGAATGAGACGGAAAGCATTCCTCGTCGGCATCAACCGGTACCCGGACCCGCGCAACAACCTGAAAGGGTGCGTCAACGACGCGCTGCTGATGGCCAAGACGCTGCGCGAGCAGTACGGTTTCGCCGGCCCGGCGGACGTCAAGCTCCTCACCGACGAGCGCGCGACGACGGCCAACATCCGCAAAGGGCTCGAGGGACTGGTCGGCGACGCCGCCCCCGGCGACTCCCTCGTGTTCCACTACTCCGGCCACGGCGCCCAGGTCCGCGACATCCACGGCGACGAGCTCTCCGACAATCTCGACGAGATCATCTGCCCCTACGACCTCGACTGGAATCACCCCTTCACCGACGACGACCTGGCCGAGATCTGCCGCGAGGTCCCCAAAGGGACGCTCTTCACCGTCATCCTCGACTGCTGCCACTCCGGCACGGGCTTGCGCAACTTCCTGAATCCCGACCTGCCGATCCGCTACAAGTTCCTCCCCGCTCCCGTCGAGGTGCGCCACCGCTCCGAGCCCCGGATCGAGAACCGGGGGATCGACCGCTCCGTCACGCTCGCCGGCCCCGACAAGACGCTCCCCGTCCGCCGTTTCGGAGTCAGCCTCTCGAAGACGAACGCCGTCCTCATTGCCGGCTGCCGCTCCGACCAGACCTCCGCCGACGCCTGGATCGACGGCGACTACCATGGCGCCCTCACCTATTATCTGTGGCGCTCCCTCCGCGACATGAAGTGGAAGGGGACCTACCGCAAGCTGATTGCCGAAACCGGCGATGCCCTGGCCGACCACAATTACGATCAGGTCCCCCAGCTCGAGGGGCCGGCCCGGCTGATTGCCTCACCGGTCTTCGGCACGGCCGGAGGGGCAGGCGGATAACACTCGCAAGAACCTCCCCAAGTTTCTTATAGTTTTTAAGAACGTCCCAGTTTTTGTTTCTCCGCCGCCAGTCTTTCCTTGTGGACGGTGTTTGATTCGGATACAATCGGGACAAATTTTCGATAAGACACGAGCCGCATCAGGTGAGGGTCCCCGGGGGGGGTACTGATGGGCCGTCGTGGCCTCGTGCCCGCGGAGGTCCATGGATGGATCCGAAGTGGTTCCTCGTCAAAACCAAACCGCTCAACGAATCCAAGATCCACGCCCGCTTCACGGAAGCCGGGTTCGAGACTCTCTTTCCAAAAATACTTAAGAAAATCAAGGGAAAAGGACGGTTCGAGATTCGCTCGTTCTTCCCCACGTACCTGTTCGTCAACTTCGCCGTCGAGCAGTTGCGCACCATCCGGTACACGCGCGGGGTGGCGCGCGTGGTGTCCTTCGGCCCCGAACCCCAGGAGGTGGATCCGGAGATCATAGAAGCGGTCCGCAGCCGGATGGACGAGTCGGGGATCGTGACGCTGGTCAAGCCGCCCGTCGAGTGGAAGCCTGGCGAAAAGATAAAGATCGGGGACGGTCCGTTCGCAGGCCTCGACGCGATCTTCGTGGAGGCGCTGCCCGACCGGGAGAGGGTGGTCCTCCTCCTGGAAGCGGTGTCGAGCTTCCGGGTGATTCTCAACAAGGAGGTTATCGAGGGATAGGGGTTCGATGCCGCCCGCGGCATCCGTGCAATCAAGCATTGCAGATCTGCCGGTTGAGCGAACATAAGCGGACACATGCCTTGCCCCATAGCCCCTTTTCCGGGGGACGCAGCCATTTTGACCCTTAGTGGCGGTAGCCTGCCCGGCTTCCCCTTCATTTTTATTCCGGAAGATGAAAAATAAACCGCACCTTCCGGCCGGTTGAGATAAGATTGCTTGCGCTTCAAGCCACATTCCGCAGGTGAGGATGAAAACGTTCTCCCGAGTTTTTAGGAACGTCCCTGTTTTTGTGGTTTGGATGTTTCTCTTGGCGGCCGCCGGGCCGCTATTCGCCCAGGCGCCGCTGAACTTCCAGAACGGATCCCCGGCAGCCGTGCCCTTGCTCCCGCCGGGGGTTACCCCCCAGCAGATCGAGACGTGGAGGCAGATGCTCCAGTCCGGCAAGGAACTTCCGCCGGAAGCGAAGCAGGCGATGGACGCCAGCCCGGAGCTGAGGGAGCAGCTCACCGCCGAAATCCAGAAAAAAATCGAAAGGAAGGAAGCGGAGGGCGAAGCCGCGAAGAAACCGGTCCCCCTCACACCACAGGAGGCGCCCGTCTCCTTGTCCGGATACGACTGGAAGACGTCCGTCTACGTGGGAAACCTGTTTTCCAAACGTCTTCAGGACAACGAAGCGAAAACGCTGATCCACTTCGGACACGAGGTCTTCGACCCGCGTCCCGGCGGGGGCACCGTCCTCGAAAACCTGCCGGCCACGCCCGATTACGTCGTCGGACCCGGCGACGAGGTGATTGCCAGGCTCTGGGGAAGGATGGAAGGGACGTACCGGATGACGGTCGACCGCGACGGAAAGATTTTCTTCCCGAAGCTCGGATCGCTCTACGTGGCCGGCAAATCGTTTGGCGAACTCAAATCGTTCCTGAAATCCAAGGTCTCCGGCATCGCCGAGGTAAGCTCGGATATTTCCCTCGGGCAGATGAAGGGGATCCGCGTCTCGGTCGTGGGCGAGGTCCGAGTCCCGGGCTGGTACAACGTCAGCTCGATGCAGACCGCGTTGCAGGCGCTCTCCCTGGCGGGAGGCGTGAAGGACATCGGCTCGCTGCGCAGCATCAAGATCAACCGGGGCGGGAAAGAGGTCGAGGAGGTCGACCTGTACGATTTCCTCCTCCGGGGCGACGTCCGCTCCGACACCCGGCTTCTCCAGGGGGACGTGGTCTTCGTGCCGGTGGTGGGGAAGCTGGTTGCGGTGACCGGGGAAATCCGGCGCCCCGCCATCTACGAGCTGCGAAAGGAAAAGATGCTGCTGGAAATGGTGGGCATGGCCGGGGGATTCTCCCCGTCGGCGTACAAGCGGCGCATTCAAGTGGAGCGGCTCGAGGGGCACACCTCGAAGATCGTCCTCGACGCCGACGCGGAGCAACTGGAAAAGGAGCAGCAGGGATTCGAGCTGGCGGACGGAGACATCATCCGGGTGTTGCCGATCGTGCGCGCCGACGAGAACGTCGTTACCGTGGCAGGGAACGTCTACCGTCCCGGCAAATATGAACTGAAGCCCGGGATGACCATCGGGGCCCTGTTCAAGGACCCGGGCGATTTCCTGCCGGAGACGGATTTTGATTACGCGCTTCTCACCCGACTCGTTCCTCCGGACCTGCACAAGGAGGTCCTCCCGGTCAATCTTCGGCGGATCGTCCTTGAGAAGAAGCAGGAGGCCGACATCGCCCTGATGCCGCGCGACACCCTCCGGATCTTCCCCCGGACCGCTTTCCGGGACCATCCGAGGGCCACCATCTCCGGGGAAGTCCGAAGGAGCCAGCCGGAGATGCGGAATACTCTGCCGATGGATCGCGAGGCCGTTGCCAAATGGACCGGCAAGGCTCCGGGAAAACCTCAGGCGGCGGCCGACAACCGGCCCACAGAGAAGGGGGTGGGTTACCGGGCCTCCACCAGCCGATGGCCCGATGCGACGCCGAACGACAACCAGGCAGGCCTATGGAATCCGTCCGTCGTCATCCCGACGGACAACCAGGCGACCTGGAACCGGCTGGCCAGGGAGGTCGCGGTGGACAACGAAGTCCTCTCCTTCGAATTCCATCCCGGCGCCCGGGTGGCCGACCTCGTCTACCTTGCGGGCGGGTTGACGCGACTGGCCTACCTGGAGCGCGGCGAGATCGTTCGCGTGGACGGGAATCGTAATTACAAGACGATCTACTTCCATCTCGGCAAGGCGATGGCCGGCGACCCGGAGGAAAATCTCCCGCTGGAAAGCGAGGACCACGTCCGCATCCACTCCGTCTGGGAAGCGACGAACAAGAGAACGGTGACGGCGGCGGGGGAGGTGAAAACCCCCGGAGACTATGTACTCACCCAGGGAATGAAGCTTTCCGACCTGCTCTTCAAGGCCGGCGGCCTCAAGGAGAACGCCTTCGGGCAAGAGGCGGAGCTTGTCAGGCGGGAGATTGCGCCGGGAGGCGAGCTGGTAAGAACGGAGACATTCGTCGCCTTCCCGGAGCGGGCGATCTCCGGAGATGCGAGCGCCGACATGGCATTGAAGGAAAACGATCTGATCCTCATCCGCGAAATTCCCGACTGGGCGCAGAAGAACCGGGTGACGCTTGCGGGGGAAGTGCGGTTCCCGGGGACCTATATCGTTCGCAAGAGAGAACGTCTCAGCTCCCTCCTTTCCAGGGCGGGCGGATTTACGCAGGACGCCTATCTGAAGGCGGCCAGATTCACCCGCGCCTCGACCCAGAAGACCCAGCAGGAGGCGATCGACAAGCTGGTCTCCGACCTTGAACTGGAAGTCGCCCAGAAGTCCCAAGCCGTTTCGGGTGTCCTGGACAAGGAAGACGTCGAAGCGAACAAGGAACTGTTGAGTGCGCGCCGTTCGCTTATCGAGCAGCTCAGGAAAACAAAAGCCATGGGTCGGGTCGTTATCCGGCTGGCCGAGGTGGAGAACCTGAAGGGGACCAGCGCCGACATCCTCCTCGAGGACGGGGACCGTCTCGAAGTCCCCAAAAAAATGAACGTCGTCAACGTCGTCGGTCGCGTCTACAACCCTACGGGTGTCGTCTATGACCCGGCCAACGACCGCTTGGGGTACTACCTCAAGACGGTGGGCGGCCCCACGGAAAGCGCCGATCAAGACCACATTTTCATGGTCCGGGCCGACGGCTCGGTGGCTACGCGCGACAACATCAGCGGCGGCTTCTCCGTCTTCGGCTGGGGAGGAATGATGTCGGCCAGGGTAGAGCCCGGGGACTCCATCGTCGTACCGGAAAAGCTGATCCAGACTCGCACGATGAAGGATATCAAGGACATCACCCAGATCCTGTACCAGATTGCCGTTACCGCCGGTGTGCTGTTCGTCGCGTTTTGATGCGAATCCTGCCGAAAACCACCCGTTTCGGCGTTTCCGCGCTGGCGGCCTGGATTTTCTTCCTCCATCCTTCGGCAGCCCTGTCCGCCGGCCCGGAAATCTTTCTGCAGGAAGAGCCGGAAACCTACCTGGTCATCGATAAGCTGGAAGGGTTAGGCCTTCTGCCGGGACTTATGACCGGAGACAGGGGGCTCGAAGCCCGGGAAGTGTCCCTCGAGGCCGTCAAGTCGGAAGAAGAAGGCGACGACCCGTTCGTGGAGGGAATGATCCGGTTTCTCCAGCTGGGCGGCGAATCGAAATGGGACTTCCGCCTCCGCGCGGCGCTCGAATCTTCCCGGGAAGGACGGGTTCCCCCCAACGCGCAGGGGCTGCCCATCCCGAACAACGGAGGGATTCGCGTGGGCGGCTTTTTCCGGACTGCCCCTGCCGGCTGGATGGCCCTGCAAGCGCGGGGCGACTATCTTGCGGGAGGCGAAGGCGGCCCGATCGGGCGCCTCGAGGAGACTTCCATCCGCCTGGGCTGGCCGCAGGCGACGCTGGAAGCAGGACGCTTTTCCCTCTGGTGGGGGCCGGGCCGGCACGGAGCCCTGCTCTTCACCACCAATGCGGAACCGTTGACGGGTGTCCGGATCCGGAACCCGCGTCCGATCCCCCTGGGGTGGCCGCTCCGGTTTCTCGGCCTGTTCCAGTACGACCTGTTCGTCGCGAGGCTTGAAAAGGGCAGGCCGATCCCGCACTCCCTCCTCTCGGGGATCCGGCTGGCGATCAAGCCGGCATCATGGCTTGAGATCGGTGCATCCCACGCGATGCACTTCGGGGGCGAAGGAAGGAGCGAAGGTTTGTCCACCTACTGGGGCGTCTTCACGGGACAGCGGGAGACCGAAGGCGGAACTCCCTTGGGCAATTCGCTGGCCTCGGTAGACGCGAAAGTACGTCTTCCCTTCCGCGCGCAGCCGATCATCTTATACGTGGAGGGGGGGGGCGAAGACCAATCCAGGCCGGGGGTTCCTTCCCGCTGGGCATGGTTGGGCGGAATCTTTTTCCCTTCAATCGGAACGCTGAACAAAGCCGACTTTCGCATCGAGGTCGCTGATACTTACGACTTTAGCTCAGGGGTAAGAGGCGTATGGTATCGTCATGGCGCATCGAATGAAGGGTATGCTCACCGGTACCGCGGGCAGATCCTCGGACACCACATGGGAACCGACGCGCGGGATTTCTTCCTCGAGGCCCATTATTTCCTCCTCTCCTCCTCCTACCTGGAAATGAACCTCGACCTGACGCAACGATTATTTCCGGGCCCGGCACGGGAAGATTCGAGGAGAACCAGCTTCGCGTTCATCGGCTGGCTCACCCGGAATCTCCGGGGGGAAGGGCGGCTTGCTTTCGGGCGCGTATCGAACGAAGGTGGAACCGCCGGGAGCAATTCCCGGGACACGTCCATCCAGGCTGTGCTTGCTTACCAATACCGATAACATGTTGCCGGAGGAATATGCATGCGCATGAGAGCGCTTCAGACTTTCCTGCAATTCACGCTGGTCGCAACGGTTCTGGTCATGCCCATCCTGCCGGCGCACGCCGCCTCGGCCCCCTCCCCTTCCATGCCTGTTTCGCCGGCAGCGATTTCTTCTCTCACTCCCGGCCAGATAATGGTTCTCAAGGAAGCAGCCAGCAAAGGGGAGCTTACTCCCGAAGCGCGCCAGATCATCCAGGACAATCCCGAGTTGATGAAGTACCTCCCCTCGGGGATACGGGAACTGGTGGAAGCCGGGATGGAAGGGGAGGAGGGGCTCGACAACGCCGCGCTAACGAAGAAATCCAAGGATGAGGTGGGAAAGCTCGAAAAGGGAAGAGAGAAAGAGAGAGAAGGCAGAGAGTTGAAAGACAAGAAACTCATCCGCGGCCCCTACGACTGGAAAAAGTCCATCTACGTATCCCGGCTCTTCCTCTCCCGGCTACTGGATAATCAAGCCGAACAGATCATCCATTTCGGGCACGACCTGTTCGACCCGCGGCTGGACCCCGTCATCACGGGGGATACGATTCCGGTATCCGACGATTACATGATCGGCCAGGGGGACGAGATCGTCGTCCGGCTGTGGGGTCGGATGGAGGTGATTCACCGGATGCGGGTGGACCGGGACGGCAAGATCTTCTTCCCGAAGTTTGGACCGATCTATGTGGCCGGCAAGACGTTCGGGGAGGTGAAATCCCTCCTGCACGGTAAAATCGGCTCCATCGCCGAGGTCAAGGCCGACATTTCGCTCGGGCAGGTAAAGGGATTCCAGGTCTCCGTTCTGGGCGAGGTCGGGAAGCCCGGAAGATACCACCTCTCCTCCTTTCATACCCTGCTCCAGGCCATCACGATGGCAGGCGGGATCAAGGACATCGGGTCGCTCCGGCGCATCCAGGTCAAGCGCGGCAAGGAGACGGTCCGCGATGTAGATATTTACGACTTCCTCCTGCAAGGCGACACGTCTCACGAGATCTCCCTGCGCTCGGGAGACAGCATCTTCGTCCCGGTTGCGGGGCCGCTCGTCGTCGTGGCCGGCGAGGTCCGACGCCAGGCGATCTACGAACTCAAGCAGGAAAAGGCGATCGCGGAGATCCTCGAGATGGCGGGGGGACTTGCCCCCTCCGCCTACAAGCGCCGTGTCCAGGTGGAGCGGCTGGAGGGGAACCGCGCCCGGACGGTCGTGGACCTGAACCTGGAGGAGGCTGCATCGTCGCTTTCCTCGTTCATGCTCCAGGACGGCGATATCCTGCGCGTCCTGGCTGTCCTGCCGGAGGACGAGAACGCCGTCAAGGTCGAAGGGAACGTTCAGCGACCCGGGAAGTACGCATGGAAGAAGGGACTCACGGTCGGCGCCCTCATCCAGGATGAGAAGTTCTTCCTTCCCAAGACCTTCCTCGACTATGCGCTGGTCACCCGGGTCGTCGGTCCCGAGAAAAGGCAGGAGGCAATTCCCGTCAACCTGCGCAGGATCGTCGTTGATAAGGACCCGGCGGCGGACATCCCCATGCAGCCGGAGGACACGTTGATGGTCTACCGGCGGACCGCATTCCGGGACGAGATGAAGGCTACGGTGGTGGGCGAGGTGCGGAAACCCGGGGAGTACAATATCCTCCCGGAGATGCGCGTCTCCGACCTGGTCAAACTGGCCGGGGACCTGACCCGGGGTGCCTCTCTAGGGGAAGCCGAACTCTCCCGCCAGAACGAGAAACAGGAGGTGACGATCCACAAGATCAACCTCGGCAAGGCGCTGGCCGGGGACAAGGAGAACGACATGCTCCTGCAGGAGCGGGACAATCTCCTGGTCCGACCGGTGCCGGAACTCCAGGAAGTCCGGTATATTACGGTAGCCGGCGAAGTGCGCTCCCCGGGGATTTACGCCGCCCGCAAGGACGAGCGGCTCAGCTCCATCCTTCGGAGGGCCGGAGGGTTCTCAAAGGACGCGTTCCTCAAAGGCGCCATTTTCACCCGCCTCTCGGTTCAAAAGCGCCAGCAGGAGCTGATCGACCGGACGGTGGAGCAGCTGGAGCAAGAGGTTTCGCGCACAGCCGCCAAGGAGGGAGCGACGGCCTTGGACAGGGAAGACATCGAGGCGCAGAAGCAGATACTGGATTCGCGCAAACAACTCCTGGCCAAATTGAAGCAGACGCGGGCGCAGGGACGGGTCATCGTCCGGCTCGCGGAGCCGAATAAGCTGGAAGGCACCGATGAAGACATCCTGATCGAACAGGGGGACAAGCTGGAGGTCCCGCGCACGTCCGCCGTGGTCAACGTGATGGGGCGGGTGTACAACGCAACGGGCATCGTTTACAATCGCGCAAACGATTCCGTGGGGTACTACCTGCGGAAAGTCGGCGGCCCCACGGAGGACGCCGACCGCGACCATATCTACGTGGTCAAGGCGGACGGCAGCGTGACGACGAAGGAACAGGCGGGCTCGGGACTCTGGTTCTTCGGGGAAAAAGGGCTTATGAGCAGCCGGGTCGAACCCGGGGATTCGATCGTGGTGCCGGAAAAGCTGGTTTTTGCCCGGATCATGAAGGACGTCAAGGACATCACCCAGATCCTGTACCAGATCGCGGTGACGGCGGGCGTGCTGCTCGTGGCATTCTAGCGGAAAGCTGAATTCAGCCAAATGAATCGATAGCGGGGAGATGATGGAAGAACGCAGAGAGATTACTTACGCGGACGACGAGATAAATCTCGGTGAATATTTTTCGAGACTTCGCCCCCATTGGTGGAAGATCGCTCTTCTCTCTTTAGCGGTCGGAATCATCACCCTCCTGGTCATGCTGCGGATGCCGAATATCTACCAGGCGACCGCGGTTATCACTTCCGCGGCGGATGAAGGAAAGAAAAACCCCGCCCTGGGCGCACTTTCGCTCTTCGGGGTCGATATCGGGGGGCCATCAACGATAGAAAGCCTGGAGACGCTGTTCAAAAGCAACGATCTTACGGTCCGCGTCTTCAGGAAATACGACCTCTGGCCGGTTCTCCTGGCCGATCGGTACGATCCGTCGGCACGGAAGACGAACAATTCCTGGACGGATCGCCTGTTCGGCAGAGAGAAGAAGCAGTTTTCGCCAGGGGATTGGGATGCGATACGCGTGGCGAAAAAGGTCTTAAAAATTTCGATCAACAAGAAGTCGAATATTTTATCGTTATCCGTTGAATCGCCCTCGGCGGAGAGTTCCGCGAACATCGTGAAGTATTATCTCGAAGAAGGGAAAAACCGGCTCCAGGAAGAAGCTCTCGAGCGGGCGGGTCATAACAAAGAGTTCATTACGGAACAGATATCAAAGACGATTGACCCGCTGACCCGGGACCGCCTTTACGCACTTTATGGACAGGAAGTGGAACGGGAGATGATGGCCCGGAACCGGGAGCAGTTCGGGTTCCGGGTGATCGACTCGCCGCGAGTCCCGGACCGGAAATTCGGCCCTGCGCGGGTGCGCGCCGCCGCCGTTGGGACGGTCCTTTCGTTTCTCGCGATGACCGTCGGCATCCTCCTGTGGAAAGGAGTTGCCAGGGGAAGTGGGGGCGGGGTGGCCACCCCGACGCGATAAAAACCACCTGGAAGAGCCATGGGAGAAAGGAAACCCGCCCTGGAAAGCTTGGTGAGGAGCTCCCCCTCCTTCTACTCGGGTAGAAAGGTGTTCGTCACCGGGCACACCGGCTTCAAGGGGTCGTGGCTGACGATCTGGCTGAGGGAATTGGGTGCGGACGTCGTCGGCTATTCCCTCGGTCCGCCCAGTGACCCCAACAATTTCGAGGCAACGAAGCTCCAGAAAAAAATAACGCATATTCACGGAGATATCCGCGATCTCGACCGGCTGATGGAGGCTTTCAAAAGATATCAGCCTGAAGTTGTCTTTCACCTCGCCGCCCAGCCCCTCGTCCGCCTTTCCTACGACGAACCGAAAATGACCTTCGACACGAATGTCGGCGGCACGGTCAACGTCTTCGAGGCCATCCGCAAAACCCCCAGCGTCAAAGTCCTGGTCAACATCACCAGCGACAAATGCTATGAAAACAAGGAATGGGTCTGGGGCTACCGGGAGAACGACCCGATGGGCGGTCACGATCCCTACAGCGCCTCCAAGGGCTGTGCGGAGCTCGTTTTCGGCGCTTATCTGAAATCGTTCTTCTCTCCGGGCGCCGCGCAAGACAGGACCATCGGCGTCGCCTCCGCCCGGGCAGGCAACGTCATCGGGGGCGGCGACTGGGGGGCGGACCGTCTCGTTCCCGACTGCATCCGTGCCCTGAGCCGTCATCAGCCCATCGGCATCCGCCGCCCCCGTGCCGTCCGCCCCTGGCAGCACGTCATGGAATCCCTCGGCGGCTACCTGCGGCTCGGCGCCCTTCTTTCGCAAGATCCGGGGAAGTATTCCGGCGCCTGGAACTTCGGCCCCGAGGACGGCAACCATCTGACGGTCGCCGAAATGGCCGAGAGGCTGATTAAATACTGGGGCGACGGATCCTGGAACGACCTCTCCGATCCGCAGGCCCTTCACGAGGCAAAGCTTCTCAAGCTGAATTGCGACAAGGCCCATACGGAACTCCACTGGCACAACGTCTTCACGATTGACGAATGTTTGCAGATGACGGCGGAGTGGTATAAGAAATACTACATGGAAAATCAGAACGCGGACATTTACGCCATTTGTGTGTCGCAGATTCATGGTTATCTGGACAGAGCGGCAAGGAAACACGTTTCTTGGGCATTATGAAACGATCAACCGTCAGACGATAAGATCATGGCAACACCCGAAGCCATCCGCACGCAGATCCTCGCCCTCGTAAAAGAGTACTACACGGCGAAATTTGCCCCCAAAGCCTTCGATCCCGACAAGGACCTGCTCCACTATTCCGGCCGGGTGTTCGATGCGGAAGAGATCGTGAATCTCGTCGATGCCGGCTTGGATTTTTACCTGACCGCCAACCGTTACGCCGAACGCTTCGAAGCGGAGTTCGCCGAATATCTCGGATTGTCCAACGCATTGCTCGTAAATTCAGGTTCTTCCGCCAACTTGGTAGCCTTAACCTCCCTGACCTCGGCGAAGCTCAAGGATCGCCGCCTGAAGCCCGGCGATGAAGTCCTGACGGTGGCCTGCGGTTTCCCCACGACGCTCAATCCCATTTTGCAAAATCAACTGGTTCCCGTTTTCGTCGATGTGAATATCGGGGACTATACCGCGATTCCCGAAATGCTTGCCGCAGCCATCGGTCCGAAGACAAAGGCCGTCATGATGGCTCACACGATGGGAGTCCCCATTCATCTCGATACGGTCATGGATCTCGTGAAAAAACACAACCTCTGGTTCATCGAAGACAACTGCGACTCCCTGGGATCGACTTACCGGGATAAATTAACCGGCACATACGGCCACCTCTCCACTTGTTCCTTCTACCCGGCCCATCACATCACCATGGGAGAAGGGGGCTGCGTGGCCACGGATGACGACGACCTGGCCCGCATCGCCCGCTCCATCCGGGACTGGGGCCGGGATTGCTACTGCGCCGGGGGGGAAAGCAACACCTGCGGGAAGCGCTTCAGCCAGCAGTTCGGCACCCTGCCCATTGGTTATGACCACAAATACGTTTGCAGCCATATCGGCTACAATCTCAAGGTAACGGACATGCAGGCCGCCGTCGGCTGCGCGCAGCT
>Ga0334722_10000602_pt1 | contig 51378 bp, 41 predicted proteins | sample C3_bottom_MG_FD_207210 | JGI IMG/M metagenome (GOLD analysis project Ga0334722, IMG submission 207210) | Sediment microbial communities from Yellowstone Lake, YNP, Wyoming, USA - C3_bottom | ecosystem: Environmental > Aquatic > Freshwater > Lake > Sediment | place: USA: Wyoming | collected...
GGGGAAGAGCGACACCAGGATGGGGTTCAAGATAAAACCGCCTCCCGCGCCCATCAGGACCCCGAAGATGGAGATGCCCAGGCAGAGGAGAAAGGGCCAGATCAGATTGATGCTGGTGCCGGCGGAATCGAGGTACATGGTGGGGAAGGAGACGCTGTTTTCAAAGGTGGCGGCCTCGCTCTTGACCTTTTTGACTATTACCAGGTCGCCTTCCTTGCTGCGCTCGGTGACAGCGGTGACGATGACGCTGTACTTGCCCGGGGCCTGGCCCTCCGGAACCTTGATTTTGGCATGGTAGGCGCCGTCGGGGCTGGTTTCGACGTTGGCGGCCAGCAGTTTTCCGACACTGCCGAAGCGGCCCTTGACCAGCTTCATGGACTCGCGGCGGCTCTCCTTGTCATCCATGGGCGCCAGCAGGTTGCCCCGGGAGCCGATGATGCTGGCCATGATGGTGGCTTGATAGCTGTCGATCTTGATCTTGGCCGGGGCGCTGTAGGCGGCGTCGGCGCCGATGGTTTTCAGCACCTCGGAATATTTCCAATCCTTGCCCTCGGCTTTGGCCTTGTCCAACTCCGGCGCCAGCTCCTTGGGAACGAGAATCTGGTAAAAGGCTGGCATCTCCTGGGTCAGATAAAACTTGTAGGGAATTATGCCGCTCTTGGGATCCTTCTTGCTGTCGAAGCGGTTGGCCCGCACCTTTTTATCGGCGGAATAGAACTCGATATAGACCTGGGCCCCTGCCGGGGCTTGGCCGCTGACGGTGATCTCGCCGCCGTTGGCCAGGGTGGTCTTGTCGAGAATAATCGTCGGGGGCGTGGCCCCTTCACCGGCCAGGGCCTGCGGAACAATGGGCAAGACCATCATCGCCAGGGCGAGGAACGGCCACACGCGGAACTTAACTTTCATACAATCCACCTCCTGTCTGAAATTAGCTGTCTGAAAAGACGGGTTCTCCCCGAAATTACCGCGGTTGAGCCGTTGCACCTCCTTTGGGTTTTGCCAGGTCTGGCAGGAAAAGACGGTTGTTTGGCACGAACTTTTTAGCCGGTGGCGACTGGAAACAGATGCTTAATCAGGTTGCGCAGGGTGTGCTGTCGTCGTGGCTGAGGGTGCTTGGCTCACTCGCAATGATGCGATTCCGCCCGGCGTTTTTGGCCTGGTAAAGTGCCTCATCGGCCAGTTTGACCAGATAATTACAGTCTTGGGCCAGGGTTGGAATCAGGGTGGCCGCACCCATGCTCATGGTCACGGATTTGTTGACCGTGGAAAGTTCGTGCGCAATGCCTAAATTCTCAATTGCCGCCAGGATCCGGTTGCCGACACAGCTCGCTCCCTGAATGTCAACCTCTGGGAGCAGGATGACGAATTCTTCGCCGCCGTAACGGGCCGCCAGGTCTGCTGGGCGCATGACCGAGGCGGCCAGCGCCTTCCCGACCTGGCGCAGGCAATCGTCGCCGGCCTGGTGGCCGTAGCGATCGTTGTATTTCTTGAAGAAATCGATGTCGCCCATCAACAGCGACAGGGGGAGTTTGTTGCGGCTCAGCCGTTTCCATTCCTTGGTTAAGGTTTCGTCGAAACAGCGGCGATTGGCAATCTGGGTCAGCCCGTCGAGCAGCGTGATTCTCTTCAGGGCTTCGTTGGCGGCGGCCAGCTCTTTTTCCGCGACCTTGCGGGCGGTAATGTTCTTGAATTGACCGACGATGCCGGGAGCGCCGTCCAGGGTGACCAGAGGGGCGGTGGTGAGAATGAAATGTTCGTCACTGACCCCGGCGGTGACGAGCTGAATGTCGTATTCGCAGCGGGTATTGTTGCGAAGAAGCCTGAGCGGACAGCTCTCTTCCCGGCAGAGGTAATAGTCAAGCAGCTCCGAGCACTGTTTGCCGACCACCTCTTTTTGGGTGGTTTTTCCCAGGATCTGTAACATGGCCGCATTGGCACGGACCACCACGCCATCCTCGCGAACAACCCAGAGGGCGTCGGTGCAGGCGGAAAAGACCTGTTCGAGTTCCAGGCTGGACATTTCGGCGTGGAGCAACTTGGTGTTGCTGTCGCAAATTGCCTCCTCCATGGCTGCCCGGAGTGCTTCCAGGTGGGTACAACTGGCCTTCAGCCTGGTATTCTCCTCACTGAGGTGGAGGAGCTGGTGCTGCAGGTTGTCCGGTTTTTCGGGCATGGATTAAGCCTCGAGTGAGTAACTCACCCTTCGTTAATGCTGACGCAGGCCGGCAATAAATGGTCCCACGGCCTCAGCTCCTTTCTCCTCCACCAAGCGGATGGTGGCAGTGCCGATTACCGCGATATCGGCCTTGCCGGTAAGATACCCTACATCCTCTCTGGTGCTGATCCCGAAGCCCACCGCCAGCGGCAGGTTGGTACTCCGGCGGCAGCGGGCCAGGTACGCCTCGAAATCGCTGGTAAAATCGGTCTGCTTGCCGGTCACTCCGCGCCTGGCCACGCAGTAGATGAAGCCTCGGGCATAACCGGCCAGGTGGCGCATCCGCCCTTCGGTGCTGGTGGGGGCGTAGATCAGGATCGGGGCGATGTTGTACTTATCAGCCAGGGCCAGAAACTCCTGGCCCTCCTCGGGCGGCAGATCCGGGACGATGAAGCCCTGGATACCGATCTCCACGGCCTTTTGGAAGAACCGCTCAACCCCGTACTTGAAGAGGATATTATAATAAGTCATGAACAAGAAAGGGATTTTGTGGGTGGCGGTCATCTCGGCGGCAAACGCCAGACATTCCGCCACCCTGGTGCCCTTGGCCAGCGAATCCTGATTGGCCTTGACGATCATCGGCCCGTCGGCCACCGGTTCGGAAAAGGGGATCTGCATCTCGATCAGTTCAACCCCGTTCGCCACCATCTGGCGGATTACCTCCCGGTTTACCTCGAACGAAGGGTAGCCCAGGACCAGGTGGGTCATCAGCAGGATGCCCTTTTCCTCTTTGCTTTTCCGGATATAGTCATTCAGCTGCATATTCTCGGCCTTTCTTGGTGATGAACGCCTTCCAGGATGGGTCTCCGAAGGCGTGGGCGATGGTGAAGATGTCCTTGTCTCCGCGGCCTGACATATTGATGATGATTGCCTCGTCCTGGCGCATCTCCGGAGCCTCCTTGAAGGCCTGGACGAAACCGTGGGTCGATTCCAGGGCCGGGATGATCCCCTCTTTCTTCATGGTCAGTTCCAGAGCCGCCATCACCTCCTTGTCGGTGGCGGCGGCGAAGCGGACCCGCTTTTTCTCCCAGAGGTCGGCCAGGATCGGCGAAACCCCGACATAATCGAGCCCGGCGGCCACTGAATGGGTGTCGCGCATCTGGCCATCGTCGTCTTGCAGGAACATGGTCTTGTAGCCCTGGGCAATGCCGGGTGAGGCGTCAGTCCCGGCCAACCGGGCGGCATGCTGTCCCGTTTCCAAGCCATGACCACCGGCCTCCACCCCGATCAATTCCACCTCGGGCCTATCCAAAAAGCCCTGGAAGATGCCCATGGCGTTGGAACCGCCGCCGACGCAGGCGAAGACCCGAGCTGGCAACTTGCCGAACTGCTCCAGGATCTGTTTGCGGGCCTCAATGCCGATGATCGACTGGAACCAGGCCACCATCTCCGGGAAGGGATGGGGGCCGCAGACCGTGCCGATTAGGTAATGGGTGTCGTCCATGGAGGTGACCCAGTCGCGGTAGGCCTCGTTCATGGCATCCTTCAAGGTGCGGCTGCCGCTGGTCACCGGCACCACGGTGGCGCCGAGTTTTTCCATCCAAAAGACGTTGGGACGCTGGCGGGCGACATCATCCTCACCCATGTAGATCGTACACTTCAAACCGAAACGGGCGGCCATGGTGGCGGTGGCCACCCCGTGCTGCCCGGCGCCGGTCTCGGCGATGACCCGCTTCTTGCCCATTCGTTTGACCAGCAACCCCTGGCCCATGACGTTGTTGGCTTTGTGGGCGCCGGTGTGGTTTAAGTCCTCGCGTTTTATGAAGATCCGCGCCCCGCCAAAGTGGTCGGCCAGGTTATCGGCCCGGGTCAGCGGGGTGGGGCGGCAGGAGTAATTGGACATCAGTTCCACGTATTCGCGCCAGAAAGCGGGATCAGCCTGGGCGGCGGCGAAGGCCGCATTGAGCTCGCGAAAGGTTTCGTAGAGCACCTCCGGGTTGAAGGCGCCGCCCCATTGGCCGTAATATCCGGTGTTGTTCATGTCGTTTCAGGTTCCTGAATGGGTTGGGCCGACAATTCTGACCGATCTGACCGATCTGACCGATCCGACCGATCAGTCGGATCGGAGTTGTAGAAAGCGTAACCATAGCGTTTTACGCCCGGTATTTCAAACGCCAAATTGCCTGGGCCGGTGCACTATCCTACCTGCCCTGAAGCAGATCGAGCCCCCAATGCAGCAGCCAGCCCAGGGCCACGGCCAGGGCCAGCAGCCCGGGGAGCAGCCGGTGTTTGGTCTGGTGGTGTTTCTTTTCCAGCCGGTGTTGCTGGGTGGCGTCACGGCCCACGAAGAGATACCCCTGGATGTGGCCGTCCGGGTCGCGCAGCACGGTGGTGCTGGTGGAAACGAAGATCCAGCTCTTGCGCGGGTGGTCGATCTTGAGGATTTTTTCGTTGACGAAGTTACTGTTCTCCAGCACGGCCATGAACTGCTGGAAGGCCGCCTGGTTGTCGTAGATCGATTCGATGGTCTGGCCGCGCATCTGGTCCCAGGTGCGACCGTAAAGCTTTTCGGCGGCCAGGTTCCAGGAGAGGACCCGGTGGAGGGCATCGATCATGATCACCGCATCGGGCATTCGGTCGCAGAATTCCCGGAATCCCTGGGCGACGCTGGTGGTTTCGTGGAGTCGGGCGGCGATGGTCCGGGCCAGTTTCCAGGCGAACTCCGGGACCTCGCGCCAGATCCGTTCGGCCTCGGCGTTGGGCAGGCAGAGAAAGCGGGTCTCGGCGGCGGCGGCAATTACCGAGGCGTTGCGGACGGTGCCCAGGAGAAAGGCCAGTTCCCCGAACAAGGCGCCCGGTTCGTTGATCTCGTTGATCTTCTTGCCGCCTTTGATCACATCCAGGCACCCTTCGATGAGGAGGTAGAGGGAGTTGGCCTGGTCCCCTTCGTTCAGCAGTACCGTCCCGGCCGGGCAGCTCCTGGCGAAGCGCTGGAGGTCCGGGTGGTTATAGATTTCCATGCGCTTCCTCACGGGCTAGCTGGTTGCGGCAGGCAGCGGCGAAGTCTTCCGGGTAATGGCCGTTGATCCAGCGGAGCTGGGCCTCGCTGAAGGCCCCCGGCGATTCAGGCAGGCGGGGTAACAGGGAGTAAAAAAGCCGCTGGTCGCGGTCGGGGTTGGTAAAGCGTTTGGAGAGCTCAATGGAGGTGACCATCTTTACCCCCAGCCCGTGCAGGGTCCGCATGGCCATAAACAGCCCCCGGTCCAGGGCGGCGCGGGTGGCGGTATCGGCCTCCAGGATGTGGCCCACCTCGGCTTTGCAGATCAGTTGCAGTTCCCACTGCGAGGTCTGGGCCTTGGGCACGAAGAGCTGCACCCATTGATCCTCAAAAACCACCAGGGTGGTCGGCCCTTCTGCCCGGCCGTCGGTGCGGCGGTTGCTGGCGATTGCCGCCAGGTAGGCGGCGAAGAAGCCTTGGCCCGTCTCCTGGTGGTAACGGTGGCAGAATTCGGTCACCAGATCGCCGCAGGCGTAAGCTGGCAGGCTAGCGCCCGAGTTGTCTTCAATCCGCTCGGGCAGCAGGGCGAACTGCTGGTGGATCTGTTGGTGGGAGGCGTGCAACCGGTAGGAGGACGGGGCGAAGTCGAAGCCGTAGTTCCAGCCCCAGAGGGTGGCGGTGAAGCGGGATGGAGCCCCGGCTGCCAGCCTGGCGGTGACGGCCAGGCGCAATGCCTCCAGCTCTTGAGGTGTTACGGTCTGCCGCCGGGGAACGTGCGGCAAATTAAGTTCCTCCGCCATCCGCACCAGGGTGCGCTGGTAATAGAGGTGGCGCAAGCCGGTCATGTCGGCGGGGGTCAGCTCCGCCAGCGAGTAGCGCACGGCGTCGTCGGCCAGATTGGCGGCGTAATGGCCCCAGCCAATATAGCTGTTGGCCCGCAGATACTCGTAAACGTGGGTCGCCGCATTTGCCACTGCCCCGACGATGGGGCTTTCCCCTTGCGCCCCGGGGCGCAGCACCATGGCCTGCTTGTACGGGTCGGGCAGGTGCGGGTTGTTGACCAGGGCCTCGAAAAGTTCATGGTGGTGAATGACCGGTCGCTGGCGGCCGCGACCGTCCAACTCGTACAACAGGCCGCCGGGATGAGCGGCGCCGGGTTCCGGGGCGAAGCGGCAGGCCAGTCGGGCCAGGCGCACCAGGTCGGCCGGATCGGTTGAGGTGGTGGCCAGGGCGGTGAGCAGGGGGGGCGGCAGGGCGGCAAAGGCCCGGTCGATGGCCCCGGCCTCGGCATTCCCAATGATCTCGCCCAGGCTGGTGGACAGGGACACCGCTGGTGGTTCCGGCAGCCGGATTGCCCCCGGGTCGGCGGCCCTGCCATCGGCCCAGTCCTTCTTGATGAAGGTGACCCCCCGGAAGGGCAGGGGGTTAGGGATCTCGTAGATCCAGGCGGTGGCCCCGGAGGCCACATCGCCTTCGGGATAGTTGGAGCGGTTGGCTACCGGGGTCCGGTCCGGCAGGGCGCCCAGGGCGGCGGGGGCAGTCTCCTCCCGCAGATTGGCGGCGGTGAATTCCGGGCGATGCACGCCGAAGACGAAGCGCCCCTCGGGGTGGACACAGGTTCTTAACATTTGGCTAGGTCCTTTGGTGGTGAGGGCTAGGGCGCTTTGGGCTGGTTATGGGTAATGGGAATCATGGGAAGAATGGGAAGAATGGGAATTATAGGAGGGCCAATTCCCATATCTCCCATGCTTCCTATACCTCCCGTAACCCCGCAACTCATTCCTTCTCCACGCTCAACAGATCAAGCAAGTCATCCCGGGTCAACCGCTTGAGGATGGCAGAATCGTCCTGGAGGATCATCTGATTGGCCAGGTCCTTCTTGCGGGCGATGAGCTTATGGATCTTCTCTTCCAGGGTGCCGATGGTAATCAACTTGAAGACCTGCACCACATGCTTTTGCCCCATGCGATGGACCCGGGCGGTGGCCTGATCCTCGCGGGCGGCATTCCACCAGCGGTCATAATGGATAACCGCCTGGGCGGCGGTGAGATCGACGCCGATGCCGCCGGTAAGGAGGCTGGCAGTGAAAACCTTACACTCTGGGTCGGTGTTGAAGCGTTTGATCATCCGCTGGCGGGTGCTCAACCCCATCTCGCCGCGCAGGCCGCAGTTGGCGATGCCGCGCTGGGCGAGATAGTTTTCGATCAGGTCCAGCATGGTCGTGTAATGGCTGAAGACCACCACCTTCATGTTGGCGTCCAGGCATTCGTCGAGCAGTTCGGTGAACAGATCCCACTTGCCGCTCCGGTAACGGCTGACATCGGTGCATTTTTTGATCAGGCAGGGATGGTTGCAGATCTGTTTGAGATAGTTGATGATCGCCAAGAGTTCCATGTATTCCAGGCGGCCGTCCCGCTCCTCGGGATCAAGTTCTGACATGAGCGCCCGGCCCCGACCGTTGACCAGCTCGCGATAGAAACCGACCTGGTCGTCACTGAGTTCGCAGGTGCGGAAATCTTCTATGATATCCGGGAGTTCTTTGAGAACCTGATCGCGGGTCCGGCGGAGGATAAAGGGGGTGAGCAGACGGACCAGGGTCTGGCGCGGCAGGGGGTCGGCGCCCTCGGCGATGGGGTCGGCGTACCGGCTCTTGAAACTGCGATCGCTGCCCAGATAACCGGGCAGACAGATGTCGAAGATGGACTTGAGGTCCTGCACCGAATTTTCCAGGGGGGTGCCGGTAAGACCGATGGCCACCTTGCTTTTCAAGCGGGTGGCGGCCCGGTGGACATCGGTCTTCTTGTTCTTGAGCTGCTGGACCTCATCGAAGATGACGATCTCAAAATCCAGGTCGTGCAGGGCCTGGCTGTCTCGGCGGATGATACCATACGTGGTGAGGCAGATGTTGCATGCCTCGGCCCGGACCAGGTCGCGGCGGCTGCCGTGATGGACATAGTGGCTGAGTTCCGGGAAGAACTCCTCGATCTTTTCGGTCCAGTGGGGCACCACGCTGGTCGGGCAGACAATGAGAAAGCGGTTGTTGCCGCGGCCTTCTGTCTTGAGCAGGGAGAGGAGGGCCAGGGTCTGGTGGGTCTTGCCCAAGCCCATGTCGTCGGCCAGGATCCCGGCTAGGCCGTTGCGGTAGAGCTGATAGAGCCAGGCCACCCCGTGGCGCTGATACTCGCGGAGGTGCCCGGGCAGTGGGGGCAACCGGTCGGCGGCGGACCAGAGGTCGTTGTCCAACAAGGCCTTCAGGGTGTCTTTGCCCCGGATTTGGCCGACGGTATCGAGCTCCGGCATCAGGGCCGAAAGCATCAGCATTTCCCGGCGGGTCAGGCGCACCCCGGACTGACCGCTGGCTTGATCATGCCAGAGGCGGTCAGGGTCGAGGTTATGAAACCACTCCAGGGGGGTATCGGTCAATTTGAGCCAATGGCGACCGCCGGCCAGGAATTTCCGGTTGCCCTGGCGCCGGGTGAGCAGGTCATTGATGGAGATGCGGCGGCTGCCCAAACCGTAGTGACCGGCCAGATAGCACCAGTCCCCGTCTTCGCTGAAGGAGTCAACCTGCAGGCGGTCGGGGCTCTCCTGGAAGTCGAGTTCCAGCAAATCGGGATCGACCAGATTGTCGGGATCGTTAAGGGCCTGGGCATAATCCTGGAGAAATTTCGGCACCTGCTCGGGGGTGAAGCTGATGGTCTGGCTGGTTCTCTGGCCCGGGGCGAGCGCTTCCTCCTGTTCCTGTACCGGGAAAAACCCGACGCCGTCGAGGTAGTAATAGCGGCCGTAGCGGTGGTCGTCCAGCAGGTGGCGTTCCAGGTCGCGGCCGTTGGCCAGGCGTAAGAGCGGGCTGGCGGTGACGGTACCTTCTTCCGCCATGGCCATGCGAGTTATGGCCCGGGCCGGAGGGGCCAACAGGTCGGTGGCGCCCAGGGCGGTGAGGGCATCGACCAGGTCCGGGGTCTTGGCCCGGGGCAGGGTCATCTGGAAAAGTTCCTCCCCTTGGTTGTCATCCGCGGTCAGGGAGAACAACCCTTCGAACCCAGGGCCAGTCAAACGTAAATTCTCACCCGGAGTTCTGAGGGCCAGCCGGTCGCAAAGAAACATCCAGAAGGACTCGGTGCATTCCTGGGCCGGGGAGCGTGGCGGCTGCAGATGAGTTGAGGGTAGCGCAGGGTTACCGCCAAGCTCCAGTAGCTGGCGCCAGAGTTCGGCAATCTTCCTGGGTTCGGCGATGGGCTCCGGCCGTAGGGCATGAAAGATCAAATTTGTGGGAAAGATGGGCATGGCCAGGGCGATGGTTTCTGGCTCTGGGGACCAGCGCACCCGGGTGGTATCGACGCCGGGAAGTTGCAGGAACCAGCGGCCGCAGCCCTGGTCGAAACTTGCGGCCAGGGTAGGGTTGGCGCCGAAAAGCTCACAAAGGGTCTCGGCGATCAAGGTCCAGGGACCGGCGGCGCCAAGGACCGGGGCATTGTGCCCCGGCTGGTGGCGGCGCAGGGCCGCCAAATGGCGGCAGTTGCCGGAGTGGTAATGATGGTCGGGGAAGCAGGCGTCACAGTCGGCGGTGTCCTGGCGCGGGAAGAAACCTGGAATCTCCGGCGCCTTGGCCAGCAGGGCGGTGATGGTCTGACCGTTTTCCCGGAAAAGGGCGCCGGTGGCCTGACCAAAATGCAGTTGGCACAAGGGCTGCACCGGAATTCCGTCAAATTCCGGGCCGGGCAATGATTGTTCCTGAACGACCGCACCCGGCGGCGGGGCGGAGCCTGCCGACTGTTGTGCCCCATGGCTTGCCGACCTCTGCTTGCTCCGGGGATTGCTCGCAGTTGCGGCTGGGGGCGCGGGATCGTTGAGGATGAAGAGGTAGTCGAAAATGTGGGCCAGAAATTCACCGAGACTTTCGGGGGTAAGACCATCGCTTTGGGTCAGGCGAAAGAGTGGCGCGGTCAGGGCCTCGCCGATGCTGTTCAAACCGCAGGCCACGAGAATGTTATGTTGCGTGGAGGGCAGCAGAATTTCCCGGATGGAAGCCGCGGCCTGGGCTGGGCTGGGAGAAGGGGGGGTGCCGCAAAACTGTTCCAGGGCCGCAGCTACGGTGAGGGCGGGATCCGGGACAGGAAAGGCGTGGATCTGGGCCCGAGTCAAACTGGTGTGGCCCAGTAAGGCCCCAACGGCGGCCAGGAGTTGTTCCTCCAGTTTGATCCCGCCGTTTTTCCGGTTGCCCAGGCGCCCGGCCAGGGCGGCCCGGAAGGCCTCGCCGACCGTGTGAAATCCCATCTTATTCAGCTTCCCGCAGCCCCCGGGAGGGAGTCCGATGACCTGGACCGGCGCGGCTAGCAAGCGCTGACGTGGAGAGAGACGGCGTCGATTCGTGCTCAAGGTGAGGGCCATTTTCGGGTTATAGCAAACAACTGCCCCGCCGGGAATCGGGAGGAACATTGGATTCTACAGCGCGTTAAATGGGCCTGCAAGGTAAAATCCGGGACCTGTGCCTGGGAACAGTAGGTAGTGCGGCCGAAGTTAGCAATTGCTTGGCGGAAACTGCCCCAGCGGCTATTATCTCCACTCTGTCTGAGGTTTGGCCTGGTAACTGGCGACCGGAACGGCAGGAGGGCGAACAACTGGTAGCGGAATGAGGCTGGGTAGTGGCCGGCGGCAGGGGGTGCGCCCCGGGGTTGATTCGGAGGGTTATGGCATTTCATCTTTATTCCAGCAATCGACTGGAGGCGCTGGTCGCAACCTTGGCCGCAGTGACCGGTGCTGATCCCCAGCAGCCTTTCGCGCCGGAGGTCGTGGTGGTGCAGAGCGGTGGCATGGCGCGCTGGCTCAGCTATCAACTGGCCGAGCGCCAAGGGGTTTGCGCCAATCTCGACTGCCCCTTTCCCAACGACTTGGTGGACCGGCTGTTCCGCCTGGTATTGCCGGAAATGGCGGCCCGGCCCCCAGTAAACCGGCAGATCTTGCAATGGCAGTTGTTCCGGGTCCTGCCGGAGATGGTCGAGAGGCCGGAGTTTTCCCTGTTGGCGGGTTATCTCGCTGGCGCGCCTGAGTTGAAGAGATATCAACTGGCCGGGCGGTTGGCCGATCGTTACGACCAGTATCTCCTCTTCCGGCCCGATCAGGTTCTGGGTTGGGAAAATGGGGCGGACGACCACTGGCAGGCCCGGCTCTGGCGGGAATTATGCTCGCGGGCGGACTGTCTGCGAGGTTTGGTGCATCGCGCCCACCTTTGGGAGCGGCTGCTCGCGGCCCTGGCTGGGCCCGGCTTTGTCGATCCCGGGTTGCCCGGGCGCCTCTCGGTGTTTGGTCTTTCTACTCTGCCCCCTTATCACCTGCGGATTTTTGACGAACTGGCCCGGCATATCGAGGTGCATTTCTACCTCTTCAATCCCACGCGAAAATTCTGGGAGGACATTCTGCCCGGGCGGAGCATCGGCCGGTTGACCGGCAAGTTGACGGCTGCCCAACTGCATCTGGACGAGGGCAATCCCCTGCTGGCCTCATGGGGGCAGCAGGGTCAGGAGCTCTGCCGGATGCTGCAGGAGTGCCGGATTGACGCGGAGCATGAGCTGTTCGTCGCTCCGGCAGGAGAAGGGAGCCGACCCAGCCGCCTGGCCGTACTCCAGTCGGATATTCTTGAGTTGCGCGGGATGGCGGACGGAGACGGGCGCGGCGCCGTCATTCCCGACCGATCCCTTCAGATCCATGCCTGTGCCAGTCCGCGCCGGGAGCTGGAGGTGTTGCACGACCAGTTGCTGGCCCTGTTCGAGGAGCTGCCGGGCCTTGAGCCTCGGGACATTCTGGTGATGACCCCGGACATCGAACTTTATAGCCCTTTGGTGCCCACGGTTTTCGGGGCAGGCGCCGAGGGCGGGGGGGGGCGGATCCCCTTCAGTATTGCCGACCGGCAGATGAAGAACGAGGGCGAGGTGGTTGGTGCCTTTCTGGCTTTTTTGGGGCTGCGAGAGGGGCGGCTGGAACTGGCCCGGGTGCTGGCGGTGCTGGAGCAGCGTCCGGTGCGGGAGCGCTTCCAACTGAGCGGTGGTGACCTGGAGCTGGTGGAGCGCTGGCTGCGGGAGGTGAATATCCGCTGGGGGATCGATGAGGCGGACCGGGCCGCCTTGGGGTTGCCGGCCACCCGGGAAAATACCTGGCGTTTCGGCCTGGATCGGCTCCTGCTGGGCTATGCCGTGGACGCCCGCGAGGGCGGCGTCTTTGCCGATATCCGCCCCTTCGGCGGCATGGAAGGCGGCACCAGTGAGTTGCTTGGCCATCTCCTCGATTTCAGCGAAACCCTCCTGGCCCGAGTGCGGCAGTTGCATGAACCGCGCACCCTGGTCGGCTGGAGTGAACTGTTGCTGACCATGGCCCGGGAACTGCTGGCGCCCCGGGGCGAGCAAGACCAGGAATGGCGGTTCCTGCTGGATGCCCTGGCCGGCCTGGGCAAGATACAGGCGGCGGCGGACTTTCAGGGGGAGGTGGCCTTTCCGGTGGTGGCGGCCCATCTGGAGGGACTTTGCCAAGGCGAGTCCATGAGCGGTGGTTTTCTCTCCGGCCGGGTGAGCTTTTGCGAGTTGTTGCCCATGCGGGCGGTGCCCTTCCGGGTGGTCTGCCTGTTGGGTATGAACGATGGCGATTATCCCCGCAATGCCCCGTTGCCGTCATTTGATCTGATCGGGGCCGCCCCCCGACCTGGTGACCGCTCCCGCCGCAAGGATGACCGCTATCTCTTCCTGGAGGCCTTGCTCTCGTCCCGGGAGGTCTTCTACCTCAGTTATCTCGGACAGTCGGTGCGCGATGGTAGCCGCCTGGCCCCCTCGGTGCTGGTCAGCGAACTGGCCGAGTACCTGGACAAACGTTTTCCCGGCCAGCCGCCGCTAGAAGTCAGCCATCCCCTCCAGCCCTTCGGCAAGGAATATTTCCCGGGGAGTGCGGAGTTATTTAGTTATTCCCTGAGTAACCTGCGGGCTGCCCAGGCGCTGGCTGGGCCAAAAAGTTCGCAAATTCTAGCGCCGGAACGGTTGCCGGAGCCGCCCGAAGCCTGGCGGCAGGTGAATCTGGAGGAAGTGGCGGATTTCTTCCGGCACCCGGCCCGCTTTTTTTGCCGACGGCGGCTGGGGATCCATCTGGAGCGCGAGGCCGGAGAGCTGACCGATAGTGAGAATTTCGCCCTGGACGGACTGGAGCGCTTTCGCCTGGGCGGGGAGATCCTCGAATCCTTGGTCAGCCAGCGGTGCGACGAGCGGGATTATCAGTCGGAGGCGCGCAGGAACGGGGTGCTGCCCCACGGTAGCGTCGGCAAGGCTGCCTTCGCTGCACTCATGACCGATGTCGAGGCGGTGGCCTCCAAACTGCCGCCGCTTCCCGGCGGGCAGGGGCCGTTCTGGCAGGAGGGTGAACTTGCTTTGGCCGGTTTTACGTTGCGCGGGCGGGTGGAGGTGCTGCCGGGGGTGGGGCAGTTCCGTTATCGCTTTGCCGCCGTCAAGGCCACCGATCTGATCGATGCCTGGGTGCGCCACCTTTTTCTGGACGTCCTGGCTGGGGGAGGAGCCGCGGTCGCGACGGTCCTGGTGGGCAGCGATAAGCGCGTTACCTTCGGACCGGTGGCGGCGCCCCGGGAGCGTCTGTCCCGGTTGCTGTCCTGCTACTGGCAGGGGTTGCAGCAGCCATTACCCTTCTTCCCGCTAACCTCTCTGGAGTATCAGGAGCGTTGCCGCCGTGGTGAACCATCACCGCTGGCCCAGACCCACGCCCGGCGGAAATGGGAGGGCAGTGATTATACCGTCGGGGAGAGCGAGGATCCCTATCACCAGCTCTGTTACCGTGGGGGCGACCCCCTCGCTGAGGGCTTTGCCGAGATGGCCCGGATTTTCTGGGAGCCGTTGCTGGAGAACTGTCATGGTTGATCGGCAAAGTGATCTGGCCGAGGGGGAGAGCATTCCGCCATTCCAGGTACTGACGGCGCCCTTGATCGGCACCCGGCTGATCGATGCCAGCGCCGGCACGGGCAAAACCTACACCATCGCCGCCCTCGTGGTCCGGCTGTTGCTGGAGCGGCGTCTGGACCTGAAAGAGATTCTGGTGGTCACCTTCACCGAGGCCGCCGCCGATGATCTCCGCAACCGGATCCGCCAGGGCCTTGTCAAGGCGGCCCGGGCCTTTGAGTCCGGTCGGAGCGAGGAGCTCTTTCTCCAGGGATTGCTGGCCGCTTGGCCCGATCATGCCGGGGCGGCGGCGCGGCTTGATCTGCTGCTGCGCAACTTCGACGAGGCGGCGGTTTTCACCATTCACGGCTTCTGTCAGCGGGTCTTGGCCGAGCACAGTCTGGAGACCGGGGTGCTCTTCGACTCGGAACTGGTCACCGATCTCCGCCAGCTCCTGCAGCGCATTGTGGAGGACTTTTTTCGGGCCAGTTTCTATCACGATTCACCCCTGGTAGTGGGACACTGCCAGAAGTTTTTCACTCCCGAGGTCTTACAAAAGCGGCTGGGTAACCTTTACGCCCGAGAGGATATCGAAATGCGGCCGCAGCTAGATGGTGCGGCGATCCGGGGCGCTCTGGCCGCAGCCGAGAATGATTACCGGGCCACTTTTGCCCGGGTGGCTGCCGTGTGGCCGGAGCGGCGGCAAGCGGTGCAGCGTTTCCTGCTGGAAAGTGAGGGGTTGAACCGGAATAAATACCGGAAGGAATCGCTGCCCGGTTGGCTTTCTGTGTTGGCCTTGTTGCTGGCCCAGCTAGAGCCGCCTCCGGAGCTGTTCAAGGAGTTTGAAAAATTCACCCCCGAGTGTCTGGGGGCTGGGTTGAAGAAAGGCTTTGCTGCTCCGGATGAGCCGTTTTTTGCATGTTGTGGGGAGTTACAGGCGGCCCACCGTCGCTTTGCCGAGGTGCTGGCCAGTTATGCGATTTGGCTGGAGTCCGGGTTGCACGGTTATGTCCGCCGCGAACTGATCCAGCGCAAGGACGTTGCCGGGGCGCATTCCTTCGATGATCTCCTGACCCGATTGCGCCTGGCCTTGCTGGGGGGTGGCGGCCCCGAGCTGGCCGGGAATCTACGGCGCCAGTACCGGGCGGCCTTGATTGATGAGTTTCAGGATACCGACCCGGGACAATATGAGATCTTTACCACGGTCTTCGCGCACCCCGATTCCCTGCTCTATCTAATCGGTGATCCCAAACAGGCCATCTATAGTTTCCGGGGGGCGGACATCTTTGCCTATATCCGGGCGGTGCGGGAGATCGGTGGCCGTTTCACCCTCCTTGACAACTGGCGCTCGGTGCCGGGACTGATCACCGCAGTCAACACCATATTTGCCGGTGCCCCGCAACCGTTTATTTTCAATGAGATAGTGTTTACTCCGGCCCAGGCCGCCGACAAGGAGCACGTCCCACTCTTGCTGGATGGCGCAGAAGCGCCGCCCTTTATGATCCGAGTGGCGCGGCACGGTGCGGACGAGGAAGCCAAGCCGATCAGCAAGGTGGTGGCCGGACGGTTGATCCTGACCGATCTGGCGGCGGAGATCGGCGGCTTGTTGGGCCTGGGGCGCGAGGGCCGGGCGCGACTGGGGAAAAAGGTCCTGGCCGCCGGCGACATCGCGGTCCTGGTGCGGACCAACCGGCAGGCCCGTGAGGTGCAGACGGCCCTGGCCCAGGCGGGGGTTGCCAGTGTCCTGAACGGTTCCGAGAGCCTCTTTTTTTCCCGGGAGGCCGTTGAGGTGGGGATTGTCTTACGGGCGGTGGCCGAATGCGGCAATAGTCGGCGGCTACGGGCGGCCCTGGCCACCCGAATGCTGGCGGTATCGGCGGCGGAGCTGGATCTCTGCCGGGAGGAGGCGGATCTCGATGGCTGGTTCACCCGCTTCCGGGCCTACCACGAGCTCTGGGAAAGCTCCGGCTTTGTCCGGATGTTCGGGGAATTCCTCGACCGGGAAGGGGTGCGGGAGCGGCTGCTGGCCCTGCCCGACGGCGAGCGGGCCCTGACCAATGTCCTACATTTGCAAGAGGTGCTGCACGCGGTTGCTGGTCAGAGGCTGGGGATGAGCGGATTGCTCAAATATCTTCACGATCAAATTGGCGCCGCCGATGACAATCCGGCCGAAGAACTGCAACTGCGCCTGGCCAGTGACGCGGACCTGGTCCAGATCATCACCATCCACAAGGCCAAGGGCTTGCAGTATCCTGTGGTTTATTGCCCTTTCTGCTGGGAAGGCTCGCCTCTTCTGGCCCGGGAGAAGCGGCTGGGACGGGAGGCACCCCGCCGCTATCTTTTTCACGAAACGAACGGGACGGACTACCGTCTGGTCCTCGACCTTGGCTCGGGGCAGCAGGATGTGGGCCGGGAGCTGGCGTTGCGTGAGGAACTGGCCGAAAATCTGCGGCTGCTCTATGTGGCGTTGACCAGGGCCATAAACTGTTGCTACCTCTATTGGGGGCCATTCGCCCTGGCTGGGAGTTCGGCGGCGGCGTATCTCCTGCACGGTGCCCGGTTGGCAGAGGGGGGCAGGGCCACCGCCGGGGAAAATGACCCACTGGCCGGACTGGACGACGACACTCTGCTTGGTGATCTGCAGAAACTTTGCCACCGGAGCGGCGGCTCTGTGTGTGTGGAAGAATTGCGCTCGGCGCCGAGGGCCCCGGTGAGGCAGGAAGAGGCCGGGAGCTCCCTGCTCAGCCGACGGGTCTTCCATGGTCAATGCCGGGAAGACTGGCGGATTGAGAGTTATTCGTCGCTGCACCGCCTTCGCGCTGGAGAGCATGGGGAACGCTGGTCTTTTCCCGCGTATACCGCTGCGGCGCAATCCCCAAGAAGCGGCGGGGATTTTACCGATCTGGCGGATTTCCCCGCCGGAGCTGGTCCCGGTACTTTCTTGCACGGCCTCTTGGAGGAGGTTGATTTCAGCGGGAGTCCGGCGGACCGCCCGGCCTTTCTGCGAGAAAAATTGCAGATCGCCGGTTTTGACCGCCGCTGGGAGCCGGTCCTGGATAACATGCTGAGTGATTTAGTCAGCACCCCGTTGACGTTGGGGGATCCCTCCTTGACTCTGGCCAATATCGGGAATGGGGAAAGGCTAAACGAACTTGAATTCTATTTCCCTCTGGCGGTAAAGGAGCCAGCACGGCTTGAGCGGATTTTGGCCCAGGGCGGGGCGGAGCGGCCGGGGGCTCTCTCCGGCCTGATCGGTTTGCGCCCCGAGGGATTGCGGGGGATGCTCAAGGGCTATATCGATCTGGTGTTCCAGCACGGCGACCGGTTTTATCTGCTGGATTGGAAATCCAACTATCTGGGGGCGGAGCTCGCTGACTATGCGGAGGCGCGTCTGCCAGAGGTCATGGCCCGGGAGGGCTATAGTCTGCAATATCTGATCTACGCCGTGGCGCTCCATCTGTATCTCTCGCAACGGTTGTCCGGGTACAATTATGACGCCCAGTTTGGTGGGGTGTTTTATCTCTTTCTTCGGGGTGTCCGCCGCCAGGCCGGGCCTGGTTTCGGAATCTTTCGGGCCCGGCCAGATCGGGAATTGATTGCGGAGCTGGCCGCATGTTTTACCGGCGTGCCTTACTCGTAATTGACATAAAGGTCCGGGGAAGATATAAAAATCCTTGCTCCAGAGTGTTTTCGCCAGGTAATGGGGATGGTAATAAGGATCGGAGTTGGTCCTGACTTAAGCAAAAGGAATCGATATGGCTACGGTTGGGCAAGGAGCGATCAAAGAGAGGCTGTACAGCGAGGTGTTGGCCCATATTGATGTGGGGATCATGATCCTTGATCAATTGAACCGGGAAATCTATTTCCGCAATCGGCGGGCCGGTAAGATTCTCGATTTTATCAAGGCCGCTTGTGAATATGATGAGCTAAGCCTGATGATGATGGGCGAAATGGAACAGATCAAGGCGCCGGGGGTCAACAGCAGCGATAAGGCTGTTATCAACTGTGACCGCCGGGCCTTCTCCTATAAGATCCACAAGATAAAAGACAATAAGCAGTATCTCCTGGTGATATTGCAGGATGTTACCGACCAGAGCCGATTGGAGGCCATTGATGAGGCCTCGGAGATGATGAATAACATCAGCTACGTTTTTTCGGGAATTCGCCATGAAATCGGCAACCCCCTTAACTCGATGAAGATGGCCCTCACCGTCCTCCGGAATAATCTAAACAAATTTTCCAAGGACGAGATCAGTGTTTACCTGCAGCGGATGTTCGATGATGCCGCCAAGATGGAGGTGTTGCTGAAATCATTCAAAAATTTCAATATGTTCGAGAAGCCGAATACGGTTTGTGTTGATCTGGTTAGCTTTTTTGATAGTCTGACTTTACTTCTCGGCGCGGACGTCCGGAAAAAACGGATCAGTATCTCGATGGATATTCTCCCGGAGGCCCGCTGGGTAATGGTGGACACCCGGGCCATGCAGCATGTGGCAATGAATATCCTGGCCAATGCCATTGACGCCCTCACCGGGGTGGCCAATCCCACCCTGAAGATCCGGGGTGAGGCGGTGGGCGAGAAAGTATTTCTGTCGATCATCGACAACGGTTGTGGGATGTCCCCGGAACTTGTCCAGGATGCCTTTAAGCCGTTTTACACCACCAAGGCCCACGGTACCGGGCTCGGATTGGTTATCTCTAAAAAGATGTTGGGCCAGATGGGTTGTGGGATAAAGCTCCAAAGCGAGGATGGGGTAGGCACCTCAGTGACCCTTAGTATGCCGAAGTGCGAACCTCCAGAACGGGGCGAAAATGGGGCGATGGCAGCCTATCATCAGTAGAAAAATGTCAATGATATCAGATTGTTTTCCCGGCTTGACAAAGTCAGGTCGCTAAACTAAGCTCATCTGCTGGTGCAAACCGGTGAAATTTTGAAAAATCAACTGGGTACAGGGGGGCTAAATGGCTTTTGATAAATTACAGAAAAGCCTGGGAATCAGGGCCAAATTTATTTCCATGCTGGCTGTTCTGGGCATGGTGGCTTTGGTTGGTATAGGTTACGGGGCGTACCAGTTCAGTATCAACAACTCCATGAAAGAAGCCGATACCAAGGCCAGAATCATCGACGCCTATATTAAGGCAACTCGGCAGTATTTCAATACGGTACAGCAGCCCTTGATCAACGAGCTGGTGGAAAAGGACCGCTTTTATCCGGAAATCATGTCTGGTTTCGCCATTACCCGCAGGACTGTCGACCTGATCAGTGCTGAGCAGCTAAAGGGCTTTATGTTCCGCCAGGTTTCCGTCAATCCCCATCATCCTCCCAACAAGGCCGACAAGTTTGAGCAGGACCTAATCAACAAATTCAAATCCAATCCCCGGAAAGAGGAGTTGGTTGGCACCACGACCAGAAGCGGCGAACTTTATTACTACACCTCCCGGCCCATCAAGATGGAAAATCAGGAGTGTCTGAACTGTCACCTCGTACCAGACAAAGCTCCCAAGGACCTGGTGGAAGTCTATGGAACCTCTGGATTTGATGCTAAATACAAGATTGGTGATACCTTCGGAGCATACGTGGTTTACGTGCCCTTGGCCCCTGCCGTTGCTGCGGCCAAGGAGCAGGCCTTGATTCTTTTTGCCGCTGGGGCCACCATGATGTTTCTTGGGTTGCTCTTTATCTACGTCTTCTTGGATCAACGTATCGTTAAGCCGATCATGGAATTGTGCAGCCGGACAGAGGAGGTTAGTGTCGGGCGCAATCTTGACAAGAGTTTGATGTCCGGCAAAATGAAGGACGAGGTTGAGTCATTGGCCAGATCCATCGACCGGCTGCGGATCAGTCTGGTGAAAATGTTGAAAAAACGGAAAGAAATGGCGGAAAAATGAAGAAGGATCGGCGATATATTTCGGTGTGTCTGACTTGCGTGCCGCTCATCGTGGGGGCGTTGCTTTTTGGGCCGGTTGCTGGTGTTGCCTGGGCAGTCGATTGTAAGGCCTTGGCGGATGCCATCAGCAAGGAGAAGACTTTGCTGACCAGAAAAACATTGATCGAAGATGCCATGAAGGCCTGCCCCAAGGACGCGGAAATAGTCTACCAGCAGGGTTATACTTTAGAACGTTTGCGCAAGTACGATGATGCCTTGCGGAGTTATAAGCGGGCCATTACCTTGGATTCGAGCAATGCTAAGGCCCATTTCAGCATCGGCGACATCCAGATGATCATGAAGAATTACCAAGATGCCGCTGATGCTTACGAAAACGGTCTTCAGCACGACTCTAGTGACGCTAGGGCTAAGGGCTCTTTGCAGGAAGCCCGTAAACGGTATCAGGAAGAAACAGGGAAATCCCTGGTAGTAGCAACAAATAAAACTCCGACCGAAAAGCCCCCGGAAACAAAGCCGGAGCCTAAGTCAGAGCCTAAGCGCGAGTCAAAACCTGAGCCCAAAGCTGAAGCAAAGCCGGAGCCCAAGGCTGAAGCCAAAACGGAGCTGAAGACCGAGGCCAAGGTCGAGGCCAAGAGTGATGAAGGGCCGATCCAGGTGGTTAGTCCGATACTGCGTCTTCAGGTGCCTTTTCCCAGTCCCGAAATGGCTTTGACCCAGGATGCCCAAGATGCTCTGAGCGTGGTGGTTGGCCAGGCAATGCGCCGTAAGGATATGCTGTCAACTAGATTTGAGGTTGGTGGTTATACTGATAACGTTGAGGATCCTGTAAAAAGTCAGGAAGTTGCCAGGCGGCGAGCCGAGGTCGTGCAAAAATACCTGATCGATAACTTTGGGATCCCTGCTGATCGCCTGCAAGTAGTCTCTTACGGTCAATCACGGCCTCGGGTGCCCAATACCACCCCGGCCAATCAGGAGATGAATCGAAGGGTCGAGTTTGCTAGGGTAAACTGATTTTATAGTGTATCAAATAAAACAAGGGGCACGCCATGTCGGCGGCCCCTTTGTCGTTTAAGGAGAAATAGTCGGGCAGGATAAGGTCAGTGGAGATGGCTCTGAATGGCCAGTTTGAACTCGGCCTCAAGGGAAACGTCATCAATCTCACGGATCAACAATTCGACCAGTTCCGGGAGCCGTTCTTGGCTACAGTTGCCTGCCCGTGCCCAAATTTCAACCGATTCTTTCATGACTGTCTCGGCAATGGGGCCAATGGCCATGGCCAAGGCATCCTGAAATCCCTGAAAAATTCTGGCCATGGGGCCGGCGTGGATAATCTTGTTAACATCAATGCTGGCAGGTTTTTGGGCAACCGGCGGCTGGGCTGGGCCAGGTCTGGTATCTGGGGCAACGGGGCGGTGTTGCGGACTATGAGAGCGCGTGGCGGCATCTTTTCGGGCTTGAGCTACGGTCTGTTTTAGCTCATCGTTTAGCATCCCGGTGGTCATATTAAGCAGATTTCTGTTTATATCGCCCTCTGCAAAGGTAATCAGGCATGAATCCTGATCGATGGGTTTGAGAAATATCGTTGCTTCATCATATCTGAACTCGATGGTGTTAGTTTGCATGTTGGTGGCCAGATTTACTTTGATGACCCGGTCGAAAATCTCGCCAATTTCTTTGAGCTTTGCGAGGAATATTTTCGGCAGGTCAGAGTTGATGTCACCAACCCCGGTAATGTGCAGGTAAGAACCCATTACAGCAGGCACTCCCTTGATTTCATTAAACAGATCTTGCATGATTCCAATCCTTGCTGTTGAGTGAGCCCTGGTTGATAATTCTACCAATAATACAACAAAGAGTCAGGTTAGTTGATTCTGGTTCTAACCACTGTTGGTTTGAGCACCTTGCTGATTGGTTCCGGGTCGGTATCGGCGGTTAAGCCGATGCCGACGACGATTTGGGCGCCGATGAGAATCAGGATTTTTTCGCCGTTGGTGTGGCTCACGATTATGTGCTTGGGGCCAGTGAAGCCGAGAACTTTCTTCAATTTGACGGCGCTGCCGGTTACGGCCGCAGTAAAGGCGCCAAACTCCTTAACGGGAATATTATTGTGCGCCAAGACCGCGCCGCTTCCGGAGATGATAATCATCCTCTTTACTCCCTTGGCGTTGAAAATTGCATCGGTGAGTATATCTACCGGAGTTTTTTCCTCTGGTGTTGGTTCGGGAGGGAGTGTTACCGGGGGTTCCAGAGAAATTGTGTCAACAGTTGGTTCAACAACCGTTGGACCGACGCCGAAGGCGAGGTTGTCCAGGTCTACCCCGGAATTGTCCTGGGCTACGGCTTCTGCTTCCTTCGCTGGGTAAGCTTCACCATCTTCATCAACCGCTGGTCGGTTAATCTCATCCTTGACTCGAGCGCTTTCAATCAGAAGAAAACCCATGGGGACATTGATGTCACGGTCTTCTTCCTTGAATTTGCAGATATTCTCAATTTCGATTTCCGGATAATCCCAGTTAATTATTTCAAATGCAGCATCTTGGGAAGTTAAGTTTCCGGTCCGGGCAGAGATCAATTCGCCCTGCTTGAAAAACATGTCCCCACGATGCTTTCCTGACTTGATATGGAGTGTGCAGGTTTTCTTGTCCATTTCCAGGAGCTGCATAAATGAAGGCAAAGATATCCCGGCCACATGCCCTTTGGTACTGCCGGTTTTTAAACCGTCTTTGATTTTTTGTAAGAGTGAGTCGAAATCGATAGGCTTTTCTATGTATTGGAAGGCGCCCATGTTTCGAAGACGTGATTCCATTTCCGGGGTGCCGTAGGCAGTCATCGCAATTACCGGTAATTCCGAATTCACTTGGCTGATATGGGCCATGAGTTCAAACCCGTCCATTATCGGCATGTTTAAGTCGGTAACCACCAGATCAATACTTTCGTTGTCGATGATATCTGCAGCATCTTTACCGTTACCGGCTGTCTGGACGGAAAATTCATCTTCGTTGGCCCGCAACATGTCGGCCAGGCTAAGAAGGAAATTGGTTTCATCATCAACTAGTAGGATGTTTTTCATTGTAATGCCTCAAAATTCTGGTCGTTGTGCTTCACATGAAAATGCGAAAAACCCACCCTACTCTGTCCCAAGATGTAAAACGGATTGGCGAGGATACCCACCCACTTGAAACCTGTCAAGGTGGTCGCATTTCCATGACATATGCAAGTTTGCGGGCAGTCGGGCGGATTATGTTTGTCCGTTGTAATACAAAATTGAAGCTTGAAGGCTGAGTCCTAAAATAGTCGACTTAGGTTTTCTTCGGCATCATTTATTGGTGGCAGCACAAACCTGCCGCATATCGGTATCGCCCTGCATAACTTTAACGATGCCGTCCTGCTTGAGAGTACGCATACCGGCCTGCATGGCGGCATGACGAATCTCGCCTACGTGGGCCCCCGTCTCGATTTTTGACCTAAGATCGTCGTTACTCACTAATAGCTCATGAATGGCCAAGCGGCCTTTGTAACCGGTTTTCTGGCAATGGCTACATCCCCTAGTTCGGTAGAGCGTTGAACTGCGGTTGATCTCCAACGGCTTTACGGGATGATCGCCGTACTCCTTCTTGATAATCTCGATTTCTTCATCCCCTGGATTATAAGCCTGTCGGCAATGGGGGCATAGTCTCTTGATTAATCGCTGTGCCAATACCCCCAAGAGCGAATCGGCAAAATTGAAAGGGTCAATGCCCATGCCGAGAAGCCGGGTGACGGTTTCCGGGGCGGAGTTGGTATGCAGAGTTGAGAAAACCAAGTGACCGGTCAAAGCGGCCTCGATCACGGTATTTGCGGTTTCCTGGTCACGAGTTTCGCCGACCATGATAACATCCGGATCCGCGCGGAGAAAGGCGCGTAAAACCCTGGCGAAATCCAGGCCTATTTTTGGTAGAACTTGGACCTGTCTGAGACCATCTTGGACAATTTCCACTGGGTCCTCGGCCGTCCATATTTTCTTCTCCGGACGATTAATGAAGCCCATGCCAGCATGCAATGTCGTGGTCTTGCCGGAACCGGTTGGGCCGACAACCAGGACGAGACCGTATGGCCTTTCAATCAAAGCCTTGAAGGTTTCCAAGGTGTCGGGCAATAGCCCCATCTTTTTCAGGGGAAGGGCATCGCCTCCGGCCAGGATACGCATGACCACGTCTTCGTTGCCCCCAACCGTGGGAAGTGTGGCGACACGAAGTTCAATGTTTTTTCCCCGTTTGGTTTTGAATTTGATTTTGCCGTCCTGGGGCATCCGCTTTTCGGCAATATCAAGTTTCGAAATGATTTTTATTCGCGAAACCAGGGCTTTCTTGTAGTTGAAGGGTATGGTCTGGAAGTTAGAACATTCACCATCCACCCGGAAACGCACCAAGGCGCCGCGTTTACCTGTTTGGGATTCGATGTGGATGTCTGAAACGTTGCGGGCAAAGGCCTCTTCAATGATCCGGTTGGCAAGTTTTACTACCACGCCTTCGGCGTTTACCGTCGGATCATCGTCATCTTTCGACTCTTCCTGGGAATCGGCTTCCTCAACCAGTTCCAGTTCGTGGAAGACGTCGTCAGTTTCGGCCAGGGCCGCATCCATTTTGCCATGGTAATAATCAATGAATTTGCCCAGATCATCGGGGAAACAAACCGCAAACTCCAAGAGATTTCCCTTGAGCATTGAGCGGAGATTGGCCAGCATGGTCTGGTTGTTCGGGTCGAGAGTAGCAAGGGTGATGGTCTTGCCGTCTTCCCTGATCGGAATGCAGTTATTCGCCCGCCAGAAGGCCTCTTTAAGGGTCTTAAGGCATTTGGCCGGAGGACCAATCTCTAGTTCGTTGAATTCAACAAATTGGGACTTGTAAAATTCCGCGACCGACTCGCCAATGTTCTGCTTGGAAATCTCACACTCGTCCTGGAGGACCTTTTCGATGTCTTTGTGGCGCTGGGTGGATATCTGTTTGGCTCGGTCAAACTGCTCTTCGGTGATGGCTTTAATCTTGTACAGATGATAAAAACGTTCGAATTTGGCCACCATCGCCACCATTTTGTCGTGGCGTTGGTCAGCATTGCGGAAGTCAGGTTGCGTGCTGGTGATGGTTTTGAGAGCGGTTATTGCCTCTTGGACGTTGCCATTGGCCTCATAGGTGGAGGCGAGTTGATCAAGGACATCAAGTCGCTCCATTTTGGAGAGAGTGTGGTCACTTAAGGCGCCGTTTAGATGCCTTAGGGCTTCATGCGGTTCATCATTCGCCAGCAGGCACTCGCCGATTTTGGCATTGACCGCTCCGCGCCGGTAGCCCTTGTCGAGGAGAACTTTTAGCTCGTCGATGGCATCGGCGTAAAATCCGGCTTCGATGAGACCAAGGCAGTTCTCAAATCGACTTTCTGGCTCTGATACTAAGGTATTTACGGGGGCAGCAACAGGAGCGGAGGAGGATGTTGACTTGATCTTTTGTTCAATGGCGGCACGAGCAGTGTGGTCCGGTGGGAGTTGGGCAAGTATCTCCCGGTAAATCTGCTCGGCGTTTTCCTTGAGCCCATGCTGAGAATATAGATCGGCCTCGGCTAATCTTGTTTTAATGTCAGGCTGGGACGGTTGGCTCATGCTTGCTGCCCGAATATTTGGTCAATTCCGTCACAACCTGTAAACTGCATCGTGACCGTGCGAAGTGCTCGTCCCGGAAGAGCTTGGGGACCGTTATCAATCTATGGAAACGACCGGCATAATGCTTCCGTAAACTGTAATGGTGCCGGCGATATCGGAGCCTTTTGCTGCCTGATTCCATACACCTTCATCGGCAATTGATATTGCTTCTGTTTGGTTGTCGACCAAGAACACCTTGCCTTTGCCGCCATGGTACATGATCATCACGTGGACCCGCTTCTGTGAGCTACCGCGGAAGGTTTCTGGTGGTTTGGCAATCTCCAGTTCCATGCTATTCAAAGTGGCTTTGTCAATCTCAGCCAGTTCACCGCTAAAGAGATTCTGGAGGTTGGTCCAGGGCAAAAATTTCAATTTCTTCAGGGGGAAATGGGTCATATCCTTGAATGTCTTGATCGGGAAGGTGGCATGGCTTTCGAAAGCCACCTGTTCCGGAGCCATACCGACCAACTGACCCGACCAGGAAGTTTTTAACAGCCAATCCCAACGACACTTCGAAGGGACGGCGGATGCTGCAGACGTCATGGCACTGAAGGCAGCGGCCGTTGCGCCAGGTGACGAAATAGCTGAACCAGCCAAGGCAGTTTTGATCTTTTCTAGCGATTCCCTGAGGTTGCGCCCGACGTCCGGGCCAAGTCTTTCTTCTCCGTTTTCTATCCGTTGGGCAATCGCGATACAGTTGTCCAGCAGACGCTGAGGGTCGGTAACCGCCCACACCGCCGCAAGTGAAACGTCCTGGGTTCTGTCCAAAACAGGCTGCAGGGCCGGGTATTCACCGGTAAGGTCGAACTGATGTGCGGTCGGAGTACCCCCTACTGCCTTGGTGATGGCTTCTTGTTGTTCGGTGAGCGCCCGGCGGACTTTCTTGGCCAATTCATACAGTTTCTCGTATCCTTTGGTGTTGGCAAAAAGGGTTTCAACTTTGGATAGTCTTTTTATGCAAGGATTAAGAATATCCAGTTGTGATTCCAACCAGCTATTGACGGTGCCAAACCCGTTATAAAGAGAATAATCGGCGGAAAATGTTTGCGCCAAAAGGGTGTCCTGGTCATGAAGCTTGTCCCTGACCTGCTCGTTGACATTGTGGAGTTTTTCCATTCCCGGGCGGTTAGCGAATAATGTCACCATTGGCGTGATACTCTTGATTGCTGTGGTCAGGCATGTCCTGTATGACCTCAGCACCTGGGCTGTATCTGGTGAAACCGGTTGCCCTGAACTTGCGGTGCCACTGTCAGACTCAAGGCTCAAGTCTAGATTGAAGTCTGGAATTGCCGCCGCACTTGGTTTGGCCGAAGCCCAAGAAGAAGTTGGGGTAGGGGTGGGTTCCGCTGCCGGGATGTCGCCCTCCATGCTCAGATTGAAATCGAGAGTCACCCCGTCAGCTGGCGGAGGTGCGACCACCGCGTGTAAATCAGAAAGTGCCTGGGAAAGAAGCTTGCGGATCTCCGGGCTAGGAGTGGCCCCATGTTCAATGGCAACTCTGATGGCCTCCAGTGCTTTCTTGATTTGGCTGGGGGCGGATACCGGTACATTCTCAGGGTACTGCAGCATTGAAGCCAGAACCTTGTCCATTTGGTCCGTGAGAAGACCAGCCGGAGTGGTTGGGGTGAAGCCATGGCTGGCCGCCAACTGGGATAGAATTTCGCGTCCCTTCGATAAATTTTTAGGGCTGACTTCCCAGTCAATTGATAAAAGCGCTTCATCCATCTGGGCCAGAAGATCCTCTTCCTGCTCGAGAACCAGCGGTTTTGCTAGGCTGCTCGCTAAATCCAATGCAGCTTCTCCAGGGGCGGAGGAAGCAACAGGTGCCGGGGCGAGTGGTTGTGGTGAAGGGGATTCCACGACTGCAGGCCCGGATAGGTCAGGTGATGCGCTGTCCACTTCCGGTACAGCCGCTGCCGGTGCGGACGAGGCTGGCTTTTTTACGATGTACTGGCTGAAGAGGTTGTCTGCCGCCGCATCAATGCCCCGAAACAGTTCGTCTTTTTCTGTCATCGAAAAACTCCTGAACGTTAACAAGCCTGATTGTTGCAAGCCGACCGCTGTCTGTTATCGCAGCAATTGGGTCGGCAGTCCCGGTAGCTCGTTCATATTTTGGTTAATAGGTGTTTCTGCGCCACATAACGAACGGTTCGTTTGGTGATTTCCGTCAAAGTCTCGAATACACCAATCCCGGTTGTGGCGACGGCTTCAAAATACACGGTTTTGAGCTGACTGTTTAAGTCCTGCTCAAGTTGTTCAATAGTCAGCGTGGGGATGGGGGTGTCGCAGAGATCTCTCTTGTTGTATTGCAGAACCAATGGGATATTTTCAAGCTGAATATTATGCTTTTCCAAATTGCGGCGCAGGTCTTCAAGTCCCTCGATGTTTCTTTCCCTTCTGACCATGAGCGGGTCGGCCACGTAAACCAGTCCGTCAACGCCTTTCAAAACCAGGCGCCTGGTTGCTTCATACATGACCTGGCCGGGCACTGTATAGAGCTGGATGCGGATGTCAAAACCGGATATCTTGCCTAAATTAAGGGGCAATAGGTCGAAAAACAGGGTGCGGTCGCCCTTGGTGTCGATGGTGAGCATCTTGCCGCGGTCTTTTTCGTCCATGGCCTTGTGGATGTAAAGAAGATTAGTGGTCTTCCCGCATCGGCCAGGGCCGTAGTAGACAACCTTGCAATGGACCTCTTTTTTGCTCAGGTCGATAAGGGCCATTGTTATCCCTCAAAAATTTGGGCGAGGTCATCTGAAAGCTCCGCGACCCGGCACCTGATCAAACCCAGCGACACATCGTCGCCGAAAATGGTGATCAAGATCAGTTCCTCACCAACACGACCGAAATGGATGTTGCCGCTTTTGCCCTTGTGAAACAGGAGAGAGAAGTCATCCTCACCGATCAACTTGGCGATTTGCGAAGTGGCAGCAAGACTGGCGGCGGCCAAGGCAGCCAAGGAGATGGCGTCAATATCGATCTGTTGTTGCTCATGGCCGCAGTTGGCCAGGACATTACCGGCGGAATCGATCAGCAGGGCGGTCCTGACACCGGCCTTGATGAGGGCGTTAACAATGAGATTGCCAGCCTTTTCCTGGGATTGGGCGGTAATAATTATATCTGCCACGGACGACCTCCAGAGTAAAACACGTAAAGAATGGTTGTACCAAGTATGCTTAGCCAGGTTACGCTACGCAACCCATACCCAGCCTAATGAAATGCAACGGTTACTTTAAATTTAATCTGTAAATTTAAGCAAGTCGATATTGCGGCCGACTAGAAAAAACTCCTGGGAATTTCCAGGAATATTGTAAGCTGTCTGGGAAGTTGTTGGTAAGTACCTCGAAGCATTGAAAAAATAACCTGTCTTGATATTTATTGTCAAGCTTATAGCAGATTGGGACTGGATCTTCATGGAGGTCGCGGGGGATGACAATTTGGGAGTGGGGTGACGAACCAGTCAACTTAGCAGGTCTGGATCTGCATTTTGGCAGGTTCGCCGCCGGATTTGGCGGAGATTGTTGGCACATTCTGCTTGGGGCAGCCCTGGTGAGCATGGTGACCCGAAATGGTCATAGTTGTCTTGAGTTGCGGGAGTGGGCCGGTCGCGAAGATTTGCTGGTCGAAGGGCGACCGCAAGTGACTCCTGCCCTGACCGAGTGGTGTGACGGGGTGGCGGTGTCGCCAGCGGTGGGCAACGGGGTATCCTGTACCCCGTTGGTCTTGGAGGGAGAACGTTTATATCTTGCGCGTTATTGGGCATATGAAAAGTCAGTGTCCGCCTGGTTAGCAGCCCGTGGCAAAGAGCCACCAATGGATTGTGACGAAGCACTTCTGGTAGATGGATTGTCTCGATGGTTTCCGGATAAGTCCAGAGCGGGGGATAATAATAACCAGCGGCTGGCCGCACTGCTTTGCCTTCTGCGGAGACTGGCGATAATCACTGGTGGACCGGGAACCGGTAAAACCACGACTGTGGCCAGGATTTTGGCCTTGTTGGTCGAGCAATTTCACAGGCGAGGGGCATTGTTGCGTGTGGCCTTGGCTGCCCCAACCGGCAAGGCAGCCATGCGTCTACGTGAATCAATTGCCCTGGCCAAGGCGGGGCTTGATTTGCCGCCCGAGGTGGCAGGTAGTATTCCGGACCAGGTGGTAACCATCCATCGTCTTCTCGGAGCAACATCAGGAATGGCTGATTTCAAACATGATGAGGGAAATCCGCTCCCTTTTGAGGTGGTAGTGGTTGATGAGATGTCGATGGTCGACCTGCCGCTGATGGCCAAGTTGTTGCGGGCCATGCCGACTGAGGCCAGGTTGATTCTGCTGGGAGATCGGCATCAGCTCTCTTCGGTGGAGCCTGGCTCGGTGCTCGGAGATCTTTGCCAACCAGAGGCGGTTTCGTGTTTTTCCCGGGGAATGGTTAATGCGCTCAAGAGATTCAGTGTGAGCGTTGAGCCGGACATGACAGGCAATGCGACCGTTGGTTTGGCGGATTCATTGGTTGAACTAAGCTACAGCCATCGCTTTGACACTGACAGCGGTATTGGACGCCTGGGGGCGGCGGTGCGCAGGGGTGAGGTAAACGAGGTCTGGCAGATTCTGACGGAGCAGGCGTCAGCGGATGTGGTATGGCGTGAGATTTCGAATGCAGGGTATCTGGCGGAACAGCTCTCTTCCCTGGTTGGCCAAGGGGGCTTTGCCGACCTGGCAAATGCAGAACCAGATACGCCTCTGGCCAGTAGGGAAGGATTGCAGGTCCTTTGTGCACTCAAGCGCGGCCCATTTGGGGCGGACCAGATCAATGATTCCCTGGAACGCACAATCTCCGGGCGTATTTCTCGGGTGGCAACTGGCAGAAACTATCCGGGGCGACCGGTGATGGTTCTCCGTAATGATTACGACCTGGGGCTCTATAATGGCGATGTCGGTGTGGTCCTGGCTGATGCCCTGGGTGATGGCGGGCTTAAATGCTTTTTCCCTGCGCTGGGTGGGAGTTTCCGGAAGGTGTCCCTGGTCCGGCTTCCTCCGCATCAGTCGGCATATGCCATGACTGTGCATAAAAGTCAGGGGTCGGAGTTTGGTCGGGTGGTCCTTATTCTCCCTGATCGGCCCTCCCTGGTGCTGTCCCGGGAGCTTTTGTTTACTGCCATCACCAGGGCAAAAAGCCGTATAGAGATTTGGGGTAACCGGCAGGTTTTGGAGCTGGCGATTGGTTCCAGTTGTGAGCGACGGGGCGGCTTACGCGACAAGCTTTGGGGGAGGGAGTCAAGGTCGCACCGGTGGTGAGCTTTTGCCCTTGCCATATTCCCTGGCGGTATGCTATTCTTCGCAGGTTGCCCAGCGGTTTGGATGTAAATTCAGCTTGTTCCTCGTATCCAACCCGTTCACGATTCCTGGCGTTTTTCCAAAAATACGGTTCTCCGAAATTATATTCAGTAGAGGTGCCCTTTTGAAGAAGAAGATCCTTGTGGCAAATCGAGGTGAGATTGCGATCCGGATTATCCGTGCCATCCAGGAGCTTGAGCATATCGCCGTGGCGGTGTTCGAGACCCCGGATAACGACGCGCTGCATATCCGCAGTGCCGACGAGGCGGTCTGGTTGGGTGATGGCCCCAGGTGCGATTACCTGAGCATCGAAAAAGTGATTGCCGCCGCCCGTAAGTGCGGGGCCGATGCCATCCACCCAGGCTATGGTTTCCTGGCAGAGAATCCCGATTTTGCCAAGGCCTGTGAGGAGGCGGGCATCATCTTCATCGGGCCACCTTCAGAGGTTATCCAGAATCTTGGGGATAAGGTCATGGCCCGGAAGATCATGGCCGACGCTGGTATTCCCATGGTGCCCGGAACCAAGAATCTCAAACCCGGCCAGGAAGGAATTGATGAGGCCTTGGTCTTTGCCAACCAGTACGGTTACCCGATCATGATCAAGGCCACCGCCGGTGGCGGTGGCCGCGGCATTCGCCAGGTGGAGAACGACGATCAGTTGCGCGACCAGATCCAGGTGGCCCGCAATGAGGCCAAGTCCGCCTTCAACAACGATAACGTCTATCTGGAAAAGGTGGTGCTGACCCCCAAGCACATCGAGGTCCAGATCATCGCCGATGCCAAGGGTAACACGGTCCATCTCGGCTCTCGCGACTGCTCCATTCAGCGCCGCAACCAGAAACTGGTGGAGATCGCCCCCTCGCTGATCAAGAAGGAAGGGCTGGTCGATTTGATCTGTGCCACGGCGGTAAAGGCCGCCAAGGCCGCCAACTATTTCAATGCCGGTACCGTAGAGTTTCTGGTCGATAAGGACTTCAACTATTACTTCATGGAGATCAACACCCGGGTCCAGGTGGAGCATACCGTATCTGAGATGGTAACCGGTATCGATATCGTCCGTACCCAGATTAAGCTCGCCTTGGGCAAGGATCTCTCTTTCACCCAGGAAGACATCAAGATTCGCGGCTTTGCCATCGAGGTGCGGATCAACGCCGAAGATCCTCAGAACAACTTTATGCCCGAGGGCGGCAAAAAGGTCGCGGTATATCGCTCACCGGGCGGTTATGGTGTGCGTCTGGACGGTTTTGTCTACCAGGGATACACCATCCCGGAGGTCTATGACTCCCTGCTGGTCAAACTCACCGTCTTTGGCTTTAGCTGGAATGAAACCGTTGACCGTTTGCGGCGCTGTCTCAGTAATTATGTAATCGTCGGGCCCAAGACCACTATCCCCTACTATATCAACCTGATCAATGATCCCGATTTTAAATCCGGGGTATTCGACACCTCCTTTATCGAGACCCATACTCACCTTACGCAGTACGGGGAACAGTCCACCGAGGTCAATAAGTTGGCCCGGCTGATCGCCGAGATCCATTACGAGCAGGAAAACCGTTACGCCATATAAACTTAGCGCCGGCAACGGCGGCAGAAGATATTACAGGAGCTGTCATGGAACGAATTGTCACCGGAATGGGGATCACTGAGGTCCTCAAGACCATGCGGGGTACGGAAGGGTACTACATAACCAACACCGCCCGCGATCTTTCCCAGTCCGACTTCAAAAACCGGATTCTGTTGCATACCGATCTCTTGGCCGCCCGGGCCAGAGAAAAGGTGGGCTACTTCTCCTTGGAGATCACCGGCGGCGCCTCGGTGCATGTCGATATCCTTAGGAAGCAGGTGGATCCCTTTCTTAAGTTGGAGCTGCTGCGGGAGAAGATGCCCAAGACCATGTTTCAGACCTTATGCCGGGGTTTGAACCTTTTTGGTTATCGGCCTTACCCCCAGAACGTCATCCGCCTGACGGTCCGCGAGTTTGCCAAGTATGTCGATGTCTGGCGGGTATTCGATTTCCTCAATCATATCCCCAATATGCTGGCGGTCTTTGAGGAAGTTCAGAAGGCCGGTAAGATCCTGGAGCCCTGCATCTGCTTCTCCACCGGTCCCGAGCATACCAATGAATACTATGTAAAAAAGGTCGGCGAGATCCTCTCGGTTACCGGTGAGGAGATTTTGCTCTGCATCAAGAACCACGGCGGCCTGGGCTCGCCCAAGCGGATCGGCGGGCTGGTGCGAGCCATCAAGGACCAGTATCCGGACATGATGATCCACTATCATGGGCACAACACCGATGGTAACGATATCGGCCGGATCACCGCCGCGGTAGAGAACGGCGCTAAGATTATCGATGCCGCCGATCACGCCTTCACCGGCTATTATGGGCCGCCGCCGATCCTCAGCGTTATCCACGATTTGCGCGATTGCGGCTTTGAGCCGGTGGGGATTGACGAGAAGGCCATCATCGAAACCTCGGAGGTCTTGCGGGGCGAGCGGGAACATTACGAATTGTTCGAATCACAGTTCAAGGGCTTTTCTCCCACGGTGCAGATCCACAAACTGCCAGGCGGGGCCATGGGCAGCAGCTTCGAGCAGGCGGTGAAGGGCGGTTTCCTCGACAAGATGCCCCAGATCCTCCACGAAGAACTACCCAAGGTCCAGATTGAGCTGGGTAATTACTGGAGTGTTACCCCGGGTTCCCAGATTATCTGGACCACGGCGGTCAGCAACGTCCTGGGCGGTGACCGTTACGGCAACCCCTCCGGCGACCTGAAGAATCTGCTCCTGGGTAAGTACGGTCCTTTCCCCTTCTACAACCCGCCAGATTGGCTCTACGAGAAAGTCTTCGGGCCGGATTGGCGGAAGATTCTGGAGGAGCAGGGCGGCCTGGATGATATCGAGGACATCGACATCGAAAAGGAACGGGCCACCTTGGCCAAGCGGTTGGGTACTACGCCAACCGAACAACAGTTGGTCATCTACCTGCAGCACCCCAATGATGCGGTGGAGTTTTATAAATTTGAGGAAAAATTCGGTAAGGTTTATGTGCTGCCGCCGGCAATTTTTTTGCGGCGGGGAGGGTTTAAGCTGGGTGACAATCTGAAATTCCGCGACCACTTCGGCAAGGAACACATTGTCGAGATCGGCCCCAAGGAAAAGAGTGAGGCCGGGGAGTGGAACGTCTATTTGAATGTCGACCATCACGAACGGGTCTACCTCTTCAAGGAGAAAAGCCAAGGGTGCGCTGCCCCTCAGGAGGTTGTGTTGAGCAAGGAAGAGTTGCTAGATCTGGCCAAGGTCGGCGACGTGCGCACCTCCTTCAAGGCCAATGTCTGCGAAATCTGCGTCGAGGTCGGTCAGGAGGTCAAGGTCGGGGACAAGCTGGCGGTGATTGAGGCCATGAAGATGCAGACCCCGGTGGAGTGTCTGGTACATGGGAAGGTCGAGAAACTCTTCACCGAGGTGGGGCAGCCCTTGAAAGTTGGCGACAAGATTATGAAGATTGCGGTGGCCGATTAAGCTGCTGTTAAGGATAGACGAAACGAAAGGGCGGCAGGTCTGGTTAGATTTGCCGCCCTTTTGTTTTTAGGTAATGACCAGGACCGAGTTGTCCTGCCCGAAGGGGTTTTGCTGCCGCTCCGGGTTTGCCGGGTCGGTCCACCAGTGGCCGTCCACCACGAAACGGTATTCATAGCGCCCCGGTTTCAGTTTCAGGCTCTTTTTCCAGTTGCCGTCCTTAAATCGCCGCATCCGGCAGCCCTCCCCAGCCCAGTCACAAAATTCGCCGGTCAAGACGACCTCTTTCGCCTCCGGGGCGAATAAGGTGAATTCCGTCGAAGGGCGTTCGGGGGATTTGGCCGCCGCCTTGGTAGGAGTCGCTTTGGCAGGGGCGGCGGCTTTTTTCGCTGGTGTGGCCTTGCTGGTGGCTGTGGCCGTGGTTTTGGCGGTGCTCCTGCTGGGGCTGGCCATACTCTTACCTCCTGGTTTAATTTGTCTCGGCCTGAAGGAATGGTCTCGGGGCCGGGGAATTTAGGCAGTTAGGAGAGAGTGTGGAGCAGGACTGGGGTGGCTGTCAATAAAAAACCTGATTCTGGGGCGGTCGGCGATTTTTAGTCGCCGAAGGTCAGGCGGTTGAAACCGCCGGCAGCAAACCAGGGGCGGTCGGCCGCGATCCCGGTGATTTCGATGAGCAGTACTTCTAGGATCAGATAAACCTTGGTGCCCTTGCGGACGCAAGCGGTCAGGGTGTCGCCGTGGTGGCCCAGGGCGGCATGCAGGTGGATGCGGGGGGTCTCGCCCTCCCAGAACACGGTGCCGGTGCCCAGGGTTTCCCGGACGTTGGCCAGTTCGGTCCAGACCGGTTCGGGGGGCATGGTCGGTTCCTTGGGGCCGGTAACTACCCCGGCCTCTCGCAGGCCGCCGATGACGTGGAACCAACCCTGGCGGATCTGCTCCTTCTTGACCAACTCGGTGAGTTCCCCGAGAAAATCATCGCCGTCGTCGAAACGGACGCAGAAGACCCGGCCGGTGGTGCCTTGGCGGTACTCCATACTACTTGTCCTCGGGGGAAAATTTGCGCCGCTCGGCGGCGGCATGGAGGAGGCGCAGCAGTTGCCGGGAGTGGACCGGCCGACGGGTGGCGGCAAAATCCTCGGCGGCCCGGGCGGCGGCGGCCAGATCAAAATCGGGGTAAGCGCGCTTGGCCTGGTGCAGTGGCGCCGACTCGGGGTCCATGTGGAAATGGCCCTCCCGATCTTGTCGGTCCTGATATTCGATAATGGCGGCGTCCAGGATGTAGAGGCGGAAACGTTCCAGTTCCCTTTCTTCCAGATCCCCCTTTAGGTGGGAACCGCGGCGGGACTCAAGAAAGTCGAGCATCGGGGCCACATCTAGCTGCCGCAGTTCTTTGGCGATGTATTTGACTTGGCGCTTGCGGGCGCCGCCCTGGAGGTCACGGCAGGCGATGATTTCCTGGCGGAGGAATTCCTCGCAGGGCAACTTGCGGATATCGGCCGGGGGGAGTTCGACAAGTTCTTGGCTGAGCTTCTCGATATCCTTGGCCTGGCGTTTCTTTTCCGTGCGACTCGGGGCGTAATCCATGGGTGTTCCGTTGCGGCAGGAGCCGCTTTTTTGTTGCTATTCAAGGGGGGGCTAAGTAGTATCTGGAGGTTTTTCAAAGTAGCATTTAACCCGCTTCTTTCAATAACAAAAGGAATTTCGCCGATGCCGCCAAAAACGTTTACTATTACCCAACCCACCCGTCTGACCTTCGGGGCCGGGGCCATTGTCGGCCTGGCCGCCCTGGCCCGCTCTTTTGGGGGCACCAAGGCCTTTCTGGTGGTTGATCCCGGGGTCAAACAGGCGGGGTTGCTGGAGAAGATCACTGCCCCCCTCCTGAGTGAGCAGTTTCCCTTTGAGGTCTATGACCAGGTCGATCCCGAGCCGGGGCTGAAGCTGGCCGACAACGGCTGCAAGCTGGCCAAGAAGGCGGGGTGTGACTGTGTAATCGGGGTGGGTGGCGGTTCGGCCATGGACGTGGCTAAGGCGGTTGCCATCCTGCTGACCAACGGCGGCAAGGCTGAGGATTACTTAGGCCTCGGCAAGATCAAGAAACCCGGGGTGCCCAAAATCATGGTGCCCACCACCGCTGGCACCGGCGCAGAGGTGACCTTTACCGCCGTCTTCATCAACGAGAAGACCAAGTCCAAAGGCGGGATGAACGGCGACCCTCTCTATCCCGAGGCGGCCCTGCTCGATCCGGAACTGACCATCTCCATGCCGGCCAAGGTCACCGCCACCACCGGCATTGACGCCTTCACCCATGCCATCGAGGCCTATCTCTCCACCCAGGCCCACCCCATCTCCGACATGTATGCCCTTGAGGCCATTGAGCTGATCAGCCACAATCTCCCCAAGGCCTATGCCCATGGCGGCAATCTGGAGGCCAGATCCGCCATGATGCTGGGTAGTCTCCTGGGCGGCAAGGCCCTGGCCACCGCCGGGGTCGGGTTGGTCCATGCCATGGCCTACCCGCTGGGCGGGATGTTCGGTGTTCCCCATGGTCTGGCCAATGCGGTGCTGTTGCCCTACGTCATCGAGTACAACCTGATCGGCAACCCCGGCAAATATGCGGCGGTGGCCGAGGTGATGGGCTACGACACCGCCGATCTGCCCTTGCGTGAGGCGGCCTCCCTGGTGGTCGAGGCGATTTTCAACCTCAATAACGATGTGGGTATCCCCGGCAGCCTGGCTGATCTAGGCATCCCGGCCGACCGGATCGAAGAGATGGCCGATATCGCCTTGACTGTGACCAGACCGGTGGAGAACAATCCTCGGAAACCTACCCGGGACGAGGTGATTCAGGTTTATCAGAATGCCATGGTAGGTTGGGAGTGAACCGGTAAGTTTTTAGCTGGGAATAGTGATTGTGATATTACGAAGAATTTGTCCAAGGTAACAGTCGTGTTGCGACTCCGGGAGCGTCACAAAGCGGAAATCAACCAGTAATTCCGTTCACCCTGAGCTTGTCGAAGGGCGGCCCAACTTCGCAATTGAAAACTCATCATTGACGCGTAATGCTAAGGAGATTGTTCAATGCCCGGTTTTGAGGTGTTCGGCGAGGAAGAAAAAAAGGAGATCCTGGAGGTCCTGGAAACCGGGGTACTGTTTCGTTACGAGTTTCCCGAGCAGCGCAAGGGAGTCTGGAAGGTCAGGAGTTTTGAGGAAAAATTTGCCGCCTATTGTGGAGCCAAATATGGCCAGGCGGTGACCTCGGGCACCGCCGCCCTGAAAGTCGCCCTGGCCGTCCTGGGTGTGGGGCCCGGGGATGAGGTAATCACCCAGTGCTTCACCTTTGTCGCCACCTGGGAGGCGATCCTCGACATCGGCGCGGTGCCGATCTTTGCCGAGGTAGACGAGACCCTCAATATGGACCCCGCCGATCTGGCCAAGAAGATCACCGCCAAGACCCGCGCGATCATCCCGGTCCACATGATGGGTGGCGCGGCCCGCATCGAGGAGATCGTCGCCATTGCCGATAAACACGGTATCCCGGTGATCGAGGATACTGCCCAGGCGGCCGGTGCCCGGCTGAACGGTAAGGGGCTGGGCACTTTCGGTAAACTCGGCACCTTCTCCTTCGACGCGGTCAAGACCATGACCTGCGGCGAGGGCGGGATGGTTATTACCAACGACGAGGGGCTCTGGCGCCAGATGAGCGAGTATCACGACCACGGCCACGACCACGTCCAGAATCCCGGTGGCCGCGGTGGCGAGGGGCGGCGCTTCATCGGTTTTAACTACCGGATGATGGAGTTACAGGGCGCCATCGGCCTGGCCCAGCTAGCCAAGCTCGATGCGATGATTGTCACCCAGAAGCAGCACAAGGTGCGGTTAAAAGCGTCCGCCGCCAAGATCCCCGGCGTGACCTTCCGCCAGGAGCTCGATGAAACTGGTGAGAACGCTACCTTCTTCTCCTTCTTCCTGCCCACCAAGGACAAGGCCTTGGCGGTGAACGAGGTGCTAAAGGCGGAAGGCTGCGGGGCCATCTATTTCGCCGGTAATACCTGGCACTACTATCCCAAGTGGGAACATCTGATCGGCGGCAAGACCCTGGCCGCTTCCGGGTGGCCCTTTGTCAGCCACGATAAGCGGCGGGTGGTTTACGATCCCCTGGGGCTGCCGAAATCCGCCGCCATCATTGACCGGTTGCTGGTTTTTCAGGTACCGATCAAGTTGAGCGAGGAGCGGCTGGGCCAGATCTGCGCAGCCTTGGAAAAAGCGGCCACGGCAGTTTGACGAACTATTGTCTTAACGGAGCTTCCATGAAACTAACCTGTACCCGCCTGCTGGTCCTATTTCTGTTGCTGGTTTTTGCCGGTTGCGGTGGCATCGATGATCCAACTCGGAGTATTGATTTTGTTCCCTTGCGATCCATCGAGATTACTTCGCAAAATGCCCAGGTCGCGGCCGGCACGGCAAACCGGTTTACCGCCATCGGCCATTACGGTGGCTCCGAGAATTATCAATTTACGCGTAACATCACCAGCCAGGTTACTTGGGTCTCTTCCGACCCTTCCGTGCTGAGCTTCAGTATTGATCCCGCCTCAGCCGGCCTCGCCACGGCCGGGGTGGCCGGTACGGTACAGGTTGCTGCGACTATGGCGACTATTCACGGAGAGCTGCTCTTCACGGTCAGCGATGCTGCCATCACTTCTCTGACTATCCCGGCACCGGCATCCGCCACGCTCTTTGCCGGGCTGACTTTGCAGCTACAGGCCACGGGAAAGTTTTCCGACGGATCGAGCCAGGACCTGACCGACAATGTGACCTGGCGCAGCAGTGATGCCACGGTGGCAACGGTCACGACCACAGTCCCTGGCGCAGGTCTGGTCAAGGCTGTTGCCCCGGGGGCGGCCAACATCACTGCCGCCAGCGGCAACCTGAGCGCCACCCAAGCCATCACGGTATCTGCCGTCAAACTTGCCAGTATCGCGGTGACCTCGTCAGCCGGGAGTTCGACTCTTGCCAAGGGGACGACCATGCAGTTGATCGCGACCGGTACCTACACTGATAAGAGTAGCAATGTTATTACCAGTGGCTTGACGTGGGCCGTCAGTGATTTAGCGATTGCGACCATCGACCAAAGTAGCGGAATTATCAGCGGCGTCGGCGCCGGTTCGGCAACGGTGACGGTTAAACAAGGTGACATCACCAGCCCGGCTTTTCAGGTCACGGTCAGTACCGCTACTTTGGACAAACTGGCAATCGCCCCGACGGATGCTATCATCGCTGTCGGCAAGACCAAGTCGTTGACGGCCACCGGCACCTTTTCCGACAGTACGACCCAGGAAGTAACCCGGGATGTGGTTTGGATTTCGGGGAACTCCACCGTTGCCACGGTCAGTCAAAGCACCGGTGAGCAAGGGACCGTCAAAGGGATTGCCGCCGGGACGGCGAGCATCACCGCGGGTAGCAGTAACATTCCAACCACGCGCAAGTCTCCAGTTTCCACCTCCGTCACGGTGACCGTGCAATGAGCGGCTGGTCAAATCCTATTTCGAGTGAGGTCCCCATGCTGAGTCGCCTGCTGTCGCTCCTGGTCCTGTTGGGCATGATCCTTTCCACCTCTGCCGCTAGAGCTACGACTCCCGGCCCATACCTGGAGTTGGCGGGTTCCGGCACCTGGCTGGCCGACAGTGAGAACCAATCTGATACCGGTCATTTTAACGCAACCTATGTCGGAGGGCTCGGTGGCGGGGTGGCCCTGGGTTACGATTTTGTCGATTTGCATCCCGCCATTGGCAAGGGCAGGGTGGAGCTGGAATTTGCCAGTCGCAGAGGTTCCGTGGATACGCTTGATTTTGCCGAAGGCAGGCTCCCGGCCTCCGGGGACATCAAGATCACCAGCGTTATGTTCAACACCATTGCCGACTACCACGACAATTCACGCCTCGTACCGTATGTTTCCTTTGGGTTCGGCTATGCCGAGGTTGCTATCGATCAGATCAGCCCCATGGGAGTGCCTTTCGTTGCGGCCAGCAAGGACGGGGTCTTTGCCTGTCAGGTTGGTGCGGGCTTGGGGGTTGAGCTTGGTAACCACCTGGCCGTCGATCTTGGTTACCGTTACTTTGGCAGCGAAAGACCGAAGTTTAAGCTTGTCGATGGGAGCAGCTTTGAAGGTCAGGTCGGAAGCCACAACGTGTTGCTGGGTTTACGCTACAAGTTTTGATGGCCCGGGGGAAGTCGCCGCAGAATGAGCTGGGCAGGCGTTTCTGCCCTGCCTAGACAGCGTTCGACAAAGCTGACGTGTTTATCGCAACGGGGGATTGAAGTAGCCGAAACGCAACGTGGGAAAAGCCTGCTGCAGTTGTGACAACCAGGAGGTTATACCAAGCGGGGTGCCGGAAGGTTGGAAACCAATATCGTCTAGGTACCAGTCCGGGTCAAGGTTCAGGTTGCGGAGCTGGATGAAATCTGGCCCGGTTTCGTTTAACAGCTCATGCAAAGCCGCACTCTCGGCGGGGTCGTCGCTGAATCCGGGGAGGATGAAATAGTTGAGGGAGACGAAGCGGTCGGCAGCCTTCATGGCCCGGATCGATTCCTTGACCGAATTAAGATCAAAACCCTTGGGCCGGTAGTAGCGGCTATGGTAGTCGAGCTGGGCGCTATTCATGCTGACCCGCAGGCTGTCCAGTCCCGCCTCGGCCAGTCTGGCCACCGCCCCGGGCAGGCTGGAGTTGGAGTTGAGATTGACGGTGCCCCGGTTGGTACGGCGGCGGATCAGCCTGACTGCCTTCTCGATGGTTTCCGCCTGCAACAGTGGCTCGCCTTCGCAACCCTGGCCGAAACTGACTACTCCTTGCTGGACCCGTTCCAGATGCCCCACTGCAACCTCGGCGATTTCCTCGGCGGTTGGCACGAACTTGATCCTGTCCTGGGTGGAGGGGCAGCAGCCCGAGGGTTGCAGGGAGATGCAGCCCAGGCAGGCGGCGTTGCAGGTAGGGGAGGTCGGGAGCGGCGCCTCCCAGCTATCCATGAAGTAGTTGACCGCCGCCGGGCAGCCGTAAGTGAGGCTGCATTTACCCAGGTGCTGGATCAGCCGGTTGGTCGGGAATTCTTTCAGTCTCCGGTTGGTAGCCTTGCGGATCTTAGCGGCCGCGAAACGGCCTGGTTCCTGCCGCAGGTCCGAGTCGCTACGAAAACCGCTGACCCAGAACTGTTCCTGATACCAGCCCACGGCGGTATAGGCGAAGAGCGGCAGGTGCCTGATCGGCCCTTCCTCCTTTTCAAACGCGGCCAGGTGGATGGCGGTATGGGCCGGGGCCATGAAGGCGGCCACAGCCCGAACCCTGTGCCCCGGCTGCTCCGGGTCCTCTTCGAGGTGGAGATATTCGCCGCTGTCTGACGCAAAGCCCACCGGAAAGCGCTGATCGAGAACAAAGAGTTCACTGCCGGGTGGCAGGGGAATGAGATCGGCAAGGTCCGGGGTCTGAAAATCCCGGCCACTCCGCCCGGCCATGCCCAGTTCGGGCAGGTCGCAGATTTCACCTTTGTCGTTGGCGTACAGGAGGCAGGGGAGTTGGTCAGGATGGCGCGGTCCCATCCAGCTTATTCCGTGATCGAGGCCTGAAGGGGGGAGCTCTGGCGACGCTGGGTTTCAGCGCCGCCGCATGCCGTGATGGTTGTCATGCCGATCAAGATTGGGGGCGGATCGTGGTGATGATGGAGTCAACCACGTCGTAGATCTCGTTCTCGTCACCGAAGACGTCTTCGATATCCCGGTGGTTGATCAGGTCCTCGATGGTGTATTGAGTGAGGTAGAGGCTGATGGGGTTGGCGTTGGGGATCAGGCTGCGGAGCGGGGCAACCTTGAAGTTGAAATCGTGCTCGTCAAAGTCTTGCAGGGTGCGGAGGACCTTGACGAAAACCTCGCGGATGCTGGCCTCTGAGTTGGTCTCGATGATGTGCTTATCAAGCATGCGCTGGACCAGCTTGGCTGCCAGCTCATCACTGTTCTTGAAGGCGGCCTGCAGCATGTAGCGGCGCTCCTGCTCGCGCTTGCGATCGATGGAGTTGGTGGTACGGGCATCCATCCGGTAGGGGTTCGAACTATAACCTGACATGAGAATCTCCAAGCAATTTGTAGGATGTTTAAGAAGTATCTCTAAATAATCGGTGTTGGCAAAATCATCCAACCTTTTTTTGAAAATTTCGCTATATTTGCGGCATTTCGGGTTGGCTTCGGCTATTTTTCCCGGTCGGCCACCGCTTGACCCGCGTAATTATCAATGATCACAGGTATGACGATGCCCAATGAACCCCCGGAAGTTACGACAAAAAAGACCCTGACCATCATGCTGCCGGGCGGCGCTTTGCCCAAGGCCTTGCTGCTGAAGCTCAACGAATTAACCACCCGCTTCGAATTCGATATTTATCTTTCCACCGCCCAGAATCTGCGTCTTTACGGGATTGATGCCGCCGACCTGGAGCAAATCAAGGCAGAGTTGGCGCCGTTAAAGCTCCGGTTCAAAGTACCCGGGCGCTTCCCGCTGCCGCGCATCTGCATTGGTCGCCGGAGCTGTAACCTGGGGATTATCGACACCATGGCCTTATCTGACCTGATCCTGGCCCGCTACAGCGAGATGGGCGTCAAGCCCAAGCTGAAGATCGCCATTGCCGGTTGCCCTGCCTCCTGCCCCAACACCATGCTCACCGATATCGGCTTGGTGGCCACCCGGCAGGGGCTGGATCTGTACGTGGGCGGCAAGGGTGGCCCGCAACCGCGGGTAGGGCGGCGAGTTCTGCGCCAGGCCAGCGACGAAGAGGCCCTGGCTGCCATCGGGCGGATTGTCGAATTCCATAACCTCCGCACGGCCACCAAGCAGCGGTTGGTTAAGTTGATCGATGACCCGGAATTCCCCTTCCCCGTCGAGGTTTGAGGGGGGAGGTCGCCCAGGGGCTTGGCCCAAGAGGGTTCACCAGGCGATGGGGGCCTGACCCCACTGGCCGAGGTAGTCATTGCATTTCAAAAACACCCCGGAGCCCAAGAAGCCCCGGTGGGCCGAAAGCGGCGAGGGGTGGCTGGTTTTTAGAATCAGATGGCGGTTCTTGTCGATCAACGGCTCCTTCTTCTGGGCGAAGGCGCCCCAGAGCATGAAGACCACGTGCTCGCGCTGCTCCGAGATGGCGGCGATGATATCGTCAGTCAGCCGGTGCCAGCCCAGGTTGGCGTGGGAGTTGGAGTTGCCGGCCAGCACCGAGAGGCTGGCGTTCAAGAGTAGTACCCCTTGCCTGGCCCAGCGGGAGAGATCGGTGGAGAAGGCTTGAGGCTGTCCGGGGTAAACGGAGTTCTGGATTTCCTGAAAGATGTTTTTCAGCGAGGGCGGGGCTGGGATGCCCTCCTGAACCGAGAAGCAGAGTCCGTGGGCCTCGGGGATGCCCCGGACCTCGTTGATGTAAGGATCCTGGCCGAGGATGACCACCTTGACCGCGTCGAAGGGGGTCAAGCGCATGGCGTTGAAGACCAGCTCCCGGGGTGGGTAAATCTTCTGGCTGGGGCTAGCCGGGGTGTAGGCCTGGTCGCGGAGTTGGCGGTGCAGCCCGGCCCGCATCATGGGTACGGTTTCTTCCCAGAGTGACATGGCGGAATTTCCTCTCTTGGCTGGTTGGCAGGTTGTTTACCAGGCGTCATGATAGAAAATCGACCGGTTTTTGCCAACGAAAAGAGCTGGTTCGTTTTAAGGCGGGGACGGTTTTTCGATAATTCGGAACCGCATTCTCGAACTAATTAGCCTTTACTCCGTCATTGCGAGGAGTGGAACGACGAAGCAGATAAGCGAAGACTTCGATCTGCCGGGGGTGGCAGCCATCCCGGTGTGGATAAAAAATATGTGCCAACCGGCAGGAGATTGCCGCGTCGGGGCTACGCCCCTTCTCGCAATGACGAATTCTTCGCGCCTGCGGCACATCAAAGTTTCCGAATGACGATAAGCTAGAAAACTTTCACGGTGGGGCGATGAGGTTTCGGCGCCTGCAAACTTGAACCCAGAGGGAATTGAAATGGTCCAGGAAACGGTTGATGTCTTGATTATCGGCGCCGGCCCGGCCGGTCTGCAGGCGGCCCTGCACGCGGCGCGCAAGAAGGTGTCGGTGCTGGTTCTGGGGCGACCGGAGCGGAGCAGCATCGCTGCCGCCCATGTGGAAAATTACCTGGGGGTGGCCGGGGTGGTCTCCGGCCAGGATCTTTTGGCGGTCGGGCTGGAGCAGGTCAAGAAATTCGGCGCTGAGTTGCTGGGCGAGGATGTCCTGGAACTGGCCCAGGAGGGTGACGTTTTTCAAATACGCAGCGAGAGCCGCGAGATCCGGGCCTGGAGCGTGATCATCGCCACCGGTACCGCCCGCAAGAAACTCAAGGTTCCAGGCGAGAAGGAGCTGGCCGGTCGCGGCGTCAGTTACTGTGTGGATTGTGACGCCAATTTCTTTCGCAACGCCAAGGTGGCGGTGGTCGGTGACGGCAGCGCTGCTGTAGATGGAGCTTTGACGCTGACCGGTTATGCCAGTGAGGTCTATCTGGTCAGTCGGGAATTGCAGGTCTCCGCCGAGCTGGCCGGGAAGCTGGCCGGTAGCAAGGTGCAGGTGCTGGCCGGAACCTGGGTTAAGGAGATCGCCGGAGAGACGGCTGTTACCGGGATCGTCTTGGAGGATGGTCGGGTTGTTGGGGTGGAGGGGGTATTCATCGAACTGGGCGCCAAGGGGGCCATGGAGTTGGCCGTCAACATCGGGGTGGCCATGGACACCGAGACCTTCACCCATATCGCTGTCGATCACAACCAGGCCACCAATATTCCCGGGGCCTATGCCGCCGGTGATATCGCCGGCCATCCTTACCAGATGGCCAAGGCGGTGGGCGAGGGGTGCGTGGCTGGACTGGAGGCTGCCAACTATGCCCGCAAGAAGCGGCAGGACGCGGCCGGTGTCTAGTTCTGCCCAAGTGCGCAAGGCTTTGGCGGTGGACGAGGAGTTCATGGGCCTGGCCCTGGCCGAGGCCGAGGCGGCCGCCGGTCGCGGCGAGGTGCCGGTGGGGGCGGTGGTGGTGGACGCGGCTGGTCAGATCCTGGCTCGGGCTGGCAATCGCACCATCGAACTGGCCGACCCGGCCGGACACGCCGAAATCCTGGCCATGCGCGAGGCCGCCCGGGCGCTGGGAAATTACCGCTTATCCGGCTGCACCATCTATGCAACCCTGGAGCCCTGCGTGATGTGCGCCGGGGCCATGGTCCATGCCCGGGTGCAGCGGTTGGTTTACGGCGCCATCGACCCCAAGGGCGGCGGGGTGGTGAGCCTCTATCGGGTAGGGGTTGACGGGCTATTAAACCATGCCTTTCTGGTGACTGGCGGGGTATTGGCTGAGGAGTCGGGCGCGGCGCTGAAGACGTTCTTTCGGGAACGACGGAACGGCGCGAGATGAGCGGAGAGAGGATGATCGCGAGCCCGGAAATCGTCCGGGCGCCCGGGCTGGCACCTCGGCCCGATCGCACCACGGAATCGGTGTCATCGTAGGGGCAGGCCCCTGTGCCTGCCCTGGTTTCGGGGAACAATAAACGGTCGGGCAATCACGGTGGGGCGGGCAACCACAGGGGGTTGCCCCTACCAGAACAATCTGGCCCAATGGAATTGGATAAATTGTAGTATCGTTCCCACGCTCTCCGTGGTGGGAATGCAGCCTTGGACGCTCCCGCGTCCTTCGGTGACGCGGGAGCGTCACCCGATTCCGTTCCCACGCTGGAGCGTGGGAACGATGAAAATTCTTGGCCTCCTCTCAGGATCTTCTTTGGTAACTTGGAAGCCTACCCAGCTCTCCTCGCACTTGCGAAACTCCCGCCCGATTTTGCTCCCTGCAAAAACCCCATGCCGGATAGAGCCTTTCGTGGTATTCCTGCTCGTTGAATGCTCTAGGCAGGAAGGTTGGGAAGGCTCGCCGAGCCGTCCATCCACCACGATTGAACTTGATGGAACCGTGATAATGCATGAGCAAGCCTTATTCTCCGCCGTTCAGCATAACTCCGGCTGTGGTGTCTCTGGTCGCCCGGATCAGTGAGGCGGTCGGACGTCTTTCGGCGTTGACGGCGGAAGCAAAGGCGCTTCGCCTGCGTCACAGCAACCGAATCCGCACCATCCAAGGCTCGTTGGCGATTGAAGGAAATACCCTCAGCCAGGAGCAAATCGCCGCCATTCTGGAGGGCAGGCGGGTCATTGCCCCACCTCGGGAGATTCAGGAGGTCCGTAATGCCATCCAGGCCTATGACCGTTTCGCAAACTGGCAGCCCTGGCGGGAAGCCGATCTAATCAGCGGCCACGCCATCCTGATGCACGGACTGCTGGACGCGCCCGGAAAGTATCGCAGCGGCGGGGTCGGCATCATGGCGGGTAAAGAAGTCATTCACCTGGCGCCCCCGGCTGACCGGGTCCGCTCCCTCATGCGCGATCTGCTGCGCTGGCTGAAGACCAACCATGATCATCCGCTCATCGCCGGATCGGTCTTTCACTGCGAGTTTGAGTTTATCCACCCCTTTGCCGACGGCAATGGCCGCCTGGGTCGCCTCTGGCAGACCCTGATCCTCAGTCGCTGGAACCCCTTGTGCGCTGATATCCCCGTGGAAAGCCTGGTGCTCCAGCACCAGCAGGACTACTACGCGGCGCTCAACACCAGTTCGCAGCGGGGTGATTCGGCGCCGTTTATCGAGTTCATGTTGACCATGATCGAAGAGGCTGTCAGCGCCTCGCAGGCCCCCCAAGTCACCCCTCAAGTCACCCCCCAAGTTGCCCGGTTGCTGGCAGCGTTGGTCGGTGAAATGTCCCGGGATGAGCTCCAGAATGCCCTTGGCCTGCGGGATCGCAAATCGTTCCGATCCCGCTATCTTGCCCCGGCCCTAGTCGAAGGACTGATTGAAATGACCACCCCTGGTAAACCCAACAGCCGCCTGCAGAAATACCGGCTGACTGCTGCCGGGTTGGCCTGGTTTGAGGTAGGGAAACAGCTTGTTGACAATAATTGAGTAAGCTGTCTGTACGCAGTAACAGGATGCAGCTCAGGCGGCCTAAGCTCGACACGGTTGAAGTCCGGTGGCTGGTCGGTTGACGGTGGGCCTGTTAACCCAAACACGTCCCTAGTCCATAATGAATTTGACAGCCTGACCAGGTTTCGCATTGACCACCATTGGTGCCAGTGGTACACATGAAGTAACATAAAGAGTAACCTTTTGTGGACTCGATCGATGCAGCCGATGAAGGAGTTAACCAGACTTTTTGAGCAGTTGGCCAGTGCGGAACATTATCTGTTTTCGCTGGATGATCTGCGCGGCGCTTTACCGCAAACGAGTACGGGCTCGTTCAAGGCCTTACTGTCCCGGGCTGAGAAGGCCGGGCTGTTGAAGCGGGTCTGCAAGGGAATCTACCTTTATCCCCGGGTTGCCTACCCGCCGGGTCTGGTTCTGTTCCATGCGGCAGCAAAGCAGCGGGCGGATGCCCTCAATTACCTGAGTCTCGAAACGGTGTTGAGTGATGCCGGGGTCATCTCACAGATTCCGCTGAACTGGATTTCGCTGATGTCTTCGGGGCGCAGTCATATCGTGAACTGCGGCGACTTTGGTCATATTGAATTCATCCATACCAAACGGCGGCCGACGGATGTTGCCGGTCAGTTAACCTATGATCAGGAATGTCATCTGTGGCGGGCTTCGGTGGCTCTGGCGCTGCAGGATATGAAATTGACCAGGCGCAGCACCGACCTGATTGATTGGAAAGTGGCCGATGAACTTGTTTGAGCGGCTAGTCGATCAGGCGATGCGCAGCCAACCATTATTGGCGCCGCTTCGCGTGGTGGTGGAGAAAGAACTTCTGCATCACGACATCCTGCGCGAAATGAGCCGGGCCGGATTTCTGAATAACCTGACCTTCATCGGCGGCACCTGCTTGCGGGCCTGTTATGGTTCACAACGCTTAAGCGAAGACCTCGATTTTACCGGGGGAGCCGACTTTTCCCGCAGGGCTTTAGCGGAACTCGGCAAGATCCTGGTTGCCCGTCTTGAGATCAAATACGGTTTGCCGGTCGAGGTGAGTGAGCCGCGCCGCGAAACCGGGAACGTCGATACCTGGAAGCTACTGGTGGTCACCCGGCCCGCGCACAGACAGCTACCGGCGCAGCGGATTAATATCGATATCTGCGCGCTGCCCAGTCACGAGCGGCGGCCAATGATGCTGCGCAACCATTATGGTGTGGAAATGGGCACTTCGGGGCTCATCCTGCAAGCCCAGAGCCGTGAAGAGATTCTGGCCGATAAGATTGTCGCCCTGGCCCTGCGGCCTAATCGCATCAAGAACAGGGATCTCTGGGATATTGTCTGGCTGAAGCAACAGGGGATCGAGCTGCCGGTTAAATTGGTGTTGGAAAAGGTGCAGGATCGGCGTCAGGATTCCTTGGTATTTCTGGAACTGTTGCAACAGCGCCAAGCCCTCCTGCGATCAGATCCCGGCAGCCGCAAGGATTTTTTGGCGGAAATGCGTCGTTTCCTGCCTCCGGCGGTGGTCGGAGAGAGTTTTGAAAAGGATGAGTTCTGGAGCTATCTGGTCAATCTGGTCGCGGATGAATGTGCGCGGGTGCGACGGGAAGCATGAGGGATGAAGCTGTTGTGGAGTGGCAAAAATGGCTCGACGGCTTAAAGCACACTTTTTAAAGCACACTTTTTGATGGCGAAACGGGCCATGTAAGCCCTGGAAACGGCTGTATTGTTAACAAATATTAAATAAATTCAATTTGTTAGCTTGGTCCGGCCCCGGCGGCGAATCCGGCGGCGAACCGCGCCCAAACGAAAAAATCTAGCTCATGCACACCATTATGGTGTATAGATCCTATGAATGTAAAACGTAAACCCACTTACGATCTCGATGCCTTTAAGGCTGTATTTGCCAGTGTCGAAAGACTTGCCGTCACCGGCACGGCAATTCGTAGTGCAGCCGTGCTTGGATATGGACGCGCCGAGATTGTGGAGACGATCCAAACCATGCGGCGAGGCCATTTCTATAAATCCATGACGGCTTATGCCGATTCCAGATTATGTCAGGATGTCTACCATGTCCCCTCACCAGTGGGGATGCTGTATGTGAAGTTTACCGCCGATGTCGTAACCGAGTTTTTACTGCTGTCGTTCAAGGAGAAAGCCGATGACTAATCCCATCTGTCCAGTAACGGGGGCACCGATGTATCGCGGGGAGCGCCCCATGACCCTTAGCTACAAAGGGAAGAATATTACCTTCGATATGCCTGGCTGGTATTGTGACCAATCGGAGGAAAGCGTACATACCGGCGCGGACATGAAGGTTTCCGACCGGATGTTGAATCTGCTCAAGGCCCAAAGCGACGGCCTGCTTGCGCCGGAGGAGATTCGTCGAATCCGCAAGAAACTGCACCTCTCCCAAGAGGCCGCAGGTCTCTTGATCGGCGGTGGCCCACGGGCCTTTCAGAAATATGAAAGTGGTGATTTGCTACCCAGCCGGGCCGTCAGCAGCGCCCTGGTTTTGCTGGACCACGAGCCGGAGGCGTTGTCGGTGCTCAAGGCGCACAGCAAGGCGGCTTGAAATTGTGCATTTAGGTCTTTATGACCAAGATTGACCAACTTGACCAACTTTGGTACGGTGAGTCATAATCATATTCCGGGAGGTGTGCGATGATCGTCAATATTTCCGAGGCAAAGGCGAATTTGTCGAAATTGATCAGTATGGCTTATCACGGCGAGAAGGTGGTCATCGCGAAGAACAACTTGCCCCTGGTTGATTTGGTTGCCCATAAGCCTGAGGGAAAACGACGGTTGGGGCTATTGGCCGGCAAATTCAAAGTGCCGGACGACATCATGGATGAAGACGAAACGATCAACACGATGTTTTACGGTGATGATAAGTGAAGATTCTCATCGATACCCATATCCTGCTCTGGGCCTCGGCTGAGTCGGCAAAGTTGGATGAGAGACAACGGTCTGCCCTTGAAACCATGACTAATACCATCTATGTCAGTTCTGTTTCTCTTGCCGAGTTAATGATCAAGGCATCACTGGGTAAGCTGGTTATCGATTTCGATGCCGTGGAACTGTGCCGCGAGAGCGGTTTTGAAATCCTCGATCTCAAGGGACAAGACGTTTTGCCTCTCAAGGATATGCCTTTTCATCACAAGGATCCTTTTGACCGGCTGATTATTGCCCAGAGTATTGTCAATAACTATCCGGTTATGACCAATGATCCGAAATTCAAGCTATACGGGTGTCCCCTGTTTTGAACATGTTTTAACTTCTGTGCCCGATTCTGTGGTGATAATTAAGGTGTCACCGGATTTACGGAAAATTTGCTGAAGAAAAAATTTGACAAAAGCCAAGAGCGGACTTGACCCCCTTTCATGTTACCCGGCCGGGCCGTCAGCAGCGCCCTAGTCTTGCTGGATCACGACCCGGAGGCGTTGTCGGTGCTCAAGGCGCACAGCAAGGCGGCTTAAGCGTCTAAAGCCAACGGTAGTTGAGAACGAAATGCCCAGCCAATTTTCTGATTTCTACGACAGTCTCGATGGTGACCCCGGCAAACGGGGCAAGCAGTTCGAGCACTTCGTCAAATGGTTCCTCAAAACCGACCCCGAATGGTCAACCCAAGTCGAGCAGGTCTGGCTGTGGGAGGAGTGGCCGGAACGTTGGGGTGCAGATTGTGGCGTTGACCTGGTGTTCCGCCACAAAAACGGCGAGCACTGGGCGGTGCAGGCCAAGTGTTATTCCCCTGACTACGATATCACCAAACACGATGTCGATAAATTCCTCAGCGAATCGAACCGGCCGCTGATCAAGCATCGCCTGCTGATTGCCACCACCGACCGCATCGGCGCCAAT
>Ga0334722_10000603_pt1 | contig 51349 bp, 43 predicted proteins | sample C3_bottom_MG_FD_207210 | JGI IMG/M metagenome (GOLD analysis project Ga0334722, IMG submission 207210) | Sediment microbial communities from Yellowstone Lake, YNP, Wyoming, USA - C3_bottom | ecosystem: Environmental > Aquatic > Freshwater > Lake > Sediment | place: USA: Wyoming | collected...
AAGCCGGCGCAACGCTTCCAAGGTCGGGTGATCCAGCGTGCGTCCGTCGCGTTTCATATGCACAGGATAGTCGCACATCGCCGGGCGTCACGCAATGTCTCCTAAATTACCGACTGGTGAGTAAGATAGCGAAACGACGACCGTGCACCACGACGTCACGACGGTCGCACGGGGTCTCGCGCGGCGGGCGAGGGTTCCGTCGGCGGGCGATAGCTATCGGGAAAGAGCTGGGCGAGATGTGCCTGCAGGCGTTCGGGCGAACCTGTTTCGCTGCTCAGGAGACAGTACTGGTCGAGAATGCGACCGAAGTCGGCGGCGGCGGGGCGCCGGTCGGGCGCCTTGGCGAGCGCGCTGCGCAGCAGCGTGTCGATGGACTCGTGGATGCCGGGAATGTGCCGCGCCACGTCGGGCACGGGTGCCAGCACCACCTCATCGATGGCGTCGTCGGTTTCGTCCTCGGTGAAGAGCGGCTGGAGCGCGAGCAGTTCGAAGAGGACGATGCCCATGGCGAAGACGTCGCTGCGGGCGTCCACCGGCTCACCGAGGATCTGTTCGGGGCTCATGTAGTGCTTCTTGCCCATCATGAAGGGGCGCTGGGCCGCGGGGTCGATCATGGTGCGCGCCTTGGCGATGCCGAAGTCGCCGAGCTTGACGTGGCCGTCCCAGGTGAGGAGGACGTTACCGGGCGAGACGTCGCGGTGCACGATGTCGAGGCGGCGTCCCGTGCCGTCGACGAAGTTGTGCGCGAAGTCGAGCGCGCGGCAGACGCGGCTGGCGATGTAGGCGGCGAGCGCCGGGCTCATCGGCGTGCCCATCTGCCGGTGGCGGTCGATGAGGGCGCGCAACGTCACGCCCCTGATGAACTCCATCGCGATGAAGTATTCGGCGTCGATCTGCCCCAGCTGGTAGATCTGCACGATGTTGCCGTGCACGAGATTGGCCGAGAGCTTGGCCTCGTCGATGAAGAGCTGCAGCCAGTCCGGCTGCCGGGCGTACCGGTCGTGAATGATCTTGAGCGCGATCTGCTTGGTGAAGCCCGACGGGCCAAGCTGCTCGGCTTCGTAGACGGTGGCCATGCCGCCGCGCGCCACCTGTCGGATGACACGAAACTGGCCGGCGTATTCGAAGAGGCGCCCTTCGTTGTCCATCGTCGGTTCCAGGCAGCGGGTTGCTTTCGGCGGCCGCGCATCGCGACCTTTCACCCATGCGGCACGAGATGCGGGATCTTACGATCATCGGCGCCGGCCCGACGGGCCTGTTTGCGCTCTTCTACGCTGGCATGCGCGGCGCCACGGCGCAAATCGTCGACGCGCTCGACCAGCCCGGCGGGCAGCTGGCCGCGCTGTACCCGGAGAAGATGATCTTCGACGTCGCCGGCTTTCCCGAGGTGCTGGCGAAGGATCTCGTCGCGTCGCTCCAGCGGCAGGCGGAACGGTTCGGGCAGCCGATTCACCTTGGGCAGGTCGTGACGGGACTCGAGGAGGCGGACGGGCACTTCGTCCTGCGTACGGCAACGGACGAGTTTCCGTCGCGGTCGATCCTGATTGCGGCGGGGATCGGCGCGTTCTCGCCGCGACGGCTGCCGCAGGCGTGCGCGACGCCGTGGTACGGCCAGGGGATCGAGGACCGCGTGCTCGACCCCGAGCGCTTCGCCGGCCGGCACGTGGCGATCATCGGTGGCGGTGACAGCGCGTTCGACTGGGCGCATCAGCTGCAGGGGCGCTCGGCGTCGGTGACGCTGGTGCACCGCACCGACCGGTTCCGGGCGCACCACGCCACGGTGGAGGCGGTGCGTGCCGACGTGGCCGCGGGGCGCACGGCGCTGTACACGTTTCACGAACTGCACGAGATCCACGCGCTGGATGGGCGCCTGCACGAGATCGAGCTGCGCGACACGAAGGCGAAGACGACCACGCGCGTGCGCTGCGACGTGGTGCTGCCGATGCTTGGCTTCGTGAGCGACCTTGGCGCGCTGGGGCAGTGGGGGCTCGCGCTGGAGAAGGACGAGATCGTCGTGAACTCGCAGATGGAGACCGGACGCGCCGGCATCTACGCGGCGGGCGATATCGCGACGTACCCGGGCAAGCTCAAGCTGATCGCCACCGGGTTTGGCGATGCGGCGGTGGCGGTGAACCAGGCGGTGCATCACGTGTACCCGGAGAAGAAGGTGAATCCGGGACACTCCTCGAATTTGGCGGTGTTCGGGCAGAAGGACGATTGAGGACTTGGACTCAGGATGGCGTCCGAAATCGCCATCCCGGATCGGCATCCCGGGTCCAAATCCTATATTCGGTTGTTGACAACTATAAGAGCAACAGCCGAAATTTGCGTGTGCGCCGACTCCTCCTCGCCCTGCTGCTCCCCGTCGCGCTCGGGGCGCAGGATATCGTCTGTGACCGGGGCGACACCGAGGTGTCGCGGTTGAAGTTCACGGGCAACCAGGCCTTTCCGGCGTCGGTGCTGGCCAGCGGCATCGTGACCACGCCGTCCACCTGGACGCGGCGCTGGTTCCGGGTGTTCGGCACGCGCTACTGTCTCGATCCGGTGGAGCTGCCGCGCGATGTGCTGCGCCTGGAGCTGTTCTACCACAACCACGGCTATCGCGAGGCCACAGTCGACACGGTGGTCACGCGGCTCGGGCCGGGGCGGGCCGAGGTGCGGTTCGCGATTCGCGAGGGACAGCCGACGCGGGTGAGTGCGCTGCGCATCACGGGGCTCGACGATGTGCCGCTGCGCGCGGCGATCGAGCACGCGCTGCCGCTGGCCGTGGGCAAGCCGTTCGACCGGACGGCGCTCGCCGCGGCCCGCGACTCGCTGGCGCGGCGGCTGCGCAACGCCGGGTATCCCGACGCCGATGTGCTGGTGAATTACGAAACGGACGCCGAGCGGCTGGAGGCCGCGGTGACCTTTGCCGCCATTCCCGGCGTGCGGTCGCGCATTGTCGCGGTCCAGGTGCAGGTGCGACCGCTTCGTTCGCGCGCGGCCGTCGACACCGCCGTGGTGCGGCGCCTTACCGGACTGACGTCGGGGAGCTGGTACCGGCAGCAGGACCTGGAGCGCGCCAAGCGGACGCTGTACGCTTCCCAGCTCTTCACGCAGGTGAGCGTGGAACCCGACACGGGGGGCGTGCGCGCCGATTCGAGCGTTCGCGTCGGGGTGCGCGTGGCCGAGGGGTCGATGCAGAATGCGCGCGTCGGCGGTGGCTGGGGGACGCTCGACTGCTTTCGCGCCTACGGCGAGTACACGCATCTGAACGTCGGGGGGCGCGCGACGCGGGTGGACCTGCGCGCCCGCGTGTCGAAGATCGGCGTGGGGAAGCCGCTCAACGGACTCGAATCGCTGTGCGCGCCGCAGGCGCGCGCCGACACGATCGGCCACGACCTGAACTATTCGACCGGCGTCACGATCACGCCGCCCATCTCGGCGCGCGCGGCGGTGCAGCCGTCGCTCACGCTGTACAGCGAGCGCCGCTCGGAGTACCACGCCTATTTGCGCTCGACGCCGATCGGCGGCGCGCTGTCGCTGGCGCGCAGCGTCGGGCGTCGCACGCAGAATGCCTCCTACACGCTCGAGTACGGCGACACGAAGAGTTCGCCGGCGTTCATCTGCGCCGTGTTCACCCTGTGCGTGGAAGCCGACCAGGCGTCGCTGCAGCGGCGGCAGCGGCTGGCGGTGCTGGGCGTTTCGTTCACCGACGAGCGCACCGACAACCTGTCGAGTCCCACGCGGGGCACGGTGTTGCGTGGCGAAGTGCGGCATGCGTCGCGCGCGGTCGGCTCGGACAACCGCCTGCAGTTCACGCGACTGACGCTCGACGGGGCGGCCTACTTGCCGCTTGGCGGCGACGTGGTGCTGGCGGCGCGCCTACGCGCGGGGGCGGTGCTCGGTCCCACGTTCCAGGCGGTGGGCGATGCGTACGTGCCGGTGCAGGAGCGGCTGTACGCAGGCGGCGCGACGACGGTGCGCGGCTTTCCGCAGAACGAACTGGGGCCCGTGGTCTACAACGTGGCGGCGTACGACACCGTACGCGCCGACGGCACGCGCGGCGGCAACCCCGCCGATCCGTCGCAGGTGGTGTACTTTCGCGCCGATCCGGCGACGGCGGGGCCGCGCACGATTCCGACCGGCGGCAACGCGATGGTGGTGGCCAATCTCGAGGCCCGGGTGCGCAGTCCCGTGCTGGCCGACCTCCTGCAATGGGCGTTCTTCGCCGACGCGGGGCGCGTCTGGAAATTCGGCACGGGTGCCGCGCTCAACCTCAAGTCGGTGCAGTGGACGCCGGGTGTCGGTGCGCGATTGCGCACGCTGATCGGACTCGTGCGCGTGGAGCTGGGCTACAACCCGTACCAGCGCGCCGCCGGGGCCGCGTACTTCGACACGCCCATCTCGGTGGGCGGGCAGCTGTTCTGCGTGAGCCCATCGAACACGCTGCGCGTGACGGCGGCGGGGAGTTCAGGATCGAATGGCGCCGTGCTGCAACAGGCGACCGGGAGCTGCCCATCCGATTTCATGCCGCCGCGCGAGCAGAGTTTCGTGAAGAGGCTCACGTTCCAGTTCGGCCTCGGGCAGGCGTTCTAGCATGGGCCGCCGCCGCCACGTCGCCCTCGCGAGCGCGATCGTCATCCTGGTGATGGGGACGGCGCTCGCCGCCGCGCTCGGCGCGCTCACGCGCTCGGCACGCGGGCGCGAGTGGATACGCGCGCGAGCCGAGACGGCGCTGACCGGCGCGACGCGCGGCAAGATCCACATCGGCACGCTGGGCGGGAGCTTCTTCACGGGGCTGACCATCGATTCGCTCGAGTTCCGCGAACCCAACGATTCGGTGTTCCTCGCCACCGGTCCGGTGCGGCTGACGTTCGATCCGCGCGACATCGTGGACGGCGTGATCTTCATCCGCTCGCTCGACGTGCAGCGACCGTTCATCCGATTGCAGCGGCGGCACGACGAGTGGAACTACCGGTCGATCTTTCCCGCGGGCCCCGATCAGCCGGGTCCACCGCGCGGGTTCGGGAGCCGCATCGCGCTGGCCAACGTGCGCGTGCGCGGCGGCGAGCTGCACCTCGGCCTGCCGTGGACGCCGGACGACTCGCTGCACGGCGCGCGGCGCGACAGTGCCATCGCGGTGGCGCTGGCCGATACGGCGCGTGGCGTCCGCCGCATCGGGCCCAACGAATACGAGAAGGAATGGAAGTGGTCGGGCATCGCAGCGCAGCTCGGGCACGTGCATCTCGCCGACCCCGACACCAGTGGGCACCACTTCGAGATCGCGCGACTCGACGTGGTGGAGCGCTTCCCGCCGTTCAACGTCCACAATGCGCGCGGCACGCTCTGGCGGCGCGGCGACTCGCTCTGGATCGACCTGCCGCGCTTCGACCTGCCGGGTTCGGCCGGACGCGCCACCGGGAAGGTGGTGTGGGGGAGCGGCCTGCCGATGCGCTACGACATCCGCGTGCACGCCGACACCGTGTCGATGCAGGACGTGGCGTGGATCTGGAACGGGCTGCCCACCACCGGCGGCGGCCGGATGGACTTGCACATCCGGAACGAGCGCAACCTGAACGTCATGGATTACGTGCTGCAGAACATGGATGTCCGGTCCATGAATTCGCGGTTGCGCGGCAGCATGACGTTCGGCGTGGGCGCGCCCGTGCTGATCGTGAAGGACGTGGCGCTCGAGGCGCTGCCGGTGGATTTTCGGCTGATCGAACGGTTCAATGGCGCGCCGCTTCCCCTGCCGTGGCGCGGCGCGATCACCGGCACGGTGCGGGCGCGCGGGGGGGCCGTGAACCGGTGGAAGGTCGACGACGGCCGGTTCACGTTTGCCGACGCCAACGTGCCGGGGGCGATCACCCGCGGGACGATGCGCGGCGAACTCGACATCCTGTTCCCGGCGTTCACCGTCTTTCGCGGCGCCACGGTGGAACTGTCGCAACTCGACTTGCGCACGCTACGGGCGCTCGACACGGGGTTCGTCCGGTTGAACGGTTTCGTGGCCGGCCGGGCCGTGCTCGACTCGTCGTGGCTCGACCTGCGCTTCACCGACGGCGACTTCACGCATCACGACGGCGACGCGCCGGTGTCGCACTTCAAGGGATCGGGGCGCGTGACGTGGGGCGAGCAGGTCATGACGTACGACGTCGCGCTGGCCGCGCTGCCGCTCTCGCTCACGGCGATCGCGAAGTCGTACGCCGGCCTCCCGGCTCGCGGCGAATACAGCGGCCCGCTGCGCGTGAAGGGGACCACCGAGAATCTCTCCGTCACCGGCGACCTGGTGGGCGATGCCGGGCGGCTGGAGGTGGACGGCAATTTCGACGTGGCGTTTCCGCGCTACCGCGCGACGGCGCACGGCAACGCGACCGGGCTCGACCTGCGGCGCTTTCTCGGGCGCGACGACCTGCCGACGACGACCTTGGCGCTGCGCTGGTCGGCGGATGTCATCGGCGATTCGCTTGCGAACCTGCGCGGCGCGGCGTCGGTGCGGCTCGACCGATCGCTCGTCGACAGCGTGCGGATATTCGGCGGCGATGCGCAGGTGCGTTTTCTTGGCGGCACGATGGCGGTGGATTCGCTGCACGTCGAAAGCGCGGCGTTCACGGCGCAAGCCCGCGGACGGCTGGCGCTGGTCGGCGGGCGCGCGGGCGATTCGGTGACGTTCCGCATCGGGCTCGATTCGCTGGGTGGCTTCCGGCGTGCGCTGTCGCGCGTGACGGAGAACCGCACGGCGGAGCGCGCTGCCGATTCCACGGCCCAGCGCGCCGCCGAACGCGCCGCCGAACGGATCGTGTCGGACACGTCGGCGCTCGACGGCGAGTGGCGCATTGAAGGATCGGTCGGCGGTGCCTGGCCGGCGTTGCGCATCGATGCCACGGCGCGAGGTGCCGACCTGCGCGTTGCCAACATCCGGGTGCGCACTCTCGAGGCGACCGCCCGGCTGCAACTGCCGGCCGATTCGCTGCGCGGCCAGCTGCGGGCTCGGCTGGAGGGGGCATCCATCGGGACCGTGCGCCTGAACACTCTCACGGCGGCGGTGGACATGCCGTCGGCCGGACGCGCGACGGCCGATGTCAAGGCCGAGTTTGCCAACGGCCCGTTCGCCGGCGCGCACGCCGACGTGTCGTGGTCGCGCGACACCACGGACGTGCGGCTCGATCGCGTGCGCGTTTCGACGTCGGGGAACGACTGGGCGCTACTGGCGCCGTCGCGCATTCTGCGCGACGCGTCGAGCTGGTCGGTGGACTCGCTGGTGCTGGTCGGGCGCGCCGCCGGTCGGCTGGCCCTGCGCGGCACGTTTCCCGACCGCGCGGACATGGCCGGCCGGTTCGAGGCGGGCGATCTGCCGCTGGCCGATGTCGGCGAGCTCCTGCAGCTGGCGTCGCCGTCGCGCGGCCACGTCGCGCTGAACGCCACGCTGGCCGGGACGCGCGAGGCGCCGCAGATCACGCTGGACGCCGCGTTGCGCGATGCGGCGATCGCCGGCGTCAGCGTCGAGCGCGCCGAGGCCACCGGGCATTACGCGGATCGCCGGCTCGAGGCGTCGCTGCGCGCGCTGCGCGGCACGGCGACGGCGCTGCACGTCGATGCGTCGATTCCCGTCGACCTGGCGCTGCGCACCGTGGCCCGCCGGCTGCGCGACGACGAGCCGTTCAGCGCGCACCTGCGCAGCGACACGGCGGGGGTGGCGATGCTCGAGGCGATGACACCCGAGATCACGAAGGCGCAGGGGACAATGGGGCTCGACGTCACGATGAGCGGCACGTTGCGCGAGCCGCGCGCCACCGGCGCGTTGCGGGTGAGTGGTGGCGGATTCGACCTGCCGAGCCTCGGCACGTCGTGGCGCGACGTCGGCGTCGACGTGGACTTCCTCGGCGATTCGATCGCCGTGCGCTCGGTGTCGGCACGCAGCGGCGGCGTAGGCGCCAGCCTTGCGACGCTCAGCGGTTGGCTCGGCCTGCGCGACCTCAAGGAACCACGGTTCGACCTGCGGCTCGAGGCCACGAACTTCAACGTCATCCGCAAGCCGCGGGTCGCCGACCTCGACCTGACGGGCAAGCTGCGCGTGGCCGGCGCGATGAGCGGTTCGACGCTCACCGGCGAGCTCACCGTGGACCGGGGCACCATCTTCATTCCCGACATCTTCACCAAGGATATCATTTCGCTCGACGACGCCGAGATGATCGACACGGCGGCGCTGGCCGATCACGGCATCCTGCCGCGCACACCGTCGCGGCTGGTGGAGAATCTGGCGGTGCGCGACGTGCCGCTGAAGATGGGACGCAACGTCACGCTGCATTCGAGTGAGGCCAACATCACGCTCGGCGGCACGGTGAGCGTGACGGCGGCGCGGGTGCAGCGCGGGCGCAATGCCGGCCGGTACCAGCTGGCGCTCGACGGCGCGCTGCAGACCGTGCGCGGATCGTACCGCCTGAACCTCGGGCCGGTGCAGCGCACGTTCGACGTGGAAGGCGGAGAGGTGCGGTTCCACGGCGACCCCGACCCCAATCTCGCCGAGATGGACATCGTCGCGCTGCACACGGTGCGCACCTTTTCGCAGAACGCGGCGCGGCAGGACGTGCGGGTGCGGGTGAACATCGGGGGCACGCTGGGGTCGCCGCGCGCCACGTTCTCGACGCCCGATTCCGGCCGCGTCTCCGACAGCGACATTTACAGCTACCTGATCACCGGCGCGCCGAGCAACGAGATCCTCGGCCGCAACCTCAACTCTACCGCCACCACGGCGGCGCGGGTGCTGGTGTCGTCGCTGGGGAGCGTGATCGGCGCCAAGGTGCCGACCGGGCTGTGCACCGACGCCCAGTTCTCCACCGCCACGCTCGACCAATATACGGGCGTGCGCGATGTCGGCAGCATTCTCAGCGGCTCGCGGTTCAATTGCTCCAAACAGCTCTCCGAACGTTTCTTCTTCCGTCTCGACGCCGGCCTGTGCAGCATCGGGCAGCTGGTCGGGCAGGGCGGGTCGTTCGATCCGCTGACGCTGCGCGACGCGATGGGCTTCAAGCTCGACTACCGTTTCGAGCGCGGCATCGTGGCGTCGATTGGCCAGGATCCATCGACCAGCGCGACGCGCTGCACGCGTGACGCGGTGGTGCGCGGGTTCGTGCCCACCCCGATGCAGATAGGCCTCGACCTCTTCCGCGCGTGGCAGTTCTGACCATGCGCACCGCGCTGCTCGTGAATCCGGTGGCTCGGCGCGGCGCCGCATCGGCGGCGGCGGTGCTGCGCGCGTTTCAGCGGGCCGGCGTGGCGCCCACGGTGGAGTACACGCGCGCCGCGGGCGATGGCGTGCGCGCGGCGCGCGAGCTCGCCGCGGCCCACGACCGCCTGTTCGTTCTCGGCGGCGACGGCACCGTGATGGAAGCGGTCACCGGCCTGGCAGAGGCCGGGTCCACGGCGGCCATCGGCATTCTGCCGGCCGGTACCGGCAACCAGCTGGCACGGGCGCTGTCCATCTCGCTTTCGCCGCCGCGCGCCGCCGCGCAGCTGCTGCACGGCACCAGCTGCCACATCGATGCCGGCGTCCTCAACGGCCGGCGCCGGGTGGGCATCGGGGCCGGGCTCGGACTCGACGCCGCGATGATTGCGGGCGCCCGCGGCGCGCTCAAGCAGTGGCTGGGGGTGGGGTCGTACGTGGTGAGCGCGGTCGCGTCGGCGCTGCACCCGGCGCGGTTTGCCGTGCGCGCCGACGTGGATGGCCGCATCATCGAGCGCGAGGCGGCCGTCGCGATGGTGCTCAACCTCGGCCGCATCTTCAACGGCCTGCTCGAGGTCGCGCCGGGCTCGTCGCTGACGGATGGCCTGCTCGACCTGGTCATCGTGGACGCGCGCAGCATCAAGGATGTCCTCGCCTTCTCGACGCTGGAGTTGCTGCTGCGGCGTCGCCGAGCCGACCCTCGCTGGACCTTTGCCTGCGGGCGGCACGTGTGCATCGAGACGGCCGATGTATCGGTTCACGCTCAGGTGGACGGCGATCTCATCGACGAACACCGGCTGGATCTGGCCGTGGCGCCGCGCTCGGCGCATCTGCTTGTACCGCGCGGCGCTGCCGTCGTGTAGAGTCGGTGCAACCACCGAGCACTTGGCCCCTTTCAATAGCCGAGCAATTGCTGTATGGATAGATGACAGCGCAGGGCAGCTGTAAGTTCTTGCGCCACCGTCCAAATACAGACATGGCTGATCCCCTTCCCTTCAACTTTTCGAGTTCCGAGTCGCTCGACGCTCGGCTGCGCGTCATGCTGCGCGAGCTGCCGCGCGAGCATGCCGTACTGCTCGAAGCGCTGTTGCAGGAGCGGGACCTCCTGGTGTCGGTTGCCGAGCGCCGGGCCGAGCGGGTACAGCGGTTGCACGAGGCCAGTTCGTCGCTCATGCGGACGTTGGACCGCGAGGAGCTCGAACTCGAGGTGGCGCGCCAGCTCCTGCGCCTGCTTCCGGTGGACGGCGTGGCGGTGGCCCGTCCGCCGCAGGCGCTGGGGGAATCCCCGGAACTGTGCGTACACCTGACGCCCGAGGGTCTGGCGCCGCTGGTCGACGCCGAGCGGTTGGTGCCGGCGCTCGCCGAGGTGGTCCGCACCGGGCGTTCGGTACGGCTGGCGGGGGGCACGAACGTAGCCGGCGCGCTGGTGGCCGTGCCCATCATGCAAGGGTTCCGGCTGGTGGGCGTGATTGGCGCGTACTCCCGCTATGCGACGACCATTGGCGACGAGGATCTCGACGCGACGCAGACGCTGGCGGCGCATGCGGCCACGGCGCTGCTGAATTCCGGGCTGTACGCGCAGAGCGAGCGCGAGCGGCGACAGAGCGACGCGCTGGCGTCGCTGGCCCAGGCGCTGGGCTCGGCCAGCCGGCTGCCCGACGTGCTGCGGCTGGCGTTGCGGCACGCGATCGCGCTGTTCCTCGTAGAAGGGGCGGACATCGCGCTGCGGCGAGATGATTTTCTGCAGATCGTGTCGGCGGAAGGCTGCGCGCGACCGTTGCAGGGGATGTTTCTGCCGATCGGCGCGTCGGTTTCGGGGCGGTCGGTGCGTGAGCGGCGGCCGATCATCGTCAACGACATCGCCGCGGACCCCGACACGTTTGAGCCGACGCGCCGGCTGGCGGGCGTGTCGCGCAGCATCGTGGCGCCGCTGGTGGCGGCGGGCGACGCCCTGGGCGTACTGAGCCTGGTCAATCGCGCGCGCCCGTTCGATGCCGAAGACGAGCGGATGCTGCAGCAGTTCGCGTCGCAGGTGGCGGTGGCGATCGTGAATGCGCGCCTGTATGAGGAGGCGGCGGACGCGCAGCGGGAGATCAGCGCGGCGTTCGAGGCGATCGGCGACGGCATCGTGGTGCTCGACGCGGACGCGCGGATCGTGCGGTCCAACGCGCGGTTCCTCGAAATCACGGGCTTGCCGAGCGCGGACGGGGCGCGCGGGCGGGAGTTCTATGACGCGGTGCTGCATGAGCCGCGTGCGCTGACGGGGGAGTGCGCGGTGGGCCAGGCGATTCTCGAGGGGCGGACCGCCCGCGCGCAACTGCGGTCGGCGTGGAACGGGCGCGTGCTCGACATTCTGGCGGCGCCGCATCCCGCGGGGGGGGCGGTGGTGTCGGTGAGTGACGTCACCGCCACGCGGCTGCTGCACGACCGTCATCGCGTCGTCGTCGACAACACCACGGATGCGATTCTCTGCACGTCGGCCGAGGGGGACGTGGAGTTTGCGAACCCCGCGGCCCGCCGCCTGTTCGGCGCGTCGGTGACGCTGGAGGGGGAGCGCCTTGACGCGCTGGTGCCGGCGAGCGAGGCCGCGATGTGGGTCGAGGCGATGGCGTGTTCGCGGCGCGGCGAGGCGGCGCGGCTGGACGGCACGGTGACGCGCGGCGAAGGCGAGCGCCGCCGGGTGTCGGTGCGTCTGGCCCCGCTGATCGACGAAGGCCACGTCAGCCAGCTCGTCATCTCGTTGCGCGACGTCACGGAGGAGCGCGAGCAGGCGGCCGCGCTGCTGCGCGCCGAGGCGCGCTACACGCGGTTGGTCGAGGCGGCGGAGGATGCGATCGTCTGCGTGGACGAGCAGGGGAACCTGACCGCCGTCAACCGTGCCATCGAATCGGTGATGGGCAGGTCGCGCGAGGCGTTGCTGGGCCGCCACTTCATGGAGATCGTGGACGAGGAGGAACGGCCCGCGTTGCAGGAGGCGTATTCGGCGGCGCTTGCCGGCCACCGCCGCCGGCAGACGATCCGGTTCACGCGATCGGGGGGGGCGCGCGGATTTGCGACGCTGATCCTGGCCCCGACCGTCGAGGACGGCCGCATCACCGGCGTCCTGGCGATTGCCCGCGACGTCACGGAAGAGCGCCTGCTGGTCGACCAGGCAATGCGGCGGGACCGCCTGGTGGCGATGGGCGAACTCGTGGGTGGCGTGGCGCACGAGGTGAACTCGCCGCTGACGAGCATCCTCGCGTACGCGCAGGTGCTCGAGCGGGGCGTCGGGGGCGAGGATGCGGCGCGGGCGCTCGACACGATCACGCGCGAGGCGAAGCGGGCGTCGAGCATCGTCGGCAAGCTGCTCGCCTTTGCGCGGCAGGGGCAGCCGGAGCGCCAGGCGACCGACGTCAATCAGGCGCTGCGTGACACCATCGAGCTGCGCCGCCATCCGCTGCGGATGCAGGAGATCGTGCTTGCCGTCTCGCTGGTCGAGGATCCGCCGATGGTGCAGGCCGATCCGTTCCAGTTGCAGCAGGTGTTCATCAACCTGTTGTCGAACGCCGAACAGGCGGTGGCGCAGCAGCCGGGCGAGCGCCGCATCTCGGTGGCGAGCGAGGTGCGCGGCGACGCGTTCGTCGCGACGATCAGCGACAACGGGCCGGGGATCGCGGCCGAGGCGCTGCCGCACATCTTCAATCCGTTTTTCACCACCAAGCCGCGCGGAGCGGGTACGGGCCTCGGCCTGTCGATTTCCGACGGCATCATTCGCGAACATCGAGGGGTGCTGAGGGTCCGGTCGGAGCCGGGCCAGGGCGCGACCTTCGAAGTCGAACTTCCGCTCTCACCCGCCGCAAACTGACCGATGGCCAGCATCCTCATCATCGACGACGAAGTTGCGATTGCCGCCGCATTCGCCATGTTCTTTCGCCACGACGGCCAGCACGTCGTCTACGAGGCGTACACCGGTGGCGACGGGGTGGACGCGTACTGGCGCCTGCGCCCCGACCTCGTGCTGCTCGACGTCCGGCTGCCCGACATGACCGGCTTCGACGTGCTGGCGAAGATCCGCGACGACGACCCCGTGGTGATCATGGTGACCGCGTACGGCGACGTGCCGATGGCGGTGGACGCCCTGCATCAGGGCGCGGAGAACTTCCTGACCAAGCCGGTGGACCTCAGCCATCTGGCGGCGGCAGCCGATCACGCGTTGGAGAAGTCGCATCTGCGCCGGATGAGCCGGTACGTCGCGGAAAAGCGGGACGCGTCGTCGCGCCTCATTGCCGGCTCGTCGCCGGCCATGCGCGAGATCGCGCAGCAGGTCGGCGTGCTGGCGCAGAGCGACAAGACCACGGGGCTGCTGATCGGGGAGCGCGGCTCGGGGAAGGGGCGGGTGGCGGAACTGATCCACCAGCAGAGTCCGCGTGCGTCGGGGCCGTTCGTCGAAGTGAATTGTGCGGCGCTCACGGCCGAGTCGCTCGACATCGAACTGTTCGGCGAGGAGGGCGCGGACGGCAAGCCGGCCAGGCGCGGGCTGTTCGAGATTGCCGATGGCGGGAGCCTGTTTCTCGACGAGATCGGCGAACTGGCGCAGCTCCTGCAGCCGAAGCTGCTGCGTGCGCTGGAGGGGCGCGGCTTTCGCCGGCACGGCGGCGCGGTGGAGATCGTGCCCGATGCGCGCGTCATCGCGGCGACGAGCCGCGACCTGGCCGACGAGGTGGCGGCCGGGCGGTTTCGCGAAGACCTGTTCTATCGCCTGTCGGTGATGCCCATCCGGCTGCTGCCGCTGCGCGAGCGAACGCGGGAAGACGTGCTCGAGCTCATCGGCCAGGTACTGCGCGACCTTGCCGCGACGCTGCCCGATGCGCCGACCACGCTGACGGACGAGGCGCTGGACGCGATGCTCCGCTACGGCTGGCCGGGGAACATCCGCGAGCTGCGCAACACGCTGGAGCGCGCCATGCTGCTGGGGCGCGGCGCGGGACGCATCGAGGCGCGGCATCTGGCCCGGGAGATCACGGCGGCGAGCGGCGCCGACGTGGCGCATCACACGCCGCACACGCTCGCCGATGTGGAGAAGGCGCACATCGACCGCACGCTGAAGGCGCACCAGCACAACCGGACGCACGCGGCGCGCGAGCTGGGTATCGCGCGCGCCACGCTGATCAAGAAGATTCGCGAGTACGACCTGGTCGAGCGGCCACGCAGCCGCGCCTGAGGAGAGTGAATCATGAGCGAACGTGATGCCATGGTCTGCCGCGCCTGCGAGCGCGAGGAACGTGCGTCCGAGGGGTATCCGTGCGAGGAGTGCGGCACCTTCATCTGCAACATGTGCGAATTGCGCGGCGTGGTGCGCTGCCGCGCTTGCGCGGCCAAGGGGCCGGCGCGCGAGGGCGACCCGATAGCGGAGCCGCCGGCACGATGAGCGGCGCACGATGAGCGGCGCCGCGTCGGCGACGGACCTGCGCCGGTTCGGCGTGGCGATCGGGCACGCGACCGACGCGGCCGGGGGCACGGGGTGTACCGTGGTGCGCGGCGAGTCGTCGCCGATGCACGGCGCGTGCGAGGTCATGGGCCGCGCCACCGGGACGCGTGAACTGGCGCCGCTCGAGCCCGGCCATCTGGTGGACCGGGTGGACGCGGTGCTCGTCACTGGCGGTTCGGCGTACGGGCTGGCCGCCGCCGACGGCGTGATGCGCTGGATGGAGGAGCACGGGCGCGGCTTCGCCGTCGGGGGCGGAGTGGTGCCGATCGTTCCGGCCGCGGTGCTGTTTGACCTGCATCCGTTCGGCCGGTTCGATGCGCGTCCGACGCCGCAGATGGGCTACGACGCCTGCGCCGGCGCGACGTCGCACGATGTGGCCGAGGGAAGCGTCGGCGCCGGCGCGGGACTCACGGTAGGCAAGGTGCTCGGCCTCGCGGGGTGCATGAAGGGCGGCATCGGCATTGCGGTGGCCGAGGCGGGCGATGCCGCGGCGTGCGCGGTGGCCGCGGTGAATGCGTTTGGCGACGTCTGCGACGCCGGGGGGCGCGTGATTGCCGGCGCGCGGCGCGACGGCGCGTTCGTGGACGCCGAACGGGTGATGGCCGAGCGCGGGCTGGCGGCATCGTTTGGCGCGGGACACAACACCACGGTGGCCGTGGTGGTGGTGGACGGGGTGCTCGACAAGCTGGCGCTGCGAAGCGTCGCGCGCGCGGCCGGGGCGGCGCTGCACCGCCGCGTGCGCCCGGCCGGTTCGATGGTGGACGGCGACGTGATCATTGCGCTCGCGCCGTTCGCGGGTGGCGCGGCCGATCCGATGCGTGCGGAGATGCTGGCGGTGGCGGCGCTCGAGCAGGCGATCGAGCGTGCGGTACGCACGGCCGTCGGGCGCGACGGCGTGCCGGGGCTGGCCGATTAGTGCGCTGCTAGGAGACCAGTCCGCCCATCGCCATCGGCGCCACGGCGCCGCCGACGTGCACGTGCAGCCCGACTTCGGCTTCGACCTCGCTGTCGAGTTCGACGCGCATGACGTGCAAGCCGCCCTCGGCGATGGGGAGATCGATGGCCGCGATCACCGGAATGTCGACTTCCACCGAACCCGGGGGCGGCGCGTGCACCTCCACCTCGCCGTTGGACGACCAGATCTCTTCGCCGCCGGGGCCGATCCAGGCGAGCGCGAGGGCGTGCGTGCCGGAGTCGTCGGGGCTCGCCTTCAGCCGGACGACGAGCGTGGCGCGCGGATGGACGGCCGGCACGCTGGCCACATGCAGGGCGTCGAATACGCCGAGGACGTTGAGCTTGCCTTCCTGCGAGAGGTTGGCGGCGTCGGCGAACAGGGCGAAGGAGCAGTACATGCGGGGAAGATACGGCGCGGTCGTGCGCGCGGCGAGCGGCGACCCCGGTGGGTTCGGACGGCATTGCCGCGGATGGCGCGGATGATTCGGAGAGGCGCGGACCTTCCAGGATGGACGTCGCTATTAGTATTTCACTGATGCCGTTGACTCGCCTCCTTGTTCCGTGCGCTGCCGTGTGGCTGGCCGCATCGTGCGGCGAGCCGGCGCCGCGCCATGGGGTGGCGCTCGAGCCGGCGTTGCCACGTCCGTCGTTTACGCTGACCGACACGCGTGGCGCGCCATTCGCGTTCGGCCGGGAGACGCGTGGCCGGCTGACATTCCTGTTCTTCGGCTACACGAATTGTCCCGACGTCTGTCCGGTGCATGTCGCCAACGTGGCGACGGTGCTCCACACGCTGCCGTTTGCGGACCAGCGCCAGGCGCGGTTCGTCTTTGTCACCACCGACCCGTCGCGCGACTCGCCGGACGTGCTGCGCCGGTGGCTCGATCATTTCGACACGTCGTTCATCGGGTTGCGCGGTGACGAGGCGGAGGTGGCGCGCATCATGGGCACGATCGGGCTGCCGCCCGCCGTGCGCGGCGTGGCGGGCCGCGACGGCCGGTACGAGGTAGGGCATCCCGCCACGGTGATCGTGTTCACGGCGGACGACTCGGCGCACGTGCTCTATCCGTTCGGCACACGGCAGATGGACTGGGCCGAGGACATTCCGCGGCTGCTGAGGGTGGGGCGGCCATGATGCAGTGGTGGTGTTCGGCGTCGGGGAGGCCGTGGACGTGGGAGCCGCAATACTATCCCGGGGTATGGGCGATGGTGGCGGTGCTGGCCATCGCCTTCCACGTGCTGGCGCGGCGCGCGCGGGCGATGGGCGAGCGCCGGCTGGTGTTCTGGGCCGGCTGGAGCGCGGTCGGCCTGGTGTGGCAGGTGCTCGACTGGCCGGTCGGGCCGCTTGCCGCCGGGTATCTGGCGAGCGCGCACGCCGTGCAGTTCGTGTCATTGGCGCTTGTCGCGCCGCCGCTGCTGCTGCTCGCGGTGCGGCGTCCGCTTGCCGAGGCACTGCCCGATACCGGTCGGGCGTGGCGGGTGCTGCGGTGCGTGACGCAACCGGTGATCGCCGGCGGGCTGTTCACCCTCGTGGCCGTCGCGACGCACGTTCCGGCGGTCATCGACGCGCTGATGCCGACGCAGGTTGGCGCGTTCGCCATCGACGCCGCGTGGCTGGCGGGTGGCGTGGTCCTGTGGTGGCCGGTCGTGGCCGGCGTGCCGGCGCGCGGCTGGTTCAGCGTACCGGTGCGCATGCTGTATCTGTTCCTGTCGACGCTCGTGCACACCGGCATCGCCATGGTGATGCTGGTGCGCGACTTTCCCATGTACGGCATCTACGAACTGGCGCCGCCGTGGCCGGCGTGGTCGCCGCTCGAGGACCAGCGTCTCGCCGGCGGCGTGATGGAGCTGGCGGGGGCGGCGGTGATCTTCGGCATCATCACGGTGATGTTCTTTCGCTGGACCGGCGGCGTGGCGGGCGAGGGTGCGCCAGCGGCGCCGCCGCGGGATTAGTTTTCCCGGGATGCCCATCTTCACACCGACCAAATCGCACCCCGGCCACCGGCTGTGGGTCACCGATCTGCTGCTGCTCCTGATGGCGACCATCTGGGGCGTCAACTTCTCGATGGTGAAGTACGGCATGCGGTTTCTCGAGCCGCTCGCGTTCAATGGCGTGCGCGTGGCCATCGCGGCACTCGCGCTGGTGCTGGTGGCGCGCCTGCGGCGCCTTGCGCTGCCGCCGCGGCGCCAGATGTGGGCGCTGCTCGGCCTCGGCGTCCTGGGGAACGGCGTGTACCAGGTGCTGTTTGTCGAGGGCATCTCGCGCACGCGTGCCGGCAATGCGTCGCTCGTCATGGCGGCAACGCCGGCGCTGATCGCGATGCTCGGCCGACTGCGCGGCGTCGAGCGGATGCACGCGCGCGGTTACGTGGGCATCGCGCTTTCGGTGGCCGGCATCGGAGTGGTGATGAGCGGCACCGCCGCCGCGAAAGTGGGCGGCGCGTCGGTGACGGGCGACCTGTTCATCCTGTTGTGCGCGGTGACGTGGGCCGTGTACACGGTGCTGCTGAAGCCGTACACGCACGAGGTGGATGGCGTGCAGGTGTCGGCGCTGACGATGGTTGGCGGCGCGGTGCCGCTCCTGTTCGTGGCGGCGCCAGCGATCGGGCGCACCGCGTGGGCTGCCGTGCCGTGGCCGGCGTGGATGGCGATTCTCTACAGCAGCTTCGGCGCGCTGGTCATCGCGTACCTCATCTGGTACCGCGGCATCCGGTTCATCGGACCGACGCGCACCTCCATGTACAGCAATCTCCAGCCGATCATCGCCGTGCTGGTGGCGTGGGTCGCGCTCGCCGAGGTGCCGACGATGGCGCAGGGTGCGGGCGCGGCGGCGGTGATGGCGGGCCTTCTGCTGACGCGCGCATGACCCGCGTCGTGCTGTTCGACATCGACGGGACGCTGCTGGCGAGCGGCGGCGTCGGGCGCCGCGCCATGGAAGGGGCGCTGCTCGCGCATTTCGGCGCGATCGGGCCGACGCACTACCGGTACGACGGCAAGACCGACCGTCAGATTGTCCGCGAGTCGATGCGGCAGGCGGGATTCACGGACGCGGACATCGACGCGCGCATGGAGTCGCTGCTGGCCGAGTACCTGGCGCGGCTCGAGCGCACGATCGCGTCGGGGGAGCACGGCGTGCGCGTGCACCTCGGCATTCCCGCGCTGCTCGACGCCCTGCAGGCGCGCGACGACGTGCTGCTGGGGCTGCTCACCGGCAACATCGCGTCGGGCGCCTCGCTCAAGCTGCGCGCGGCGGGGCTCGCGCCCGAGCGGTTCCGCGTGGGCGCGTATGGATCGGATGCCGAGCACCGTCCGGCGCTGCCGGCGATCGCGCAGCAGCGCGCCACCGAGCTGCTCGGCCACGCCGTGGCGGGGGAGGCGGTGGTGATCATCGGCGACACGCCGGCCGACGTAGCGTGCGGGCGCGGCATCGGCGCGCGCGCGGTGGCGGTAGCGACGGGCCATTTCACGGCGGCGGACCTCGCGGCGCACGCGCCGCACGCGGTCTTCGAGGACTTCACCGATGTGGCGGCATCGGTGCGGGCCATCTGCGATGCGTGAAGTCGAGGTCAAGGGCGTCGTCGCGGATCCCGCGGTGCTGCGCGAGCGGCTGCTCGCCTCGGGCGCGCGCGAGGTGTATCGCGGGGCGCTCGTCGACCGCCGGTACGACCTGCCATCGCGCGAACTGCTCGCCAGGGATCACGTGCTGCGCCTGCGCGTGTACGAAGACGCCACCGGCCGTCGCGCCGCACTCGACTGGAAGGGACCCACGGGCTACGACGGCGGCTACAAGGTACGCGAGGAACTCTCGTCGCCGTGCGGCGACGGCGAGGCGATGGCCGAGATGCTGGCGCGCCTGGGGCACGTGGTGATTCGCGAGATCGACCGCGACATCGAGCAGTACGAATTGGACGGTGCGGTGCTCCGCATCGAGCGGTATCCGCGCATGGACGTGCTGCTCGAGGTGGAAGGCGAGCCGGGAGCCATCGAGGCGGTCATCGCGCGCCTGGGACTGGCGCGCGCCGAGTTCACGAGCGAACGGCTACCCGATTTCATCGTGCGCTACGAAGCACGCACCGGCCGGCGCGCGGCGATCTGCCGGCGCGAGCTGGATGGCGACTACCGCTACAGCACCTTCGACGCCTGACGTCGTGAGCGACCGCGCCCCGGAGTTCACGTTGCCCGAACTGACGCGGCCGCTGCGTGCGCTGGGGAGCGCCCGCTGGCTGCGCGACGCGGACCACGCCCGGTTGCTTGGGCCGCTGCTGGCGGCACGCCGCATCGCGGCGCGCGTACGCACCGCCGAGGGTCAGGTGATTGCCTTCCAGGCCGACCGATTGCGGCGCGCACTCGCCGAGGCGGTCGACCAGATGGCGGCCGCGCGCCATCCACGTCTGGCGAGCGACCGCCGTGCGTTCGCCGCCCGTATGACCGATGCGGGCGCTCCGGTGTGGCAGGCGCTCGATGTGCTCGAAGAGCGGGGGGCGGCCGTGATGCGCGCCGACACCGCGGCGCGAGCGGCGGCGTGGAGCGAATGGGTGGCCGTGCTGCAGCGCCTCTTTCTCGCCGCCGACGCGTGGTGGATGGCGATCGTCGAACAGCGTGACGGCCACCGGCCGCGCGGCGGGGGCGTGGCACGCCTGCTCGGCGCCGCCCTGCTGCTCGCCTTGGCGCCGGCGCTGTTGCCGGCGCAGCAGCATCTCACCTACCGCGTGACCGGTCGGGGGGTGGGCGCGCTGCGCGCGGCGGGCTTCGATGTCGTGGGCGTGGACGGCGCGTCGTCGCTCGTGGTGGCCGAACCGGTGGAGCTGGCCCGGTTGCGCGCGTTCGGCGCGCAGGCGCAATTGGTGGCCGCACCCGGCACCGACCCGAGCCGGCTGATGCAACGGGCGGTCGTGGCGACGGCGCCGGTGGTCTACCGGCCGTACGACGATCCGACGCGCGGCATCCGCGCCTGGGTCGACTCGATGGCGAGGACGAACGCGCGCATCAGCGTCGATACGGTGGGACGATCGTACGAGGGGCGTCCGATTCTCGCGGTGAAAATCGGGCCGCGCGGCGACTCGCCGACGCGCCCCAACGTGCTGTTCGTCGCCACGCACCACGCCCGCGAATGGGCGGCCACCGACATGGCGCTGCGTCTCATCCGGCGTCTCGCCACGGCGACCGACGCGCGCACCGATTCGCTCGTGAACCAGCGCGACATCTGGGTGGTGCCGGTGGTGAACCCCGATGGCTACCAGTACACCTTCACCACCGACCGGCTGTGGCGGAAGAACCGGCGCCCGACGCAGGGGGGCAGCATCGGGGTCGACCTCAATCGCAACCACAGCGTCAACTGGGGACTCGACGACGCCGGCTCGTCGCCCAATCCGTCGTCGGAGATCTATCGCGGCCCATCGCCGGCGTCCGAGCCCGAGGTGAGCGCGCTGCAGGCATTCCACGCGCTGCATCCGCCGGTCATCTCGGTTTCGTACCACACGTACGCGGGGCTGCTGCTCTTTCCTCCCGGGGCGCGCAACGGCGTGCTGGCCGCCGATCTCGATGCGTACCGTGTGCTCGGTGGCACGAATGCGCATCCGGCCGTCCTCGACCACCTCCCCGGATCGTCGCGCCACTTCGCCGCGCCGTCGACCGCGTGGATGCTGTACGCCACGAACGGCGAATACACCGACTGGGCGAGCGCGACATACGGCACGGTGAGCATCAACCCCGAGCTGACGAGCGGGATGGGGCCGCAGGGGTATTACGGCTTCGAGTTTCCCGACGACGACACGCTGCTGCAGCAACTCTTCACCGACAACCTGCCGTTTGCGCTCGATGCCATCGAGATGGCGCGGAGCCCGGCGTCGTACGCGAGCCCCAGCACGGGGCTGCGGGCCGACCGCTGGGTGCTGGAGAGCGGCGCGCAATCGTTGCGCGTGCGCGTGCCGGCGGCGAGCGCCACGGGCGCCACGGTGGCGGCGGCCGGGCTGCCGGTCGCGGTGATGATCGACTCCGCCTCGGGCGGCAAGTATGCGCGGCGCCTCGTGTCGCAGGGCTCGGCCAGCGGCCGTCCGGCCACGATCACGGTGGTGCAGGGCGGGGAACGCGTGACGTGGACTCAGCTGGCCGCGGCGGGCGCGGAAGCCGGCGACCCCGTGTGGACGCTGCAGGACTTCGCGTTCGACAGTGCGCAGCGTTACGCGGGGCGTGCGTCGTATCGCAGCAGCGGCAGCGGCGAACTGCGTTCGCCCGTCATCGCGGTGCCGTCCGCCGTCGACACCGTCAGCCTGACGTTCTGGACGAAGTACAACGGCGACGGCTACTCGGAGATTCCATGCGGCCTGGTGCGCGCGTCGACGGACAGCGCCCGGACGTGGGACATCGTGGCGCGTCTCGCCGGCTCCGCCATCGAGTGGTATCCCGAGGACGTGCGGATCGGCGGGGTGCGCGGCAAGTCGCTGATTCTGTCGTTCCTGTCGTCGGGTCTGCCGTGGTGGCTTGACGAGGTGGCGGTGTTCGCGAACGGGACGCTGTCCGGCTCGACGGATGGCGGCAGCGCCGCGCGCGTGCTGCCGTCGGCCAACCCCGTGCGCGGCCGCACGGTGACGTTCACCTGGCCGTACGCGGGGAAGGACGGGCGGGTAACCGTGTACGATTTCACCGGGCGGCTGGTCTGGACGCGCGCGGTGTCGAGCGGCGAAGATGATGTGACGTGGGATCTCGGCCACCAGGAGGTTCCCAACGGGGCGTACCTCGTGCTCGCCGAGAGCGGCGGGGCGCACACCCGGCTGAAGCTGTTCGTCGCGCGGGAGGCGCCGTGATCGTCGGAGTGGGGTTCGATCTGGTGGACATCGCGCGCGTCGAACGCCTCCTCGACGGCAAGGGCGATCGCGCGCTGGCGCGGCTCTTTGTCGACCGCGAGGTCGCGTACGCGATGGCGCGCTCGCGGCCGGCCATGCATCTGGCGGCGCGGCTGGCGGCCAAGGAGGCGGCATTCAAGGCGCTGGCGGGGAGCGAGAGTGCGCGGCTGATCGGGTGGAAGGACATCGAAGTCGTGTCCCGGCCCGGGCATGCACCCGAACTCGTGCTGCACGGGCGCGCGCAGCAGCGGGCGGACGTACTGGGCGTTCGGCGGCACTGGCTCACGCTCTCCCACACCGACACGACGGCCGGTGCGGTGGTGGTGCTCCAAGCGGAGTAGGCGCGGTTGTCCGTTGACGCTAGCTGCGTTGGCGCGCGTAGATCCCGGGCTTGCCGACGCCCACGTCGCGGCGCATCCGCATCCACAGCACGCCGCCGACCGCGAAGGCGAGCGCGATGGCCTGCGCGACCGTCAGCGCTCCGACGAAGCGGTCGTCCTTGGCGCGGAAGAACTCGACGATGAACCGCTCGACGCCGGCCAGCGTGCAGTACAGGCCGAACAACCAGCCCTCGGCATGCCGGTGGTCGCGCAGTTTCCACAGAATCCCGAACATCGCGAGGCCCATCGCCACTTCGTACAGCTGCGTGGGATGCACGGCCACGACCTCGAACGGCGACCGGCCGGCGAGGCTGGTTACGCCGAACTGCTCCATGAGATTCTGCACCGTGGACGGCGGGTAGCCGTTGGGGAAGGCGACGGCCCAGCGCGACTCCCACGGCCGGCCGTAGTCGTCCCCCACCGCCCAGCAGCCGGTGCGTCCGATGGCGTATGCCGCGGCGAGTCCGGCGGCCGCCACGTCGCTGATGTGCGTGAAGGTCTGCCGGCGCCAGCGGATGACGAGCGCGGTGGCGAGGATGCCGCCCATCAGGCCGCCCCAGAAGACGAAGCCCGACGTGTGCAGCAGCGCGCGCGGGTCGTGATACAGGATGGCGTAGTAGATCTTGGCGCCGACCAATCCGCCGATGACCGCGCCCACGAGCACGTCGCCCATGATCTCGGGATCGTGGCCGCGCCGGTCGAGTTCCACCTGGGCGATATACTGCGCGGCCAGGAACGCGAGCAGCATGGCGATGCCGAAGCCGGTGAGCGTCAGCGGGCCGAGATGCAGCTCGAACGGCTGCACGACGATATGGGCGGGGGTCATGGACGGAAGATAGCGGGGGGAGCTTTGCCGGCGCGACCCGATGCCGGCGGCGCGCGGGATCACTCGGTGGCGGTCGGCACCGCGCGGCCGACGATCACCGTGATGTTGTCGGTACCGCCGCCATCGAGCGCGTCCTGGAGCAGCGCCTCGCACGCCTGCCGCGACGACGTCATGGTGCGCAACCGGTCGGCAATCTGCTCGTCGCCGACATGCTTGGTGAGTCCATCGGTGCAGAGCAGGTGCACGTGATGCCAGTCGTTCTCGACGGAGGTGACGACCGGCGATGCCTCGGGGCCGCCGATGGCGCTGGACAGCACGTGACGCCACCGCTCGTGGCCGGGGTCCGACCGCCGGATGACGCCGGCGGCGATGAGTTCCTCGGCCACGGTCTGATCGCGCGACACCTGATGCAGCAGGCCATGGCGCAACGTGTAGTAACGGCTGTCGCCGACCTGCAGGATGTATGCCCTCGGCCAGACGCCGAGGAAGGCGGTGAGGGTCGTCGCCATTCCCGCGCGGTCGGCGTGCGTGCGGCGCTGCATCAGCGAGGCGTGCACCCGCATGGCCCCTTCCTGCAGCACATGCACGAACTCGGCGTCGTCGTTGGGGTCGGCCGTGTAGTAGCAGTGCATCGAGCGGGCGATGTAGGCGGTGATGCCGTCGAGCGCGAACCGGCTTGCCTCCTCCCCGCCCGCGTTTCCGCCGACGCCGTCGGCCACCATCGCCAGGAACGCGAGGCGGGCCGTGTCGCCCGATTGCAGGCTGTCCGGCGGCAGACTCGTGTGATGGAGGACGAGCTGCTTGTGCAGCGAGGCGACCAGAAAATGGTCCTGATTCTGCGGCCGCACGCGGCCCGCGTGCGTGACCCCGAACACGTCGAGCTCATCGTCGCTCGGCTTGCGGGGAATGCCACCGCTCGGGCTTTCGTGAATGTGCACCATGGATTGCTCGTGGGGGGCGAGGACGGACAGGGAGCGATCGTTGGTCGGCGACTCAGCGTTCCAGCAGTTCCCGCGCACGCTCCACCTCGGGCGCCGGCACGTGCAGTTCGACGCCCCCCTGCACGGTGCCCTGGAACCCGGCGCCGAAGATCCCGACCTGCGGGCCTTTGAGGAGCACGGGAATGCCGGCATCCTCGAGTGTCTGGCGGGCCAGATCGGCTTCGAAGCCGTTCGGCAGATTGATCAATTGGACGAACGGGACTTCCGGCGTCATCGGGCAGACTCCAGGCGGCGGGTAACCCGAAACATCGTGCCGCTCGCCGGCGGTCGGAAGAGGGGCCGGATGCCAGGGCTAACGCATTATGAATTTGTGTCCGTAGCGGGGACGGCGATGCGGAGGAGGTGGAGGAGGTAGTTGGGGTCCCAGCCCGCAATGAGCCGTCGGGTCTGGAGCCCGATCTTCTTCGTGGTATCCTGGCGCAGGAGACTCAGCGCCCAGCGGCGCAGCGTGGCGAGGTTCTTCGGCCCGGCATCGCGCCGCGTCCGGTTCTGGTCTTCGTTGAAGACGACGTCGAGGGTCCAGTGACAGGCGTTTTCAATCTGCCAGTGACTGCGGACCGCGTAGGCGAAGGGGCCGACGCGGGCCGGGAGGCTGGTGATGAAATAGCGCCGATGCTGTTCGACGGTGCCAGCCTTCGGCCCACTGACGTGGTGCCGCGTGGCGTCCACGCAGCCGACGCACTGAATGTCCGTCCACGTCGCGCGATCGGCGAGGACGGCCGCCGCCGGGACGAGACGGTAGGTCCGGGTTTCGATCCGGCCGTGGTCTTTCTCGACGATCGTCACGGGCTCGTGGGGCGCGCGGGCCCAGAAGACCGTATCCTCCGGGCCGTGCGCGAAGATCGCGATGAGCCGATCGTGAAGCCAGGGCTGATTGCCCTTCACTGCGAGCACATAGTGCGCTCGCTTCGCCCGGATGGCCGTGGCGATGGCGGTCTGGCAGCCCATGGCATCAATCGTCACGATACAGTCGCGCAGGTCGAGTACCGAGAGCAACTCGGGGATCGCGGTGATCTCATTCGATTTCACCTCCGTGGCCACTTGGCCGAGGGTCAGGTGCTGCTCGGTGGCCCAGGCGCTGACGGTGTGCAGCGGCGCCGTGGTGGCATCGCCACTGCGCCGCACGGTCTTGCCATCGATCGCGACGACCCCGGGCACCTGGCCGACGAGGGCCTGACTCCACGTGGTGAGCGATCCGGCGAAGGCCTTGGGCTCGAGCGCGCGCAGCACGCGGTTGAACGTGTCGTGCGAGGGAATCCCATTCGGCAGGGCGAGGAAGGTCGCGAGCCACGCCTGCCGGGCGAGGCCGAAGTTGGCGAACTGCGTGCAGGTATCCGCGCCGCAGAGGGTCGCCAGCAACGCAATGGCGAGCACGTCGGGGAGCGAATGCCGTTTCGCCCGGTCGATGCGCGGATCCGGGAGCGCGGCCAACTGCGTGAGCAGCGAGACCGGCGGAACGGGTAGCTCGGCGGACGGCATCGCAGCGGGCATCGCAGCTCCTCAGCCAGGCCCCAGCACCCCCGACCCCCGACGCGACGGCGACGAGGCCACCGCAGAGCGGGGGCGCGCTCCGCGCTGCGGCGAAGACGACTGAGTCCGCACGCCGCAACGGGATTTCATAATGCGTTAGCCCTGGGCCGGATGCGCCGACCGATTGCGACCCGATGCCTCTTCCTCTACTCTACGAAACACGTCCCCCGGCGAGGAGTTCCGCATGTCCATCCGTCCGGTGAAACAGGTCGTCGAGTCGGTGCCCACCATCGAAGGGGCGGGCGTGCGCCTGCGCCGTGCGTTCGGCTTCGGCGATGCGAGCGACACCGATCCGTTTCTGCTGCTCGATGATTTTCGCGGCGACCGTCCGGCCGACTACATCGCCGGCTTCCCGTGGCACCCGCATCGCGGCATCGAGACGATCACGTACATGCTCGCCGGCACGGTGTCGCATGGCGACAGCCTCGGCAACCACGGGACGCTGGGTGCCGGGGATGTGCAGTGGATGACGGCCGGGCGGGGGATCCTGCACCAGGAAATGCCGACGGGCGACGCCGCCGGCCGCATGCACGGCTTTCAGCTCTGGGCCAATCTGCCGTCGGCGCTGAAGATGACCGCGCCGCGCTATCAGGACGTGCAGGCCAGGGACATCCCCGAAGTCGTCGACGACGACGGCACGGCGGTTCGCGTAATCTGCGGCGAGTTCCGGGGAACGCGCGGCCCGGTCGACGGCGTTGCCGCCGAGCCGCAATACCTCGACGTCTGGGTGCCGCCGCTGACGCGCACGTCGCTGCCCGTGGAGACGCGCCGCAGCGCCTTTGCCTACGTGTTCGAGGGGGCGGGCGACTTTCGCGGCGCCTCGGCGCCGTTCGGCGTGCTCACCGAACAGGCCACCGCGCCGCACGTCGTGCGCGAGATGACGGGGAACCGGTCGCTGGTGCTGTTCGATGCGGGGGACGACGTGGTGGTGCGCGCCGGCGAGGCGGGGATGCGCTTTCTGCTCGTCTCGGGCGCGCCGATCCGCGAACCAGTGGCCTGGTACGGTCCGATCGTGATGAACACCCGCGACGAGTTGCACGAGGCGCTGCAGGAACTGCGCGACGGGACGTTCATCCGGCCCTGACGGGCCCGCCCGAGGGCAGCGTGGCGATGAACGTCGTCTCGCCCGGCGCCGACGCGGCGAGCACCAGCGTGCCGCCGTGCGCCTCGGCGATGCGGCGGGCGATGGCGAGGCCGAGTCCAGCGCCGCTCGTCGCGGATTGTTCGACGCGGGAACGCGCCGCATCCACGCGATAGAAGCGTTCGAAGACCCGCGCTTGCGCGTCCGGTGGAATGCCGGGCCCATGATCGGTCACGCGCACGGTCCAGGCGCCGCCGGCGCGCGCGAGTGCGACGTCGACGGCGCCGCCATGGGGCGAGTACTTGACCGCGTTGTCGAGCAAGTTGAGCACGAGCCGGCCGAGAAGGTCGGCATCACCGTGCAGCGGCGCCTCGGCGATGCCGTGCAGCGCCACCTGCACGCCGCGCTGGTCGGCGATCGGGCGAATGCCGCGCACGGCGTCGTGCACCACGTCCTCGAGGTACAGGTCGGCGGCGCGGACGACGAGATGTCCCGCGTCGGCGCGGGCGAGCAGGAACAGGTCGTCGACGATGCGCGTGAGGCGCCGCGCGGCGTCGCGCATGACGCCGACGGACGCGCGGTACTCCGCCTCGGGACGCGTGTCGCGCGACAGCGTGACATCGGCTTCGGTGCGCAGGATGGCGGTCGGCGTGCGCAGTTCGTGCGACGCATCGGTCATGAAGCGCCGTTGTTGCGCAAACGAACGCTCGAGGCGATCGAGCAGGTCGTTGATCACCGTCGCCAGCCCGCCGAGTTCGTCGCCGGGCATCGGTACGGGGAGCCGCTCGTGCAGGGTCGACGCGCTGATCGCCGACGCACGCTCCGCCATCGATGCCACGGGCGACAGGCTGCGGCGGGCAAGGAAGTACCCGCCGGCCGCGGCGCAGGCGAGCAGCAGCGGCAATCCGATGACGAAGGCGCGGCGAATGCGGTCGAGCACCGACTCGACGTCGTGCAGCGGATACGCGGCGGTGAGACGCAGCGGGGTGCCGTCGAGCCGGACCGGCCGCGCTTCGACGCGATAGCCGCCGGTCGCGTCGCTCAGCGTGAATGTGGCGCCGGCCCACGGCGTGCGCGCGACCGTCGCGACGAGTCGGCGCAAATCGAGCGGCGGTTGCGGGGCGAGCGCCGGCGTCGTGCCGCTCCGCGCCACCACCGCGCCGGCGGAATCGAGAATCACCACCTGAAGGTCGCGAAAGCGCACCTCGTCCACGGTCTTCCGCGCCGCGACGACGGCGTTCGGCAGCAGGCGCCGTTCCGCGGCGAGCTCGCGCGCGAAGGCGTCGAGCGCCTCGCTCACGAACTGATCGGTGCGGTCGAGGAGCGTGGACGCGAAGATTTCGTACGATCCGACGGCAAAGACGATGAGTGGCGCGCCGAGGACGAGCGTGAACCAGAGGGTGAGGCGGGCGCGCAGCGACGCCGGCCAGAGGGGCATGGCGCTAGCTCCGGTGCCGAGCGCCGGAGTGGCCAGCGTGGCCAGCGTGGCCAGCGTGGCCAGCGTGGCCGGCGCGCGGGACGTCGAGTAGATAGCCGGCCCCGCGATGCGTGGACAGCAGGGCGATGGCCTCGCCGTCATCGATCTTGCGGCGCACGCGGCTCGCGTAGACGTCGATGATGTTGGAGTACGAGTCGCGGCTGTCGTCCCAGACATGCGCCATCAGCTCGGCTTTGCTGACGACGCGGCCCGCGTTGCGGGCGAGGTGCAGCAGGAACGCGAACTCCTTGGCGGTCAACGGGATGTCGCGCGTGCCGCGCCGCGCGGCATGGCGCTGCGTATCGACGACGAGGTCGCCGATGACGAGGTCGCTCGCCATGACTTCGCCGCGGCGGCGGGTGAGCGCGCGCAATCGGGCCAGCAGCTCACCGAAGTCGAACGGCTTGGTGAGGTAGTCGTCGGCGCCCGCGTCGAGTCCGGCGATGCGCTGGTCTACCGCGTCGAGCGCGGTCAGCATCAGGATGGGCGTGGTGACGCCGCCGGCGCGCAGACGCCGGCAGACGGCGATGCCGTCGATACCCGGGAGAAGAATGTCGAGCACGATGACGTCGTACTCGTGCGCCGCCGCGAGGGCGAGCGCCTGCGCGCCATCTCCCGCCTGATCGACCGCCCAGGAATCCTCGCGCAGTCCGCGGGTGACGGACTGCCGCAGCTGGCGGTCATCCTCGACGATCAGCAGGCGCATGGTCGTTGGGCGAGAGGGCGATCGGCGCCGCCGTGGCGCGCGATGCAACTTGGCGCGCGGTCGGGCCAGCCAACAGGGCGCGGGCGACGACGGCCGGATCGCCCCGGAGCGCCGCCGCGGCGTGCGATCCCGCGAGGTCGAGGGCGCGACGAAACGCGGCGAGCTCGCGGCGCCGCACCGCCGCGCGCAGCGCACGCACGTCGCGCAGGGGCAGGCGCGGCGGCGAGGAGCCGCGGCGTCCCCGGTGCGGGGCGAGGAGCGGCTCGAGCAGCATCGCGATCACCTGTGCGTCGTGCAGGTCGCCGAGCGCGTCCTGCAGCGCCCGCAGGTGCCGCAGCGTTCGCACACCGGCCGTCGACGGCGCGCCGATGGCGTCGACGAGGTAACGCAGGCGCTTGACCTCGATGCGGGCGCGGTGGATGGCCGTCACCTGCGTGCGATGCTCGACGCGGTCGAGCGCGCGCCGTGCCGACGCGAGGTGACGCTCGAGCACGGGCGCGAGATGCTCGGCCAGCGGCTCATTGTCGTCGGTCGCGGCAGAGACATCCTGCGGCGCGAGCGCCGTGGCGAGAGCGGCGGTCAGCGGCGGCCACTGCGCGGCGGTGCGGCGCTGGAGCCGTTCGCGTGCCGCCGCGTAGGCCGCGAGGCGATCGGCGGCCAGCCAGCGCGCGGCGCGCGCCGCCGGCATGCTCATCGGTTCGCCGGGCGCGGTGAGCCACATCCACTGCACCTGGGCGTCGCGTGCCGCTCCGGCGCGGCGCGCGATACGGCGCAGGGCCGCGCGCAACGGGCGCGGCAGGTCGTCGCGCAGGAGGCCGTCGGCGGCGCGCACCCAGCTGCGCAACCGCCGCAACGCGACGCGAAAGCCATGCACCTCCTCGTTGCCGATCGTCGTCGCCGCGTCGGCAACCGGGGCGACGAGCAGCGGCGCCGCCTTCTCGATCGCACGCTCAAGGCGCAGCCGCGCGATCGTGCGCGCCGCGCCGCGCGCGGGCAGCTCCAGCAACCCGTGGCCTTCGGGGGCGCGGCGGGCGGTGCGGGTCAGTGGATGAGCTTCAGCAGCGCCGCCACCGCCGCCTCGAGTTGCTGATCCTTGCCGCGGCTCACCACCTGGTACTCGTTCATCACCTTGATGTCGGGCTCGGTCTGCTGGTTCTCGAGGTACTTGCCGGTGTTGGCGTCCTTCACGCCCATGCCCGGCACGCCCCACCGAATGCCGCCTTCGAGCGACTCCCATCCGGCAAACGTGCATGTGCCCGGCGTCGGCATGCCGACCAGCGGTCCCAGCTTCTGGTCCTTGTACGCGTAGGCGTAGCAGTGGCCGTCGCTGTAGTTCGCCTCGTTGGCCAGCGACACGCTCGGCTTGCTCCAGCGGAAGTTGGGTTCGTACCCCGTGCTGCGCGTGTCGGTGGTGTACTCGAAGAACTTCCGGCCGCTGAGGAACATCGCGAGGTCGGCCACGAGGTCGCCTCCGCCGTTGAACCGCGTGTCGATCACTACGCCCTTGCGCGTGGCATACTTGCCCATGACATCCTCGACCGTTGTGCGCATGGCGCCGTCGTTCATGCCGGGAATGTGCACGTAGCCGAGCTGGCCGTGGCTCAGCCGGTCCACCTCGGCCGCGTTGCGGCGCACCCAGCGCGCGTACAACAGGCGGGTCTCCTCGGCGGGCGCGACGGGCTTGGCGACGAGGTCCGACTTCGCCGCGCCGTCGATGAGCCCGAGTAGCACATTCTTTCCGGCCTTGCGGTTGAGGAACGGCGCCAGGTCGCTCGACGGCGTGATGGCCTGGCCGTCGATGGCCGCGATGATCGTGCCCGGCTTCACGTTCATGCCGGCCTTGTCGAGCGGTCCGTCCTTGATGACTTCGTCGATCTTCACGCCCGCGCCGGCGTAGCTCTGGTCGAGGAAGACGCCGAGCGAAGCGGTCGCGTCGTCGGCCGGGGTCGACGCCGAGAAGGTGGCGCCGCTGTGGCTGATGTTGAGCTCGCCCAGCATTTCGGCCATCATCTCGGCAAACTCGAACGACGTGCCGATGTGCGGCAGATACTTGGCATACACCGGGCGAATCGCCATCCAGTCGACGCCGTGATACCCGTGCGTGTAGAACGTGTCGCGCACCTTGCGCCACACATGGTCGAACATCGCCTCGCGCTCGGCGCCGATGTCCACCAGCAGCTCGCCGCCCAACGGCACCGCGTCGCGCTTGGCGGCGGCCAGGTCGATCTTCGCGATCGCGCCATCGGCGAGCAGGAAGATGTTCTTCTGCTCGCTGTCCCACGCCATGCTCCCGCCGTTGGCGTTCAGCGCGAGCACCTGCTTGGTCTCCTTGGTGCGCAGGCTGGTGGACCAGAGGTTCATGCCCTTTTCGAAGCGGGCCAGGTAGTACAGCGTCTCGCCGTCCTTGCTCACCAGGGCGTCGCCGAGCGAGGACGAATGGATGGTGAGGCGCGCCTTGCGGGTCTCGATGCCGTCGAAGTCGAACTTCACCGGCTCGACCTTGGCGATGGAATCGGTCTTGGCCTTCGTGCTGTCGCCCTTGGCCTTGGTGCTGTCGGCCTTCGCCCGGGATGTATCGGGCTTCGGCTTCGGCAATTTGTCCTCGGCCTCCTTCACCAGGGCGTACTCCTCCTTGGTGAGGCGATAGCGGTCCCAGGCGTCCCTCGTGAAGAACATCGCGTAGGCATCCTGCTGGGCGCCGCCCGACTGTGCGACGGCCTTGAGGCCGTCGCGGTTGCTGAACCAGAGCATCGCCTTGCCGCCGAGGATCCACTTGGCATCGCTGTCGTTGAAGCCGCTCTGCGTGAGGTTGATCACGCTCCCCGTGCCGTCGGTGGCGACCAGGCCCACCTCGCCCGGCGCCACACCGGGCACGGAGAGGTCGAACAGCATCCACTTGCCGTCGGGGCTCCACGCAAAGTGGTGATTGGGGGTGTTGGAAAAAATCGACTGGTCGTCGAGCAGCGTGCGCACCTGCTTGCTGGCCAGGTTGAGCACACGCAGCGTGTTGCGGTCCTCGATGAACGCCAGCTCCTTGCCGTCGGGCGAGAAGAGCGGCTGGTAGTTCTGGTGCGCGTTGGCGACGAGCGGCGATTCGCGCACGACCGTGGACGCGTAGAAGTGCGGTTCGCTGTCGCGCGTGCGCCGCGCCTCGTAGATGGCCCACGTGCCGCCGCGTTCCGAGGCGTAGACGAGCGCCTTGCCGTCGGGCGAAAAACGCACGCCGCTCTCCGTCGCCGGCGTGTTCGTGATGCGCTTGGTGACGCCGCCTTCGACGCTGGCCACGAAGACGTCGCCGCGGAACGTGAACGCCACTTCCTTGCCGCTGGGCGCGACGGCGAGTTCGCGGGCGCCGCCGGTGACGGCGAGCAGCAGGTCATCGTTGGCCTTGGCATCGGCGGCGATCGTCACGGCGACGCGCTGCGGCGCTCCGCCGGGCTTCAGCGTGTACAGCTGGCCGTCGTGCCCGAACCCCAGTGTGCCGTTGTCGGCGATGCTGAGGAAACGGACGGGCAGTCCCTTGAACGAGGTGAGCTGGCGCGACGTGCCGCCCGCGACCGGCATCTTGTGCACGTTGAACGTGCCGCTCTCCTCGCTCAGGTAGTAGAACGCCTTGTCGTTGTCGGCGAGCACGGGTTGGCGGTCCTCGCCGGCGAACGTCGTGACCTGGCGGTGCGTCCCCGTCTTGACGTCGTACACCCAGATGTCGCGCGCCACCGACGACACATGGTGCTTGCGCCAGACATTCTCGCGTCCCTTGTTGTCGGTGTAGATGAGGAACTGTCCGTCGCGGCTGTAGCGCGCGTCGTCGGCGGGCGTGGTCAGGATTTGCACCGGGCGGCCGCCGGCCACGGGCACCGACCAGAGTTCGGGCATCGACGGCGCGGGGAACTGCCGGTTGGATGCCGCATCCATGCGCGCCGCGCCGAACACGATGGACTGGTCGTCGGGCGTGAAACTGTACGGGTACTCATGCGCCGAGTGGAAGGTGAGGCGCCGCGCTTCGCCACCGGTAGCGGGCATCACGTAGAGGTCGAAGTTGCCGTGCCGGTCGCTGGCGAACGCGATCTGCGCGCCGTCATGGCTCCAGACGGGCATGAAGTCCTGCGCCGGGTGCTGCGTCAGCTGCGCGGCCGTGCCGCCCGTCGACGGGACACGATAGAGGTCGCCCTTGTAGGTGAAGGCGATCGTCTTGCCGTCGGGCGAGAGGGCGGGGTAGCGCATCCAGCTGGCGTCCGACTGGGCGGACGCCGCGAGTGCGCCGGCAACGGAGAGCGCGAGGACGGCGAGGGTGCGGGCAAGCATCATGGCCAGTCTGATGTCGAAAGTGTGTGGAGTTGACGTCTGTCGGAACTTGCGCGCGGCACGCGCGAAGCGCGCCTCCGCTCAACCGAAAATTCGCAGGAACTTCACCAGGATGAGCACCAGCATCCCGATCAGGTACACGCGCAGCACGAGCAGCGCGATGCGCACGCCTCGCGTCATTTCAATCCGCGGCATCGTACCCCGCGTGTCGGCGGCCCGGTCTCGATCGCGTCATCGCATGATGTCCTTGTAGCTGATCACGCCAAGCAGGTGGTCGCCGGCGTCGACCACGGGGAGCATTCGGAAGTGGTACTTGGCGAAGAGGTCGACGACATCCTCCTTCACGAGCTCGGAGTCCACGGTGACGGGAGGGGCGGCCATCATCTCCTCCAGCACCGTGGCCTCGGGGGCCAGCACCAGTTCGCGCAGGTCGACGACGCCGAGGAGCACGTCGCCGGGCTCCTCGACGACGTAGACGTACGTCGTGGCGCGCTTTTCCGGCGCGGCGGCCCGCAGTCGGGTGAGCGCCTCGGCGGCGGTGGTCTGCCTGGGCATCGCCACGAAGTCGCGCGAGACGAGCGACCCGGCGGTTGCCTCGCTCGTGCCGAGCAGGTGACGCACCCGTTCGGCCTGGTCCTTGGGCACGAGCGCCAGCAGGTCGATGCGGTCGTCCCACGGCAGCGCCGACAGCAGGTCGGAGATCTGCGCGACCGTCATCTCGGAGAGGATCGACCGCGCGCGATCCGGCGGCAGGTCTTCGACCAGCTGGCGTTGCGCGCGCGGCTCGGCTTCCAGCAGGGTCTCGGCCGCCTTCTCGGCGTCGAGCACGGAGAAGATGGCCTCCTGCTCCTCCCCCGACAGTTCCTCGAGCGCGTCGGCCAGGTCCTCGCTCGGCAGCTCGCTCATCTCGGCCCGCGCGAACGAGAGCGACACCTTGTCGGAGGCCGTCGCGTCCTCGATCGAGAGCGGCTGCACGTACTTCCACGAGATGAAGCGGTCGGGATGGAGGCGGATGAAACCGAGGCCCCACTTGCGCAGGAAGCCGTTGAACGACACGTCGACATGGGCGAGGATCATGCGCCCGTGGCTCTGCAGCAGGTGCACGTCGTTCACCACCTCGACCCGCCGGCCGTCCATGTCGAGGATGGTGCGGCCGATCATGTGCTCGTTGAGCAGAATCCACCCGGCCTGATCGACGAAGGGCGGATAGCGCTCGCCGCCGCCGTCGGGCGGAAGCACGATGACGGCGCTCGCCTCGATGCGCTGCACGCGGTCCCATGGTACGAACTCGTTGGGCTCGCCCCATCCGTGGCCGATGAAGATGCCGACGGCCTCGGGGTAGGGTTCGGCAAGGCGGAAGACCAGGTCGGTCAGCTTGCCGATCTTCAGCTCGGGGCGCGCCACGGAGACGGCACGGTCGAGCAGCTCCGAGAAGAAGAGGAGCTGGTATTCCGTTCCGCCGGTCGCCGGCGGGATGGGCCCGGGTATGCTGGTCATCGCGTCGCCTCCGCCCTAGCCGAAGAGGGTTGGAAAGAGCACGGACAGGCCGAACGCCGTCGAGACGACGATCACGAAGGCCGTGATCGACCAGTTGGCGATGTTCTGGCTGCGCGTGTTCACGTGCTCGCCCATGAGGGGCTTGTCGTTCAGCAGCAGGATCAGGAAGACGAGCGCGGCCGGCAGCAGCGTGACGGCGACGACCTGGACGAAGATGGTGATCGCGTCCTGCACGCGGGTGCTGGCGACCAGCGAGACGACGCCGGCCGAGAGGAGCATCAGCAGGTAGGCGACGTAGAACCACGGCGCCTCGCGCACGCTCTTGTTGAGCGAGTGCGCCCAGCCGAAGACCTCGCCGAGGGCCCAGCTCGTCGACAGCGAGATGCAGAGCGCGCCGAGCAGCCCGGCATCGAACAGACCGATCGCGAACAGTCCCTTGGCCCACAGCCCCCAGCGCCCGGCCATCACTTCGGGCATCTTCATCGCCGTTTCGGCGGCCGACTCGACGACGACCTGCCCGGCCGGGTGGTAGTAGAACGCGGCGGCCGTGGCGATGATGATGAACGCGGCGACGCTGCAGGTCAGCAGCGCGCCGACCAGCGTGTCGATCTTGCCGTACTTGATGTCCTTGATGTCCATCCCTTTGTCCACCACCGCCGACTGCTGGAAGAAGATCTGCCAGGGGGTGATGGTGGTGCCGATATTGGCCATGATGAGCGTGAGCAGCGCCGCGCCGCCGAGGGCCGGCGCGTAGTGGAAGGTCGGGGCGAAGAAGCCGCGTCCCACCGCGCTCCACCCCTCGTGCACGTTGCCCGTCTTCATCGCCCACAGCGCCGCGGGAATGTAGACCATGTTGAAGAGGCAGAAGAACAGCGTGATACGCTCGAACGTCCAGTACTTGCCGGTGATCACGATGCCCATGAGCAGCGCGGTGACGCCGAGGAAGGTGATCCACTCCGGGACGCCGAAGATCAGCAGCGCCTGCGTCATGCCGATGTACTCGGTAACGAGCGTCAGCCAGTTGATCAGCGCCAGGTCGAAGACGGAGAACCAGCCCCACACGGGCCCGAACCCGTCGAAGATGGCCTCGGCGTGCCCGCGCTTGGTGACCGCGCCGAGCCGCACGGTCATCTCCTGGATGAAATACGCCATGGGCACGAGGAGGATGAACGCCCACAACATGCCGAAGCCCGTCTTGGCGCCGGTCTGCGCGTAGGTGGAGATGCCGCCGGCGTCGTTGTCGGCCACCATCGTGATCACGCCGGGTCCGATCACGGCGAGCAGGATCATCCAGCGCCGCTTGAGGCGCGAGAGCCGGTGAATCAGCTTGGAGATCCAGTAGATCACGAGGGGTCCCGGGTGTTCGCGTTGAGGCGCTGCCTGCCGATCGTCGAACCGCCCGGGCACCACCGACGCAAATATAGCGGGCGGCCGGGCGGATCGGGAATATCGGGCGAGGTGGAAATTGCCCGGACACGCCCCTATTTTTTTCCGGTGACGATCCCCTCGGGGTTCGAGACCCGGCCCCCTATCGTGCGCCAGCACCGACGATTTTCATGCGCGGGGTCGACCATCGCGGCGCCGGTCGACTCCCGCTGACCACGCGCCCTGCCGGGCGCAGGAGCATCGCTGTGAGCCAGTACCGCATTGCATGGTTGCCAGGGGATGGAGTGGGTGTCGAGGTGATGGACGCCGCCCGGATCTGCCTTGACGCGCTCAAGATCGACGCGGCGTACACGCACGGCGACATCGGCTGGGAGTTCTGGCGCACCGAGGGCGAGTCGTTTCCGCAGCGCACCATCGACCTCCTGGGCGCGAGCGACGCGGCGCTGTTCGGCGCCATCACGTCGAAGCCGGCCAAGGACGCCGAGACCGAGCTCGTCCCCGCACTGCAGGGGAAGGGGCTGACCTATCGCAGCCCCATCGTCCGCATGCGCCAGCTGTTCGACCTTTTCACCTGCCTGCGGCCGTGCAAGGCATATCCGGGCAACCCGCTCAACTACAAGGAAGACATCGACCTGGTGATCTTCCGCGAGAATACCGAAGGCCTCTACGCCGGCGTCGAGTTCAGCCCGGTGCCCGATGAACTGAAGGCGGTGCTCGGCAAGTTGAGCAAGCCGTTCGCGCACTTCGCCGGCAACGCCGGCGACGAGTTCGCCATCACCTGCAAGATCAACACCAAGAAGGGATGCGAGCGGATCATCCGCGCCGCGTTCGAGTATGCCAAGCTGCATGGGTACCCGAAGGTCACCGTGATCCACAAGGCGAACGTCGTGCGCGCCACCGAGGGGATGTTCCTCGAAATCGGCAAGCGCATCGCGAAGGAATATCCCGGGATCGCGATGGACGACGCCAACGTCGATGCGATCATGATGTGGCTGCTCAAGAACCCGAAGAGCTACAGCGTGCTCGTGGCGACCAACCTCTTTGGCGACATCGTGAGCGACCTCGCGGCGCAGATGGTCGGCGGCCTTGGCTTCGCCTGCTCGGCGAACATCGGCGAGAAACTCGGCGTGTTCGAACCCAGCCACGGCAGCGCGCCCAAGTACGCGGGCCAGAACAAGGTGAACCCCATCGCGATGATTCTCTCGGCCAAGATGATGCTCGCGTGGCTGGGCGAAACGGAGAAGGCGGCGAAGCTCGAGGCCGCCACCGCCGCCGTGATTCGCGAGGGCCAGGTGCGCACCTACGACATGGGCGGCAGCGCGACGACGCTCGACATGGGCGAAGCCATCGCGCGGAAACTCTGACCAGGCCGGCGACCGGAGCGCGCAGATGGGGCAGATCCTGATTCACGAAGTCGGCCCGCGGGATGGCCTGCAGGTCGAACCGCAGGTCGTACCGACCGAGACCAAGCTCGGCTGGCTGCACCGGCTGATCGACAGCGGCCTCGACATCGTGCAGGTCGGTTCGTTCGTGCATCCCGCGAAGGTGCCGCAGATGGCGGACACGGATGAGCTGTTCCGCCAGCTCGCGGTGCAGCGGCGTCCGGGCGGCGCGGTGCTGTCGGGCCTCGTGCTCAACGAGCGGGGGCTGGAGCGTGCGCTCGCCTGCGGCGTGGAGATGTTCTGCATGGGCGTCTCCGCCTCGGATACGCACAGTCGCAAGAACACGGGGATGGGCACCGAGGACGCGACGCGGCGCATCATCGAGACGGCGCTCGAGGCGAAGCGCGCCGGCCGCGACGTCCAGGTGAGCGTGCAGAGCGCGTTCGGCTGCGGATTCGAAGGCCCCGTGCCCGAAGACCGCGTGATGGGCATCGTGCATGCCTATCTGTCCGTCGGCCTCGAGGCCATCAGCCTCGCCGACACCGCGGGGCACGCCCACCCGGCGCAGGTCGGCGCCTACGTGCGGCGCGTGCTCGAGATGGAACCCGGCGCGCGGGTGACCGCGCACATCCACAACACGTACGGCGTCGGCATGGCCAACGTCTACGCCGCGCTCGACGCCGGCGCCACGTCCATCGAAACGAGCTTCGGCGGGCTCGGCGGCTGCCCGTTCACGAAGGTCGCGGCGGGCAACGTGGCCACCGAGGATCTCGTGCACGCGCTGCAGCGGGCCGGGCAGCGCGCCGACATCCGGCTCGACGCACTGATCGGCGTCGCCCGCGACGTCGCCGCCTTCCTCGGGCGCGAGCTGCCGGGATGCGTCTACAAGATCGGCCCGATTGCCGCGCCGGCACCGCGCCCCTGATCGCACACGGACACATCGATGAGCAAGCGCATTCTCGAAGGCATCAAGATCCTCGACCTCACCAACGTGCTGTCCGGGCCATTCACGACCCTGCACCTCGCGCTGCTCGGCGCCGAGGTGGTCAAGGTCGAGAACCCCAAGGACGGCGACCTCGCGCGCAAGCTCGGCATTCTCCCCGCGCTCAACAAGCGGCTGATGGGGACGAGCTTTCTCGCGCAGAACTGCAACAAGCAATCGATCACGCTGAACACGAAGAGCGCCGAAGGCAAGGCGATCTTCCTGCGGATGGCGAAGGACGCCGATGTCGTCGTCGAGAACTTTCGCCCCGGGGTGATGGATCGCCTCGGTATCGGCTACAAGACGCTCGCCGCGATCAACCCGCGGCTCGTCTACTGCGCCATCTCCGGCTTCGGGCAGACAGGCCCCGACGCGCTGAATCCGGCATACGACCAGATCATCCAGGGGCTGTCGGGCGAGATGGCGGTGAACGGCGACGAGCGGCTGAATCCGTTGCGCACTGGCTTCCCCGTCTGCGACACCGTGGGCGGGCTCAACGCGGCGTTTGCCGTGATGGCGGCGCTCTTCCACCGCGAGCGCACGGGCGAGGGGCAGTTCGTCGACGTCGCGCTGCTCGACAGCATCATGCCGCTGATGGGCTGGGTGGCGGCCAACCTGCTCATCGGCCAGCAGCAGCCGGTGCTGATGGGCAACGACAACTTCACCGCCGCGCCGAGCGGGACGTTCCGGACCGCCGACGGGCACATCAACATCGCGGCCAACAAGCAGGAGCAGTGGGAAGCGGTCTGCGACGTGCTCGGCGTGAGCGAGCTCAAGGTCGACGCGCGCTTCCAGGAACGCGACACGCGCAAGAAGAACCGCAAGGAACTCACGCCACTGCTCGAGGCGAAGCTGGTGTCAAAGGCAACGGCCGAGTGGGTGGTGGCGCTCAACGCCGCCGACGTGCCGAGCGGCGCGATCCTCACGCTCGAGGAGGCGTTGCGGCAACCGCAGGTGAAGCATCGCGACGTGCTGAAGACGGTGCCGCTCGACGGATTCGGCGACATCGAGGTCTTCGGCCTGACGGCGCTGTTCGAGAAAACCCCGGGGTCGGTGGACACGCCGCCGCCGGTGCTGGGCGAGCACAACGCAATGATCTACACGGCGCTTGGCCTCTCCGCCGCCGACCAGGCGGACCTGAAGGCCAAGGGCGTCATCTGAACCGGAGTCACACATGGGCATGACCGTTGCGGAGAAAATTCTGGCGCGCGCCGCGGGGCTGAAGTCCGTCGCCGCCGGCGACGTCGTCGAGCCGAAGGTCGACCTCGCGATGTCGCACGAGAACGCCGCGCTCGTCATCAACCAGTTCCTCGAGGTCTTCGACGGGACGGGCCTCGCGCCGAAGGTCTGGGATCCGTCGCGCGTCGCGATCATTTTCGACCATCGCGTCCCGGCCGAGAGCCCCAAGACCGCGACCAACCAGAAGAAGATCCGCGAGTTCGTGGCCGCCAACGGCATCGCGAAGTTCCACGACATCCGCGGCGACACCGGCGGCATCTGCCACCAGATTCTCCCCGAATACGGATATGTCCGACCGGGCTTCGTCGTGGTCGGCACCGATTCCCACACCACGTCGCATGGCGCGCTCGGCGCGTTCAGCTTCGGCATCGGCGCCACCGAGATGGCCTCGGTGTGGAGTCTCGGCTATGCCGTGAACATCGAGGTGCCCGAGACCATCAAGGTGGTCGTACGCGGCACGTTTCCCCCGCACGTCGGGGCCAAGGACCTCATCCTCTCGGTCATCGGCACGCTCACCGCGCAGGGGGCCAACTACAAGGTGCTCGAGTTCCACGGCGAGACCATTCGCAAGATGAGCACCAGTGGACGCATTGCCATCTGCAACATGAGCGTCGAGGCGGGCGCCACGTCGGGTATCGTGCCCGGGGATGACGAGACCGTGCGCTACCTGCGCGAGGAAGCAGGGGTGACCGACGACATTCCGTGCGTCGTGCCCGACGCCGACGCGCGCTACGTCCGCACCGTCGACGTGGACGTCTCGAAACTCGAGCCGCAGATCGCCTGCCCGCACATGGTGGACAACGTCAAGCCGATCGGCGCGGTGGCGGGCACCAAGGTGCAGCAGATCGTCATCGGCAGCTGCACGAACGGCCGGCTCGACGACCTCGCCATCGCCGCCGACATCCTGCGCGGCAAGAAGGTGGCGCAGGGGACACGGATGCTCGTCTTCCCCGCGTCGAGCAAGATCTTTGCGCAGGCGCTCGCCAAGGGCTATGTCCAGGACTTCATGGCCGCCGGCGCGGTGGTGATGAATTCCGGCTGCGGTCCCTGCCTCGGCGTGCACGAGGGGGCGCTGGGCGACAACGAGGTCGCGCTGAGCACGACCAATCGCAACTTCAAGGGACGCATGGGCAACCCCAAGTCCGAGGTCTACCTGTGCAGCCCCGCCGTCGCCGCTGCTTCGGCCGTCACCGGCGTCATCACCGATCCCCGGACCCGCTAACGCCGCGAGGCAGGAGTTTCACATGGCCAAGGTCATCATCGCTCTCGGCAACGACATCAGCACCGACGACATCTATCCCGGGCGCTTCATGGCGACGGTGCTGCCGACGGAGACGCCCCAGTTTGCCTTCTTCGACCGGACCGATTTCAACGCGCGGCTCAAGGCCAAGGAGTTTCCCGCCGGCAGCATCATCGTTGGCGGCGAGAATTTCGGCTGCGGTTCGAGCCGCGAGCAGGCCTGCTCGACGCTCAAGGGGTACGAGCTCACCGTCGTCGCCAAGTCGATCTCGCGCATCTTTCTGCAGAACAGCATCAACCTGGGGCTCAAGGTCGTGCTGTGCCCGGCCATCGAGGCCAGCGAGGGGGACGAGCTGGAGATCACCAACGACCAGGTGGTGAACAAGGCCACCGGCAAGAAATTCGCGCAGGTGCAGATGCCGGCGGCGCGGCAGGGGATCATGGACGCCGGCGGGCTGATTCCGTACACGCGCTCGCGGTTGAAGGCGCGCGGGTAACGTGGCTATGTCCCGCCGGCGTTGCGGAAGAGTGCCTCGAGATCGATGACCAGCGGCTCGGTGGCGCCGATGGGCTGCCAGTGCAACGTCTCGTTCCGGATCTCGGGCCGCTCGTCTGCGGGTCGCCACCGCTCGACAAGATGACTGGTGGCGTCCACCACCCAGTACTCGCTTACCCCTGCGCGCTGGTAGTAGCGGCGTTTCAGCGCGCGGTCATAGCGGGCGGTGGAGGGCGAGAGCACCTCGACGGCGAGCAGCAGCGTGTGCACCTCACGCCAGCTTGGCACCACGGCGCCCGTGTCATCGGGAGGGACCACGAACAGATCGGGTTGCACGAGATTGTCGACATGTAGACGAATGTCGGCGGGAGCGAACAGCGCCTCGCCAAGCCGCTGCGCCATGACGTACGGCGCAACAAGCAAGTACAGGCGTCCCAGGACGCGCTGATGCGGCGTGCCGGGCGACGGCGTCACGAGCAGCGCTCCGTCGATGCACTCGTACCGGTTGCCGTCGTCCGGCAACGCCCAGACGTCGTCGGGTGTCCAGTACCTCTGGTCAGTGGTGGCAGGCATACCCATAGCGTACGCTCGGCGAGTGCGGGAGGACAAGAGGCGTGCATGGCGCATCATGGGTGCCACGCCGCCCAGCGGCGTCACCAATTGCCCGCCGAACGGTTCCATTTGATGCAGCCTCCGCGGTCCTCGATCATCGCCGGGCGTTCGAGGTACAGCACAAGCGCTGGGACGACGCGACCGGCCTGACCCACCCTCGACGTGATCGCCAGTTCCTGCTTGCCGCGCTCGGCGTCAGGCGCGCAGCCCCGGAATCGGCAGCGACGCGTACGCATTGAGCGACGCGTCGCTCCGCTCGCCCTGCTCGAGCCGCCACAACCCGGCCCGCGCGATCATCGCGGCATTGTCGGTCGCCAGTTTGGGGCCGGGCGCAAACACCACGCCGCCCACCGGCGCGACGGCGCGCCGCACCCCCTCCTGCAGCGCCCCGTTGCACGACACCCCGCCGCCGAGCACCACGCGCGTGCGGCCGAACGCGCGCGCCGCGCGCGCCGTCTTTTCGGCGAGCGTCGCGACCAGCGCGTCCTGAAAGCCGCGCGCGAGGTGCGGCAGTTCCTCGACCAGCGTGCCCGCCGCCTCGGCTGCGCGCACGCGGCGCAACACCGCGGTCTTGAGCCCCGAGAACGACAGGTCATAGTAGTCCTCGTCGCCAGGCTTCTGCCCGCGGTTGAGCATCGGCGGCGCGAACTTGTGCCGCGACGGGTCGCCGTCGCGCGCCGCCATTTCGATGGGCCGGCCGCCGGGATACGGCAGGCCGAGCAGCTTGGCTACCTTGTCGAATGCCTCGCCCGCCGCGTCATCGCGCGTGCTCCCCAGCAGGCGATACTCCCCCCACGCCTCCACGTCGAGCAGCATCGTGTGTCCGCCACTCACCAGCAACGCGGTAAACGGGGGCACCGCATCGGCATGCTCGAGCGAGGTGGCGAACAGGTGCCCTTCCATATGATGCGTGCCGATCACCGGCACCTCCAGCGTGGCCGCCAGCGCCTTGGCATAGGCGACGCCGACCAGCAGCGCGCCAACCAGGCCGGGCGCGTGCGTCACCGCAATCGCATCGATGCCCGCGCCCGACGCGCCGAGTCCGGCGTCGACGAGCGCCTGCCGCACGACCGGCACGATGGCGGTGAGATGCGCGCGCGACGCGATCTCCGGCACGACGCCACCGAATATCCGGTGCACGTCCTGCGACAGGATGACGAGCGATTCGAGCCGCACCGCGTTGCCGCCGCCGCTGACCACCGCCGCCGATGTCTCGTCGCACGAACTCTCGATGCCGAGGACGCGCATGGTCATCGCCGCCTCGCGCGACGTCATCTCAGGGCGCGTCCTCGGCCAGCAGGCCGCGCACGAGCGCCACGTTCGCCGCGGAATTCCACGCCGCCGCGCCGATCACGCGCTTGCGGATCACGCCGTCCTTGCCGATCAGGAAGGTCTCGGGAATGCCGCTCGTCTGGTAGTCGTGCTCGATCTTGCCGCTCCCTTCATGCAGGATCTCGAACGTCAGCTTGTGCTCGGCAACGAAAGCGCGGATGTCGCTTTCGCGGCCCGGGTCGTCCACGCTGAGCGCGACGACGCGCAGCCCCTGCGGGCCGAGCGATTCGTGCAGCGCCTGGATGCCCGGCATCTCCTGCTTGCACGGCCCGCACCAGGTGGCCCACAGGTTGAGCAGCACGACCTGCCCGCGGTAATCGGCGATGTGCTTCGTCTTCGCGCCGCCGCCGGTCATGGTGGCCGCCTCGAACTCCGGCGCCCTGGAGCCTGGCGCCACCGGAAACAGGTCGCTGCCGAACAGGAGGGTGGCCACGTAGAGCGCCACCCCCAGCAGGCCGACCACCCCGCCGACGATCGTCCACTGCCGGCGCACGGTCATGCCAACTCCGCGCAGCGGGCGCGCAACGCGCCGATTTCGGCCGCCGGATCGCTCGCGCCAAAAATCGCGTGGCCCGCCACGAAGGTGTCGGCGCCGGCACGCCAGCACGCGGCAATCGTCTCGCGCGCGATCCCGCCGTCCACCTCGAGCCGCGCGCGGCTGTGCGCCGCGTCGAGCAGCGTGCGCGCGCGGCGGATCTTGTCAACGGACGCGGGAATGAATGTCTGCCCGCCGAACCCGGGATTCACCGACATCACGAGCAGCAGGTCGAGATCGGCGGCGATCTCGTGCACGCCGTCGAGTGCGGTGGCCGGGTTGAGGGCCACGCCGGCCTGGCAGCCCAGTTCCTTGATGCGCCGCACCTGACGGTGCAGGTGCGGCGCCGCCTCGGCGTGGATGGTCAGCACCGACGCGCCGGCACCGGCAAAACTCTCGAGATACTTCTCCGGCTCGACGACCATCAGATGCACATCGAGCGGCAGCGACGTCACGCGGCGGCAGGTCTCGATCACCTTGGCGCCGAAGGTCAGATTGGGGACGAAGCAGCCGTCCATGACGTCGAGGTGCAGCCAGTCGGCGCCGCCGGCTTCGATCATTGCCAGCTGGTCGGTGAGCCGGGCGAGATCGACGCTCAGCAGGGACGGAGCGATGCGCACGGGGTGGGCGCTCATGACGGGCTCCTGAGTCGTGCGGCGAAGGCACCATCGGCTCCGTGCACGTGCGGCAGCACGCGCAGGTATCCCCCGTCCAGGGCGGCAGCGGGGACGGATCCGTCGGGCGGCGGCTCAAGTCGCCAGCCTGGGCGCGCCGCGAGGAAGGTTTCGACCTGCGCCTCGTTCTACTCCGACTCCAGCGAACAGGTGGAGTAGATGAGGAGGCCGCCGGGCCTCACGAGGAGTGCGGCCGAGCGCAGGATGTCGCGCTGCATCAGCGCGGTGACGGCGAGGTCGCTGAGGCGCAGCCGCCAGCGGGCGTCGGGGTGGCGGCGAAACGTGCCCGTGCCGGTGCAGGGCGCATCGACCAGCACCGCGTCGACGGCGCCGATGGCCGGCTGCCGGGCATCGAATGCCACGGGCGCGATATTCGGGAGGTCGAGCCGGCGCCGCGTGCCGGCCAGCCGCGTCAACCGGGTGGGCGAGAGATCGGCACTGATGACGAGCGCCGCCTCGCGCGACAGTTCGATGCTCTTGCCCCCCGGGGCGCTGCACAGGTCGGCGACGGTGGCGCGCGCGGGAATGGCGGCGTAGCGCGTCACCATGGTGGCGGCGGGATCCTGCACGAAGCAGCACCCCTGCGAAAACGCGGCGAGATCGAACAGGCTCACGGGGCCGACGAGACGAATCGAGTCCTCGGCGAGGGGGGCCTCCTCGACATGCACCCCGGCGCTCTCCAGCATCGCCTCGAGCTGCTCGCGCACGAGGCCCCACGGCCGCACGATGACGGGGGCCTCCCGATTGTTGGCCTCGAGCAGGGCGCGCGTTTCGGCGGCGCCCCAGCGGCCCGTCCAGCGGGCCACCAGCCAGCGCGGATGCGAAAACTCGATGGCGAGCGCTTCGATCGGATCGGTGGGGAGGTCGGCGCCCAGCGACGAGCGCTCGCGGTCGAGCCGGCGCAGCACCGCGTTCACCAGCTTGCTCGCGCCCATGCCATGGCGCTGCTTGGCCAGCTCCACCGTCTGCGCGATGGCGGCGTAAGCGGGGACGCTGCCCATTTCGAGCAGCTGGTAGGCGCCCAGGCGGATCAGGTCGGCGAGGTCGGCGTCGAGGCGGGCGAGCCCGCCGCGCACGCGTGACAGCAGGGCGTGGTCGATCCAGCCGCGGCGGCGGAGCATGCCGTACACCAGTTCCTGCGTCCACCGCCGGTCGCGCGCATCGAGGGCGTTGGCGCGCCGGTCGAAGGCGGCGTCGAGCAGGACGCCCACCCGGAGGTCGGCGCAGATGTCCGCCGCGGACCGTCGGGCGTCGGTGACCGGGGTGGAGGTGGTGGCCGGGCTGTGGCTGCGGTGGGTCACGGGCGGGGGCGGCAGGCGGAAGAACCTAATAATAGCAGGGGCGGCAACCCGGCGGCGGGGCGGCGAGTTACCTCGTGACGGTCCGGCCCGTCTACAGGAAGCAGCGAACTGGCATCGAAGGCGGTGCCGGTGTGCCGCGCGTCCATTAAGGATTTCGATATTCGTCTCCCCCGTTCTCCTCAGCACGGAGTGCGAATGCACGGCCGCAAGCTCGTCACCACTGGAACCGTCGCGACGCTCGCGATTCTCGCCATCGTCGGCGGGTGCCGCGAGGCGACCACGGGTCCCACTTCGGTGAAGCCGCAAGACTTCGCGTCCAGCCTGAAGCTGCTGTCGGGCAATCAGCAGGTCGGCGCGGTGGGTGCCGCGCTGCCCGAAAACCTCACGGTCAGGGTCGTCGATGCGGGCGGGCAGCCGGTGCCGGGCGCGACGGTGCTATGGCAGGTGCGCGACGGTGGCGGCACCGTCAATCCGGCTGCCTCGACGACGACGAGCACCGGCCTCGCGTCCGTGGCGTGGACGCTGGGCACCGGGCTGGTGGCCAACAAGGCCGTGGCGATCCTGCAGGGCAGCTTTGTGCTCGACAGCGCGGTGTTCACGGCGACGGCCAAGACCGGCCCCGCCGGGCTGTTCACGTACGTGAGCGGTCGGACCCAGACCGCGCGGGTCGCCGCGGCGCTTCCGCTGCCGCTCGTCGTCAACGTCAAGGACCAGTACGGACACCCCGTGACAGGCGCCTTGGTCACCTGGGCGGCCGACCTGTTTGGCGGTTCGGTGGCCGCCGTGGCCGACACCACGGACGCATCGGGCAACGTGAGCGCCCTCTGGACGCTCGGAACGGGCGCCATCGTCCAAGGTGCACGGGCCAGGCTCACCGGCATGGCCGACGTGACCTTTACCGCCACGGCGACCCCGGATACCAGCCGCATCTTCACTATCGTCTCTGGCGCCAACCAATCGCAAAGTGCCGGTGGCGCGCTCTCCTCGGCCCTGACTGTAAAGGTGACCGACCGGTTCCTCAACCTGATCAGCGGCGACACCGTCAACTTTGCGGATTCGACCGTGGGTGGGGGCTCCTTCTCGGCGAACAAGGCGGCGACCAATGCCAACGGCCAGGCGTCCGCGAACTGGACGGTGGGGCCCGTGCTCGGCTTGCAGAGCATACGGGCGCGCCTGGGAACGCGCACGGAGCGGTTGACGTTCACTGCCACGTCGACGGCGCAGTTCGCGCAGGTGTACGCCGGCAACTACTTCACCTGCGGCGTCACGATCGGCGACCGGGCGTTCTGCTGGGGGTTCGGCGAGGACGGCCAGCGTGGCGTTCCGGCGGCCAAGACGGCAAACACGCCGGGGGCGGCCGTCACCCTGGTCGACACTATTGCCGGGCCGTTCCAGACGTGGCGCCAGATCGGCGCGGGTTCGAGCTACGTGTGCGGCATCAGCATCGCTCGGCAGTTGTACTGCTGGGGACGCCTGGCGAGCGCTACGCAGGCCAACGTGCCGACCCTCAAGGTGTTCACGGGTGGTGTCGTCTCCTTCCTGAGCGTCAGCACCTCCGAGACCCACAGTTGCGCGTTGACCACTGACGGGCAAATCGGATGCACCGGCGCGAATGCGCGCGGACAGCTCGGCGACGGCACGCGCGCCGTGCAGGCCGCCAACTACGTGACGGTCACGACCGTCGCACCGGATGCGGCACTGCCGTGGTCGGCGGTGGTGACCGGTGGCTCGCACAGCTGCGCCTTCCCGCGCTTCAACCCGGCCGACTCGGTGAATACCCTGCGCCCGTGGTGCTGGGGCGCGAACGACGCGGGCCAGCTCGGCAATCGCACCGTGTCGATCGATTCGATGATTCCGCGGGGCATCGTCATGACGGGCCTCGCGCAGGTGTGGGATACGACAAGCCTGGTGGCAGGCGTGGCGCACACCTGTGCGCTGACCCGCGACGGTGCCGCGTACTGCTGGGGTTCGAACGGCTATGGCCAGCTCGGCGGGGCCTCGACGCTGGTGCGTGACACGGTGCCTTTGCTCGTCGCTGGCGGGTACACGTTCAGTCGCCTGTACGCCGGCGAATACCACACCTGCGGCGTTACGACGGCGGGAGTCGCGTACTGTTGGGGTCGCAATTCCTCGGGTCAGCTTGGCAACGGCACGACGACCAATGCGAACGCGCCAGTCGCCGTTTCTAACAGCTACACTTGGCGCTCCCTCGCGCTGGGCGAACTGCACACGTGCGGGGTCGCAACACCGTCAGGCATCGCGAGCGGCACCCAGGCCGGCGCTGGCGTGATCTACTGCTGGGGCGACAACGAGTACGGCCAGCTCGGCCGGGGAACCACAGGGGCGAATGGCGCGCCTGCGCTGACGCCAGCCAAGGTAGCAGGACAGCCGTAACGACTTTTCGCGATCCGGCGTCCGGCCCTCATGGTGGATTTCGAATCAGGATGACGACGATGGACCATGGGGCGCCTGGCCACCTGCCACGCGCCCCATTCCATCGCCCATCGAATTCGCGAATCGCCATCCTGAGTCCAAATCCTCAATCAACTCCAGCTCTCTCCCACCACCACCCCCCGCCCCTGCGCCCAGTCGAGTGCCGCCATCCGCCGCTTCCCCGCCGGATGCACGTCCATGATCGCCACCGCCCCGGCGCCGCACGCCACCACCATCCCCATCTCGCCCGTCTCCAGCACCGTGCCGCTCGCTCCGGCGCGGTCGGTGATGGCCCGCGCGCCGAACAACCGCACCTCGGCGTCGTGCAGCACGCTCCACGCCCCGGGCTTGGGATCGTACGCCCGAATCCGCCGCGCCACGACTGCCGCGTCGAGCGACCAGTCCACCCGCGCGTCCTCCCGCTCGATCTTGCGGGCATACGTGGCCTGCGCGTCGTCCTGCGGCCGGTCCACCGCCTCGCCGAGTTCGATGAGCGCCAGCGCCTCGATCAGCGCCGCGGCGCCCAGTTCGGCGAGGCGCAGCCGCAGCTCGCCGCCGGTCTCGTCGGGGAGAATCGGCGACGGCAGCATGTGCAGCACGGGACCCGCGTCGAGCGCGCTCACCATGCGCATGATCGTGACGCCGGTCTCGTCGAATCCCTGCGCGATCGCCGCCTCGATGGGCGCCGCGCCGCGTAACGTCGGCAGCGGCGACGCGTGGATGTTCAGCGTGCCCATCGGCGGCAGCTCGATCACCTCGCGCGGCAGGATGTGGCCGTAGGCCACGACCACCGACAGATCGGGCGCCAGGTCGCGCAACGCCTGCACGAACTCGGGGCCCCGCGGCTTCTCCGGCTGGAGCACCGGGATGCCTTCCTCAACCGCGACCTGCTTCACCGGCGACGCCTCGAGCTGCGACCGCGACCGGCCGCGCGGCCGGTCGGGCTGCGTGACGACGCCCACCACGTCAAACCCTTCGCCGATCAGCGCGCGCAGCGGCGGGGTGGCAAACTCGGGCGTCCCCCAGAAGAGGATGCGCACTACAGCTCCTCTTCGGGATGCTCGCTCTTGTGCGCGCCCAGCTTGATGATGCGGATGAACCCCGGATACCGGTCCTTCTCCTCCTCCCAGCGGGCGAGCGCGCTGCGCCGCTTGAGCAGGCTGAGGTGGTCCAGGAAGAGCTTGCCGTGCAGGTGGTCGATCTCGTGCTGGAAGCAGCGCGCCAGCAAGGCCGTGGCCTCGGCGTCGAACGGCTGGCCGTCGCGGTCGAGCGCGCGCACCACCACGTGGCCGGGGCGCTCCACATCGGCGTACACGTCGGGAATCGAGAGGCACCCTTCCTCGGCTTTCTCCTTCTTCCCGTCGGCCACGATCACCTCGGGGTTCACGAGCGCAAACTTGGCCCCGTCCACGTCCACCACGCAGATGCGTTCGGTGCGCCCCACCTGCGGTGCGGCCAGGCCGATGCCGGCCGCGGCGTACATCGTCTCGAACATGTCGTCGATCAGCCGACGCAGGTCGTCGGTCACCGCGGCCACCGGCCGCGTTTCCTCGCGCAGCACCGGATCGCCGAGCACCCGGATGGGGAGCACGCTCACGCGGCCGCCACGCTCCCGGCCGACGAGACGCGGGCGATGGCGCGCCGCTCGACCACGATCTTCACTTCGCCCGTGCGAATCGTCACGAGGTCGTCCATGCCCTTCGACGGCTTCCCGTCGTCCATCGCTTCCTTGATGTGCACCACCTCGCCCACCACGCCGCCCGTGGTGACCACGGAATCGCCCTTCTTGAGCGCGGTGATCGCCGCCTCGAGCTGCTTCCGCTGCTTCTGCTGCGGGCGGATCATGAGGAAGTAGAAGATCGCCATGATGGCGCCAAGCTGGAACAGAAACGGCATCATCGAGCCGCCCTGCTGGGCGGGGGCGGCGGCCTGCGCGTACACTGGCAAGAGAGCGGTCATGATTGGGTCGGTTGCGAATGGTACCGGGCGAGCCAGTCGCGGCTCCAGGAAGCGAAGTCGCCCGCCACGATCCGGGCGCGGGCGTCGCGCATCAGCGCGATCAGGAAATGTACATTGTGCAGCGACAACAGGCGCGCGCCCAGCATCTCCTCGGCCTGGATGAGGTGGCGCACGTAGGCCCGCGAAAAGCGACGGCAGCAGCCACAGGCGCACCCCTCCACCACGGGCCGATCGTCCTCGCGGAACTCGGCGCGCCGCATGTTCACCCGGCCGTCGGGAGTCAGCGCGGCGGCGTTGCGCCCCATCCGCGTCGGGGCCACGCAGTCGAACAGGTCGACGCCGCGCGCGACCCCCTCGAGCAGGTCCTCGGGATAGCCCACGCCCATCAGGTAGCGCGGCCGGTCGGCGGGAATCGCCTCGTCGCAGGTGTCGAGCATGGCGTACATGTCGGGCTTGGCTTCGCCGACGGAAAGTCCGCCGATGGCAAACCCGTCCCAGTCGCCGCTGC